>Ga0105044_10009715_pt1 | contig 13148 bp, 11 predicted proteins | sample MAT01_FD_78092 | JGI IMG/M metagenome (GOLD analysis project Ga0105044, IMG submission 78092) | Freshwater microbial communities from Lake Fryxell liftoff mats and glacier meltwater in Antarctica - MAT-01 | ecosystem: Environmental > Aquatic > Freshwater > Ice > Liftoff microbial mat | place...
ACCTGACTTTCCGGGCCACCTGCATGAAGGTCTTTAATATCTTCATAATCTGTTGTTGCAACAAAACGTGTTTGTACCGTTTCGATATTTTCAAGCGAATTCAGAACGGTGACATTTTCACCAGACTCATTCCATTTTTTAAGCCCCAGATAAACAGAAAATGGTTTTCCACCTTCAACCCAAGCTTCATTAAAAGCGCGGGAATTGATTAGTGCATTTTCGTGCAGACAGGCGAATGTCCCATCGGCAAACAAAAAACTGCCTTCCTGAATATAAAAAGATCTCGTACCTAACGCCCCCTTGAGAATAGTCAGCGAACCAACTCCCCAAAAGTGAGGCTCAATAAATTTTTGATAAGGTGCCAGCAACCCCTGACAGGAACGGTCAAAAAGCTGAAAATGTTGTGGCTGTAGCAGGCCGCCCTGATGCCAGAATAACGGTTTTTGTGCGATCATTTGGTTTTCCTTGCACTTCAGATATAGATACTTGACTTACTATATTTCCCCGGTTTGTTTTTCTTTAATTTCCTGTATACCTTCTGGCCCCATATGCAGTTCCATACTGAGCTTTTTTGGATTGTTCAACCATGAAACCTGAAACGGGTATGAACGGACTACGTGTTCTTTTTTCAGCGAATAATAGCCAGCCACAATTCCCAGATATTTTGCATCTTCGGTACGACTCAAGCTTTCCGACATATCCTGATTCGGCTGAACGACCAACCTCTTGGAATATGTGACGCTGGCATCAAAGCGGTTACACTCCAATAGTCTTTGCAGACCGCCTTTTTCATCAATCAATTGATTGAAGCCATTAAGATCCTTTAGATGATAAGCACATACAATCAGGGAGTGGGCTTGTTTCTGATACTGATTCAAAGCCACGTCACCGGTAAAATGTAGCTTGATTGCGTCTTTCTCATAACTCCATTTAGTTGCCGAACAGGAACAGACAAAGACTACTGAAAACGAGACAACTAATAATTTATAAAAAGTTTTCATCAATACCTCCTTGAGGTTTTATAAAGCATGAAGATTAAGAACAGTAAAACTGATCTCATATCTGCTGTTACTAAAAAGCGGTTCAGATCAAATCATGTGAATTGTATTAATTATTGCTACATCACACTTTGATAAGACGATCAAAACTCGGTGTAAAATATTTCTCTAGGATTTGATCCAGAATGAATTAGCCAGAGGTGCTAAAAGTTGGTCACAATGCTTAATCACTGAGAAAAAAACTATTTGCCATAACAATGCCAAGACTAAAATTATCAAGCATTTGCATCAGGCCAAAGTTCGACAACTTCTTTACCCAATTTTGATGCAATTACATTACGGATCCGATCAGATTTAACCCTGCCCGAAATCACATGACTAACGTACGAGCGACACACATTGCATTCTCTTGCAACTTCTGCACAAGTAATAGACATGCCTAGCATCATTTGACGTATTTCAATTACACTCGCATTCAACATGTTGAATGATATAACTGAAATTGAGTAATCATGTCAATCAATAATATTGCATTAAAATTTATTTTACATCGTTACCAGTAATTTAATGAGGGTAATAATACTGTTTTAGAAGTGCTTGCCACATCGCTATTATAAATTCAGATTTGCACAAAACGGTGCCTAAACCATATCTACAACCATTAACAATGTTTTACTCACAAAAAAGGCAGAACTAAAGATGGATACAAAACGGGCGAGATAAATGGAACTTTATAGGTAAACTATTTGATAAAAAAGAATATTGCGGTGAAATAAAGCAGGATATAATCAAATTTGTTAAAGAATCGTATCAAATATTTTGAAAACAAAAAGGGCTTACAGAATTAACTGTAAACCCAAAATTGTTTAATTGGTCGGGGAGACAAGATTCGAACTTGCGACCCTCTGCTCCCAAGGCAGATGCGCTGCCAGGCTGCGCTACTCCCCGACGAAAAGAAATTATTTATAGCATACACATTCCACTTGGGCAAGAAATAAATCTACTAAATAGATTTTTATTTAACATTACTGTTACATTCCAGGCTAACTTCTGAAACAAGCAGCTGATATTATAGGATAGCACTTTGCTCACCGGATACATAGCCCAGAATGGACTTAGCAAGCCCTCTGGCATCAAGCCCGAGAATAACCCTTAACTCAGACTGCTCACCCTGTTGAATCGGGGTTTCAGGATAGCCGATACGCAGCAGCTCAACTCCAGTTACGTTGTTCTCCTCAAACAGCTCTAAAACAGCACTGCCAAAACCACCCTGAAGAGCATTTTCCTCAAGAGTGATAATTTTTCCACAATTACGAACCATCTCCAGAATCAAATCACTATCAAGCGGTTTGACAAAGCGGGCATTTATAACGGTCAGTGAAACACCAGACTGTTCTTCGAGCAGTTTGGCTGCTTCCATGGCCGGAAAAACCATAGAACCCAATGCAAGAACTACTGCATCCTTGCCCGTTTTGAGCAACTCGGCCTTACCGACCGGCAGGGAATGAATTATCTGGTCCAGCGGGACGCCATAACCGTTTCCACGAGGATAACGTACAGCAACAGGCTGCCCAAGCTCTATTGCGGTTGCCAGCATATGTTGGAGTTCATTTTCGTCCTTGGGGGCCATCAGCGTTATATTAGGCAGGTGTCTTAAATATGAAATATCAAAGGCTCCATGATGTGTAGGTCCATCATTGCCGACAACTCCGGCTCGATCCAAAGCAAAAATAACCGGCAGATTTTGCAGACAAACATCATGAAAAACCTGATCGTATGCTCGCTGCAGGAAAGATGAGTAGACGGCAAAGACAGGTCTCAGTCCTGATGCAGCAAGTCCGGCAGCAAATGTTACTCCATGCTGTTCTGCAATACCAACATCAAAAAAACGTTCCGGGAACTGTTTGGCAAAACCGGTCATACCGGTTCCATCGGGCATTGCTGCAGTAACTCCCACAATCCTGTCATCTTCTGCCCCTAACTTGCAGAGGGTTGAACCAAATACCGCCGTATAAGAAGCAGCGCCACCCTTACCTTTTATGACTTTGCCGGTTTCAATATCAAAAGGACCAACTCCATGAAACAGAGCGGGATTCTGTTCGGCCGGGGCATACCCCTTACCTTTTTTTGTCAGCACATGGATCAGTACCGCATCATCAAACTTCTTGACCCTCTCCAGAGTTTCAAGAAGCATTGGCAGATTATGCCCGTCAATCGGTCCGATATATTCAAAGCCAAAGGCCTCAAAAAGCATACCAGGTGTAAAAAGGCCCTTAAAAGAATCTTCCAGCTTTTTGGCAATATGAAGCATGCTTGTACCGACAGAATCCATACGACCAAGAAAAGACTCCATATTCTTTTTCATACCGTGAACAAATTCGCTGGTAGCGGTGCGATTGAGGAAATTGGACAGCGCACCGACATTTTCAGCGATGGACATTTCATTATCGTTAAGAACAATAATCATATCCTTATTCATATGTCCGGCGTGATTCATTCCCTCAAAGGCGATACCACCTGTCATGGAACCATCCCCAATAACAGCCAGCACTTTGTTTTTTCGACCATCCAGATCACGGGCAGCTGCAAAACCGGTGGCAGCTGAAATAGATGTGGATGAGTGACCGACATCAAAAGAATCATGGCAAGACTCTTCGCGCTTTGGAAATCCGCTGATGCCATCTAGCTGGCGCAATGTATTAAAATCTTCTCTGCGACCCGCAAGAATTTTGTGTGCGTAAGCCTGATGCCCCACATCCCAGACTATTTTATCCGCTGGAGTATTAAAAACTCTGTGCAGGGCAATTGTCAGCTCAACAACTCCCAGACTTGGTCCAAGATGCCCACCGTTTTTTGCACAGGTTTCAATAATCAGCTGCCTGATCTCAGCAGCAACTGTCGGTAACTGCTTTATCGATAGCTGTTTAAGGTCTGCAGGAGAGTTTATTTTTTCAAGAATGGACATAAAAACCCTTTAAACGGAATAATTATTGTTTCAGTTCTTACGATTGACAATATAGGTGGCAATTTCACGCAATCTGTCAGCTTCCGTCCCAAAGATTTCCAGGACCCTGAATGCTTCATCCATCATGTTAGCGGCCTCTTGTTTGGCTGCAGACAGACCCATAACAGCTGGATAAGTTGCCTTGCCGCGAGCCTGATCACTGCCGGCATCCTTACCGATCTCTTCTGTGGTCCCTTCGATATCCAGGATATCATCGGCTATTTGAAAAGCCAGCCCTGCTGCTTCTCCATAACGGGTAATGGCAGCCAGCTTGGCCTGGTCAGCACCGCCAAGCAACGCACCGGCAACAGCAGAGGCTTTGATCAGAGCACCGGTTTTATGTGTATGAATATACTGAACTGTGGGGAGATCAATATCTGACTTTCCTTCGCTCTCCATATCTACAACCTGGCCACCTACCATGCCATAGGAACCGGCACAGGTTGCAATTTCATGAATCACTGCCAGTCTGGCAACAGGATCGCAACCGTTAGCAAAGCGTGGATTACTGATCAACTTAAAGGCCTCTGTCAGAAGGCCGTCACCGGCCAGAATGGCAATTGCCTCACCGAAAACCTTGTGATTGGTTGGATTGCCGCGTCTAAAATCATCGTCATCCATGGCAGGCAGATCGTCATGAATCAGTGAATATGTATGAATCATTTCCATAGCACAGGCCGCTGGAATAGCACGTTCAGTCTCTCCACCAACCGCCTGACAGGCTGCCAGCATCAGAATCGGCCGAACGCGCTTGCCACCGGCAAAAATTGAATAGCGCATGGCCTTATGCAGACTGTGCGGGAGCTCCGTCTCTTTAGGCAGGTAGCAGTCAAGTGCTTTATCAACACGCGCAATCTGTTCCTTTAAATACTCTTTCAAATCCATATCAAGTCCTTTTCTTCTGAGCCAGCTTACCCATTTGGGTATCCAGTGAGATATTTATTTATCATCAGTTTCAAATGGTTCACGGCTGAAACTGCCGTCTTTACGTTTAAGGAGTACTTCAACCCTGCGTTCCGCCTCATCCAGCTTTTTTGAACAGAAAGAAGCATGTTTGACCCCCTCTTCAAAAGCCTTGAGAGAATCCTCCAGCGTCAGTGAACCACCTTCAAGGCGGCGTACAACTTCTTCCAGTTTTTTCAGGGATGTTTCAAATTTTTCAGTAGCCATTATCTTTTCCTCAAAACAAATATTATTCCAGAATAGCGACTTTGCGTCAAGAACTACACTAACTCAACCTCTTCCACAGTACATGTTGCCTTGCCTTTATTGAAACAAAGATTCAAACGATCTCCAGCCACCAGCTCTCCGGCATCATTCAGTACCTTGCCATCAGACGCCCTGATCGCGATGGAATAGCCACGGGAAAGTGTACTCAAGGGCGATAGCACATCAAGCCTGGCGGCATTTGAGACAAAGTTTTGCCTGACGGACTCAAGCCTGAGGAGCATCTGACGTTCAGCCTGTAAAGAAAGGAAATTTATTTTTTGCCTCTGCTGATCGGCCTGTACGGATGGCGAGTGGTGCAAAAGTGAACTTTCCAGCCTCGTAAAATATTCACGACGACGTCTGGTCAGGCTTCCAAGCGAAAAGTCCAGTCTCCCGGACAGGTCATCAACACGCTGCGCCAGATGGCCAAGCATGGTACCAGGGTTTTGCAGCAACCGCCGCATTCCATCAACTGAGGCTTGCAACCTGGCAATTCTTGTTTCAACGGCAAGCTGCAAACGGTGGCTCAATGCGTCCAGCTGTCCCCGCAACTGATCTGAACTGGCAATCACCAGCTCAGCTGCGGCCGATGGAGTTGGCGCTCGCAGATCAGCCACAAAATCGCAGATGGTCCAGTCTGTTTCGTGTCCGACAGCCGATATGACCGGTATGACAGAACGGTAGACAGCCCTGGCAACGACCTCTTCATTGAAAGACCAGAGATCCTCAAGTGAACCGCCCCCACGCCCTACAATCATAACGTCAACCAGCTTCAATCTGTTCAGATCTTCAATGGCCCGTGCAATCTCAAGCGACGCACCTTCACCCTGCACACGAACCGGATAAATCAAAATTTCCAGAGAGGCAAATCTTCGTTTCAGGACATTGAGTATATCATGGATGGCAGCTCCGCTTGCGGAAGTAACCACCCCTACTCTTTGAGGGAAAAAAGGCATCTGTCGTTTATGCTTTGCGTCAAAAAGACCTTCGAGCGCCAGGCGTTCCTTGAGCTGCATGAAAGCCAGTTGCAGGGCGCCAATACCAGCCGGCTCAAGATATTCACAAATCAACTGATATTCACCACGCTGATCATATACAGACATCCGTCCCCGGAGTATCAGGCTCATACCGTCGACTAGATGGAATTTGATATTTTTGAACGCCCCCTTAAACATGACACAACGTATTTGTGCACCACTATCCTTCAGGGAAAAATAGACATGACCGGAGGAAGGTTGCGACAGGTTGGAGACCTCTCCTTCTACCCAGAGCTGCTCGAAGTTTTCTTCAAGAACACCGCGAATCAGAGAGGTTAGGCGTGATACGGTCAGGATTGTTTTTTCGGCAAAGATATCCATAGCGGAACCCACCCTAGCACACCCATGGAAAGAGTGTCAAACCGGTTGACCACTGACTATAAATTGACTACTATCTCTTTTCGTTTCTACAGTAACTATTCCTTGAAGATGGCGGTAAAGCGGATGCAAAACTATCCTTACATAATCACCATATCATCTGAAAAAGGCGGCGTTGGAAAGACTACGCTTGCAACCAATCTGGCTATTTATCTAAGTGCCATGCGCGAACAGATGCCGGTCACAATCATGTCTTTTGACAATCATTTCACTATTGACCGAATGTTCGAAATCAAGGGGCAGAAACTGAAAGGCGACATCCACGACCTGTTAATGGGACAGGCACCTTCCAGCCTGCAGCATACAGGCCAGTACGGCGTTAATTATATCCCGTCCTCAAATGAGCTTTCCGACATCTATGTGCGTTTCAAAGGCCCAATGACACTGGCACGCATGCTGGCAGAATCTGGTTTGTCGGGCATTGTCATTATCGATACCCGTCCGGATATGAATATTCTGACCCAGAACGCACTGTATGCCGCTGACCGCGTTTTGATTCCGGTCAAGGACATGCCTAGCCTGGAAAACTGTAAAAACATCTTCTCACTTTTTGACCAATACAATATTGATAAAAAATCGCTGACACTGCTCCCATGTCTGATTGATGAACGCATTAAATTTGAAGGCGTATTTAAAGACCTGAAGACTCTGCTGCGCGCTTTTGCTGCCAACCGTGGCTACCGCTGCATGGATTCGTTCATCTCAAAAAGCCCAAAGGTGGAAAGCCTGAATACAAATCCGGATGGCAGAATCTATCCGATTCTGACTCACGCTCGTGGCACTGAAGTTCATAGCCAGTTCACCGAGATTACCCAGAATGTACTTCAAATTCATGATTCCACGGCAGAACCACGTTCTTATCTGTATGCACAATGGCTGATGGAAAAAGAGGGGCGTAAAAAGGAATCCTACCTGGCACGCCTGGAGGGACTGGCTGGGCGCTGCCTGATCTGCGGTCTGCCACATATGCAAAAACCGGATGGGCGCGGTTTCTATTTTGAGACCTCAGATCGTGTTTCACGTGGTTTTCTACATTCCGACTGTTTTGCCGACATGCTATGCTCCACCTTTTATGGGCTTAACAAAGGAACAGATGCTCATAATGCGGCACTGGCCGTAATTGCCGAGAAAGCAGAGCGGTCGGTTTCACTGTTTCTGACCAGAGACATTGAAAACTCATATATGCTCGATTTTAGACAATTCAACCATGAAGGTGAACAGCTTTTCCAGAAAGATGTTGCCCTAACCGGCTTGGCTGAGGGTGATTTCAACAGCCTGAACGATCCTCTACATCTTATGCTGAATGAGGCCCTGGCTGGATTTGAAGGAAAACTAAGGGAGGGGAGCTGGCTTGCAGTTCATCCGGTTGACCCACAAAACCCGGAATCAGTACTTCACGAAGAAAATTACCGTACAATACAACAGGCTCAGGCCATGATCGGCATGAAAATGCTGTCTGCACTTTCCTACTGATAATATAGATACTTATTAAGTTGTAGGCTGAAGCTACAGCGAATGAATATTCCGGCTTCCCTTCAACCTTCAGCTTGATTTTCACCTTACCAGCTCTGATGCCGGTACAAATTTAATTCCCTGCTTTTCCAAACCTGGCAACGCACCAGCAAGTGTTTTGATTGTCATTGAGTGCGGATGACAGATGGCTATGGCAGCGCCGTTTTTTCTGGCCAACCTGACAGCTTGATCAAGCTGACCCAGTATATAAGAACTGTTTTGTTCATTATCCAGAAAAATATTGCGTCGCGCGTTGCGCACTCCTAATTCCTGGGCAACTTTCTGTCCTACAGTCTGTGGCGACGTTACACTGTCTACAAAAAACATTTTCTTATCTTTCAACTCAACCAACACATTCTTCATTTTATCTGCATGTTCCGTAAATTCTGACCCCATATGATTATTTGCACCAGCGGCATTGGGGATGTCTCGTATAAAACCTTTCAAACGCTCACTGATATCATCAGCTGACATGGAAACCAGCAGGCCATTACTCTCAAGTCGCCGAGCAGGCCAGCCCTTGGACTGCATTGGGATATGAATCATTGTTTCAATCCCCTTGGTCGCCGAGTATGCTGCAACTTCACGATAGCTGCGCAAACCAGGAATAATGGAAAAAGTCAATGGCACACCGATCTCTGCTAGAGCCCGAGCTTCACTGACATTAGTACCCATGTCATCTATAATAATGGCAAGTTTGCCGCCACCGTCAGTTTTTCCAATTACATTTGGGGCTATTTGCTGAGGACGTACAACCGGTTCAGCAGGATATTCTGTTGGCAGCGGTTTTACCGGTTCTATTTTATTGGAAAGCGGAATATCCCTATGCACAGGCACAGAAGGTTGAACAGTTTTTTCAACTTTTGTCGGATCAGGCGGGAGAGCGGCTTTTCGTGGGCTACTAAAAAAATAGTAGCCACCTAAAGCCAGCAAGATTAGGACAAGAATAGCAAAGGCGGCGTATCTGCCGCCGCCCTGCCCTTTGTTATGACGAGTATTTGCAGTTTTTTTCACAGTAAATTTACTTTGTAGATCCCATTTTTTTCAGAATCTCCCAACCCTTAAGCAGGTCAAGGGCTCGCATCACCTGATAGTCATTTTTCAGATTATCCTCAACTTTAACAGTTACGGGCTTATCTTTTTTATCTTCCTGTTTTTCATCCTTCTTGGGCTCTGCTGGCTCACCTTTAACCTCAAAGTGGTTTTCCAGATCTTTTTCACGCAAGAAACCGTCTTTTTTTGCACTTTCCTTAGGCAGCTCCAGGCGCTCTACTGTTATGTCTGGCGTAATTCCCTTTGCCTGAATTGAACGACCTTTAGGCGTGAAATATCGAGCAGTTGTCAGACGTAAACCGGACTGGTCTGGAAGAGGAATAATCGTCTGAACCGACCCCTTACCGAAACTCTGAGTACCCATAATAATCGCACGTTTGTGATCTTGCAGCGCACCGGCAACAATTTCAGATGCACTGGCACTACCACTGTTAATCAGAATAACAATCGGATAATTAGGCTCTTTCTTGCCTTTGCTGGCAGAAAACTGCATTTTTGATTCTTTTTCGCGACCTTCTGTGTAGACGATCAATCCATCTTCAACAAAGTGATCTGCAACCCTGACAGCCTGATCAAGCAAGCCACCCGGATCATTACGCAGGTCCAGAACTAGGCCGGATAATGGCTTTTTACCATCTTCCTGAAGAATCTGAAGTGCCTTTATCAGATCATCATCAGTTTTTTCCTGAAACTGGGCAATCCTCACATAACCATAACCGTTATCAAGCATACGCGACCTGACGCTCTTGACCTGAATAATGTCGCGCATCAGAGAAAACTCTTTGGGACGATCAAATCCGTCGCGCATAATAGTAAGGTTAACCTTGGTTCCCTTCAGACCACGCATTCTCTTTACAGCTTCATTGATATTCAGATCTTTGGTGAATTTTTCGTCAATCCTAAGGATCTGGTCGCCAGCCTTAATGCCTGCCTTGAATGCAGGAGTGTCTTCGATTGGTGAAATAACGGTCAGAATACCGTCCTTTACAGATATCTCGATACCTAAACCGCCGAAAGCGCCCTTGGTATCAATTTTCAAGTCTTTATACGTTTCAGGAGGCATAAAAGAACTATGTGGGTCCAAAGAGGATAGCATGCCGTTAATTGCACCGTAAATCAGCTTCTTGGTATCAACTTCCTCAACATAACTCTTCTTGATAATTGCCATAACATCAGTAAATAGTTCGATTGACTCATAATCACTCCCTTTACCCTCTGCCGAACAACGATACTGAGAACTGAAACCAATAAATACAATCAATGTAATTACGGCAATTGTAAGACTTGCAAATACCTTTTTTTTGGTACTACCTTCTTTAAACATCATTTGCCTCCGAAAAAAGGATCAGGTTTAGGTTAAGGTATAAAACCAATAGCCGCCTCGTCCTTCACTAACTTGAGTTTAAATACTATAAACACACTGCTAACCTAGTATATTGCAGTCATTTCCTGCTTAAGTCAAGAATGTCTTTCCTGAACTCAACCTCAACCTGTCTCTTTCACCTGACCCATGCTGCAGGATCAAGCGGCTTGCCCTGATGTCTGATTTCAAAATAAAGAATAGGTCCTTTGGAAGAATCTGCATCCCCAACTGTTGCTAAAACGTCGTTTTTAGCAACTTCAACTCCAACTTTTTTCAATATTTTAGCTGCATGAGCATAAAGAGTAAAATATCCACCGCCATGGTCAACAATGACCATATTCCCAAAGCCTTTGAAGTAATCGGCAAAAATGATTGTACCTTCGTAAACACTCCTGATTTCAGTACCAACAGTCGCTGAAATGGAAAGACCCTTACTAAAGGTATACGAATTGAATTCAGGATGTTTATGTTTACCGTAAGATTCAATAATATCGCCGCGAACCGGCATGGACATGCGTCCTTTTTGTGAAGCAAAACCACGATCTGGAACTGGCGGCAATTCCGGCAGAGCTTTATATTTTTTACCCGGTTTCTCCGTGCGCGAGAAATGCTTTTTTCGACTCAGCTTATCAAGTCGCTCCAGCATATTCTGCAGCCGAGAGGCATTAGCCTGAAGCTCTTTAAGTGAAACTTCATAAGACTTGCGGTCCTGACGTACTTTTTGCAGATAGGCCGCTTTTGTATTTTTATCCTGCTCAATTTCACGTTTTTTAACAGTAATATTGTCTTTGATGCGCTCTTTCTTGACGACATCACCTTCCAGAACAATCTTTAGCTGCCGTAACTCTTCTATTTTGAGATTGTAATCAGTAAATATTTTTTTATCGTTTTCCAGAATAGAGCGCATGTAACGTATGTTTTCAGCCATCTGAGGAAACGATTCGGAAGAGAAAAACATGCGCAGACCGCCGATTTCTCCGGCTTTATAAAGTGAAGTCAGACGTTTATCTATCTCCTGCTTTTTACGGTTAGCCTCATCAGTAACCCGGTGAATCTCACGACCTGTTTTTGACAAACTGAACTCGACACTGCGCAGCTCACGGTCCATTTTCCCAAGATCTGCCGATTTCTGTTCAAGATTGCGGTTAATCTCCTTCAATTCGGATGAGACAGCGGTCTCAACCTTTCTTGTCTTGGTCAATAGCTGCCTTTTTGCTTTGATTTCCTGTTTGACCCCCTTCAGCTCATCCTTTGGGCTTGCACCCCAGGCATGCACTGCAAAGATCAATGAAAGAAATATCCACGACAGTTGCTTCATCAACAAGTTGTAATAAAACGTTTAAGGGATGTCAGGCTGCCAACAAAACCTAGCAGTATGCCTGACAGAAAGATTGCACCCACATATTCAAGAGGTAGGAATGCCAAACCGGAAGTAACTGGATTAAAAGTAAGAAAACTGCCCGCATTATGCAGAAAACCCTCATAAAGAAGAAACAGAAGCAGCAGCGAAGACAGTGCGCCTGCACCGCCCTGCAGAACCCCTTCGATTAAAAACGGTGCTTTAATAAAAAACGGAGTTGCGCCAACGAGCGACATCACTTCAAGCTCTTCACGGCGGGCATAAATTGTTAGTTTGATCGTGTTGGAAACTATGAAAATTACTGTAATTACGAGAAAACCACCAAGGAGAGCGCCGATCATCCTCATATAATTAAGGAACGTATTGAATCGTCTGACCCACTCTTCGCCATACTGAATTTCACCGATCCCCTGGATTCCCTTTAAAGAAGCAACAAAAGACTCCACTCCTTCAGAATCCCGATTGGCCCGTTTTAGAGCGATCTCAAAAGAGGTTGGCAGGATTTCAGCCCTGACACCCTCCAGCAATGTTTCCTGGCCGCGTAACCTGTTTTTGAATCGCTTAAACGCTTCGTCTCGAGAAACATAACCGACAGTTGATGTACCGGGTATGGCTATGATTTTAGTTCGTAAAGAAGCCTGTTCCTGCGCCGATAGTTCGTGATCAAAATAGGCAGTTACCTGAACTTTTTCGCTCCAGTTTTCTGCTGCATTCTCCAGATTAACAAAAACCAGTAAAAACAATGAAACAATCAGTAGTGCCAGCGTAATTGTACCGATAGTCACGACACTGACAAAAACATTCTGTCGTAGATTGATCATAGCCCGTCTCAAGAAGTAAACCAACCGTCCCCTGAAGCCTGAGCCAGCAAGGGTTGGTCGAACATTGGGCTTACTGGTGCTAATTGTCTGTTTTTTCCACTTGTTCAACAATCTCTCCCTTACTGAGGGTAACCAGTCGCTTGTGACTGTTCTCTATCAGCCGACGATCATGTGTTGCAACAACTACCGTAGTACCACGGACATTGGCCTCTTTAAAAATATTCAAAATCTGATTTTTGTTTGCTTCATCAAGGTTTCCGGTTGGCTCATCCGCCAACAGCACTTTTGGGTCATTCACCAAAGCGCGAGCCAGTGCAACCCGCTGTTGTTCGCCACCGGAAAGTCTTTGTGGAGTTAGGTTGATTTTTGACTCCATACCAATAGACTTAAGGGTATGCATAACTTTTTTGCCG
>Ga0105044_10009717_pt1 | contig 13148 bp, 14 predicted proteins | sample MAT01_FD_78092 | JGI IMG/M metagenome (GOLD analysis project Ga0105044, IMG submission 78092) | Freshwater microbial communities from Lake Fryxell liftoff mats and glacier meltwater in Antarctica - MAT-01 | ecosystem: Environmental > Aquatic > Freshwater > Ice > Liftoff microbial mat | place...
CGCAGGCATGGCTACAACTCGCTGATATTTTGTACTGACTTGAGCAGAATCCGAGGCTAGCAACTGCAAGGCTAATTCTCTGTCTATAGCCTTTGAAGTAGGAAATAACGCAGTAACATCCTCAAGCTGTGCATAAGATCGCTCATTCCAAGCAATAGCATCATTATATCTATCAAAAATTAAACCACGAGGAGCTGGTAATTGATGGGTAAAATACCGATTATCATCCGCGGCTTGTACAAACTGCAAACCCTGCCTGAGCTGAATCCATGACAATCGAATCACTAATAATGAAAAAAGTGCCGCAATGCTGGCATACCAAACCAACGTTCGAAAAGAATTATGTGCGTTGTTTCTCATACCATTTTAGCCAACTTGATTGCGAGGAAAAATGATTGGCCCCTGAACCTTTTTTCTGCATCCATACTAACACACTAGCCACGCAAAAAAACTGAAAAAGGAGCGCTAGATTAAACTGCCACCCAAGAATACTGCACAAAACTACCGCTGCCAAACTGGCAGTGCAGCTAATGGCAAGAGCGGGACGAATTTTTGTTGTTGAAGCAAGCACTCCCAAGATTAAGTCGCTGGCAATCAAAAGCGCAAGGAGAAGAGAAAAAGGAACTGCGTACAGTGTCCCAATGAGCAATGTCAGGATAGAAAACCAGATGTACCGAGTCAATAAAGTGTGGTTGAGAAACACCCACAATGCTATCACCAACGTAATAACAGGCACACCACTCACTTTCTCTAAGCTCATCACGACAACAACGATGAGTAGCCTCACAAGCCAAAACTGAATATCACTCAAAGTTACTCGTTGTTTCATAGTGTATGTTGATTTAACGCAAAATTACTTCTACCACTGTTGATTCATAAAAGACTACTGGTTGATCAATTACAAAGGTGAGAATTGAGTCAACCTCCGTACTCGTTTGATTGCGAACAGTGCCAACAAATAAATTGGGAGGTACACCTTCTTGTCCTTTTGTCACAATCCTATCACCTACTGGCACGATCTGACTTTTACTCACCTCTGTAAATAATATTTGTTGGCCATCACCCCGAATAATACCGCTAACACCTGTGGCAGTTGTTACTAATAAAAAGGGAGCTGAGACAGAATTAAGGAGAAGCACAGAAGACTGTTGATCGGTGACTTCACCAATTCTACCAACCACCGTTCCAGCTGCTACCACTACAGCTCCTGGTTTAACACCAGCTTGCTCACCAACTGCCAAGCCAGCAACTCCAAATGATAGCACCGGCGCAGCGACAACACTCTCTCTCCAAGTGCGATCAGAGTTTTCAAACAGACTCCGCAATGCTGTGTTTTCCTTCTCGACACCTTCAAGATCACTCAATCTTGCTAGCGAGTAACTCAGCTGAGATTGCAATCCAGCAATATCCTTACCGTCTGTATAGGCTTTTTCTACATAGAAAAGGGGTTGCAGTACTCCATAACTCAACTGCGTTATTCTTGATTGAATCGGGATAAAAAGTCGCTCCAACGTAGTTCTCAGTGGCCTCATAACCCCCACGTACTCAAAAAAAATCACCGCGATAACAAGTGCTATTCCGCTGCCCGCCCGCAATGAAAAAGAACTAAGTGTTTGATTCTGTAACATGATGTGTAAACTCAACAACTATTGTCTGTGGACGGGTTGGTCTAGAAACAGAAGTATGAAGAACTTTCTGAATAGTTAAGCGTAAGCCCTTCAAAAGTGAGCCCCCGCCATACATCATAATCCCAGCTTCGAATGCTTCTGCTATTTGAGAACCAGGAAAAGTGCCTAAAACCATACTGACGTCTGTCAGCCAACCCAACACTGCTTGGAAAAGTTCTTCTGAAAACTCACTGGCTTTGAGGGTGAGTGAAGCGGGCATGTTGGTGACGCTATTCCTACCCCGCACTACCAGGTGAGGGAGCGATTCCTTTTTATCTGGCTTCAGAGTTCCAATTGAGTGTTTGATCTGCTCGGCAGTACTCCAGTTAATTTCTGTTTGGTACCGATCACGAACAATTTTTTGAACAAGCTGAGTGAGATTCTTCCCTCCCCATTGGAGCCGAGCAGCATGTTTGAGTTCACCACCAATAATGACGCTGATTTGGGTTTGCATCGCACCGATATCTACAAGTATGCCAGTGGTGGCGAGCAGGTTCTCTGATTGGGCGGCGCGCAGCGCCGCCAACACTCCCGCCGTACTGCCACTCACTTGCAACCGCGCCAAACGCAAACTATCAAAATACAACTTTTTTTGCAGTTGTGTTAGCTCAACTGGCAGTGCCAACTTCACAGGAATGGCACTTGGTACTACCGAAAATTTTGGCTGGATAATAACTTTTGCAAAAGCTTGAGTCAAATACTCGGCGAGCATCTGTTGTTGGGCTACCCTGCCGTATTCAATAGGAAAAAGAGTGGATAAGTCTTGAGATAATCCATGTTCCTGTTTGGCTGCTGCCTCGCCACTGGAAATAACTACTTCAGTTCCCCGATGATACACTACTTGAGTTGGCTCTAAAAAAACTACCTTGCCATTCATGGCTATTTTGGTGAAGCGACTACCAATATCAAGAGCCAGTACCTGCGGAACTGTTCGTACTACATTAAAGCGAGATATTCCTAAACTAATGCGTGCCATAGGACTCAGAATAACAAGCTTCTCTTGAAAGAGCTAGAGGTAGTGAGATTTGTGGAGTGAAATTAACTCTTAACAGTGTTGAGCAGCGTGGTGGAAGTAAACCATTTTTCTTCCCCTGCTTCTTTTTCTGCTTGAGTAATGAGATCTAATTTATCTTGTTGACCAGCAAAATACTCTCTCATGCCAGAAATACGCTCTTTAAACATATCTTCTTTCAGCTCAAGTGCTTTTTCCAACATGATGTCTTCTAAATCTGGAATTAATTTTTCAAGATACACGATCATCGCTTCTTGCTTTTGTAGATCAGATTGATCTGGCTTTGTTTTGAGTTCCTCAAGCTGCATCCGCTCATCTTCTGTTAAAAGAAGATCAACGTCGTTTTCCAAAAAATCTTCCCAGATGACCTGCTGTAACTCGTCCAAAAATTCCTCACGTTCTTCTGGAGTACCATCGGTCACGCCCAGCATGAAAAAAACATTTTGATCTTGGATTGATTCAGACTTTTCTTGAGATGAAGTTGGTGCAGCTGAAGGTGCAGCTGGAGCTTGAGCCATTTCTGGCAAAGACCCTAGAATAGGCGCCGCTGAGGTATCTGCCGGAGGCGTGTAGTCATCAATATACGAATTACTTGGTTGTACAAAGCTTTGATTTTGAGGAAGTTGATTGTCGTTCATAAGTTAGTTATTTATACGTACTTTATTCTAATATTACTTGTACAGAATAGCATTTTTTTATAGTCTCGTGAAGACAAACAAACTGCGAATTAGTGTATACTACACTACCATGTTTTCCACGCAAAAAATAGCCGCACGAGCTCATCAAGTCATCATCTGGTCACTCCATTGCGCCGTTGCCATAACTCCTTTTTTATTCACTTGGTTTAATGAAGAGTTATTTGAGTTTAATAAAATGTTGTTTATATATGGAGTAGCTATCATAGCCGTGGCCGCCTTCCTTATTTATACTCTCTGCCAACAAAAAATAACGATCCGCTACTCAAATTACTGGTTTTTATTGGCATTTTTTTTGGTCAGCCAAGTTGTCTCCACGCTCTTTTCTGTCCACATTCCTACTTCCCTATTTGGCTTCTACACTCGCTTTAATGGTGGACTAGCATCGCTTCTGTCTTATGCAGGTCTTTTTATTATCGCTACTCAAGTTCTCGATGCCAAAAAAACCAAGTCATTGCTACTGACACTCGCCCTCAGCGCTATCGGCGTAGCTTTATTTGCTTTTCCAGAACACTTTGGGCACGCCTTTAGTTGTCTTGCCATCAATGGAAAATTTGCAGCTGACTGTTGGATTCAAGATGTCCAAAGTCGCATCTTTGGCACATTTGGTCAGCCAAACTGGCTGGCAGCATACCTCATCACCTGTTTGCCAGTCGTATGGTACTTCTCATATTTTTTCTGGAGCAAGAAAAAAAAAGGACTTGGCTTGGGATTTGGCGCCGGAGTGATACTTCTAGTGGCAACGCTTTTATTTACCCAGTCCCGTTCTGGCATTTTAGGGCTGGGTGTGGGCCTGGGCATCCTAGCAGTTGGTTCTCTAGGAATTTGGAGGCAAAAAAATGCGGCAGATCGAAAAAAAATCTGGCAATTTGCACCACTTCATTTTTTGATTGGTTTTGGTGTTCTTGTGGGAGTTGGGCTAGTGAGTATTCCCACTCCATTCACTCCAAACTTTCTCCGCCAGACAGCTCCTCAAACGAGTGTTGTTACACCTAATCGTCTCGATGAAGGTGGGACTGATTCTGGTGAAATTAGAAAAATTGTTTGGAAAGGTGCAGTCAGCGTTTGGCTTCGCTATCCATTATTTGGGTCTGGGGTAGAAACTTTTGCCTATAGTTATTTTACCGACAGACCACTTGAACACAACCAAGTTTCAGAGTGGGATTTCCTGTACAACAAGGCTCATAATGAGTTTCTAAACTATCTTGCTACAACAGGTATTTTTGGTTTATCGAGCTATATCTTACTTCATGTATGGTGGGCATGGTATTTATGGAAAATAATCACCTCAAAGAAAATCACTGATTCACAAAAACTAGTAGGTACTGCCCTGACTGCCGGTATTGCTGGCTTAAGTGTCAGTAATTTCTTTGGATTTTCAACAGTAGTAGTTTCGTTCTTATTCTTTCTTTTTCCAGCCTTAGCCTTACAACTCTCAAACAATCTTGGCCATGAGAGAACTATTTCCTTCTCCAAAGAATCTACAACCTCCACCAAGCCAGTCACTCTTACTCAAATTATTATTTTTTCGATCATTGGACTAATTGCGCTCACCCTCTTAGTCCAAGTTACCACAACTTGGTTGGCTGATTTTACTTTTAAAAGAGGGAAGGAATTGCTCAGTGCCGGTTTAACCCAACAAGGCATCAATAAAATTACACTCGCATCAGAACTCCGGCCCCAACAACCTCTTTTCACCGAGAGTCTGAGCAACTTGTATGCCCAACTAGCGGTTGCTGCTGCTGCAGAAAAAGACATTGAATCAGCAACAGCTTATGCCCAACTAGCCACTAATTACAGCAACACCACCCTCACTCTCAATCCAGTGCATCTGAGTTTTTACAAATCAAGAATTCGAGTTTACCTCACCTTAGCGCAACTCAACCCTGAGTTTTTGACTACTGCCTACAACACAACCCAAGTGGCTCTGCAACTCAGCCCAACTGATCCCAAACTTTGGTATGATTTAGGTATAATTGAGTTTGCCAAAGCAGATGCGCAAAAGGGATTAGAACATCTACGATACGCATTACAACTCAAACCAGATTTCTCATCTGCACTTGATGCTGTCAAACAATATGAAATTCAGGCCACACAATCGGCTACGCCAGCTCTTACTCCTATGAAGAAATCTCCAACAACAAACTAATCTATGAGCATTCTCACCGTTCCCCATCCCACTCTTCGTCAAATTACTACTGAAGTGACAGATATCGATTCAAAACTGCACGCAACCTTAGCTGAGCTAGAACATAATCTGGTGGGGCATGATCGTGGTGTTGGGTTAGCAGCCGTGCAGGTGAATGTACCAGTGCGTGTTTTTTCAACGTATTTATCGAAAGATGGCGATAGAGACGAAGATAGGATTTTCAGACTCTTCATCAATCCAGTGCTCGTAAAGACCTATGGAAAAAGTGAGCTAGGTGGAGATGGAGACTCGACTCCATTAGAGGGTTGTTTGTCCATCCCCCTTTATTATGGACCTGTACCAAGGTTTTTTAAATTAAAACTAGAGTACTCAACCCTTGAGAATAGTACGCTTGTGACTCACCAAGAAGAGTTTAGTGATTTTGCCGCCCGCGTTGTACAACACGAACTAGATCACCTTGACGGAGTGTTATTTACAGATTATTCACTTGAGTATGATCTGCCACTCTACAAAGAAAATGATACTACCAAGAAATTAGAAGAATTATCAGACCATGAACGCAGCATGTTTGAGATGATTTAACTGCCAAGTTGCAAGAGTCACGCCCACCCTATGTCATACCTCAAAATAGTATTTTTCGGTTCCTTCCAGGCCTTCTCACCTGTAGTTTTGGAGCAGTTACTGCTCGATAAAAACCTTCAAGTTTGCGCGGTTGTGACTACCCCACCGCACCCCGACAAGCGTGGCAAAGATGCTCAGCCAAACCCCACACACATACTGGCTCTCAAAAAAAATATTCCCTTGGTGATGCCGGCAGTTCTGGACAACAAAGCTGCTGCTGAGCTCAACGCTTTTTGCCCACAACCTGACTATTTTGTGACAGCTGGTTACGGGAAGTTACTACCACCGGCGTGGTTGAGTATCCCAAAGTTGGGAGCACTCAATGTTCATTTTAGTTTATTACCCAAATACCGAGGCGCTAATCCAGCTGAGTGGGCTCTATTGATGGATGAATCAGAAACCGGAGTGAGTATTATCCAAATGAGTTCCAAGTTTGACACTGGCGAGCTCATTGCTCAGTCTCTAGAACCAATTACTCCCACAGATACCCGCCAAAGCCTCTATGAAAAACTGTATTTGTTGGGTGGGCTGATGGCGCCGGCGGCAATTGCGGCTCACGCAACGTGGAAAGAATCGGGCAAAACAGGAGCAAGTGAAACTCAACTCCGAGCACACCCAGCAAACATAAAACTTTTTTTGCCACCCCAAACGCAATCCTCTACAGCAACTCCCTATGCTCGGAGACTACAAAAAAAAGATGGCTTCATTGCTTGGTCTAATCTAGAAAAAGTACGTTTGGGTGAAACTCTAGATTGGAGCGTGCTCAGCCCAACTCTGCAGGCATTGAGCCAATTTCAGCCGTTTGTGACCAGCAATTTTATTGTGACTGCCACTAGAGCTTTGGGTGGTTTTCCCGATATCTGGACAATTATTCCTACCACAAAGGGTGACAAGAGAATGAAAATTTTGAGCGCTGCCACAGAAGGCACGTCACTACAGTTACAAAAAGTTCAAATTGAAGGGAAAAGTCCTGCCGAATGGAATCAAGTCAAAAATATTTTACTGAAATAAAAAAAGCAACAGTCTTGAGTGATGATTGAAGTACTAGATACAAGGAACAAACAGAAGTACTTGAGACTAGAAAAAAGTTAAAAACTACCGAGAAATTACTTCTTCTCTGCTGGCTTGTAATGAGTAGTTAAGCCTTGACTCTTGAGCTTCTTGAGGACGCCAGAAGGTACTCGCAACCGTTGTTTCACACCATCAACTAAAATAGTTACCGTGTGGAGATTGTACTTAAAAGACCGATTGGTGCGGTTTTTAGCGTGAGACACATTGTGGCCCATACTTGCTACAACGGGGTATTTGAGAGCGAATTTTGACATAGAAAGGGTATTGTACCATACCTGTATAATGTTGCTATGCTTGGACTTCTGACACAAAACCCTATCGCTTTTTTGCTCTTTGCAGTTGGTATAGTTGTTGCCATTAGCGTTCATGAGTTCTTTCACGCCTTTGTGGCTGACAAGCTTGGTGATCCTACGCCCAGAATCCAAGGTAGAGTGACTCTCGATCCCCGTGCACATCTAGATCCCATTGGTACACTGGCTTTGTTGTTGGTTGGTTTTGGTTGGGGTAGACCAGTTCAGTTTGATCCCTACAATCTCAAAAATCCCGTTCGCGATACAGCTCTCATTGCACTGGCTGGGCCTGCATCAAATATTGTCATTGCCCTCATCTTGGCTGTGCTCGTTCGTTTGATCAACGCCGACTGGCTGATTTTAAGCCTGTCATTCATTATTCAAATTAACATTACCCTGGCAATTTTTAACTTGGTCCCCGTCTACCCACTTGATGGTAGCAAGATTATTCTGCCGCTCTTGCCAGAGCAAGCTGCCTATGAATATGAAAACTTTATGCAACGCTATGGACTATTTGTTTTACTCATCCTTATCTTACCCATTGCTGGTGGAGTTTCACCAATCAGCCAACTTATTTCACCGATTATTTCTGCTATTACTACTCTTTTACTTGGCTAATAGTACTCGGAGCCAACCAGAATTGCTCAACCTCTATGCTCTTTGTAGAACGACTCATCTTGGGAGAATTGAGCACTAATTGCTACATTGCTTACTGCGAAAAAACTGAAGAAGCTTTGATTATTGACCCCGCTGACTCTGGAGACGCTATCACTGACCGACTCCTACAACTGCATCTTCACCCTACCGCCGTGGTGCTTACTCACGGACACTTTGATCACTTGTTAGGCCTGCTTGAACTACGACTCAATTTTGACGTTCCTATCTTAATGCATCGAGCTGACATGTTTCTACTCCATCGAGCAAAAAATAGTGCTGAGCACTGGATTCATCGTCAGATAGACCCCGTTCCCGTTCCAGATGAATTTATAGGCAACGGCTACGAGTTTTCACTTGGATTAAATCAACTGAAAGTTATGGAAACACCCGGTCATACTCCTGGAGGATTATGCTTTTACAACGAGTACATGGTTTTTACCGGAGACACCCTTTTTCAAGGTAGTGTGGGTCGAACAAACCTCAAGTATGCTAATCCTCTCAAGCTGAGTGAATCGCTGCAGCAACTTTTTGCTCTCCCCCCAGACACCATTGTCTTTCCCGGCCATGGTGAAAGTACTACCATTGGGGCTGAAAAACATTTACAGCAGGTGCATTGACTACACTATTTCATTGCGATCTGAATCAGAAAAAAAGCAAAAATAGCAACGGCGGCAACCATAATCACCCTGCGAATTAAACCGGGCTGATAAAGAGGATGCAACCGCCGTGTATTCAAGAACAACACCATCCCAAACGCCACCATCATGGCGGCAGCATTTAAAAGAGCACCCAAGGTAAGCAAAAATCGCGGCTCCCGAACACCCACCAGCAAAATGACAATCCCCAGTGAAATTTGACCCCAGAGCGCCACAAAAAACCACGTTGTTACATTAACTTTTGCGTTGGTGTTAAAACGCAGCAACAAGATATTTTCGGAGATAATCCTCGATGAGGATTCGAGCACACCCATTTGGGTTGAAAATAACATCATGGCAGCAATAACCAAGAAACCAACTCCCACTATCGGATATGTTCGATCTGCAATAATCGCTGCTTCTTGATAAAGAAAGGTTAAACCAGACGCATGATCGTGACCATAAACGGTAGTGCGAGCCAGAACTGATAGCAGCACTATCGAAACAAAACCCAACAACCAAAAAACCAAGCCATGTTCAATTTGCACTAATCGCCACCAAGACTTCCAACGACGATTATTAGCTGGTGTTGGAGCAAAACTTTCACCTGCTAATTTGGCTTGAGCAGTATGACTACCCACCAAGGAAGTAATTTTAGTACCATACTTCCCCATCCCCATGCCTTTCTCTTTTATGTAGTATGACTGAGCAAGATTTAAGTTACCGCCAGCTCCAGAATATGCAAAAGCTCCTAAAAAGGCTGCTAAACCAACGCCCTGTGGAAACCACCACCACCCTTCTCCTCTCCCCACCAAACCCCAAGCTGCTCGACTCCAGTCTTCCCCACCTGCCAAGAAAAAAACCAAGATGAAAATGAGTGGTAAACCCAGTAAAATAACAGTCCGTTGATAGGTTTCCATGGTTTGGTACAGCGATTTACCAGCCGATAGAAACAAACCAGTTGCTATAAGTAGAAAAATAGCTAAGGCTTTTTCTGGTAAAAATGGCATGAGCCGCGTTAAAATTTGAGACGAGGCAGATGAAAAACCTGGTATAGACCAGGGGATAAATGTTGAAAAAATAAACCAAATTGGAAAGAGGATGCTGACCTTGCGTAAGCCCACAAAAACACTCTCACCCCAAGCCAACGTGTAGCGCATTACCTCTGTGTTCAATATGTACTGCAATGAAATTCCCAATAATCCGCCCCACAGCAACCCCAAACCCCAAGTGGCTGCTAAGTAGGGCCACAAAATAAGCTCACCGCTCCCCAGGGCTAAACCCAGCAAAATAAAAGACGGTCCAATGCTTTTGGATAAACTGGGCACTGGCGGCAGGTTCAACTGAGACTTGGACATGTAGCTATTCACTATACAGAAAGTTTTTTAGAGAGTGAAGTAGCCAGCTGTGATATACTCCAAATTAATTTTTTCAGATACCCACTCGTAAGACTAAACTCATGTTGATCCAAATAGTTGAACCGCAGACAACTACTCGCAATAAAATTACCCACTGGATACGAGATAACTTTCCATTGTTTGGCTCGAGCAGTCACAGCCACTTTCAGAAAGAGCAGGATTATGATTGTTTAATTCTGCCCTACTCACTTTTTATCTCAAAAGATGCAAAGTCAGCCGTCACTAAAATACTGTCAGATCCAACCACCACTGGCGTTTTTACTCCAGTTTTTGTCTATAATTGCCCTAATCAGGAAGCTGTAGCTGAGTGTTTTGGGCTGGGTTGCGGTGAAGCTATGCTCACACCACTCCACTTAGGTGTCTTACGTCTTCGGCTAGAAAAATTAGTTCGATCAACCTATCCCTCTTTGTATGCCTCAGATACTGAGGCTCCATTTTTTATGTGTGATAACCACCAGATGAAGATGGGCGCTACCATACTCCAGCTTCGCCACAAGGACTTTCTACTTCTGCATTACTTATGGATACATCAAGGCTCAACCCTTTCTCGAATGCAACTCCTTAAGGCCATCTGGAGCGAGTATCATGATGTTTTGGAATCAACAGTGGATAGCCACATCAAGTCTATTCGAGCTCTCATCACCAAATGGCAGATTCCGGCACGAATTATCACTATGTATGGAAAAGGCTATCGATTGGAACTAAAAAAGTAAAATTTTTAATCTCACTTACTACGATGGTAAGAAGCATCTAGTAAAAACTGTAAAACCAGCTGCGTTTGTTCTGGCACTGGCAAGTGAGCGATTAAAGTCTGGGCTTGGTTATAGAGATGTTGCATTTTCTCGTCTACCTCTTGGCGAATACCTACCGTAACTACCAAGGAGCGTATGACCGCTACATCTTCTTCTGTCACCGCACTGTTTCCAAAATAGGGCAGCACTGCTTGGACTCTGGCCTCATCTTTGTGTTTTTGTAAACCAAACCAATACAAGGTTTTTTTACCCTCACGAACATCTGAAATAACTGGTTTGCCAATCTTTTCTTCATCACCAAATAATCCTAATTCATCATCTTTGAGCTGAAAAACAAGGCCAGCTACTTCGGCTAATTCTTCGAGTTTTATTCGGACTTCTGGCGATTGAGCTCCAACTGCAGCCGCCATCAGGAGTGGCCAGCGCCAAGTGTAGCGAGCCGTTTTTCCTACATACATTCGAAGTATGTCTTCTTCTACAACTACCTCTGGCGTAGCAGCCAAGTATGAATCTTCAAGCTGACTCAGGCCAAGCTGGATAAGTTCTTGATTGCAAATACTTATTAGCTCCAGTCGTAGCTCTGCTGGTACACTAGAAAGTAAAAGAGCATCCTGTGCCATGAAAAAAGCGATATCAGCCATACAAATTGCTACAGAAATCCCAAGTTGCCGTGGCTGCTTCAAGTTTAATTCTTCTGATTTTGTCTGGTAAAGTTTAAAAATTGAAGCTGCTCCTCGCCGTCTTTCGTCATTATCCATAATATCGTCATGAATGAGCAGCGCAGACTGAAAGAGCTCGAGGGCAGCAGCTATCTTGAGTAAATTGGGTCTCTCGAATTTTGAAGTAGAAATATTCTTATTTGAACCAACATTGGCTGTGAGCAAAAAACTCTCAGCCAACAAAATGAAGCCTACTCCCCGCAACAATTTGCCACGAGTGCTAAAATTTTGTAGATCCTGAATCAATTGAGCATCCCAATGAAACTTTCTGTACCGCTGATATGAAGAAACATGCTGATTGATCTCGTCCATGACCTCTGCACTCACGTTGGCAAAACTAGATCTAAGATCTTCGGGTGATAGGTGATTGGTGTGAGGTGGTAGTAAAGTTGTCATACTAAGTTGAAGAGATTATAAACGGTAGGGCATATTTCATCCAGCAGACTAAAAAAAGCTTACTGCTGATACTGTTTAAGCAGTTCTTGAACTTGAAACACATCTACGCCATCCCCAGCACCACTTGAACCTGGGATCGGGGTGGCCGACTGCAGTTGCTGAAGCGATTGTAAAGACTGGAGAGCCCCAGTGTAAATTTTCAAGTAAGGGGCAATTTGAGGTAAAATGTAGCTGGAAAAGATAAAGTACATCAAAACCAAGAAAATGAGGTACACCGCAATTGTTCCCAAAGCTCTACTGGCACCGGCTATGAAGTTTTCCAATGCTACGTGGCCAAGAGATTGGGTGGAGACGATTTGAGGCTGCACGGACTGTGTTGGTTCTACCTGTGAGGCAGCGGGAGTACTTTGAGCTTCAACAAGCGTTGGTAGTTGTTCAGTTGCTTGCGGTTGGTTTGGTTGCAGTTCTTGCATACGTTCAGTATAGCAGTTTGGAAAACTTTTTCTTCCTTGCATCTGCAACTACCAGTACCAAGATTGCAATCACCAATGCCCAACGCAGCCACCCCAAAGTAATATCATACGCTTCCCCATTAAACCAAGTCATGGTAGCCAAACCCAAATTTTGTGCCGAGAGAAACGGCGTTAACTCCATAACTCCCCATACTAATGTGCAGATAAAATAGATATTTCTTTTGAGTGGTGTAGTCCAGCGATAAATAATCAACATTGGCAAGACCCACAGTAAGAAAGGATTAGAGTAAATTTTAGCAGTGAGAAAACTGGTCAAAAAGTAGACAAAATAGATAGTCAGTAGCAGACTGTGTTTGGTCTGACTGCTGAGCTCATTTGCTTTGAAAAACTGTTTGACCACATCCGTGCTGAGGACTTTTCCTTTTGGTTTTTCAGTTTTAAAAATCAGCACCGAACTCCATGCCAGCACTATCAACAGAGATACTGGATAAACCGTGTCGACAACTTTTTTAGCCGAAGTTGAGACTGGCCCTACCCAAGAAAAATCTGGTGGCAGATCACTTCTTTTTTCTGTACGAGAATAAAAGTTAATC
>Ga0105044_10009718_pt1 | contig 13147 bp, 8 predicted proteins | sample MAT01_FD_78092 | JGI IMG/M metagenome (GOLD analysis project Ga0105044, IMG submission 78092) | Freshwater microbial communities from Lake Fryxell liftoff mats and glacier meltwater in Antarctica - MAT-01 | ecosystem: Environmental > Aquatic > Freshwater > Ice > Liftoff microbial mat | place...
CCAGAGTTGCGACGAAGGCGGCGCGTTCCGCATCGGTGAAATCGTGCTTCTTCTCCGGCGGCGGCATTTCGCCCTGCTCCACCCGGTCGAAGAGGCGGATCCAGCGATCGCGGTTCTTCGGATCGGCGGGATCGAAAGCGAGAGCAAAGAGATCGAGATCGCCCTTCGCGGTGAGGTCGTCGTGGCAATCGGCGCAGTGATTTTCGATGGCGGACTGGAGCTGAGCGGGCAGTTCCGCCGCCGCCACAGGCAGACTGCTGGCACCGGGCAGAGCGAGGAGGATGAAAGCCAGGCGTCTCATGGCGTTGGGTTCAGGCAGTGAGCCAGGTCCTCCGAATCGTAGGCGTGCACGTGGGTGACGTGGATTTCCTCAATGCCGGTGCGTGAGTCGGTCACGCCTTCGATCTGGTCGATCAAACGATCCCGCGTGAGCTTCCAAACCACTTTTCCCGTGACGTCAATCTCGGCCAAAAGGTCCCGGCCTTCATCGGTGGATTTCATGTGGTAGTCACCACAGGCGATGAGCAGATTTCCATTGGCGAGGCGGCTCATGCCCAGCAGGTAACGGCATCGCAGACCGAGGTCTTCGTGGGTCCAGCAGGCGAGACGTTTGCCGTCCCGGTCCAGGTGCAGCAACTGGAGTCCAGTCGATGTGGAGACGAACTGGGAACCGTCCGTCCACGGCAGCGTCGCGAAACATTTTTCCACCGTCGCGGTGGGTGCGAGCATTGGATCGAGCAGCACGCTCGTCAGGAGGCGGCCACTGTCCTTCTCCACTTGGATCAAGGTCTTGCGGCCATATTGGCAGACCCAAAAGGAACCACCGTCCCCGGCCTCGCGGATCATGCGGTAACGGAAGTGGAGAGGATCACCCGCGAGGTCGGGCAGCGGTGTCTCACTCAATCCCGTGCCCGCACGGTCGATCACCCGGATCTGCGGCACGCCGCTGTCCATCAGGGCAAACCACGCGCCGCCATTACCCACCGCCACGCTGTTGGCCTCCGCGCCCTTGGCCCCGGGACGGGCCGCGTGTTCCATGATGAGCCGATGCTCCGCGTCGAACAGAGCCAGACCGCCCCGATGCGCGTAAACGATGCCGCCGTCCGGCAGACGCTTGGCGTCGTAAATGCCACCATGCCCCGCATGCTTGATGACTTCGATCACCTCGCCCAAGCGATTGATTTCAATGACCTGCCGATCCGCCGACAGGAGAAAACGCTCCCCGGCATGCAGTGAGGAAATGATGCCGAAAACGGCGGTGAACAGAGCGTGGAATCGGTTCATGGAAAAATGGTGTCGCTCTATTCTAAGGCATCCGTGATCCTCTGCGCCGCCTCGATCACGAAGGGCGCGATCCTCTTCTCATCTGCTTTGGTGAGCCTTGGCGTTGGAGCCGTGATCCAGACCGAGGCGAAGACCCTTCTCTCTGCATCGAACACAGGTGCTCCGAGGCAATGATGGCCCTCCAAACCTTCTCCGAAATCCGTCGCATACCCTTTGCACTTCACTTCCGTCAGGTGTTTGGCAAACGAGGCTTTGGAAGTGATGGTCATGGCGGTCAGTTTCGTCAGGGGCATCCGGCTTAGCGTGTCGTCCAGCTCTTTGCGTGGCAGCCACGCCAGCATCACTTTGCCGGGAGCACCCGCGTGCAACGGCCCATGAGCACCGGCTTCCACGTAACACTTGAACGGGTGCGGACCAATGACGCGATCCAGCACGATGCACTCAAAGCCAGACCGCACACCGATGTGCGCCGATTCACCCGTGACATCCCGTAGCCAGCGCATCGGCTCCCACGCGAGCTGTGCGAGACTGCGCTCCTTCCGCTTCGGCTGCGCAAGAGTCAGCAGCTTCGATGACAGGACAAAACGTGATCCCGAGACAACCCGCTCTACATACCCGTGTGCCATGAGCGCCTTTGTGAGCCTGAAGACCAGATTCGCACTGAAACCCAGCGCACCCCGAATATCCGCCGCGGTCACTCCCTCCGCACGTGCGCTGATAAACTCCAGCAAAGCCAGTGCCCGATCCAACGCCGGAGACTGCGCCCCCGAATCACGGACTTTGAATTTTTGCTTCGCCGCTTTCTTGCTGGCGGTGGCTTTCCTGGTTCTCGAATGGGTGATGCTCATGGGGGAAAACTATATCTGCACTACAGATGCAGTAGTAAAGTGCTTTCACCGTGATGATGGAATCCCGATTTCTCAGTTGTTCCAAGAAAAGTCGCAGCACAGCCTGAAGATGCCCGGAGCATCCTGCTTCGAAACAGCGAGCCGTCAGGCATCGCATGAATCAACGCCTGCACCCCCGGCTACGATGCCTTCGTCCCGCTCATGTTGCCTTCAGATCGGCAACCCCGCGCTCCATCTTGCCGATGTATTCGCGGCTCAATCCACTCCCCCGGGCGAGGCCCTATTTGCTCAGCCCCGCGCGCTCCCTCAATTCCTGCAACCGGCGCGGCAGCCGCTCGCGGATGCGCTCGGCTTAGTCGTGGGCTTGGTGATTGCCTGCCTTCGTGGGCATTCGTTGTTACGCCAGCATTTCCTTGATCACATGCCCATGCACGTCGGTCAGGCGGCGGTCGATGCCGTTGTGGCGGTAGGTGAGCTTTTCGTGGTCGATGCCGAGCTGGTGCAGGAGGGTGGCGTGGATGTCATAGACTTGCGTGGGGTTCGCGCGGTCGAGGGGCTTGTAGCCCCACTCGTCGCTCTCGCCATGCGTGATGCCGCCTTTGATGCCGCCGCCGCAGAGCCAGTTGGTGAAGACGTATGGATTGTGGTCGCGGCCTTTGCCGCCTTGCGAGGAGGGCATGCGGCCAAACTCGGTGGTCCAGAGAATGATGGTGTCGTCGAGCAGGCCGCGTTGCTTGAGATCCTGGATGAAGGCGGCGGCACCGCGTGCCATGCCCATCGCCAGCGGGCCGTGGTCGCGCTGCACGTCTTCGTGCGAATCCCAATTGCGACGTGGGGAGCCGTTATCGTTGCCGCTCCAGACTTGCACGAAACGAACGCCGCGCTCCAGCAGTCGGCGGGCGGCCAGGCATTTCTGGGCGAAGTAATAACTCTCCTCTTCGTCGTTGATTTTCTTGTCCCAAGTCTGCGGGCCGCGGTCGAGGCCATACAGCTTGAGCACATGCTCTGGCTCGGCTTTGAGGTCGAGCGCTTCGGGAGCACTGAGCTGCATTTTGGCGGCGAGTTCGTAGCTGCGGATGCGGGCATCGAGCCGCTGGTCGCCTGCGCGTTCGGCGGCGTGATCGCGGTTGAGTTCGGCCATGAGTTGCTGCGCTTCGGCCTCGCCTTGCGTGGTGATGTAGCGGCCGGATTTGTGCGGAAAAAGGTCGGCGATGGGTGTCTCGGCTCCTGGATAAATGATGGTGCCGCTGTGCTGCGAGGGGAGAAAGGCGGAGTCCCAATTCTTCACGCCATTCGAGCCGAAGCCGCGATGGTCGGGCAGCACGACGAAGGTGGGCAGGTTGTCATTCATCGAGCCGAGGCCGTAGCTCGCCCAACAGCCTGCGCCAGGAAATCCAGGGAGCTGAAAGCCGGTGGCTTGCAGCAGTGTCGCGGCGGAGTGGACGCCGGATTTGCTGACCATGTTGTGAACGAAAGCCATGTCATCCACGACTGCGCCGAGCGGTGCGACGGTGTCGCTGAGCATCTTGCCGCACTGGCCGTAGGGCTTGAAGTCCCACACTGGCTTGAGCCACGGCCCGAGGCCATTTTGGAACGCTTCGACAGGTTCGCCGAAGTCGCTCGGTTGACCGTGACGCTTCACCAGCTCTGGCTTGTAATCAAACAAGTCGAGGTGGCTGGCGGCACCGGCCATGAAGAACTGCACGACGCGCTTGGCCTTCGCGGGATGATGCAGTTTGCCATCGAGCAAGCCGCCAGCGGCGAGTGCATGGTCCTGCCCGAGCATGGAGGCGAGCGCGAGTCCGCCGAGTCCGCCGCCGGATTGCCAGAGGAAATCCCGGCGCGAAATGCCGCATGAAGATGCGGGCCGATGGAAAGGTGAGTCGTTTTTCATAGGGTTAATCGGCGAAGGTGAATTCGTTCAAGTTGAGCAGCACACGGCAGAGGCTGGGCAGGCCGTTGGACCTGGCGAAGGCGATGAGCTTTTCGCGCTGCGTGGTGCTCGGCGCGTGGCCGAAGGCGAGTTCGTGGGCGCGCACGACTTGCGCGGTGAGGTCGGCTTTCTCACGCTGCACACGCTCGGCGAAGTGCCGCGCCTGCGTGAGCATGAAGCCGTTGTTGAGCAGTGCGAGCGCTTGCAGGGCGGAGAGGCTCTCGTTGCGTTTGTCCACGCGGATGGAGGGGTCCGCGCAGTCGAGCGAAGTCATCCACGGCTGCGTCTGCGAGCGCACGATGAAGCGGTAGATGGAGCGCCGCCAGATCTTCGCGTCCTCGGGATCGGCGAGGTTGTATTGGTAGTGAGGTGAGTGCTGGGGGTGCTCGATCACGAAGTCCTGCCAGCCCGCTCCACCCATGCTGGGATCGAGCTTGCCGCTCACCGCGAGCACGGAGTCGCGCAGGGCTTCGGCGTCAAGTTTGCGCCGGTTCTGCCGCCAGAGTAGCGCGTTGTTGGCATCCACTGTTTCTGCTGCTGCATTGCCCGCTGATGCCTGCCGATAGGTGGCGCTCATCACGATCATCTTGTGCAACTGTTTCAGCGAGCCGCCTGTGTCGCGAAACTCCGTGGCAAGCCAGTCGAGCAATTCGGGGTGAGAAGGGAGCGCGCCGTTGTGACCGAAGTCGTTCGCCGTCTCCACCAGCCCGTGGCCGAAGTGATACTGCCACACGCGATTCACGATGCTGCGCCAGGTGAGCGGATTCCGCGGGTCGGTAATCCACTTCGCGAGCGCGGCGCGGCGTTGACCTTCGGGTGCGTCCGCCGCGAGGAGAAATCTCGCGGGCGCGAATGTGAGCGCGGTGAGCGCACCAGCCGCCATTTCTTCCTTCGGCTGCGTGACCTGTCCGCGAGCGAGGAGAAAGATGGGGCGCGGCTTGCCACCCTTCGCGCCAGTGCCGATGAAGCTGCCGGTGCCGGTGTGGATGCCGCCTGCATACACGAGGCTAGGCGCGGGCAGCTTCTTCAACTCCGCATCAAGACGATCCTTTTCCGTGAGCAACGCGGCACGCTTCGCCTTCACGTTGCTGCTGGCGTAGCTGAGCAGCAGCGCCTCGCGTTCCTGCACGAGCTTCGCCTTTTCGTCCGGCGACTGCACCACCGGTGCGATGCCGTCGGTGAGGTTCGTCATCCGCCAGCGCGGCGGCGCTTCAATCGAATCGAGCGCAGTCACCACTTTGCCCTGCGCGACGTTCTTGCCCGCAAAGTCAAAGACCTCCAACTCGGCGAGCGCGAAAATGAAGTCGTCCATGCGCGGTGCGAGTTTCGTCACTGTCACCCGCACGTAGCGGCCGGCGATGCCGTCGTCCTTCGCGCCGTTGGTGGTGAACGGCTGAAGGCCGGGATTCTTGAAATCGGCCATGAATGTCTCGTCGTGCCGCCGCCAGAATTGCGTCACCCCGGTTTGAAACTCCGGGTCGTCGCTTGCCTCGACCTTGAAACGCACCGGGAAACCGAAGCCGGCGCCGATGGCGTTGAAATCGTCGTAGCACGGCCGCAGCGCGACGCGCTCGATCTCCACCCGTTGGCCGAGATCGACCTGCACCCATTTCACCGCGTCCTGCTTTGGGAAAATCGCGCTGTGATAGCCGAAATCCGGGCTCGTGTTGCCCTGCTTCTGCGCCGCCGCTTTCGATGCGCCTTCGATGCTCCGCGTGAGCGCCGTGAACTTCTCGCCCCCCTTTGTTTTCAGCGGTGTCTCAATCGCCGCAAGGGTGCTGTCTGCTTCGCGTTGCTGGCGTTGCAAGTCCTGGAAGCGGGCGTTGAGCGCGTCGTCGCGGTAGTATTTCCGGTCGGTGCGATCCAGCGCGGCAAAGACCGCTTGCAGGCTGTAGTAATCCTCCTGCGAGATGGGATCGAACTTGTGATTGTGGCACTGCGCGCAATGCACGGTGACGCTGCCAAAGGTGCCCATCGTGTTCGCCATCATGTCGTCGCGATCGAAATGACGCGCGATCTTGCCGTCGGTCTTCGACTCCGGCACCTCGGCATGGCCGATCAAATCCCACGGCCCCGCCGCGATGAAACCGAGCGCCTCAAGGCCATCGCGCGAGCTGGGGAAAAGCACATCGCCCGCGATCTGTTCCTGCACAAAGCGCGCGTAAGGCTTGTCTTCGTTGAACGCGCGGATGACGTAGTCGCGATAGGGCCACGCGTTCGGACGCGGCTGGTCCTTGTCGTAGCCGTGCGTATCGCCGTAGTGGACGACATCGAGCCAGTGCCGCGCCCAGCGCTCGCCATGTCGCGGCGAGGCGAGGAGCTTGTCCACGAGGTCTTCATAAGCGTTTGGAGACTTATCGGCTACGAATGCATTAACCTCCTCCGGCGTCGGCGGCAGCCCGATGAGATCAAAATACAGTCGGCGAATGAGCGTGCGCGGATCGGCTGGCGGCGACGACTGAAGCCCCTTCTCTGCGAGCTGTGCGCGGATGAAAGCGTCGATGGGATTTGCCGTGTCCGCCGGTGGCGCGGGCTTCGCCATCGGTTTCAGCGACCACCAATCCAGCGGGTTGCGCACCTTCATACTCGATGCCTCGGGCCAGACCGCACCTGCGTCGATCCACGCTTTGATCTTCGCGATTTCATCCGAAGAAAGCCGCTCGCCCTTCGGCGGCATCTTCATATCCGCGTCCTCGCCAGAGATGAACTTCACCAACGGACTCTCCGCGCTCTTCCCCGGCAGGATGTTCGGCGCGTGCTCCTCGCCACCCGTGAGCGCGATGCTTTTCACATCGAGCCGGTAGCCACCCTTTTGCTTCTCCGGGCCGTGGCACTTCGCACACTTTGCCTCGAAGACCGGGCGGATGTCCTGCTCGAAGGTCACTCCCGCCGTGAGCAGCGGCGTGGTGAGAGCGATGAGGATGAGGGCAATGGGGGAACGCATCGCCGCAAGCATACGAGGGCCATGCGAGGCCGACAGTCACGCAAGCGCGGGACACAGCTCACACCAGGCCTTCCTTCAGTGCTTTCGCCACTGCGCCGGTGCGGGTGTTGACCGCCAGCTTCTCGTAGATGCGGCGAAGGTAAGTATCGACGGTGTGGATGCTGAGGGTGAGCCGGTCGGCGATCTCCTTCTTGATGAGCCCGGTGGTCATGAGCTGGAGGATTTCTTTCTCGCGCTCGCTGAGACCGTAGTCGCCTTGCTTCGGCGCGAGTTTGGAAAACATGGCGAGCACGCGGCGGGCGACGCGAGGATTCATCGGCGAACCACCGGCGAGAGCATCGCGCACGGCCTGTGTGATGTCGGCGACGCTGCTGGTTTTCAACAGATAGCCTGCGGCTCCGGCGCAGATGGCCTGGAAGACTTTGTCGTCGTCCTCGAAGACGGTGAGGATGACGACGAGTGTCTTTGGTGAAATTTCTTTGATGAGCCGGATGCCATCAACGCCGCTCATGCCGGGCAGGCCGACATCGAGCAGGACCAAATCGGGCGCATCGTCTCGAGTGAGCGCGGCGAGTGCCTTCTCGCAAGAATCGAAGTCGCGCGGGCAATGCAGACCGGCCTCGGTGTTCAGAACACGGACGAGGGTGCGACGGAAGGCGGAGTGGTCTTCGACGATCCAGATGGTGCTCATGATAGGGCTGCCTCCAGGGTGACGCGTGTGCCTTTGCCCGGCTCGCTCATGATTTTCAAAGTGCCGCCGATTTTTTCAGCACGATGCCGGAGATTGGCGAGGCCGTTTCCGGCGGTGGTCGCAGCGACATCGAATCCGCAGCCATCGTCCTCGATGCGGAGATGGAGGCGCTTGGATTTCCACTCCGCCTCGATCCGCACCTGGGTGGCGTTGGCATGGCGGGCGATGTTGTGCGCGGCTTCGCGGAAGAGAAGAAAGACCTGGCGGTGAAACTCCAGCGAGGCGGTGCTCGCATCGTCTCCGACAGGCGTGTGGAGTTGCCAGTCGAGGCCTTTCAGCAGCGAGGCGGCGCTCTGGCGCATGGCTTCGACGAGGCACGTCAATTTGGGTGAATCACCTTCGCGCACGAGCCAGATGATGCCACGCATGGACTCCGCAGCCTCACCGGCGAGACGGTGGATTTCTTCGAGCGACTCTGAATCGCTGCCATCGCGCAGCGCCAGCTCGGACATGAGGCGGATGCTGCCGAGATGACTGCCAATGTCATCGTGCAGATCGCGCGAGATGCGATCACGCAGCGATTCGATCTCAAAGCGGCGGGAGCGACGCGACCGCAATATCGCCAGCCATGTCATAATGACGGCGATAAGTAGGGCGATGCCCGCGAGCCACGCGGCGCGGGTCTGCGCTTTGGCGAGTGCCGCATCGTGATGCAGCGCGAGCTGCGCAAGTGGATCGGTGGTGTGGCGATGTTTTGAGAGATCAGCAAGCCATGCACACTCGTCCAACAGCACGCCGGAACTGCTGCGGCCATCGACGAGAAACTCATGCTGCCATAAAGGCGTAAGAGTGTCGTCTGAACTCGTGATCGCGGTGCCAAGTGCAATGTTTTTGCCGTCGGCAAAGGCTTGCAACTCGGCCAGTGCGTAAACGAAGTCACCGCTGCGCTCCCAGAGGCGTGTGGCGGTGATGCGGATGGTCTGAGCCCGCAAGCCCGGTGTCGGGAAAGCCACGGGCGTGTCACCAGGATTGGTGAAGTCGGTGCTGGTGCTGTCGAATATAATCTGCCCGTCGGCTTCGACTTTGAAGCGACGCGGGAAGCCGAATCCGAAGCGATCCGGGTAATCGCGCGGATGCGCCGGGATTAGGCGGATCTCCTGCACGTCACGAACCGAACCGAAGTCGGCCTGCACCCACTTCATCACCTCGGCGGAACTTGAGATGCCGCTGTGCCAGCCGTTGCCGTTCAATTCGTCGAGTCGCACCGGCAAGCCGAGCGCATGGCAGCCATCGACGAGGTGCTTGGGCGACCAGGTGGGCAGTGTCTCGACCGAGTTCGGCGCGAGCACGTCGCAATGCAGCGCCACGTTGCGTCCGCCACTGAAGACGAGAACCTCGCCGAGGCAGAAGATGAATTGATTAGTCAAGCGCGGCTGTGGGACGAGCTTCGTCGCGGTGAAGCGGATGTAGCGCGCCTTCGTGCCGCTGGCAGCGATGTGCCAGGGTGCGACCGGTGTGGCGACATCGGCCGCGGTTTGATCGAGCAGCGTGCTGGACTCGCCAAACAGCGGATCATTCGAGGCATCGACACGAAAGCGCTGCGGAAACCCATACGCCTCCGTTGTGCCAAACATCGCAGGCACAACGACCACAGCATCAAGCCCCTGCTCCGCACCAAGATCGATCTGAATCCAGCGCGCCGAATCCGCCTTCGGCGCAAAGCCACCGTGAAACCCCGCGTGTTCATGCGCCTGCAACGCAGGAGGCGATGGGAGCCGCGCGAGTGCCGCGTGAAGCTCGCGCTGACGGCTTTCAATGCTCGTCAGCTCCCCATTCAACCACGCCCAAGGCACACCGCCATGCGCAGCGGTGGAAACGAGAACTACAGAGATCAGCAGTCGGAGATGCAAAAGACGGACATCATTCCTTTCATGGAGAGAAACGCAACCAACGCGAAGACGTGACAAGACAGTCTCGTGATGCGGGCGATCACTTCGCTCGCCGCGCCCATTTTACCGAAAATCTTCCAGAGCCGCGCGTGCCTGGGTAATCAAAGGCTCCTTGGTGGAAGCGAAGCATGGGAGCCCCATCATGCAGGCTTAGCGACAGAGCGACGTTCTGTCAGTTCGCTGTTGTGGGTGCAGCTTCCCGCAACTCTTGCAACCGATGCGGCAGCCGCTCGCGAATGCGCTCGGAGTAGTCGTGGGCGTCATTGTTAGAGGTCGCTGGCATGCCGTGAAATCATTTGTCATGCAATTTGGCGTCATGGCTCGCTGCGGAGGTTTACGATTGGAATCACCGCCATCTCGGCGCTGTTGTGGTTGCCTTTGCGTCCGCCGTTGTTGGAGTAGCCAACGTAGAGTTTGCCTTCGTGCTCGGTGGCGCAGGGGTAGGATAGGGCGTTAGCGCGAGGTTCGCCGCCTGCCGGGAACTCGCCGTGGCGGATGACGAAGACTTTGCTCAGCAGGGTTTCACCGGGCTTGCTGACGGCAATGGTGAGCGGTGAGCGGCGTCCACCGTTGTTGGCAGCAGTGGTGCAGATGAGATAGCGCTGGCCATTGCTCAGAAGGCCCGCGCAAGGCTTCGATGTGGTCATCGGCAGATTGCTTTCAGCCATCGTGGTCCAGGTGCGGCCGAAGTCGCTGCTCTTTGCGACCAAGGCGAGCGGCTTTGCTCCGTAGCGGGCGATGTTCAGCACGTTCGCGCCCTCGACGATGATGCTCGACTCGCCCCACATCTTGATGCCTTGCGGTGCTGGGATGCGCACGAAGTCCCACTTTGTGAAATCATCGCCGTGACTGATTGCGACAGCGGCGGGGTTGGTGTTTTTCTCCGAGTAAGCGCCCGCGCTGATGCCGGGCATGGTCCAATTGCCATCGCTCATCTTCACAGGTTGGTTCAGCGCCCAGAAGCCGTTCTCGATGACGACGCCATGTTTCACCCATTGGCCGGTCGCTTCGTCCAGAGAATAGGCGCGGGTATGGATGCGCTGCATCTTGTTGTAATAGGCTCCGTGGAAGGCCCACAGCTTGCCTGCGTGGGAGAGGAATACGCCGTGACTGACGGCGAGTTGATCCTCCTCGCCCGTGTCGATGGCACGCAGCTCGCCCCAAGTCCGTCCGCCGTCCTCGCTCACGCGATACTGCGCTTCTTCGGTGACGGTGTTTTCGTCGCCTTTGTTGTGGCCGATGGAGGCGTAGAGCTTACCCTTGTGCCATGCGAGACCGACGCCGTGCAGGAAGGTGTAACCGTCCGTTGCCTTGTCCCATTTCTTGATGACGTGAAACTCCACGCCATCGAGCACGGGCAGGTCCTTGGCCGCGCCGAGCTTCTGCTTCTCATCCCACAAGGGGAAGTCCGCCGTCATAGGCTGCGGCACTTCGTGCGTGGTGGTCGTCGGCTGCGTTGACTCCGCCGCGCCGGGCGACCCGACCCGCTTGAGATATTGATCGCGATAGCCCTGCCAGTTGGCGGTCTTCTCTTTTTGCGTTTGGATCCAGTCAGGAAATCCTGAGGCAGATTCGGAGAGTTGCTCGCGCAGGGTTTGCAAATGGGCTCGAAGGTCGGCTTTCGTCTTCGCATGGGCAGGTTCGCCGGCCAGATTTCGCGCCTCCTGCGGGTCGTTCGCCAGATGATACAGCTCTTCCTGCAAGGGATTCGTCTCGAAGTAGGCGATGTACTTCCACTCCGCCGTGCGGATGGCGTCGCACATGGGGCGGCGTTCTTTGGCGAGGTTCTCGCAGAAGACCGCGTCGCGCCAGCCGCTCGTCTTGCCGCGCAGCAAGGGCATGAGACTACGACCCTGCATGACCTTCGGAGGCGTGAGGCCCGCGCGTTCCAGCAGCGTGGGTGCGATGTCGATGTTGGCGGTGAGTTGCTCGATGGTCCGGCCTCGTCTTTCCGCTGGCAACGCTGGGTCCACCACAATCAAGGGCACGTGGATGGATTCCTCGTGCAGATAGAACTTCGTCGTCAGTCCGTGCTCGCCGTAATAGTAGCCGTTGTCGGAGCCGAACACGATCACCGTGTTGCGCGTGAGACCGAGGCGCTCCAGTTCCGCCACGATGCGTCCCACGGCGGCATCCACGCCGGCGATCAAGCGGTAGCGTTGGCGGATGAACTCACGCCGTTTCTCCGCTCTGGAGAACCATGTCTGCCATTCCAGCCGCGCATACCACGCCGCTTCACGATAAGTCGGTGGAAGTCCGGCCAGCTCGGTCCCTGGAACGCCGTGCGGAAGAAATGGCTCCGCCTCACGGTAAAGATCGGCAAAGGCCGGGTCCGGTTCCAACGGGACGTGCGGTGCCTTGAAGCTGACCGACAAACAAAACGGCTTGTCCGCCAAGGCGGCACCTTGGAGAAAGCCGACGGCCTGATCCCCCATCACCCGATCCAGATGCGGCCCCGGCTTTCCCTGCGGGAAGTATTGACCCTGCCCGGCAAAGCCATCGAACCGATCAAAATCCGCAGTCGGCAATCCTTTGGGTGCCCCATCCACCTCAACCCCGAACTTGCCAATGAATCCCGTGCGATACCCCGCCCGCCGCAGGAGCACGGGATAGCTCTGCGCCCACGACTCGGCGGACAGATTGCGATAGTAAAAATTGCAGGCGTGACTACGCTCCACCCGACCGGTGAAATAACTCGCCCGGCTCGCCATGCAGATCGAGCTGGTGATGAAAGAATTCCGAAACAACACCCCGCGACTCGCTAATGCGTCGATGTTAGGCGTGCGGATGACCGTGTTTCCCGTGCAGCCCAGATCATCGTAGCGCTGGTCGTCGGTGAGGAGAAAAACATAGTTCGGTCGCGAACTCTCACCGGCGCAAAGCAGAGTGGAGGTGAGAAGGAGGATCAGGAGTGCTTTCATGGGTGTTTGGTTGGGTGATCGGAGTCGCTGCATTCCGGTGAATTTCTGCGCCACCAGGAAGCAAGTGCAGAACTCGTGATGGCGCTCCAAGGGCCGAACACCGCAGCGCCGAGCGCGGCGGCGGGAGCTTGCAGGACATTGAAAGCGAGTCCCGTCGCCATGCCGCAGGCCAAGGCGACAAAGTGGGTGCGGGCTCGAAGAACGATGCCTTGCGCGACACGGTGAGAAACATCTCCTGCAACACATCATCGGCATCCGCGAGCGATGGCTGCAAGGCCCGCACAAAGGCGCGAATCGCTCCCTCATGCCGCACAAAGAGCATCTGCACCTGCTCGGCAGCAGTGGGCGGTGAGTCTGGGTCGTCGTCGGTCATCATGAGTAATGACGCGGCCCGCCAATTTGTTTCCTAAAAATTGAGATGGCGGCGATTTCACCAACGCATGGTGCCGATGAAAGGAACGGCTGATCAATCGGCAGCTTGAGTCTCGTGCAGAGGGGCGGAGACTTCATTTGCTGAAAATAGTTTAAGAAAGTAGCCGCGAGGCCCGCGTCGAATCACCCTCAAGCTTTCGGCTGA
>Ga0105044_10009719_pt1 | contig 13147 bp, 8 predicted proteins | sample MAT01_FD_78092 | JGI IMG/M metagenome (GOLD analysis project Ga0105044, IMG submission 78092) | Freshwater microbial communities from Lake Fryxell liftoff mats and glacier meltwater in Antarctica - MAT-01 | ecosystem: Environmental > Aquatic > Freshwater > Ice > Liftoff microbial mat | place...
AAACAGGCCGATGAGTAACGTAATCGTATGTGTGAGTAGGCAGCTACGCTAGCCTGGCTGATTGATCGCCGCTTACACTTTGCACAGATGAGCCTGATAGATTTATGTCTGTATCTCCACCATCGTTTTCTACATCCACCACGCCAACTGATTCGCTCGGTCGCCACTTGCGCTGGCAGGTGTTGTTGGCCTGTCTTGGCTTGCTGGCACTGGTCAGTTTGTTGGGCTATTCCACCTATGCTGTCACCACCGTTTTGGTGCCCGATCGCGGTGGCATCTTTCGGGAAGGTGTGGTCGGCAATCCGCGCTATCTCAATCCCTTTGTCTGTGATCGCAACGAAGTGGACGAAGATTTGTGTACGCTGCTCTTCCGCGGCCTGACCAAAATTGATCAGCATGGCCGTGTTGTGCCCGATCTGGCCTTGGATTGGACAATTACCGACGAAAAGGTATACACGTTCCGGCTGCGTGCGGACCAATATTGGCACGATGGTCGCCCTGTGACTGCCGATGATGTGCTCTTTACAATGGGGATCCTGCAAAACCCAGATGTGGTCGATATTCCGAATCTGGTCATTCTGTGGCGGACGGTGCAAGTTGAAAAAGTTGATGATTATACGGTGCGCTTTACGTTGAGCGAGCCCTTTTCGCCCTTTTTGGACTACACCGCAATTGGCTTGCTACCCCAACATATCTATGGCAATGTGCCAGCAACCGAGCTAGCCAGCAAACCACTCAACGGCACACCCATTGGCTCGGGGCCGATGATGATCGAAGCAATGGCGGCAGATCATATCCGATTAAAGCCAAGTCCCTTTTATGCCGGGGTATCGCCCTATCTTTCGTCGCTAGAATTCCGCTTTTATCCCGATCATCCCAGTATGTTAACCGGCTATATGGATGATGAAATTGATGGGATTAGTCGGATTTTGCCGGCTGAATTCCCAATTGCGGCGGCCCAGGACGATCTGGCGCTCTTTTCGGCGGTTCAGGCGCGTTTTGTCAGCGTTACCTTTAATATGGATAATGCGAATGTACTCTTTTTCGCCGATAAAGCTGTACGCCAAGCGCTCTATTATGGCTTGGACCGCGATGCGCTGGTCGAAGAGGTGGCGATTGGCTTGGGCGTGGTAGCTCACAGCCCGCTGCTGCCTGAAAACTGGGCCTACAATGCAAAGATTTCCCCCTACATCTATGATCCAGAACGCGCCAAACAGTTGTTGGAGGGGGCGGGCTGGGTCGATAGCAACGGCGATGGTGTGCGCGAAAAAGAAGGTGCGCCGCTGCAATTTTTGCTATACGCCTCAGATGAAGCATTGCAGACTGCTTTGGTGCAGCGGATTGCCCTGGATTGGCAAGCGATTGGCGTGCGCGCTGTGCCAACACCGGTGGCTTTTGTCAGCCTGATGAGTGATTTTCTACAGCCGCGCAACTTTGATGCCGCGCTAACAGTATGGGATATTCCTGGTGATCCGGACCAATACTGGCTATGGCATAGTTCACAAATTGAAGAGGGTGGACTGAACTATGCTGGCTGGCGCAATGACGAGGTGGATGACCTTTTGCAAAAGGCCCGCTCGATTACCAATGAGACAGAGCGCAAAGTTTACTATGATCGATTTCAGGAGATCTTTGTCGAAGATGCGCCTTCTCTCCTGCTCTACTATCCAGTTTATACGTATGGGGTAAATAAGCGTGTGCAAAATGTACAAATCGGACCCTTGAATCGTCCGGCAGAACGCTTTGCTAGCTTTGTAGATTGGTACATGGTGACCCGTCGTGTACCAATCAATCAAGCCCCGACATCGGCCCCGCCCACCCCGCCCAGCGTCATCAATCGCTAATTTAGGCGCGCTTATCTGTCAACATACACAACCGAATATCGCCTAGGCAACAACGGTGGCTTGGTATTGCATCGAGCCGCCGCTAGGTCCCATGGGTACAAACAACAGTCTAATTTTGCCCATCGTCGGGTGTTCTATGCAATAGACCTGCTTGGGCAACAGTGGCCGTAATGGCCCATGAAAAACCACAACAAATTGATTACTGGCCGCTTGGTAGCGCCCGTTTTCCTCATTGTTGATACTCCGAACTGAGCGGAGTTGGAGGAGCATGGGCGGTAATGAATGAACAACGAGCTTAAAGGGTTGGTTTAGATGAGATGAAAAATCAGTGCTGGTAAATTTTTCGAGTGCCATCATGATGTTTATCCTTGATTCGATTAAGATTTCTTCATCAATATAATCGTTTTTAAACACCTAATTCCCTTGCTCTATAATGAAATATCTTAAGAAATACGTTAATTTGTTTACGATTTTATTTCTCGTATGTCATTTTCGCTAGATGTGGTCAAGTAATTGGTCGGCTAATTTAGGTATTTGCCTAGGTCAGAAGTTGTAGAATGTATTTTTGATACTTTTCCTCGGCTGAAAAGGTATAATTTCGCTTGGTGAAACTGCGCACTGACCCTAGCCGCGTTGATAGAGGGCCGTGATTTGCCTCTGGATTGGATGACCGCGCGAAGAGTATAAGAGCAGATTGTTGGCAACGAAGTTTATAGGCTTGGCGAGGGGCTATCGGCTTACCAGCTTTGCCCATGAATTTTGTTCGCGCGCAAAAGCAGCCGTTATATATTAATCGTTGAAATTCTTCGAATCCCTCAAAATTAGTCAAATCAACTTTAGGGATAACTGAAGCTTGGGTGCAGGGTGCGCCGCGCCTAGGGCAAGGTGCTAGACGATTTTCGCCAATTGGCGAACCCGACCTTTTCTAGAGTCCAGCGGCCTGCGTATAAATTTATTTATGGGGTTTTGCGGAGGATATTGGCGAGTTCGAGGGCCTGGGTAATGGCAGTCGCCGGATCAATAGCGGCAGTGGTGCCTTGCTGACACCAAATGAGAAATTCAACATTGCCCGCCGGGCCAAGCAGTGGCGACAGATGCAGCCCGTTGACGACTAAGCCAAGCGTTTGCACAAAGTGGAAAACTTTTTCGAGGACATGGCGATGCACTGTTGTATCGCGCACTACCCCACCTTTGCCCACTTGCTCCTTGCCGGCTTCAAATTGGGGTTTGATCAGGGCAATAATATCGGTCCCGGGCTGTAAGAGCGGCAGCGTCGCGGGGAGGACAAGGGTTAAGCTAATAAAGCTGGCATCGATGACGGCCAGATTCGCCAGAACGCCATCCGGCAGCGCCGTGAGATGGCGGATATTGGTGCGCTCCATCACTGTGACGCGTGGATCGATGCGCAGTTTCCATGCGAGTTGGCCATAACCCACATCGATCGCATAAACTTGTGCGGCACCGCGTTGCACCAAACAATCTGTAAAACCGCCGGTGCTGGCACCGACATCCACGGCAATTCTGCCTTGAACGTCGATCTTGAATGCATCCAAAGCCGCCGCGATTTTGAGGCCACCCCGGCTGACATAGGGCAGCGCATTGCGCACCCGCAGCACCGCGTCGACAGGAAAGGTCTGGCCCGCTTTGTCCCGCACCGTTTCATTCACTAATACCTCGCCCGCCATGATCAGACGGCGCGCCTGTTCGCGGCTTTCGACCAAGCCACGTTCGACCAAGAGTAAATCGAGGCGTTGTTTTTTGGGCGCGGCTTGCCGCTTGGGTTTTTGCGCGGGTGCATCATCGGGTGGGACAGGCGTTTCTGGATTTGTCATAGATTTTCTGACATACTTACAAGTATATCTTGACGAAGTAAGGGGCATACAGTAACATGCCTCTCATCGTTACCGTGCGAAAGTTTAGCAAGAAATTCGTATATTCATTTGAGCATTGCAAAAAATCAAGCTCATCTGCAGATGAGCGAAAATCCGTAGATAAGACTTACCCATGCCCTCACAATTCAGACAGAATCTTTTGGGACTGATCAAGACCATGCGCCTGCGCCAGTGGTCAAAAAATGTGATCATTTATGCCGGCCTTGTGTTCGATGGTAAATTATTTGCTGCCGACCCTTTCATTCCAACAACGCTGATTTTTCTCTGCTTCTGCTTGGTTTCGAGCAGCGTCTATATTATTAATGATTTAACCGATATTGAAAAGGATCGGTTGCACCCACGCAAAAAAAGTCGGCCCCTGCCTGCCGGTCAACTGCATCCCCCATTTGCGACGGTAGCGGCGATTCTGCTGGCCGTGATCAGCACTGGGCTAGCAACCTGGCTCAATGGGTGGGTGGGCGTTGTCATTGTTGTCTATCTGCTACAAAATATTGCCTACAGCTTTTATCTGAAACATATTGTCTTAATTGATGTGATGGTGCTGGCCTTCGGCTTTTTGTTGCGCGTGCTGGCTGGTGTTCTCATTGCCCATGTGACAAACTTTAGCCCGTGGCTCTATGTTTGTATTACGCTGCTGGCGCTCTTTCTGGGCTTTGGCAAGCGACGGCATGAGATCACACTGTTGCAAGGGGATGCTGCCGCGCATCGCAGCAGCTTGCAGGAATATAATTTGCCGCTGTTGGACCAAATCATGAGCTTGGTGACAACCAGCACCTTTGTGACATACACGTTTTATAGCTTCGAGGCGCAAACCTCGTTGGTGCGCGATGGCCGTATGTTGTTGACAACGCCGTTTGTCTTTTATGCGATTGCCCGCTATCTCTATTTGATTCATGTGCAAAAACGCGGGGGCGCACCGGATGAGTTGATCTTCGAAGACCGCCCCTCGCTGATCAACGGCGTGCTGTGGATGGTGACGATCGTGGTTTTAATCTACGCGTTGTAACCGCGTCTGAGCAATCGACCGCAATAGGTGCGCGGCAACTCGCCGCGCACCTATTGCGGTTTTATTCAGGGCTAATTTCCTGCACGAACGCCGCCCAGGTGCCTTCCATGCCGTCATCGGTTACGCCATAGAAGACGCGTACCTGATCGCCGTCACGTAGCGCAAGATCATAGCGCATCTTGCCGGCACGCGCTTGGGAACGGACAAGACCCGCATTGCCCTTCCACTCCACTTTATCGGCGCGCACCCGTTTATCTTCGTGCTGCTGAATGGCATAGTTCCACAGTTTGCGTGCGCCCTTGCGCGTGACATTCGTGATCAAGTGTCCGTTGCGCAGATCGCGAATCGTATGGAAATGGGTACCGTTACGTTCCTCGCTATTCACGATTTCTACGCCCACCTGTGGCAAATAAAAGGCATCAGTGACGTCCATTGCCGTTTCTGGTTGCAATATGGCTTCTACGGCCTCTGGCTTGCTCTCAGGGGCACTGCTGATTGCCTCGCGGCTATTGTCAACGTTCTCGGGGCGACGGTGCCGTTCTTGCGGTCGTCGATTATTGTCGGGGCGATTGCGCGACTCTTGCGTTGGATTGGCATTAGGATTGGCGCTTTGATTCGTGCGTTGTGGTGCTACTTTGCCGGCCTCCATCAACACTTCGCGAATCAACGCCACAATTTCATCGCGCACGGCCAAGCTGGTGTCCGTCTCATCGCGCACGTAAAATTTGTTGCCATCCAAACAGTAGGGCCGATTGTCGCCCTTGGGTACGCGCAGCCGTAGAATATTCGCGTCTTGGCTTTGAAACAGATCGATCTTGACGGCCAGCGGCGGTGTCAACCGCTCGCTGAGGTCGGTTTGGATCTCTTCCTCGACCTGCTTGGCATTGGTCAAGCCTTTGGGCTTGTCATTGCGTGGGCCCGCGCCGACATAGATAACCCCCCCCGCTGTATTGGCAAAGGCGCATACATCGGCCAAGATCGCCGTGAGCTTGCCACTGCGCTTGTTGGCCGATTCATGAAAGCTCTGCACAATTGTCGGGCCTTCTTCACGGGCGGCAACCAGCGGATCAAAAGGTTTGTCGGCCTCGCGCGTGACGCGTGTGCGGTCAAACTGGTTGCTGCGTAGCAGTGATTGCAGGCTTTCAAAAGTGGGTGAATCGAGTGACATATCGGTCGTGCGCTCGCCAATGCCCAGGCGTTTGGCATTTTTGGCATCGACCACCAGGCGATGGGCATCGCTGCCTTGAATGCAGTGCATACGGCGCGCATATTCACTCTTGCTGCCATTGAAAAAGCGCGCTGTCGAATGCCCCACCCGTTCTAGATCGGTGACCTCCAGTGCATCCAGGTTGGGATCTTGGGTATAGGCGATCTTGGTTTGGCCACCAAAGGGGAAATTGCGCATGGCAACTCCATGGGTAGTATTCGCATGCGCCGCAATCACAATGCCACCGGCCTCGTGAATGATTTTATAGGCGCTCAATACATCGGTCGTGGCCCCTGTCTCTGTGCTGCCCAGATCAAGCTTGTCTGGCGGCACTTTGAGGCTCAATAAAATATGTTCCAACTGGCGCACAGGCATGTCGGGTGGGAAGATGCCGATAATATGAAAGCCAAAGGTCGCCGTAAATTCAAAACCGGGCAGGACCATCACCTTGTCGGCAAAGCCGCGCCAAGCTTGCAGCCGACCGCGCTCATCCTCGGTCAGGCGATTATCGCGCTCCAAGCGGGTCAACCATTCAATTTCACGTTGAATGGCGGCAATCCCCGCCACGGTATTGTGATCTGTAATCGCAATAACGTCTAATTCTTTTTCAATGACCTTGGACATCCACTCAAAATAGGTGACTTTGGGCTCTTCATAGTCATTCGAAGCGGGGGTATGGAGGTGCAAATCGACCTTGTACCACTTGCGCTGCGGTTTCGCGGGCAACGCAGTACTGCCTTGCGCGCCTTGGCTGCTGTTGCCAGCCGTACTACTCGTCGGATCACCAAGCGCACCACTGGGTGCGCCATTGGGTGCGCCATTCGGCGTCGCCGGTTTCGGCTGTCCGTTACTATATGGTTTTCGTCTTCTACTCACAAAATTTTTCCTTCCAAATAACTCATGTGGTCATCATCTCGCCCTTTCTATCTCCCTCATTCAAATCAGCATTGATGGCGGCTGCCCATACTTCATCAACGGTGTCAACCAGGATAAAGTTCAATTTTTCGCGAACCGTTGCGGGTACATCGTCTAAGTCCGCTTCATTGTGCTTGGGTAAAATAACAGTTTCTAACCCAAAGCGGGCGGCAGCCAACACTTTTTCCTTCACACCGCCAATTGGCAATACTTTGCCGCGCAAGGTAATTTCACCCGTCATGCCCAGCTTGGGGCGCAAGGGTTTGCCGGTTAGCAAACTCACCAGCGCTGTTGCCATGGTAATCCCGGCGCTAGGGCCATCTTTGGGAATGGCACCGGCTGGAATATGCAGGTGAATATCCGACTTGCGGAAAATGTCGGGGTCAATATTGAGCGCGCTGGCGCGGCTACGCACATAACTAAGCGCAGCTTGCGCACTTTCTTTCATTACGTCACCCAATTGTCCTGTGAGGGTAAAGCCTTTGTCGCCGGGAGATTTAGTGGCTTCAAAAAACATAATGTCACCGCCGGTAGCTGTCCAGGCCAGACCTACGGCCACACCGGGCTGTTCCACCCGTTCTATCAATTCTTCGGCATGGATTTCGCGTTTGCCGAGGAACTGTCCAAGCTTTGCTTTCTCCACAACAATGCTGCCGTCGCCCGAACCGACAGCCACTTTTGCGGCAATTTTGCGACAGATTTTGCCAATCTGGCGCTCCAGGTTACGTACCCCAGCTTCGCGTGTATAGCCTTGGATCGTTTCGCGCAAAGCATCTTCGGTAAAATTGATTTCACTAACGCGCAGCCCATTTTCGCGAATCTGCCGTGGAATCAAATAGCCCTGCGCAATCTGCACCTTTTCGTCTTCGGTATAACTGCTCAACTCGATGATCTCCATCCGGTCGTGGAGCGGGCTGGGGATCGTGTCGAGGACGTTGGCCGTGGTAATGAACATCACCTGGCTGAGATCAAAGGCTACGTCCAAATAGTGATCGCGGAATTCCCGATTCTGCTCGGGGTCCAGCACTTCCAGCAAGGCACTGCTGGGATCGCCCCGGAAATCGCGCCCCAATTTGTCTACTTCGTCGAGCATAAAGACAGGGTTATTGCTTTCAATCCGGCGCAGGCTTTGAATAATCCGCCCCGGCATCGACCCAATGTAGGTGCGTCGGAACCCACGGATATCCGCTTCGTCGCGCACGCCGCCCATGGCCAAGCGCACAAACTTGCGTTCCATGGCGCGGGCAATGCTAATCCCCAGACTGGTCTTGCCGACGCCTGGTGGGCCAACAAAGCAGAGCACCACCCCTTCACGTTCGCGGCGAATTTTGTCGTGGATATTCTCTGTACGCGCTTCTTCGCGCCGATCGGCACGCAATTTGCGCACGGCCAGGAATTCCAGAATGCGATCCTTGATCTCTTCCAGCCCGAAGTGATCTTCATCCAAAACAGCACGGGCATGTTGGATATCCAGGTTGTCGGCTGTCTGTTTTTTCCAGGGCAGGCTGACCAGCGAATCCAGATAGGTCTTGATCACGCTATACTCGGCGGCTTGGATCGGCATCCGCCGCATGCGTTCCAACTCGCGTTTGGCCTCCTTTTCTGCCTCATCACTCATGCCAGCCGCCACAATGCGCTCTTCCAAATCGCGAATATCGGCCGACTGCTCGTCATCGTCGCCCAATTCTTTTTGGATCGCTTTGATCTGCTCGCGCAAATAGAATTCGCGCTGCATTCGTTCCATTTCGCCCTGGGCTTCGGTCTGGATTTTGCGCCCCAGCTCTAGGACTTCGAGCTCTTTCTTGAGCAGTTGCGTCAAGCGCATAAGCTTGTCGTAAACGCGGTCCATCTCGAGCAGTTGTTGGGCCTCATCGGTGGCAAGGCGCATACTGCTGGCGACCAAATAGGCCAGTTGGCGCGCATCATCCACATTGAGGGTCATGATCGCCAGCTCTTCTGGCATGTGGGGTTCAAGCTCGATCAATTTGCGGAAGAGTTCCTGGACAGCGCGCATAAGCGCTTCCATTTCCAGATTTTCTTCTTCTGCTTCGGGAATCACTTCGACGCGGGCGCGTAGGTAGGGGTCTTTCTGAATGTAGCTGATAATGCGAATGCGTTCCAACCCTTGGATCACCAGGCGCATGGTGCCATCCGGCGTTTTCAACACACGGTGAATTTGGGCGGCAGTGCCAATGGTATAGATTTCGTCGGGATTGGGTTCTTCAATATTTTCATCCTTGCTAGCCACCAGGGCAATCATCCGGCTAGCAGGCAAGCTTTCTTCCACAAGGCGAATGCTGCGTTTTTGGCCAATCGGGAGCGGCAACCACATCATTGGATAGACAACAGCACCGCGCAGCGGTAGGACAGGCAGATCATCGGCAACGATGCTTTCCATTGCCTCCTCGTCCTCAAGCGTAAATTGCCGACTTAGTTCTTCTGATTCGTATAAAACTTCATCTTCTTCAGCGTCATCCCAATCGTCAAGGTCGGCATACATATATGAATTATTCATAATCTAAGAATACATGATAAGGCATGAATCGTAATGTAGGCGGTAAGCCATAAATTTGATATTTTTTGAACTCGTCTACAACCAGCGCGCTGTTTTTGATAAACGAGGAGTTGCAATCAGGCATATGCGCTGTATTATATCGAATCTTGCGAGTTTCTTACTAATCCACCACAACAATTGTTGCATTGTAGCCATTTTCGCGCCCCAACCCGCGCTGCTTATGGGTAAATCTGCCGATTGGCTACACAAACGGCAGCGTTTTAAGCACAAGTTGCTGGGGTTGTTACTCTACAGGAATTCCAACCGTTGCGCTGGATTTCCTTTTGGCAATGGTTGATCAACACCTTTTCCCGCTTCGTGGAAAGAAATCCGGGTGATATACTGATAACAATTCATTGTCCTACTGTAGATTGTGCCAACTGATCGGAATGAGATGACAACAATAGCGACAACAGCCGAGCTAACGCTTGGTGCCTTTGGCGATGCGTTAGCCGCGCGCCAATCAACCCCTGGCGGTGGTGGTGCTGCCGCCGTTACTGGTAGCCAGGCTGCCGCATTAGTCAGCATGGTGATCAATTTTACGCTGGGCAACAAGAAGTATACCACGGTCGCCGCCGAAATGCAGACATTGCTCGCCCAAAGTGAACAATTGCGCCATGATCTGTTGGCGTTGGCCGATCGGGATGTCGAGGTGTTCAACACGGTGTCGGCTTGTTATGCCATGCCCAAGGAAACTGATAACGAGAAAGCCGCACGCACGGCAGCGCTGCAGCGTGCGCTCAAAGCTGCAGCCGAAGTTCCATTCGCTGTGGCCGCGAAGTGTCTGGCGGTGCTCGACCTGGCTGCACCCGTGGGGGAGAAGGGCAACGCCAATGTCGTGAGCGATGCTGCTGTCGCTATATATTTGGCGAATGCAGCGCTGTATAGTGCGGTGGTCAATGTCAATATCAACCTGAAATTTATTAAAGATGACGCGTATGTCGCAACTTGGTCGGCCAAGCGTGATGCACTGTTGGCCCAGGCCACTGCTGCGTATGCCCATGCCCGCATCGCTTGCGTCACCACGCTGGGAGTCGAATTATGAGCGCACAGTTGTTACATGGCACGGACCTGGCGAAAACCCGGCGGGCCGAACTCAAAACGGCAATTGCCGCCTTTCAACAAACACACAACGTGATACCCACCCTGGCGATTCTGCGCGTAGGCGATGACGAGGCCGCCGCCGGTTATGCACGGGCGATTGAGCGTACCTGCAAAGGTGTCGATGTTGCTTTTCAAGCCAAAATTTTACCGGCTACAGCCACACAAGCCGAAGTGACTGCCGCGTTGCAGGCATTGAACGCCGAGCCACAGATCCACGGCATCATGATTTTGGAGCCATTGCCAAGCCATATTGATGCGGCAGCTTTGTTGCTGATCCTGGAGCCTGCCAAGGATGTGGATGGTGTACATGCCGTCAACGCGGGTCGCCTGTCGGCCCAACGCCCGCCCTATTTCACACCGGCGACGCCGGCGGCGGGCATGGCGCTGCTCGAAGCGGCGGGTGTGGATTTTGTTGGTCAACACGCGGTTGTGGTTGGGCGCAGTGACATTGTGGGCAAACCCATGGCCTTGTTGCTGCTCCACCGCCACTGCACAGTGACAATTGCGCATAGCCGCACCCGCGATCTACCTGCGCTCTGTCGTATGGCAGATATTCTCTGTGTAGCGGTTGGGCGAGCCGAAATGGTGCATGGTGATTGGATCAAGCCGGGCGCGATTGTGGTGGACTTTGGCACCACCTATACCGATGATGGTCTCAAAGGCGATTGCTTGCAAACGGAAGTTGCCGAAGTCGCCGGGATGCTGACCCCCGTTCCTGGCGGCGTGGGGCCCATGACCAATGTGATCCTCATGCAGAATGTCCTCCAGGCGGCGAAGTTGGCTGTCAACCCCCAATAATGTGTGCTCTGTGACCCATCATTCGCCGCGTGCTATCCGGTACGCCTTTCTGCATTGTCTCGTTCTGCTGGGCTATCTACTGCTCACCGTTCTCATGACGTGGCCGCTGGCGCGCCAATTGACCACGGCGATTCCGGGCGATAGCTTTGATGGCTGGCAGAATTACTGGAATTTGTGGTGGATGAAAGTCGCGCTGGTCGAGCGCCAGCAGTCCCCTTTTGTCACCGATCTACTCTACTACCCGACGGGGGTAGGGCTCTATTTTCATACCCTCAATCCCTTTAATGGCTTGCTTACCCTGCCCATTCAACTGAGTGGTAGCCTTTTTCTGGCTTACAATGCCGTCGTCTTTTTCAGTTGGGTGACCGGCGGCTATGGTGTTTATCTGCTAACGCTCTGGCTGCTGAAGGTTACATATGCGCCGCCGCGCCCCCTGCAACCCGCAACCCACTACGCCGCCTTTCTCGCCGGTGTGATCTTTACCTTCGCGCCCTTTCACATGGCCCATTTGCTCGGCCACATGCAAGTGATAAGCCTGGAATGGATTCCCTTTTATGTGCTTTATCTGCTCAAAGCGGTCTCCCATAGTCGCCATGGGCAGCCTTGGCTGCGTCATGCGCTGATGGCCGGCCTTTTTCTTACCCTCACCGGCCTCTGTGACTGGTACTTTGTACTCTATCTCTTTTTCTTCACGCTGTTGGTGATCCTGTGGCAGCTATTTTCTGGGCTTTGGGGAAATCAAAAATCGCAACTCCAAACGCTCGGATCGGCTTTCTTGCCGCCTGTGGTTGCTGGAATATGTATGCTGTTTCTGCTCAGCCCTGTGTTGATCCCCATGGTGCGCGAGGCGCTGCAATTTAGCTTTATGGTACGGCCCACCAGCGATCTCTATACCTTAAGCGCCAGCCTACTGGATTTCCTAGTGCCCAATCGCTTGCATACCTTTTTCCGGCCCGCTAGCTTCACCTGGCCGGGCAATCAACTTGCGCCGATCAGCGAACGCACCATTAGTCTGGGGTATCTGCCGCTGCTGCTGGCGTTGATCGCGCTTTGGCGACGACCGAAGCAAACACGTTTTTGGTTAATAATGGCTGGAGTTTTCCTGTTGTTGGCGCTTGGTCCCCGCATTCATCTGGGCAATATCACCGAAGCCGACATCCCAACCCACTTGACGACCACAACGCCTGAGTGGACGCTCTTTGCCCTACTCAACCGTAGCGTCCCTTTTATGCGCATTAGCCGCAGCGTGAGCCGCTACGCGTTGATGGTGCAACTCGCGGTGGCGGTGCTGGCAGGGATTGGGCTGGGCGCGCTTTTACAGCGACGGCGCAACGCAATCGCCGCCCTCTTGGCTGGATTCGCGCTGGTGATCATTCTCGGCGAATTTTGGGTAGCCCCGTATCCGATGAGCCCGCCAGATACGCCAGCTTTCTACACCCAGTTGCGCGCTATGCCAGATGTGCGCGCCATTCTCAACCTGCCCATGAACTATGATCGGCCGGGCTATCTGCTCTACCAAACTGTCCACCAGAAACCGCTGGCCGTCGCCTACATCAGCCGCGATGATCCACGTACGCTAACCGAGCGCATCCCCGTCTTGCAGCAGTTGCGCCACCTGGGGCCGGACATTCTGGTTGGCGATCCAGGGACGTTAGGCCGCACTGTACTCACGGATTTGGGAATCGACATTGTCATCCAAGATCGCTACAAGATGCCGGGCGGTTTGGAACGCACGTATACCGAAGAATTGGCCAACGCCATCTTTGCCGATGAACCACCGCTCTATGCGGATGATCGCATCACCGTACATCGCGTCCAGCCACCGGT
>Ga0105044_10009720_pt1 | contig 13147 bp, 11 predicted proteins | sample MAT01_FD_78092 | JGI IMG/M metagenome (GOLD analysis project Ga0105044, IMG submission 78092) | Freshwater microbial communities from Lake Fryxell liftoff mats and glacier meltwater in Antarctica - MAT-01 | ecosystem: Environmental > Aquatic > Freshwater > Ice > Liftoff microbial mat | place...
CACCCCGCAGAGCTGTACCTCGACAACCTGCTGATGGGCACCTACGTGGTCGAAGAAGCGCGGGCCCACGACGTGGAGCGCACCGTGCTGGTAGGCACCGTTTGCTCGTACCCGAAGGAACCACCAGTCCCCTTCCACGAGGGGTCACTGTGGAACGGCTACCCCGAAGAGACCAACGCCCCCTACGGCATCGCGAAGCTCGCCCAGTTGGTGCACGCCCAAACCGCCCGCCAGCAGTACGGCCAGTCGGTCACCTACCTGATCCCGACGAACCTCTACGGCCCGGGCGACAAGTTCAACCCCGCCGTGAGCCACGTCATCCCGGCGCTCATCAAGAAGTGTGTCGAGGCGGTGGAGTCCGGAGCCGACCACATCGAGCTCTGGGGGACCGGTTCTGCCAGCCGAGAGTTCCTCTACGTCGATGACGCCGCCGAAGGCATCGTGCTGGCGGCCGAGCGCTACGACGAGGCCGACCCGGTGAACCTCGGAACCGACCATGAGGTGCCCATCCGAGACCTGGCCGTCGAGATCGCGGAGGCCACCGGCTTCTCGGGCGACCTCCGCTGGGATAGCACCAAGCCCGACGGCCAGCCACGCCGCCGCGTCGACAACTCCCGGGCCCGCGAACGGTTCGGCTTCACCGCCAGCACCTCCTTCGCCGACGGCCTGCGACGCACCGTGGACTGGTACCTGGCCAACCGAGCTACGGCTGAGGAGCGCACCAACTGATGATCGACTCCTCATGGTCACGGTCACGAGCGGTGATCGGCGCCCTCGTGCTCACGCCTGCGCTCCTGCTTGCTGCTTGCTCGGGGTCGGAGTCGGGGTCGGGGTCGGAGCCGGAGTCGCCGACGAGTTCCACCACCATCGTCGAACCCACGAGCAACATCGCGCTGGCCCCCTTCGCCGGTGACGACCTGTACGCAACCCCCGACCCGATCCCCGCCGGCGACCATGGCACGCTGCTGCGGTACGAGGAGGTCACCGGCGTCGACGTTCCCGGCGGCACTGCTTACCGGATCATGTATCTGTCGGAGTCGCTCCAGGGCGAGGCGATCGTCGTGACCGGCATCGCCAGCGTTCCCACGGCCGACGCCCCCGACGATGGTCGGCCGATGATCACCATCGCCCACGGCACCACCGGCATCGCCGACGAGTGCGCCCCCTCGAAGGAGCCCGAACGATCCGAGTTCACGCTCGTTGCCGGAGCGGTCGGCGACGAGTACCTCGTGGCGGCCACCGACTACGAGGGCCTTGGAACCCCCGGTCGACACCCGTACCTCGTCGGCGAGAGCGAGGGCCGGAGCAGCATCGACGCGCTCTTGGCGGCCCGCCAGCTTCCCGGCGCCGACAGCGGCGATCGGTTCGCCACCACCGGATACAGCCAAGGCGGTCACGGTGCGCTGTGGGCCAGCCAGGTGGCCGCCGAGTGGGCGCCCGATCTCGAGGTGGTCGCCACGTTCGCCGGGGCGCCCGCCAGCGAAACCGATGTCGTCCTCACCGCTTCGGCCCGGATCCCGGCCCTCGCCGGGTTCACCTACATGATCGTCGCCGGATTCGCCGCCGCCTATCCCGAGGCAGACCCGGCCTTGTTCCTCACCGAAAAGGGAGTCGAACTCCTCGACGCCGTTGACACGGGCTGCGCCAGCGACACCTTTGCCGCAGTGGCCGGGACACCGGTCAACGAGCTCTTACGCGACGACGCTGGGTCGGTCGAGCCCTGGAAGACGCTCGGGAAGGCGAACAACGCCGGCACCGAGAAGACCAACGACGCCCCCACGCTGGTGGTGCACTCGCGGGCCGACGAGACGGTCCCGCTCGTGTTCAGCGAGCTCCTGCTCGGCCGGATGTGCAACAACGACCAGGTGGTCGAACGACGCCTCATCGATGGCGGAGGCCATGGCGCCGCCGCCATCCCCGCCTACCAGCAAGCGCTCGAGTGGATCGGCGCCCGCTTTGCGAGCGACCCTGGCGAGGGCGCGACGGCGGTCACTGACTCCTGTCCGACCTGACCACGTCGGCGAGAATGTGGCGGAAGTACTCGGTGGTCCGCTCCACACCGGTGCGCAGGTCAACCTCGGGCGCCCACCCCAGTTGCTCGGTGGCCAGCGTGATGTCGGGCTTGCGTTGCGTGGGATCGTCGACCGGGAGGGGCTCAAAGACCAGCTTCGATGCGCTGCCGGTTACCTCGAGCACCATCTCGGCCAGTTGCAGGATCGTGTATTCGTGGGGGTTGCCGATGTTGACCGGTCCCACCACGTCGGAGTCGAGCAGCGCCAAGAAGCCGCGCACCTCGTCGTCGACGAAACAGAAGCTGCGCGTCTGGCTGCCATCGCCATACACGGTGAGGTCGATCCCCTTCAGCGCCTGCACGATGAAGTTGCTCACCGCCCGCCCGTCATCGGGTCTCATGGCCGGACCGAAGGTATTGAAAATCCGGACGATGCGGACGTCGAGGTGGTGATGGCGGTGGTACGCCATCGTCATGGCCTCGGCGAAGCGCTTGGCCTCGTCGTACACCCCGCGAGGCCCGATGGGGTTCACGTTGCCCCAGTACGTCTCGGGCTGGGGATGCACGAGCGGGTCGCCGTAGACCTCGCTGGTCGACGCCAGGAAGAACGTCGCCCCCTTCTCCTTGGCCAGCCCGAGGGCGTTGTGGGTGCCGAGGCTGCCGACCTTCAGGATCTGGATCGGAATCCGCTCGAAGTCGATGGGCGACGCCGGGCTGGCGAAGTGCAACACCGCGTCGATGTCACCGGGCACATGGATGTAGGTGGAGACGTCGTGCTCCACGAAACTGAACCCGGGGCGACCGAACAGATCCTCGATGTTGGTGATGGATCCGGTGATCAGGTTGTCGATGCAGACGACCTCGTCACCTCGGTCGAGCAGGCGGTGGCAGAGGTGCGAACCGAGGAAACCCGCCCCGCCGATGACGACGACTCGCGCCATTTCAGCTCCGGCCGATGCCGTCGTAGGCGAAGCCCAGGTCCTTGGCATGATCGCGGTCGAGCAGGTTGCGGGCATCGACCAGCGCCTTGACGCCGATCACCTCGGCCACCTGGCCGAGGCTGAACTCACGGAACTCCGGCCACTCGGTGAGCACGGCGAGCACATCGGCTCCTGCTGCCGCCTCGTAGGGGTCCGTCACGATCTCGATGCCGGCCAAGCGGGCATCAGAGCCATCGCGGACCGACGGGTCGTAGGCCCGAACGCTGGCCCCCATCTCGAGCAACCGGTTGATGATGTTCAGCGAAGGCGAATCTCGCAGGTCGTCGGTGGCCGCCTTGAAGGTGAGGCCCCAGACCGCAATGGTCTTGCCCTCCACGCTGCCGCCCGCCAACCGGGTGATCTTGTTGGCCACTCGGCCGAACTGCTCCTCGTTCACGGCGATGACCTGGCGGAGGAGACCGAACTGGTAACCCGAGTTCTCGGCGATGCGCACCAGGGCGTGGGAGTCCTTCGGGAAGCAGCTGCCGCCCCAGCCCGGGCCGGGGACCAAGAAGCGGTTGCCGATGCGCTGGTCGAGGCCCATGCCCTTCACCACGTCTTGCACGTCGGCGCCGACCTCTTCGCACACCGCGGCCATGGCGTTGACGAAGCTGATCTTGGTGGCCAAGAAGGCGTTCGATGCGTACTTGATGGTCTCGGCCGATGCCGGATCGGTGATGAGCGTCTCTCCGGGGAGCGCCTCGTAGAGGCTCGCCACCCGCTTGGCGGCGGCCTCATCGTTGGCACCGATGACCACGCGGTCCGGGTGCAAGAAGTCGCTCACTGCGGTGCCCTCACGGAGGAACTCCGGGTTGGAGACCACGTGGACGTCGTCGCGCTTCAGCTTCTTCTCGACCTCACCGGCCGAACCGACGGGCACGGTGGACTTGTTGATGACCACGGCCTGTGACTGCAGATGGGGGCCGATCTCGGTGGCTGCAGCCTTGATGTACGACAGGTCTGCGGACCCGTCTGCCCCCTGGGGGGTGGGCAGGCACAAGAACACGAACTCGGCGTCGGCTACGGCGTTCTTGGCCCCCATGACGAACGACAGCCGACCCTCCGCAATCCCCTCGTGCACCAGCTCGTCGAGTCCGGCCTCGAGGATCGGGACCTCGCCCCGGCTCAGCGAGTCGACCTTCTCCTGCACCACATCGGCGCAGATCACCGAGTGCCCGAGGTGCGAGAGGCAGGCGCCCGTGGTGAGGCCCACATACCCGGTCCCGATGATGGCGATCTTGGCTCCCACTGGTGCAGTCCCTGGGGTCGTCGATGGCGTGCGCGCACGCCCGGTCAGCCGCTCAACCGTAGTTCGCGTCCCGACCGTCAGCCGCAGGCCTGGCCGACGGGTGCGGCGTCGGGCACGAACCCCGTGGGTTCGGTCGTCGTGGTGGTGGTGCTGCTGCCCGCCAGGTCGGTGGGAGCGATCGAGGTCGTCGTGATCGCGGTCGGTACCGGCACCTCGCCGGCCGGGCGAGGTTCGAGGACCGCAGCACCGAAGTCGTCGCCGGTGACGACCGTGATCTCGCTCACCGTTAGGTCCTCGATCAGGATCGGCTGGGCGAACAGGTGGCGAGCCACCAACGCCGCCTCGGCCTCCTGGCCCGGCGTGTAGCGAACTTCGGTGGTTGCCGTGAACCTCGCCGAGTTCGGCGGGCTCATGCGGAAGCCAGCAGTGGCCAGCACCTCCGACGCCACCCGGGCCTGGTCCTGCTTTCCGCTGCCATTCAGCACCTTCACCGCAACCGACGAGGGCGAGATCTCGCCGGGATCGAGCTGTTCTGCAGTGCCGCGAAACAGCTGCAGGGTCGGCTCGGCTTCTGCCACCAACAGGTCGAGGACCTGGGCACCGCCGCGCACGCGGTCGGCGACGGGGAGGTCGAAGGTCTGCAAGGTCTCGGGGTCGAAGTTGCGGAATGCCTGACCGAGCGAGACGAGGTCTCCCACCGTCGTGTCTTGGTCGAGCCTGAGGTTGTCGACACCGACGTTCACGAACTTCGTCAGCTTGGTGGGGTTGCGCCACCCCTGGTTCACCGCACGACGCAGGACCCGCTTGATGAAGTCCTGTTGGCGGCTGATGCGGCCGAGGTCTCCCGTGGGGTCGCTGACCCAGCGCCCGCGCTCCTCGTCGTAGTACTTCAGGTGCCGGGCCCGCACATAGCTGAGCGCCCCGTTCTCATCGAGCGTGGTGCAGCCGGCGTTCTCCACGTTGAGGCCCGAGTTGGTGTCGCGCACCGGCGTGGCGAAGTAGACGGGCACGCCACCGAGCAGCTTCACCAGTTCCTTGAAGCCGGCAAAGTTCACCTCGACGTAGTGGTTGATGTCGATGTCGAAGTTGGTCTTGATGGTGCTGATCAGCAGATCAGGTCCACCGAACTGCAGCGGGGTGTTGATTCGACCCGCCGAGCTTCCGGGAATGTCGACCCACAGGTCCCGGGGAAACGACAAGACCTTGGCTTGGTTGGTCTTCGGGTCGAGCCGGACCACCATGATCGTGTCGGAGCGGGTACCGCCGACGATCCCGTCGCGGCCAGCGCGAGCGGGGTCGCTGACATCGAGGCCATCATCGTCATCGGTGCCGACGATCAAGAAGTTGCGGGGCTCGTCACCGATGGTGCCGGAGCCGACATCGGCGATGGAGTCGACCTGGACCCGGGGGATCTCGCTGACCTTGCGCTTGGCGTAGGCCAGCGATCCGGCTCCCACCACCGCCACCAAGATGCAACCCACGTTGAAGATGATGAGGAACCGTTGCGGCCAGGTACGGCGTAGGCCAACGGACCGGGAACGCCTCGACATGGATTCGTAACCTAGCGGGAGCGCTCGGTGTCACTCGGGTCACCCCGTGTGAACGTCTCGTGCAAGCGTCGTGGTGCGCGACGGCTACAGCGGAAGCCCGAGGCCTCGGGCGATGATCATGCGCTGCACCTCCGAGGTTCCTTCGCCGATCTCGAGGATCTTGGAGTCTCGGTAGTGGCGGGCCACCGGCGTCTCGTCGATGAACCCGTACCCGCCGAAGATCTGGGTGGCCTCGCGAGTCGCGGTGACCGCCGCTTCGGTGGCGTACACCTTGGCCATGGCCGCCTCCTGCTTGAACGGTCGACCCTGATCTTTCAGCCAGGCGGCGTGGTAGGTGAGGTGGCGGGCCGTTGCCGCCATGACCTCGAGGTCCGCGCACTTGAAGGCCACGGCCTGGTACGAGCCGATGGGCTTGCCGAACGCGTTGCGGTCCTTGGCGTACTGCACGCTCTGTTCGAGACAGGCCGCTATGACGCCGACCGCAAGCGCAGCAATCGCCACGCGCCCGTCATCGAGGATGGCCAAGAAGTTGGCGAAGCCACGACCCCGCTCGCCCAGCAGGTTCTCGGCAGGGACCCGGCAGTCGGTGAAGGTCAGGCCGTGTGTATCCGAAGCGTGCCAGCCCATCTTCCGGTAAGGCGGTTGCACCTCGAAGCCGGGCGTGCCTGCGGGCACCACGATCGTGCTGATCTCGGGCTTGCCGGTGCTGCCGGGAGCATCGGTACGAGCCGTGATGGTGACGATAGAGGTGATGTCGGTGCCGGAGTTGGTGATGAACGCCTTCTCGCCGTTGATGACCCACTCATTGGTCGATTCGTCGAGCACGGCGCGGGTGCGGGTTCCACCGGCGTCGCTCCCGGCCTCAGGCTCGGTGAGGCCGAAGCCGCCCAGCGCGGTGCCTGCGCAGAGCGCGGGCAGCCACTGCTGCTTCTGCGCTTCGGTGCCGAAGGTGAAGATCGGGTTGGTGCCGAGCCCGACGCCCGCCTCGAGGGTGATCGACACCGATTGATCCACCCGAGCCAGCTCTTCGATGGCGATGCACAGCGTGGTGAAGTCGGAGTCCGAGCCGCCGTACTCCGCCGGGAACGGAAGCCCGAACAACCCCAGTTCGCCCATCGCCAGTACGGCATCGGTGGGGAACTCGTGATCGCGGTCCCACGCCTCGGCGTGCGGTGCAATCTCGGTGAGGGCGAAGTCCCGCACGACCTTGCGGAACATCTCCTGCTCGTCGGTGAAGTCGAAGTTCATCGAAGGTGAGCGTAGGGGATGACCTCGCTTCCGCCGACGGGCATACCCTGGCCCCATGACCCGGTCACCGAGCGCAGCGCCGCTGGCCGTCGTGGGCGACCGCCTGCTCACCGGCCTGCGAGACGTCACGGCCGACCTCACGGCGCTCGACGGATCGGGCTACTGGGCCGTGGTGGTCCCCTTCGATGGCGACCCCATCTGCGCCCGCTTCGAACGCGTTGGGCCAGCTCGCCCCTGGCGTGGGCGACCCTGGGTGGGGGTCGATCCCGCGGCGTGGTCATCCTCACTCGATGAGGCTGCGTTCAAGGCTGGCGTGGGGTCCATCCGCGAAGCCATTGGTCGCGGCGACGTCTACCAGGTCAACCTCACCCGTGTCCTGGCCGCTCCCCTTCCGCCGCGCGCCAACGTGGCGGCGCTCGGCGCCGCGCTGGCCGATGGCAACCCGGCACCGTTCTCGGCGGTGGTGCGGATCCCGTCGCACGACGTCTTCGTGGCCTCGGCCTCGCCCGAGCGCTTCTTGGAGCGAGACGGCGACCGGGTGTGGAGTTCGCCCATCAAGGGCACCGCCCCCACCCGTGACACCTTCTTGGCCAAGGACCGAGCCGAGAACGTCATGATCGTGGACCTCGTCCGCAATGACCTCGGCCGGGTGTGCGAGTGGGGATCGATCGAGGTGCCCGCGCTGTGTGCAGTCGAGGAGCACCCCGGGCTCGCCCACCTGGTGTCAACGGTCGAAGGTCGCCTGAAGCCTGGCCTGGGCTGGGCCGAAACCATTGATGCCACCTTCCCCCCAGGATCAGTCACAGGGGCGCCCAAGATTGCGGCCCTCGGCCACATCGCACGGCTCGAGCCAACCGCGCGAGGGGTCTACTGCGGAGGCGTCGGCTGGGTCGACGCGGACCGCCGCTGCGGGTCGCTCAACGTCGCCATCCGCACGTTCTGGTTTGCTGAGGGTGAGATCCGCTTCGGCACCGGCGGCGGCATCACCTGGGACTCGGATCCCGCCGGCGAATGGGCCGAGACCGAGCTGAAGGCCCGCCGGCTCCTCCAAGTCGCCGCGGGCACTGCTCCCTAGCCCCGATCGTTCACGAAAGGATGGCGGTGGTGCCGCTCGGCGGGTTCGGTGGCAGCGTTCGGTCTTGGATCGGGACGCGTCGAAGTAGGACTCTCGGCCGATCGTTGGTCGGTCGGGGTGCTCAGGTGAGAGCGGCGATGCGTTGGTAGGCGGTGAGAATCGTGTTGGTGTCGGGCCAGCCATCGAGGAGCCTGGTGACGTGTCGTCGACTCTTGCGGATGACGCGAGCGGGGGTGTGCCAGAGTCGCCAGCGCAGCGTCTTGGGTTCGGCCCCGGCGAGTGGCCCGGTGAGGCACAAGAGCTGGAACCAAGCAACGAGATCGGCGGCCCAACCGACTGTCGCGAGCCATGCCTTGTTGGCGTCGGATGTGGTCCTCGACGGGGGTGCCGGGCTGGTCTGTCCAGTGGCCCCAATAGCGGTAGGTCTCCGAATCGAACAAGGACCGTTGCGCTCCAGGGTCGTGCGCAACACCCCCTCGCCGGCGCCCTCGATCACTGCTGGAACGGCGCTGATAACGTTCACCTGTCAGGTCCCTCGCGTCATCTCACCCCACGAACGATCGGGGCTAGGAGGCATCCGAGCGGCCCGTCTCGCAAGACCGGCGACGATGCGCTCGAGTGGGCCGGTGCCGAGAGTGGCGCGCCACGCGACGGAGAAAATGATCGCCACGACGAGAAACTGCAAGAACACGATGTACTCAGGCGAATACCCGGCGTATGAGCCAAGCAGTTCGATCGCAACGAAGTGACCGGCGTATGCCGTGAGTGCCAAGGTCCCGACGGCGGCGAAAGGGTAGAGGAGCGCTCGTCCGACTCGGGTCGAACATGCAGCGAGGCACAGCGCCAGCACGACCAAGGCGAAGCCAGTCGAGCCGACCGCCTCGCTCGTCGTGGCGCTGTGCGGGAACTGCAGTAGCAGCGTCTCCCATGAGCCGTTCTCGCGGTCCCCGGGGGCGAATTCATTACCCAGCTCTCCGAGCCCGTATCCGACAAACATGAGGAACGCCCCAACGACGCCGAGGCGAATCTGTGCGCGGATGCTGCCAAGGTCGAGTCGACCGATGACGATACCCACCATGAGGAACGCAACCCAGAGCACCGCCGCGAACTCGCTCAGAAGCACGATGTAGATGATCTTGGTCTCCGCAAGGAAGAAGTCAGAATCCTCGGCGTAGAAGACCCGCCGTGCGAGCAGAACGAGCGGCGGCGCAAGGAGAGCGGTGGCGCTGGCGGCAATGACCAGTGTTCGTGAGCGCAAGCTAATGAGCCAAGCACCAGCGACGAAGAGGACTGCGTAGGTTCCAAGGATGATCGGAAACTCGGTCTCGAGCGCCTCAAGAAGTGTCCCAATCACAAAGATCGCGAGTGCGCGCACGATGATAGACAGCCGAACGCGCAACAGCTCGACACCACCAGCTTCACGTCCTCGTTTAGAGACCAGGCTGAGCGAGATTCCGGCCATGACACCGAAAAGGATGGCCGAGCGCCCGTTGACAAGGCTGAACCACGTGTTAGGGCGGGTCCAGTCGAACGAGTCGACAAGCACCAGGTGCGCGCCGAACATCCCGAGCACCGCAAAACCCCGCGCTGCGTCGACACCGACGATTCGGCCTCGGGTGGGGTCTGTCCGTTCAACGGCGTAAGTGGGCATGGCGGTTTAGTGGGTTTCCTTGAAGAGTCGGTCGCCGAAGGTGATGGGAAAGGCGTTCAGTATGGGCTTCCAGCGGTTCATCCAGCGGGCGGACCCTTGCCGATCGGGTCGAACGATCTGATCGTGAGATAGAAGCACTTCTGAGCGGCTTGTTGGCGTCGGCCTCAGTCTTCGACACCACCGTTCGTCATCTCGGTCAACACCTGCAGCCAGTACTTGGCGCCCTCACCGCCAGCACCGACCCACAACCCCAAAAATGTCCCGCTTGCCATCAACGGTCACGCCGATCGCCGTGTAGATCGGCCGGTTCGCGACCTGGCCATCACGAATCTTCATGACCATCGCGCCGATGAACACCACCGGCATCAGGCGATCGAGCGGACGGATCAGCCACTCCTCCATCTCATCGAGCACGGTGTCGGTGATCACCGTCTTCGACCGGGTCCCGTTGCGCGAGTTCCCCCGCTTCCAGTGACGCCTGGAGGACCCGCTTCGTCAGATCACCCAGCAAACCCCCAGGGCCAACAAGATCCACGCCCTCAGCCCGAGCCTCACCGATCAGCTGAGTAGCAAGCTCCTCCGACACCCGACCCGGCACCCCCGGCGGCGGCAAAACCAAAGCTTCCACGCCGGTGGTCTCCTCTGTTCCTACGATGTCTTCCATGATTGCGCTGTCCTTTCCGACCGAGCCACAGCTCAGCCGATCAAGCCAGCCCAGTTACAGCGCCTGTCGGACAGACTTGCGAGAAGCTGGAACCCCGACCGGCTGATCGCGCGCCACACTGGGGCTGTGAGCACCTGGGTGTGGGTCAACGGCGCGCTGAGCGACGCCGGCGAGGCTCGGGTCGCCGCGCTCGATCACGGTGTCACGGTGGGCGATGGGATCTTCGAAACGGCGAAGGTCGTCGACGGATCGCCCTTCGCCATCACCCGCCACCTTGCCCGTCTGCGACGTTCCGCTGAGGTGATCGCACTCCGCCTGCCCTGGAGCGACGACGAACTCACCGCCGTGTGCTCCTCTACCATCGCCGCCGCCGCCGCGGATCCCAGCAATGCCGCCGTTGGCGTTGGCCGGGTGCGGATCACCGTCACCGGGGGCCCAGGTCCCCTCGGTTCCGATCGCAGTGACGTACCGCCCACGCTCATCGTGGCCGCGGGACCCGGTGCACCATGGCCGCCGTCGACCGCCGTGGCCACGGTGACCTGGGTTCGCAACGAGCGCAGCGCCGTCGCTGGGGCCAAGACCACGTCGTATGCGGAGAACGTGGTGGCCCTGGCCGAAGCCCACCGGCTCGGTGCCAGCGAAGCAATCCTCGCCAACACCGTCGGAGCGCTGTGCGAGGGCACCGGATCCAACGTGTTCCTCGAGGTCGAGGGCCATCTTTGTACCCCCGCACTGTCGACCGGCTGCCTAGCCGGTATCACGCGCCAGCTGGTGTGCGAACTCCTTGACGTGGTGGAGCGCGACGACCTGACGCTCGCGCATCTCCGGTCCACATCGGAGGCCTTCCTCACGTCGTCGACCCGCGACGTCCAGCCCATCGACCGGGTAGACGACGTGGCCCTCCCGCTCGTCCCGGGGCCACTCACCGCGGCAGCGCAGGCGGCGTTCTCGTCGCTCGAAGCCGAGGGGCTCGACCCGTGACCCGACGCCTCGGTGTGCTCGTGGGGGTGGCACTCGCGCTCGTCGCCGCATCGTGCTCGTCGGGGGGTAGCAGCGATGCCGATCCCCCCACCACGACCAACCCACGCAGCGGCGTCCCCACCACGACCGGTCCGCTCGGCAGCGGCCCCTCGCCGATCCAAGACGGCGTGCGCATCGAGGTGCTCTCCAGCCAGCCCGACCGGGTATCGGGCGTCGAAGCACGCGTCCGGGTCAGCCCACCGACCGGCGGCCGAGTCGGTGATCTCCGCGTCAGCCTCGGTGACACCGACGTCACGGCCCAGCTCCAGGCGGTCGATGGGGCGCTCGAAGGCATCGTCACCGGCCTCATCGAGGGCAACAACACCCTGGAGGCAACCAACGGCAGTGATTCGGTGATCCAGCGGCTCCGAGCCTGGCCGGTGACCGGTCCGATCTTCTCCGGTCCCCACCTTCCTCTGCTGGCGTGCTCCACCGAGGAGCACGGACTCGGCGCACCAACCGACGACGACTGCTCTGCTTCGCCCAAGGTCACGTGGCGCTACGTCACGACCGACGGCGACCTTGCGGAACTGACCAGCGACGAGCGGGCACCGGCCGACCTCGCCACCGCATCCATCGACGGCCAGGAGGTTCCGCTGTACGTGCGTCACGAGCTGGGAGTCATCAACCGGTCGGTGTATGAAATCGCGTCGATCGACGCCACGCCGACCGACGACGATCCGACCGGTCCCGGCTGGAGCGGAAAGCTCCTGTATCGCTACGGAGGTGGATGCGGCACCACCTTCGGACAGGGCCAATCAGCCACGGAAGTGCTCGATCCGGCCTTCCTCCGCCAGGGCTACGTGGTGGCCACGGCGACGTTCAACACCTTCGGGGTCCAGTGCAACGACGTGTTGTCGGCCGAGACCACGATGATGGTCAAAGAGCGAGTCATCGAGGCGTTCGGCGTCCCGGACTTCACCATCGGCGAGGGTGCCTCAGGCGGGGCCATCCAACTCCACCTGCTCGCCCAGAACTACCCGGGGCTGATCAACGGTGCCGTTGCCATGTTGCCGTTCCCCGACGCCTTCTCCATCGCCCCCGGCGTCACCGACTGCGGGCTGCTGCTCGACTACTACCGGGGAGCAGGCGCTCAGCTCACCGACGAACAGCGCCAGGCCATCAACGGTCATGCCACGAGCCAGACCTGTCAGCGGTGGTCGGACTCCTTCCTCGCCACCATCGACCCCACGCGAGGGTGCGACCCAAAGATCAGCCAGGCGCAGATCTATGACCCCGCCACGAACCGCGGCGGCATCCGGTGCACGCTGCAGGACGCCAATCGCAATCAACTCGGTATCGACCAAGCCACGGGGTTCGCCCGGCGACCGCTCGACAACGTGGGCCTGCAATACGGCCTCGAGGCCCTGAACGACAGCACCATCTCCATCGACGACTTCCTCAACATGAACGAGGCCATCGGCGGCTACGACATCGATGGGCAGATCACGCCCGATCGGTCCGAGGCGGACCTCGACACCGTGCTTCACACGTATGAGACGGGACGGATCTCGATGGGCGGGGGCGATCAGGCATCGATCCCGATCATCGATGTGAACATGTACCGCGATCTCAGCGGCGACATCCACGACCGGTTCCGAGCCTTCTCGCTGCGCGACCGCCTGGCGTGGTCTGGTGACCCAGAACAAGCGCCCGGCTTCCAAATCTGGACACGAGGCCAAGGCAACCTCGACTCGGA
>Ga0105044_10009723_pt1 | contig 13145 bp, 14 predicted proteins | sample MAT01_FD_78092 | JGI IMG/M metagenome (GOLD analysis project Ga0105044, IMG submission 78092) | Freshwater microbial communities from Lake Fryxell liftoff mats and glacier meltwater in Antarctica - MAT-01 | ecosystem: Environmental > Aquatic > Freshwater > Ice > Liftoff microbial mat | place...
GAGCCGCTGCCTGAGGCCGTGATCGTCCACGATCTTGTTCCGGACGCGATGCCCGAGCCCGACGCGGAAGCAGCGGCGCCTGAGCCGGAACAGATCGCTTCCGTTCTTGCGCCAACGCCCGCGACCATCGATCCGGTTCCCGAACCGGAGACCGTGACTGCACCCGCCGAACCGGCGCCACGCGTCTTCATCGTGCCGGACGTCGAGAAATCCGACGTGATCGTCGTCGGCTCAACCGACGCCGGACCGGCGAAAGCCGGCTGGTGGAAGAAGCGCGAGGACTGACAGTGACGCCGGCGGCGTTCCGAAAGGCGGCGCGCAGCCTGCCCGGCGCGATCGAAGGATCGCATATGGGCACTGCAGATTTTCGGGCCAACGGACGCATCTTTGCGACCGTTGGCTATCCGCAAGCGCAGTACGCCATGGTGAAGTTGTCGCCGGACGAGCAGGCCATCGTCGTCGCCGGAGCGCCTGACACGTTCACGCCGGTCCCCGGTGGCTGGGGCAAACGCGGCGCGACTCGCGTCTTGCTCAAAACCGCCGACCTCGCCGCCGTCAAAAGCGCGCTGAACCTCGCGCATGGCGCAGTGGTCGCAAAAAAGCCTTCACGCCCGCGCAAAAAGGCGTGACATCTGCGGCATCCCTCGGAATTGACTTGGGGCGGTGCCGCCCTCTAGCTACGCCGTCGGCCAAGCGGGCTGCTGCGACGGGGGACGCAGCGCCAGTGGACTGCGCCGATCATGTCCTGACTTGCGTTTGGGAGTTCGCCCTTGACCCGTTATCTGCCCCGCTTTGCCGCTGTCGCCGTAGCGGCCGTCATGGCCTTCGCATGGACCGCGCCCGCGCTGGCGATCTCAGTCGCCCGCGATACCGAGATCGAGGAATATCTGTGGAGCCTTGAACGGCCCATCATGGAAGCGGCGGGCATCGACTACCGCGCCGCCCACATTTATCTCGTCAGCGACAACGCCTTTAACGCCTTCGTCTCCGGCGGCCAGAATATCTTTGTTACGACAGGCCTGATCGACAGGCTCGAAACGCCCAATCAATTGCTCGGCGTGCTGGCTCACGAAACCGGCCACATTGCGGGCGGCCACCTCGCGCGGTCCAGTGACGATGTCACGAACGAGGCCGCTCCCTTTCTGATCACCATGCTGGCCGGGCTCGCCGCGATGCTGGCCGGCGAAGGTCAGGCCGGCATGGGCATCATCCTGGGCGCCCAGCAAGCCCTGCAGCGCGCCGTGCTCGGCTATTCCCGCGTGCAGGAAAACTCCGCCGACCAAGCAGCGATTTCGTTCCTGGATCGCATCCAAAAGAGCGGTCGCGGCATGCTCGAAACCTTTGAAATTCTGTCTCAGCAGGAGTTGCTCGTCGACCGGCGGCAGGACCCCTATGCCCGCTCCCACCCCTTGTCTCGCGACCGAATCTCGTCACTGGAGAACCGTGTCGAGGCCTCGCCATACAAGGATAATGTCGATACGGCAGAAGAGATCGCTTACTATAAGCTGATCCAGGCCAAGATCCGCGGCTTCATGAACAATCCGCAGACGACGCTGCGCCAGTATCCGGGCAACGATCTCTCCGATCCCGCCCGCTATGCCCGCGCCGTCGCCTATTACCGCACGCCGGATTTCCCTTCGGCCAATCGCGAGATCGATGCGCTGATCGCCGCCCATCCTGAGAACCCATATTTCTGGGAGCTGAAGGGGCAGATCGTCGCCGAGCAGCGGGACTTTGCAGGCGCCGCGCGCGCCTTCGAGAAATCCGTAAAGCTCAAGCCCGATGCCCCGCTGCTCCAGGTCAATCTCGGCGCGACACTGGCGGCGCTGGAAGACCAGAAGCTGATGCCCAAGGCGCGCGATGTCCTCGTCGATGCCTTGCGCCGCGACAACACCAACGCTTTCGCGTGGCTCCAGCTCTCGTTTTGCTACGCGGCGCTCGGCGATGAAGGGATGGCCTCGCTCTCAATGGCCGAGCAACGCTTTAACACCGGCCGTTATGACGACGCGATCCGCTTCGCCATGCGCGCGCGCCAAATGCTGCCTGCCGGTTCGCGCGAAGCCGGCCGCGCCGACGACATTGTCGTGATCGCCGAAACGCAGACTGCGAAATCCGGCAAACGCGGCCGCAGCGGCGGCTTCACCTTCTCGACCAACGCCGACACAACCGACACTCACACGCATACGAGATAGCCATGAAAATCTTCCGCCTGCTCCGTCCGACACTTCTGGGTGCCGGCCTGCTTCTCGCCGTACCGCATGCAGGCGCCGCAGATATCAACCGCGGCGAGGTCGAGAAGATCGTCCGCGAGTATCTGCTCGCAAACCCCGAGATCCTGAACGAGATGCTGTCCGAGCTGAAGTCGCGCGAGGACGCCGGCGCCGACAAGAAAGCCAAGGACGCCATCGCCGGCAATCGCGATATGCTCCTGAACGACGGATATTCTTATGTCGCCGGCAATCCGAACGCCGACGTGACGGTGGTCCAATTCTTCGACTATCGTTGCGGCTACTGCAAAAAAGTGCGCGACGACGTCGTCGAGGTGATCGGGGCCGACAGCAATCTGCGCGTTGTCTTCAAGGAATTCCCAATCCTCGGTGCGAAATCGGTGGAAGCCTCTCGCGCCGCCATCGCTTCCAGGAAGCAGGGCGACGACAAATACTGGGCCTTGCACAACGCCATGCTGGGGGCCGACAGCCTCGACAGCGAGGCGATCTACGATATCGCCGCAGGCCTCGGCATCGACGTTGCCAAGCTGAAGGAAGACATGAAGGCTCCCGAGGTCGACGAGATAATTAGGAAGACCCGCGATCTGGCCGAGCTGATCGGCGTCGACGGCACGCCCGCGTTCATCGTCGGAGACCAACTCTACCCCGGCGCGCTCGATGCTGAAGAGCTGAAAGCTGCGATCGATGAGCATCGCGGCGGGTAAGCCTGTGGGCCGGCTCGACTTCTTCTTCGAGTTTGCATCGACCTATTCCTACCTCGCCGCTGCGCGCATCGCCGATCTGGCCGTTACGCGCGGCGTTGCCGTCACCTGGCGACCGCTTCTGCTTGGGCCCATCTTCGGGGCACAGGGGTGGAATACCTCGCCGTTCAATATCTATGAGGCCAAAGGCCGCAATATGTGGCGTGACATGGAGCGGCTCACGGCGCGCTATGCCCTCCCCTTCGCCAAACCTCAGACCTTTCCGCAGAACGGCCTCAAAGCTGCGCGGCTGACGCTGGCTCTGCCCGACGGTCCGCACCGCGCCGCGTTTGCAAATGCCGTCTATCGCGCGAACTTTGCGGAAGGCCGCGATATCGCCGATGACACCGTTCTGGCCGCGTTGCTGTCCGACCTCGGCGAAGAATCAGCAGCTCTCAACGCCGCTGCCGCGACGCCGGAGATAAAATCGGCGCTGCGCTGTAACACCGACGAAGCGGTTCGCAAGGGCGTCTTCGGCGCGCCCACCTTTGTCGCCGCCGACGGCGAACTATTCTGGGGCCATGACCGGCTCGAGCAGGCGCTCGAGTGGGCGGCGGCTCATTGAGTACAAACCCCTAGGGGCACCGCAATCGTGGTCGAGCCCGTCAGATAAGCCCGGCGAGCGGGCTGGACGGATCGGCGTAGAGCTTCTTCGCCATCCGTCCTGCCAGATAGGCCTCGCGTCCGGCGATAACCGCGTGCTTCAGGGCGCTGGCCATACGAACCGGGTGCTGCGCCGCAGCGATAGCGGTATTGGCGATGACCGCGTCGCAGCCGAGCTCCATCGCGATCGTCGCATCCGAGGCTGTGCCGACGCCGGCATCGACCAGCACCGGAACTCCCGCTTGTTCGACGATCAGACGGATATTGACCCGGTTCTGGATCCCCAGCCCGGAGCCAATCGGTGAGGCAGCAGGCATGATGGCGGCGGCACCCGCCTCTTCCAGCTTCTTCGCGAAAACCACATCGTCGGTGCAGTAGACCATCACGTCGAAGCCGTCCTTCACCAGCATCTCCAACGCTCGAAGGGTCTCGATCATATCGGGATAGAGATGCGCGGTGTTTGACAGCACCTCCAGCTTCACGAGGCTCCAGCCCCCGGCCTCACGCGCCAGGCGCAGCGTGCGTACCGCGTCTTCACCGGTGTAGCAGCCGGCGGTGTTCGGGAGGTACGTCACCTTTGTTGGGTCGATGAAATCGACCAGCATCGGCTCGTCAGGATTCGAGAGGTTTACCCGGCGCAAGGCGACGGTGACGATCTCCGCTCCGCTCGCCTCCAGCGCGCGGGCGTTGTCTTCATAGGTCTTGTACTTGCCCGTGCCGATGATGAGGCGCGAGGTGAAGGTCCGTCCGGCAACGGTCCAAGTGTCGGTCTTGGTGTCAGTGCTCATGCCCGAGACTTAGGGTTTAGCACCGCTTCGCACAACGCTGGCCCGGCGTTCGTCATGAATGCGTCCTGAACAGGTCGGTCCCCGTCCTGCGACCGAATGCGGCATAGAATTGGGTTGTGCCGGGCGTATGACTCCCGCCGCCGGCATCCTCCGGCACGAGGGGATTTCTGTCATGATGGTTCGTTCTTCCGCGTTCGGCGGCATGTTGGCTTCCGTCTCACTTGTCGCCTTGCTCGGTCTTCCCGCCCAAGCGGCTCCCGCTCTGCCCTTTTCAAATGCATCCATACTGGCGGCTGCCTCGGCCTCCAAGGCGACTGGCGGCGAACTGCTGAAAAAGGCCCAGAAGGCCCTCGCAGTGGCGCTGACGTCGGTCAAAGGCCTCTCCGCCGACAAGCTGTCGAAATCTGCCCCGTATCTCAAAGCGATCTCCGAGGCCGACAGCGCGCTCAAGACGATCAAAGACGCGGTCGCCGCCAAGGACAGCAAGAAGCTGGGCCGGGCCGTCAGCGAGGGCGCCAAGGCCGTCGGGCGTCTGAACTCGACCTACAAGAAAGCGAACATCGACGACCCCAAGGTCAAGGAAGGCATGCGCGCCTTCAACAAGGCCTGGGACAAGACGCTGAAGCGTCTCAGCGGCGCAAAGCCAGGCACGCCGCAACAGGCCCAGGATAACGGCCGCCGTATCGCTGCGCTCAACCGCCAGATCGCCGATCTGAAGGCGAAGCAGAAGGAGAAGGAAGCCCAGGAAGAGTTGGCCTATCTGCTCGACCAGCTTGCCCGCGCGCAGGAGTTGAACCGCTCGCCCGACTGGCAGTGGCTGGCGCTTTTGGCGCTCGACGAGGCGCTTGGCTATTACGGCGGCTATTACGACTATCTGGCCGCCTACGACCCGTCCAATGCCGCCTATTACCTCGACCCGTACAACTACTGGAACGGCCTCTATGACGCCTACGCGCCGACGTATGATGCATATTACGACGGCTACAACTACCCGGCCTATGACGAGCCGCTCGACTATCCCTCGCAGGACGAGATCAACGCAGCGATCGTCGATGCAGCCGCTCAGGCGGCTGCTGACGCGGTCGTAGATGCTATTGCGGCGGATGCGGCGGCGGCGGCTCTCGCGGCCCCCGGCGGCGACGCGCTCGACGCCTCGCGAACCGCTCTGGCGGCGGCTCCGCCTGCTGACGTGCCAGATCCGGCAGCTACGGCGGATGCGGAAGCCGACGCTGTCTCAGCCGAGCCGATTGAACCTGAGGCCGCCGAAAAGGCCGCCGAGGAAGAACTCGCCGATGACGAGCAGGGTGCCGAGCCGGAAGATGAGACAGGCACCGAGCCTGCCGCCGATACGGGCGCCGAATCTGAAGAACCTGCCGCTGAGCCGGAAGAGCCTGCCGCCGAGCCCGAGGAACCCGCTGCAGAGCCCGAAGCGGAGCCCGAAGCCGAGCCCGAAGCGGAGCCGGACGCCGATAGCGACGGCATCCCGGATGCGGAAGATCCAGACGACAATAATGACGGTACGCCGGACGACGAAGGCAACTAACGAATCGGGAGGCCCCGCTGTTTGGCAGCGGGGCCTATCCGCCGCCGATAAACCGGACGATTTCGAACCGGTCGCCATTGCTCACCGCGACATCCCCATATGTGGACCGCGGCACGATCTCCAGATTGCGCTCAACCGCGACTTTCGCCGCTGCCAAGCCGAGCCATTCCAGCAGGCTTGCAACCGTCATGGGCCCGTCCAGCACCATCGGCTCGCCATTAATCGTCAGATTCAGGGCCAAGGCTCTGTTTCGCCTCACACTTTCAAGTCAGGGGCAGCGCGGCTATAAAGCCGCCTCTTGCCGACTATGTACGGACCCGCCGCGCGATGCCCAAGCCGATCTATATTCTGAACGGGCCCAATCTCAATCTTCTGGGAAAGCGGGAACCCGACATTTACGGCACGACGAGCCTGGCCGAACTTGAGGCGCTCAGCATCGCCCGGGCGAAAACCGGCGGTTTCTCGGTCGTTTTTCGTCAAACTAACCGGGAGGGTGAGATCGTCGAGTGGCTTCACGAGGCGCGGGACAATGGCGCAGCGGTGGTCATCAACGCCGCCGGCTACAGCCACACCTCGGTCGCCATCCACGATGCCCTGAAGGCGGTTGACCTTCCGGTCGTCGAAGTTCATCTGTCGAACGTGCACCGGCGGGAAGCCTTCCGCCATCACTCGTATGTTTCGGCTGCGGCCGACGGAGTTATCATCGGCCTCGGGCCGCACGGCTATGAACTGGCCGTCGACGCTGCGGTCGCCCTCGTGAAAACAAGAAACACTGCATGAGACCTGAGTGCGGCCCCCGCCTCAGCCCTGCCTTTAGAGGTTGAATTTGGCCACCAAGCCCACACCCGCCATGGATGCAGAAGGCGATATCGCCTTCGTCACGACGCTCGCCCATCTGCTTGAGGAAGCCGGCGTCACCGAAATCGAAGTCGAGCGCGCCGGCCTGAAGGTCCGTGTCTCGCGAGCCGCTCCTGCCGCTGCGCAAGTCGTGTATGCGCAGGCACCTGCCACCGCGCCGGCTGCTCCTTTAGCCGCTGCGCCTGCCGCCAAGCCTGCGCCCGCCGCTGAAACCGACTGGTCCAAGCATCCCGGTGCGGTGACCTCGCCAATGGTCGGTACCGCCTATCTCTCGGCCCAGCCAGGCGCTGCCGCCTTTGTGCAGGTCGGCGACACAGTCAAGGAAGACCAGACGCTGCTGATCATCGAAGCCATGAAGACGATGAACCCGATCCCGGCGCCGAAGGCCGGCCGTATCGTCCAGATCATGGTCGTCGATGCCCGGCCGGTCGAGTACGGCGAAGTTCTGATGATCGTCGAATAGGCGGCAGGGCCAGACGATGTTCGACAAAGTTCTCATCGCAAATCGCGGCGAAATCGCCATGCGCGTCGTGCGCGCCTGCCGCGAAATGGGCATCAAGACGGTGGCGGTTCATTCCACCGCCGACGCGAACGCCATGCATGTGCGGATGGCAGATGAAAGCGTCTGTATCGGCCCGCCGCCAGCCAAGGACTCTTATCTCAACATTCCGGCACTGATCGCTGCGTGTGAAATCACCAACGCCAACGCGATCCACCCCGGCTACGGCTTTCTCAGCGAGAACGCCCGCTTTGCCGAAATCGTCACGGCGCACAACATCACGTTCATCGGCCCGACGGCGGAACATATCCGCACAATGGGGGACAAGGTCGAGGCCAAGAAGACCGCCAAGATGCTGGGCATTCCGGTCGTTCCCGGCTCGGATGGCGCGGTGCTCGACCATGAAGCGATCGAGATCGCGGCAGGGATCGGCTATCCAGTCCTCATCAAGGCGGCATCTGGCGGCGGCGGACGCGGCATGAAAGTCGCCGAGAGCGCCGAGGTTCTGCTTGAACAGATCTCGCTTGCCCGCAACGAGGCGAAATCGGCGTTCGGTGACGACACGGTCTATATCGAGAAATACCTTTCGACCCCGCGCCATATCGAAATCCAGGTGCTTTGCGACATGCACGGAACGGCGCTGCATCTGGGCGAGCGCGACTGCTCGCTCCAGCGCCGTCACCAGAAGGTGCTGGAGGAAGCAACCTCTCCTGCCCTCAACGCCGACCAGCGCAGCGAGATCGGCGAGATCGTCGCCAATGCCATGCGCAAACTGAAATATGTCGGTGTCGGCACGGTCGAATTTCTCTACGAGAACGGCGAGTTCTATTTCATCGAGATGAACACCCGTCTTCAGGTGGAGCATCCCATCACCGAAATGATCACCGGCCTCGACCTCGTCCGTGAGCAAATCCGCGTCGCCAACGGCGCAGAACTGGGCTTGACCCAAGCCGACATCGAGTTTCGTGGCCACGCGATCGAGTGCCGCGTGAATGCCGAGAATCCGGTCACCTTCCGTCCCTCTCCCGGCACCATCCGCAACTGGCACACCCCCGGCGGTCTTGGCGTCCGGGTCGATAGTGCAGCCTATGCCGGTTACGCGATCCCGCCTTACTACGACAGCCTCATCGGCAAGCTCATTGTTCACGGCCGCAACCGGACAGAGTGTCTGATGCGTCTGCGCCGTTCGCTCGACGAATTCGTCGTCGACGGCATCGAGACGACTATCCCGCTGTTCCAGCGCCTGATGCAGGAACCGGATTTCCAGAACGGCGAGTATCACATCCACTGGCTTGAAGAATTTTTGGCACGCACGACGCCGGCATAACGGCGTCTGCGCCACTTGGTCGCGTCGTGCTGCGTGGCGGCGGCAGATTTTGCGCCTTAAGTTTCGAGGTGCAGCGAATAGGTCACGGCAATGCGTAGAAATCTCGGCTCCCGCGAACAGTCTCCCGCCATCGACGAAATCGCTCGCGCAATCGAAGCCGTCTTTCCCAACATCACGCTCCTGACGACGAACAACGTCTCTCCCGCGTCGCGGCACACTGTTGGGCTGGCCATCGACATCATGCTGAATGTCACCACGGCTCGCGAACGCAGTCTCGCGCATTCGATGATCGACATATTCGTGTCCCGGCATCGGGAGATGCTGTGGTCGGACCTAATTTATTCCGACTATGACGGCCAGGCGATAAGCTATTTTCACATCCCTGCACGCGCGGGCTACGGCGGCCCGCGCGGGATGCTGAGCCGAAATCCATACTTGGCGGACACGCGGCACGGCGACCATATCCATCTGGACTATGTCGACTGGTCACTAAAGACGATCGGTCCCGAATTTCAGACTAATCCTTATCGCTGGTCTGATGCCGCATGCACGACCGGCTTTCGGGAAACATTGATCAGCGACTTCCGTCGGCTGCCCGGTGTCGCTCCGGCACCGCAATCGGCCCTTCCCAGCTGGATTGTCGGCCGGTGGCAGGTCATCTGGCGCGGGGACACCTACTACTACTTCTTCGAGGCCTCCGGCGCAGCCGGCTACACGCATACGCGGCCCGCGAACAGCCAACAGTCCCTTCGCTCGCCGCAGGACACGGGCGGTGCCTGGGTCGTCGGCGGCAATGTCCGCGTGCAATGGAACGCGACAGGTTCTCTCGAGACGTTTCAGCGTGGCGACGGCAATACGCTTTCAGGCTGGTGGAATGATCGAGAACGGTTATCTGCCGTCCGCTTCTAGCGTATCCGCGGCGCGGCCTTGACCTAAGCGTGAAGCTACATGGAATAGTGGCGGGAACAGGACAAGCTTTCGCAACTCATGCCTGCGCTCGACGCCCAGACCCTTCTAAAGGCTTATTCCATGGGTGTTTTTCCGATGGCCATGAGCCGCGACGACCCCGAACTTCACTGGTTCGACCCCGAGCGCCGCGGCATCATCCCACTCGACGCCTTTCACATCCCCAAACGCCTCGCCCGGACCCTGAAATCACAGCCTTACACCGTGTCTTTCGACACCGATTTCGAGGGAATAATGCGGGGCTGCGCTGCGCCGAGGCCGGGCCACGCCGAGACCTGGATCAACGATGACATCATCGCGCTCTATACGGAACTTTTCGAGCGCGGCCACGCCCACAGCGTTGAAATCCGCCAAAATGCCGCCCTTGTCGGCGGCCTCTACGGGGTTTCCCTGGGTTCAGCCTTCTTCGGCGAAAGCATGTTCTCCACCGCCACCGACGCCAGCAAAATCGCCCTCGTCGCCCTGGTTCATACCCTGCGAGAGAACAACTTCACCCTCCTCGACACCCAGTACCTGACTGCGCACCTTGCACAGTTCGGCGCGATAGAAATCTCCCGGACTGCATATCGCGAGCTTTTAACGCAGGCCGTCGCCAAACCCGCCAGTTTTCAGTCGCGGGGGCCGTCCTCTGCGTCCTCAGGGTCATCGACACTCGGCAAGTCTACCGGCTGATCGGATGCAGGCCCTATCGCAATGGTCGCGTTCGGATTCGACGGATCATCGATGTGACAACCGATGACCCAGACGTCATAGACCGGATGCTCAAGCGCATTGAGACCGGGGCTGGAGGCGAACATCCAGCCCGAGAAGAGACGACGCAGCTCGTCGCCACCTTGTGGCGGCGGCTCGTTCACTTCTACAAAGACAGACGTTTCCGGAGTCTCTTCCGGCGGGCGCACATAACAGGTGCGCGCGGTGATCAGCAGCTTCTTAAACTTCACCGTATGACCGACAGGTGCTTCGAAGCGGAAACTGCGAGCCGTGATCTTGTCTAGGCCGCCCATGATGACGGAGCGGCGCACGCCTTTGTCGTCGGCCACGGCATCCTCCAACGTCGCATCGCGCGTCAGCACCGACGGCAGGTCGCCGAGTTTGATGGTTGTGGGCGTGGGTGTGACGGAGTCCTGCGCGAGGGCAGTGCCGGCGAGAATGACGAGGGCGGCGAAGCGGGTCAGCATCGGCGGATAAAAGCCTTGAATTGCGGCCAAACGGAGTTCAGTCGGGCGCCCAGGCTTCGTAGTCGCCGGTGGCCTTGGGACGCTGGCCCTCGCTGTAGAGGCTGCCTTTGGGGCGGTAGGCATAGGGCGTGCCGGTCATGTTGGGGAGGTGCGGTTTCTCCCATGGCTGGACAAATGGCGGGTCTTCGGTGGGCGGTTTGTCGCCGGTGTGGTGCAAATAATGGTGCCATTCCGGGGGGATACGCGAAGGTTCTGCGAGGCCTTTGTAGATGACCCAGCGGCGCGAAGCGTCGGCATTTCGGTAGTAGCGATTGCCCTGGATGTCCTCGCCGATGAAGGTGCCGGTGCGCCAGGTTGTCCAATAGGTTCCGGCGGTTGCGCCGTTCCACCAGGTGAAGATGCTGCTGATCAGGCCCATGTGCCCTTATAGGCCTGCGCATATTTTTTTAAAGCGGTTAAGTGCCTGAGCCCCAATTGAAAATGACGCTAGATGTTGTGGGTATCCCCGATTTTAACTCAATATGTGTTGCGCCAAAGGGTCGATGGTGGTTCGATCATCTGCCGGACGGGCAACCGTCGGCGGGGGACTAAACGACTGAAATCAAAGGGTTTGAGGGCTGACGGCACATGTGCCGGCTGCAGCAGACCCGACTCCAAAGCCCGAGAGCAAGCGCAATGCGTATCGACCGCCGTTTCACTGCCCAAGCCACTGATGCCTATGCCGGAATCGCCTTTCATACGGTGACGAGCGAGATCCGCAATCCCGACGGTTCCAGCGTGTTCAGGCATGAGGGAATCGAGGTGCCGGCGCATTGGAGCCAGGTGGCGAGCGATGTGCTGGCGCAGAAATACTTCCGCCGGAAAGGCGTGCCGGAGGGGGGTGAAAAGACCCCCGAAGAGGCCGTGCCGGAATGGCTTTGGAAGGCAAAAACGAGTGCCGGTGGCGAGGGCGAGACGAGTGCCCGGCAGGTGTTCGACCGCATGGCGGGGGCGTGGACGTATTGGGGCTGGAAGGGCGGCTATTTCGACGCCGAGGCCGATGCGCGGGCGTTCTATGACGAGTGCCGGTTCATGCTGGCGATGCAGATGGCGGCACCGAATTCTCCGCAATGGTTCAACACCGGGCTGCACTGGGCGTACGGGATCGACGGCCCGGCGCAGGGGCATTTCTATGTGGATCACGAGACGGGCGAGCTGAACGCCTCGAAGTCGTCGTATGAGCGGCCGCAGCCGCATGCCTGCTTCATCCAGGGCATTTCGGACGATCTGGTCGGTGATGGCGGGATCATGGACCTCTGGGTGCGTGAAGCGCGCCTGTTCAAATACGGATCGGGCACGGGCACGAATTTTTCGGCCCTGAGGGGTGAGAACGAAAAGTTGTCGGGCGGCGGGCAATCGTCGGGGCTGATGAGCTGGCTGAAGATCGGCGACCGGGCGGCGGGCGCGATCAAATCGGGCGGCACGACGCGGCGGGCGGCGAAGATGGTGGTGGTGGATGCCGACCATCCCGATATCGAAGCCTTCATCGACTGGAAGGTCGTGGAGGAGCAGAAGGTTGCCGCGCTCGTCGCCGGATCGAAGGCGATGGACAAGCATCTGAACGCGGTGCTGAAGGCCTGTGTGAACTGCGAGGGCACGGGCGATGATTGTTTCGACCCGCTGAAGAACCCGGCGTTGAAGCGCGAAATCCGCGCCGCCAAGAAGGCGATGCTGCCGGAGAACGTGATCCAGCGGGTGATCCACTTTGCGCGGCAGGGCTATACCAAAATCGACGTGCCGACCTACGACACGGATTGGGACAGCGACGCGTATCTGACTGTCTCGGGCCAGAACTCAAACAATTCGGTGCGCGTGAACGATGCGTTCCTGCGCGCGGTGGAAACCGGCGGCGACTGGACGCTGACCAAGCGGGTTGGGGGCAAGCCTGCCAAGGTGCTGAAGGCGCGCGAGCTGTGGGACAAAATCTCGTATGCGGCGTGGGCCTGCGCGGACCCCGGCATCCAGTTTCACACGACGATCAATGACTGGCACACCTGCCCCGAGAGCGGGCCGATCCGGGCCAGCAATCCGTGCAGCGAATACATGTTCCTGGACGATACGGCGTGCAATCTGGCCTCGATCAACCTCGCGCGGTTTCGCGGCGAGGACGGGGCGTTCGACATTGACGGCTTTACCCATGCCTGCCGCATCTGGAGCGTGGTGCTGGAGATCAGCGTGCTGATGGCGCAGTTCCCCTCCAAGGAGATCGCGCAGCGCAGCTATGATTTCCGCACGCTGGGCCTCGGCTTTGCCAATATTGGCGGGCTGCTGATGGCTTCGGGCATCGGCTATGACAGCGATGAGGGCCGGGCGATTTCCGGCGCGCTGTCGGCGCTGATGACCGGCACGGCCTATGCGACCAGCGCCGAGATGGCC
>Ga0105044_10009724_pt1 | contig 13145 bp, 7 predicted proteins | sample MAT01_FD_78092 | JGI IMG/M metagenome (GOLD analysis project Ga0105044, IMG submission 78092) | Freshwater microbial communities from Lake Fryxell liftoff mats and glacier meltwater in Antarctica - MAT-01 | ecosystem: Environmental > Aquatic > Freshwater > Ice > Liftoff microbial mat | place...
ATTGGGCGGAGTGGCTTGCCCGCGCTTGAGCGATTCGACGGCGCGGCGACTGAGGTCATCCGTCACCGGGATACCGATGTTATCATCTGGAGTTTGCATGGCGATTTGTCCCATCCTAAATAGCAAAACGCTTTTTTGATGAGTATAAGCTCTCCAAAGCGAAATCTGGCGGCCACTAGGATGGGTATAAGCGCAGTCTGTTATGGCAAATCGTCTAGTGATTTGATGAATAGCGGCGACCACGATGGGTCAAATACTTCAAAGGTGGTCACGGTCAGGCGGCGCTGCGTCCCATCATTAAACAGATAGACCACAAGGCTCTCAGTGTCCCGCGCATCGAGGTAGCCATCGAGGTTATTATCATAATTCGGGGCGGTGAAGGTGGCGTAGGTTGTATCGTTCGATAGGGCTGGCGTCCGCAAGAAGCGCCCGCGTGGGATGAAGAGGGTGTCGCCTCCTGTGCGATAGTCCACCACCCCTAACGCCGCGAGGTCATTATAGGCGCACGCATAGCCGTTGCCGGTCTCCCATGCCGCGTAATAAATCACCTGACTGCCGTCATCTGACCAATCCCCGCCGAACACCGAATAATCACCAAAGGTCACTTGCTCAAAGCCCGTGCCGTCGACATTGAGGCTGTATAAGCGACTGCGGTCACACCCATCAATTTCACCGCTTGCATCGGTATCTTCGCGCCGCCCGACGAACAACAACTTACTGCCGTCGGGACTCCACTGCGGATCCCAATAAAAACCATCGGCGTAATTCGACTCCAGCACAAAACGCACATTCGAGCCGTCAGCATCCATCAGGCAAATGCTGGCGCTATCACAGGTGGCTGCGATGGTCTTGCCATCGGGCGAATATTCCGGCGTGTAAAATCCACGCAATCCATCGGTCAATTGGCTGATTTCGCCGCCGCTGGATGGGACGCTGAACAAGGTTAATTCTTCTGTATCAGGCCGCCCAGACGATGCGAAAATGATGGTTCGACCATCCGGTGACCACGCTGGGTCAAAATCCAGATAACCTTTGTCAGTCAGTTCAATTTCCCTGTCCGCATACACATCATACAGGTAGATGTTGGACGAATCTTGGTTGGTGTACGCGCCATCTCCGTTCAAGTCCAGCCGATAACTGGCGTATACGACCAGCGGTAGCGGCTCGTTGAACATACGCCCGCTCCCCTCTAGCTCAAACGTGACCTCTTGAAAATCGGCCCCACACACATCAGCCAGTTGGCGCTCGATATCGTTGGAGGATGTGCCAGCCACCACGCGATAAGTCCCCGGAGGAGACGAGTCGCGTAGGACTGACAGCACCAACGGATAGCGTCCGGGCGTGAGCGTGATGGGGTAAATCACCACGTATTCCGCCCCATCAATATAGTTTTCTGAGACGACTTGCCGCCCCAACGTCAGCGTAAATTGGTCATCTTGGGGTTCACCCCCGCTGTCACACACCCCGATATAGACCACCGCATCGCGGTTACACGCTAATTGCCCAATCTCGCCCGACTGTCCCGCCGAACTGACAGAAGCCCCGTCTGTGTCGTCACACCCAATTTGGCCGGTATAACACAGATAATTATCGCTGTAGAAGCTGCAATCTGCTTGTGCCAAGACGGGAAAAGCCATTACGGCCAGCCCCATCACCATCAATGCCAATCCGAAGAACATGCGGTGTATCATGAAAAACCTCGTTTTTGTGTCTAAATCTAAAGTCGCAGCTTAAATTTAACGAGAACGATGTGTTTCTGCAAATAATCGGGGTATTTGATGAGATGTTGTGTAGGAGATGGGCTATATCTAACAAAATTTTTACCCAACACGGGTATCCTTAATAGGCATACAATGGGCAGAGGCGTCGGTGTTGCCCGATACGCCCTACGGAAAGGTTCTTAATTCCCCATGACTCCTAACGATCCACGTCAGTGGCTTGAAAACCTTGAACTCGCCGGGCTGAACATGCTGGGTTTAGACGATTTTGATGATGACTCCGACGAAGATCACGATTCGGAGCTTGCGAGCGCGCTGGCGGAAATGCCCGATGAACTGCCGATTCTGCCGCTACGGGGGATGGTTGTTTTCCCCAAGATGACGCTTCCGCTGCCCATTGGTCAGCCGCGCAGCATCAAATTGGTCGAAGAACTGACCGGCAGAAAACTGGTCGGCCTGTTCACCTCTAAATCCCCGGAAAATGACACGCCCGAACCAGACGACATCTATCGCACCGGCACGTTGGGCGTGGTTGTGCGGCAATTTCGCGGGCCAGACGGCACGATTCGCCTGATGGTGCGCGGGCTTGAGCGCATCGAAATTGAGGAATATACCAGCACCGAGCCGTATCTGCGGGCGCGGGTGAAGATTGTCCCAGAAGTGATTGAGACCGGCCTCGAGACCGAGGCGATGTCGCGCAATATCTCGGATCAATTCCACAAATTGGCTGATTTGCTGCCTAATCTGCCGGGCGATTTACTGTCATCGACCCTCAATATCGAAGACCCGCTGCACACCACTTACGCGGTGGCGACCTACATCCGCAGCGTCGGCTTAGAGGACGCGCAAGCCTTGTTGGAACTGCCGACTCTGCACGAGAAAATGCGTAAGCTGATTGGCACGCTGGCAAAGGAAATCGAAATCCTAGAGCTGGGGCGCAAAATCCAATCCGACGCGCAAGGCGAGATGGAAAAAGCCCAGCGCGATTATTATCTGCGCGAACAGATGAAGGTGATTCAGCGCGAATTGGGCGAGGGCGACGAGGCCAGTGAGGTCGAAGAATTCCGCCGCAAAATCGACACCATCAAGATGCCAGAAGAGGCGCAAAAAGAGGCCAAGCGTGAGGTTGATCGCCTGTCGCGGCTGCCCTCGGCGGCGGCAGAATATGGCGTGATTCGTACCTATCTGGATTGGATGGTCAATCTGCCGTGGGATACGCGCACCGAAGATGTCCTAGACATCGCCCGCGCCCGCCAAATTCTGGACGAAGACCACTACGGCTTGACGGATGTCAAAGAGCGCATCCTCGAATTTTTGGCCGTCCGCAAACTCCGCAAAGACCGCGCCCACCTGCTTGACACACAGGAATCGAATGATTATGTCCGCCGCGAACGCGCCGGGGCGATTTTGTGCTTTATCGGGCCGCCGGGAGTTGGCAAGACCAGCCTCGGCCAGAGCATCGCCCGCGCCATGGGGCGTAAGTTCATCCGTATGTCATTGGGCGGCGTGCGTGACGAGACCGAGATTCGCGGTTTCCGTCGGACGTATATCGGCGCGTTGCCGGGGCGTCTGATCCAAACCCTGCGCCGCGCCGAGACCCGTAATCCAGTCATCCTGATGGACGAGGTGGACAAGATGGGGCGCGATTTCCGGGGCGACCCAGCCTCGGCGCTGCTGGAAGTCCTCGACCCGGAACAGAACAACACCTTCCGCGACCATTATATGGATGTGGCGTTCGATCTGAGCGAAGTCTTCTTCATCACTACCGCCAACGACCTCGAAGGCATCCCCGGCCCGCTGCGGGATCGCATGGAAATCATCACCCTGACCGGCTATACCGAACACGAAAAAGTCGCCATCGCGTCGCAGTACCTTGTGCCGCGCCAAATCCGCGAGAACGGCCTGTTAACCGACGAAGTGACGGTGGATAAGGACGCACTGCGGGCGGTGATTCACAACTATACCCGTGAGGCGGGCGTGCGTTCACTGGAGCGTGAAATCGGGCGGGCGATGCGAAAAATCGTCACCCAAATCGCAGAAGGCGTCACCCAGACCGTCGCTATCACGCCAACCGTGGTCGCCAAGTTACTCGGCAAACCCCGGTTTGAACCCGGCGAAGACCTGACCAACCGCCTCAGCGTCCCCGGCGTGGCAACCGGCCTCGCGTGGACTCCCGTCGGCGGAGAGGTCTTGTTCGTCGAGGCCGCACAGATGCCGGGCGGTAAGGGTTTTGGCTTCCAAATCACCGGCAACCTCGGTGAGGTGATGCAAGAATCCGCCCGTATCGCCATGAGCGCCCTCCGCACCCGTGCCGACATGTTGGGGCTGCCATTGGAAGTGTTCGAGAAATTTGATGTTCACTTGCACGTCCCGTCCGGCGCGATGCCCAAAGACGGGCCATCGGCGGGCGTGACCATCTTCACGGCGTTGGCCTCGCTGTTGACCGGGCGTGCGGTGCGCCACAATGTCGCTATGACCGGCGAAATCACGTTGCGCGGTCAGGTACTGCCCGTCGGCGGCATCAAAGACAAAGTGTTAGCCGCGCATCGCTTGGGCGTCGATACCATCATCTTGCCGCGCAAAAACGCCAAAGACATCGACGATTTGCCCGCAGAGGTGCGCGAGACGCTGACCTTCATCTTGGCAGATCGGATTGATGATGTGATTGACGCCGCACTGTTGCCGTTGAATGAGATGGAAGCCATCGCCGCTGTGATTATGCCCGAAATTTTGGCGAGCTAACCGACTATGACCGATGACCTCGCGGCCAAACTCCGCAAACTGCATGTGATTATCATCGCTGCGCGTGAGATGGGCGCGCAGGAAGAGGTCTATGCCCGGCTGGTCGAACTAGCCGGGCTGATGATCGAAGGCGGCTACAAGGGCGAGGCGGCCAATCTATTGGCGTGGCTGATGCACCAGTCGGACGTGCCGTATGACTTGTACGACAACGCCGATGACTTGTGGATCGACCTCGAAGGTGAGCTTTGCCCGCGTGTGATTTCCGACGCGAAAATGGACGCCCCGCTCATCACGTTGCGCGGCGTCCTCGATGCGGCCTTCACCGCGCTCTTGTCGCCGCCGGATGAGGGGAGTAATCTCGGATAGCCATCTAGTAGTCCATCAAGAAGATAAACCAACTGTTTTCAGGGCGGGCGCGCCCATGGGCGCGCCCCTACAGGACAACCGATTGCTGCGGATACACCGCACATCGCCAGACATTTTCGTAGGGGCGAGGCTTGCCCGCCCGCGATTTTTTTAGATACCCTCAATTACCTTGCTGACGAATTAGAGACAATCTCACCCAACGCCAACCTAAGAGTCGCCTTATGTTTATTTAGCGGTGCTAACCTTCTGGGCATAACGTCTGCCAAGAAAGGTTTCACATCATGCGGATTTTTCGCCGTATCCTAGTCACTGTTTTAATCTTGCTCGTCCTTGCCGTCAGCGGGTTCATCCTGTGGGCGAACACCCCGGCCGGTCCGCTGATGCTAGAAGCCGAGATCGCGTTACTCGGTACGCCCGATGTGACTGTCAGCACCAGCCCCTATCTGACCTTCACCCCGACGCAAGGCGATATCACCACCGGATTTGTGTTCTATCCGGGCGGCAAAGTCCCACCGTCGGCTTATGCGCCGTATGGTCAAGCGATTGCAGAGCAGGGCTATCTGGTGGTCATCCCAGCTATGCCGCTTCAGTTGGCCGTATTCGCCCCCAACGCCGCAGCAGATGTGTTCGCCGCCTTCCCTGAGATTGAGCATTGGGCGGTGGGTGGGCATTCGCTGGGCGGGGCAATGGCGGCCAATTTCGCGCACAACAATCTTGATCGCGTAGACGGCCTGATTTTGTGGGCGTCATTCGCGCAACCCTCAGACAGCCTCGCTGAGTCCGATATGGCGGCGGCCTCAATCTCCGGCAGCTTAGATGGACTCGCCACGCCGGATGATATTGAGGCCTCACGCGCTTATTTGCCCGCCGATACCGCCTTTGTCGAATTAGACGGCGGCAATCACGCCCAGTTCGGCTGGTATGGCCCGCAAGCGGGTGACAAGGCCGCTACCCTGAGTCGTGTAGACCAGATGGCGCAGACCGTCGCGGCCACGGTGGCGGTACTGGCGCAAATCACGGGGCAGGGACTTTAGCATCGAACGTCGTCGCATCAAAAATCCGCCTTATCTCAAGCGATAAGGCGGATTTTTTTAACAGGTCTCGACTATATAGCATAGGCTAAAGTTTTACGTGACGCTCCCCACGCCTAAAGGCGGGGGCTTCTGACGGACGCATGAGCCTGACTGCACTCTACCTTATCCGGCATGGACACGTCCCGTCCAAGTTAGTAGGGGCGGGGCCATGTCCGCGCCCGCCATGCAAAAATCTGAAATGCACCCTTATACCCCCGTACCTAAAGATGGGGGCTTTACGGCGCTTTTTTGGTATGGACGGCAAGAATGCCGTCCATTTTTTGGACAGGTGGGAACGCCCAGAAGGGCGTCCCCACAGTCGCAATCCTTGATGTTGAGTGATGAGAAAAAGCGTGATTTTGCCCGTTCTCATCGCTCAACACTCAGGACTGATTACTCTTTTTTATACGGCACACCATCGGCTTTGGGGGCTACGGCGCGCCCGACCAGACCGGCCAGCACAATCATCGTCACGAGGTTGGGCAGCATTTGGATGAACTGGGATGGAATCGGCACGCCGTAGCTCTGAAAGCGCGTATTCAGCGCCGACGCAAACCCGAACAGCAACGCCCCGGCCATCGCCCCACCCGGCGTCCACTTGCCGAAAATCATGGCCGCCAGACCGATGAATCCGATTCCGCCAGTCATCTGGTCTTCAAACAGGCCGACGGTCTCAATTGAGAACCACGCGCCAGCCAAGCCCGCCACCATCCCACCAATCAAAACATTGATATAGCGCGTGCGGACGACGTTAATCCCCAGCGTATCCGCCGCGTGCGGATTCTCACCCACGGCGCGGGTACGGAGTCCCCAACGGGTGTAGTAAATGACCACATGCGTCACAATCACCAGTACGAACGTCAGCAGATAAATCGGTTTTCCGGTGAAAAACACTTTGCCGATGATTGGGATGTCGGACAGGAACGGGATGGCGATGGAACCGAGCGTCTCGCGGGCGGTCTCGGTAGACAGCAAGACCTCGCGCCGCAAAAAACTGGTTAAACCGATGGCGAGGATGTTAATGACCGTGCCACTGACCACTTGGTCGGTCATGAAGGTGATCGACAGCCAACCGTGTAGCAGCGCCATCAAGCCGCCCGCGATGACCGCGACCAATACGCCCCAGCCCAATGCGGTCTGATAGGGCATGATCTGTGCGATGATCAGGCTACTAATGAAGCCGATACACGCGCCGGTCAGCATCATGCCTTCTGCGGCGATATTGACCACGCCGGATTTTTCGCACCACAAGCCAGCCAACGCGCCGAGCGTGATGGGTGTGGCGAGTCGGAAGGTCGATTCGAGCATTTGCGTAACGTTGACGTTGCGCCCACCGCCCGCGAGGATGAGCGTGACCGGGATAATCAAAACCCCGGCGGTGATGAGCAGTGTCTGACTGCTGCGCTTCAGTCCGGGGGCGAGGTTCTCTGGGATAAGCGACACTGCGCCCGCCGCCAGATAGACCAAACCAACCAGTATGCCGAATGTCTGTGTTTGGATAGGGACATTGGGGATGCCGTCGCCGAAAGTGAGCGTGGTGACTTGCCCAGCGGGGACATCAGTGGGGATGCGAGCTAACATTAAGAGGCCAGCCAGCAGGAACACCACGCCGAAAATCAGCGTGCGAGTCAACTTGAATCCGCGTGGCGCGCTGGTGAGGGATACGGTAGAGATTGCTTGTGCCATAATCTTCCCTTTTTGAGTTCTGAGTCTTAAAGTCCTGAGTCCTGAGATTGGGTGCGCCCTACTCAAAACGTTGATTTTTGAGTCATACAACGGGTTTTCCAGCAGTTGCTTTTACTCAGGACTCATCACTTTTAACTGATTTTAACTTCCCCACCCGCTGGTGAAGGTCGCGCTGGTGCGTTTTTCTTCCTCAGTCGCCTCTGGAATGCGCCAGATATAGCGCACAATTGCGTCCGCCGCGATGAACATGATGATGAAGGCTTGAATTATCTTCACAAGGTCATTCGACAGGTCGGCGCGGATTTGGATGATGCCCTGTGCGCTGACCAACGCGCCCCACAGTAAGCCTGCCCAGATCATATTGCGCGGATTTTTGCGCGCCAACAGCGCCACGGCAATCGCGTCAAAGCCCAGACCGGCGAAGAAGGCGGGTTTCATATTGCCTTGTACCGACCCGATTTCGATTGCGCCCGCCAAGCCCGCCAAGCCGCCGCTAATCGCCATCGCGAGGATGAGATTCCACTTGACGCTCATACCAGCATATTTGGCCGCGCTCGGATTGCTGCCGACGGTGCGGATTTCAAAGCCGGTGGTCGTTCGTTCTAGCAACCAACCGATGAACCAGACCGCGCCCAACATGACGAAAAATCCGAGGTGTAGCCGTCCCTCAACCGTCAGCCAACTGAGGAAGACGCCCATCACCACGACCAACAGCCCTTGAATCAGCGGGCGGATGACCAGTCGCATATTTCTGGCGATTTGTTCGCGATGATTGTAAATCGTCACCCCGGCGAACATCGCCCCAGCGAACAACCACCAGCCCAAGCCGATATCATCGAGGCGGGGCAAGACGGCATCAGGGTTAACCGGCGGCGTGCTGGGATTGCTGGCAGTGGGGTCGCGCATGATATAGGGGGTGGTCGAGTTAATCAGGTAATCGACCAAGCGTAGCGCGATGAAGTTCATCATGATGGTGTTGATGACTTCATGTGCGCCCGCGAACGCTTTAAGCGCCCCCGGTATCGCCCCCCAAAATGCCCCGCCGAGAACGCCTCCAATCAGCACAGCAATCGCACGGGTGAAACCGGGCAAGAAATCAAACACGGGCGAGTAGCCGATGAACACCGCCACCAAGCCGCCCAGATAAAGCTGTCCTTCCGCGCCAATGTTGAACAGACCGGCTTTGAAGCCCAGCGCCACCGCCAAGCCCGCGATGATGAACGGGATGGATCGGACGATCATGCGCTCTAATTGGTAGGGGAAAAACAGGAAAGCATTTTCGCCGAATCGGAAATAGACGGTATCTGGTCGGTCATCAGACGTGTCATCGGGCGTGTTTTTGGTGTCCCATAACATGCCATTGCCCGCCGTCACGCCGGGGTCAATCATCAGCGGTTGGTTGCCGGGGCGATAGACCACGTTGTTTGCGGATAAAAATGCCGGGAGTTCTTGGCTTAATGCAACGCCCACATCGTCAGCGTTGGTCAACATCTCGCGCTCGTACATGGCATTGACCAGTGACAATTGACGCGAAAAGACTTCCTCATCGGTGATGCCGCCGGTTTGCAGTTGGGCGTCGATCCCGCGCAGGCTGTTGATGTAATCGCTGCCTGTGCCGCTGCCGCGTTTGAGGGTGAAAATCGCGGCGATATTGTCAGCGTCCTCACTGTTGGGGGCGATGCCTAATTCGTCCATCACGGCCAATTGTTCGGCCATGCGCTGGATCGTCACGGCGCTGCCACGCGCTTTAATCAGGGTGAGGTAGGTCAGCAGTTGGCCGTCCTCATACTCGACTGCTTGTGGGACGAGCGTCGTAAGCGCGGTGATATCTTCATCAGTCAGGATCGATTGGCCGCCGTAGGCATCGAATATCTTTTTGGCTTCACCGCTAGGGATGGCGGTCAGCCCTTCGATGAGTGACGCCATACCCCGGATGTTGTCCGCACCGACTTCTTGGATGCCGGGGATGCGTTCGCCCATCGCGTCGAGTTGCTCTGGCGTGAGTTGCCCGGCGAATTTGTCGATAGTGATGGCGTAGCGTTCGACATTGGCCGCGCCGGTGCTGGTCAGGTCGGTGACGCTGCGGGCGAGGCCGCGTAGCTCACGCTGGGTCAGGTCTTGCGCGTCGGCATATTGCGTGACAATCGCCACGTCGGACGGCTGGAGCATCTGGTTGATGGCGATGCCCACCGAGCCTTCGATGGCGGCGCTATAAGCGGTCAGCGCGATGTTGAAGCCTCTGCCGAGGTCGCCTTTGCCACCGGTCAGCACCATGAAGGGGATGGTCAAAATCAAGGCGGACAGCACGGCCAAGAACGGCACAAGGCTGGGCGAAATACGATGCCATGCCCGCGTTATCGGGTTCGGGGCGCGCCCCGGGTGAGTTGCCTCAGCCATTATGAAGCCTCTGCTTTCTGATCGCCACGGATACCGGCCATCAGCAGGCCGATGGAGTCGCGGGTGGCGCTGGCCGCGTCCACAATGTCAATGATCTGACCGGCGTACATGACCGCGATTCGGTCACTCAACGATAAAATCTCATCCAATTCGGTGCTGACCAACAGCACGCCAGAGCCTTCGTCGCGCATCCGCACAATTTGCTTGTGGATGAACTCAATCGACCCGACATCAAGGCCGCGTGTCGGTTGCGCCGCAATCAGCAAGCGGTTGGGGCGGCGCGAAAATTCGCGAGCGACAATCACTTTTTGCTGGTTGCCGCCGGATAGCGAGCCGATGTCCGTCTCGATGCCGGGGGTACGCACATCGTACTGCTTGACCAGTTGAGTCGCTACCTCTTCAATATGTTTATCGTTGGACAAAATGCCTATCGAAAACGGCGCGTTATGATATTCCTGTAAGCGGATATTGTCTTTGATCGGGAAGCCGGAGACCATGCCATTCTTCTGGCGATCTTCCGGGACATGCGACACGCCCGCCATCGTCACGGCGCGGGGAGACGCACCCGTGATGTCCCGACCACTCAAGCGCACCTGACCCGATACGACGGAACGTAGTCCGGTGATGGCCTCGATTAGTTCGGTCTGACCGTTGCCCTGTACGCCAGCCAGCCCGACGATTTCGCCCCGCCGCACCGTGAGCGACAGGTGTTTGACGGCGGGCAACTTGCGGTCATCGGTCACGTTCAGGTCGGTGACTTCCAACACCACTTCGGTGGGTTCGGCGGGTTTCTTCTCGACATTTAGTAGCACCGAACGCCCGACCATCATCGAGGCCAGCTCGGCCTCAGTCGTCTGTTTGGGGTTCGCCTCACCGACCACTTTGCCCAGCCGCAAGACCTGTACGCGGTCACAGATTCGCTTGACTTCCTTGAGCTTATGGCTGATGAAAATCAAACTGACGCCGCGCGCTTTGAGCGTGTTCATGATGTCGAACAAGCCCTCGGTCTCTTGTGGGGTGAGTACCGCCGACGGCTCATCCAAAATCAGCACATCGCATTTGCGATAGAGCGCCTTGATGATCTCGACGCGCTGCTGCACGCCAACGCCGAGGTCTTGTACCAGCGCGTCGGGGTTGACCTTGAGTCCGTACTGGTCAGCAATTTCCATAATCCGTTTTTTGGCCGCCCCTCGGTTGAGGAACGGCCCACGCACCGACTCGTTGCCGAGCATGATGTTTTCAGTCACGGTCAGCACTGGCACAAGCTGGAAGTGCTGGTGAACCATACCGATCCCCATCCGAATCGCGTCGTTGGGGTCTTTGACCTTGACGGCTTGGCCTTTGATGAGGATTTCGCCTTCATCGGGCGTATACAGGCCGTAAATCAGGTTCATCAAGGTGGACTTTCCCGCGCCGTTCTCGCCCAACAGACCTAACACTTCGCCTTGCCGGAGCGCGAGGTTGATATGGTCATTGGCAATCACGCCGGGAAAGCGTTTGGTTAGCCCACGGACTTCGAGTACCGCGGGCGGGGTAGACTGTGCCATGAAGCCCCCTAAAAGATAAAACGAAAAGTCTATTTCGATTACATCTCTCAGAGTATAACGCCTCACAAGGCGCGTTTCCAGTTATCGGGCGTCATAAACACATACTAGGCCTAATGTGGAATGATTTCGCCACGTTGGACGCCAAAATGGGCGGGCAAGCAAGCACCCGTCAGCCGCTTCAGCGGGCTTCAAAAGGGGCGGCCTGTGACGACAAGCACCAAAAACCTATTCAAAACTGAGGTTAACGTGCTTGCACCTTTTGCCTTGAACCCCACATCATGTGATTTCTATTGCTGTTCCGCCTTACGTTGTGTGAGATTCGGGTGGTGGGAAAACCTTAAAGCGCGGGACACGATCCTTCTCAATATTATTTTGTTTGGCGTATTGAGTGGCATTAGGGTTGGTGCGAACCTCACGAAGAATATCCGCGTTTCTTAGCCCCGTCACTTCTCGATCATAGGTATCTCTATCGTTGGTGGTCATTGATTCGTAAATATCAGATTTTGATAGAGCCTCACCACCCATACCTCGCACAACGATACGTTTTTGGAGTCTGGATAATGAAAACGACTCGAATAGAGTCAACCATGCTTCTTGCTGCGGGGTGAAAATTGAGCGATTGAGCAATGTCACCTTAAATGAGGTTGTATTTGAATAGAGGTGCGGCTTATCTAATTCGTTTTGCTCCATGAGGTCAAAGATTCGTCGCATACCTTCCCCCAATTCACGCATATATCTATTCTCGCGCAGCACCCTTGCTATCAACGAATTTCTAGATTCATGCGTCCCGTCTAAATCCTCTAAACTTGCTATTGTGATGGTAGAAAGTAGGGCGCCGGGGTTACGAATTTCCAATCGGTCATGGAAAATATAAATTTCGATTCCGCTTTGCACACTATAATCACGATGGGCAATGGCGTTGACCAATGCCTCGCGACAAGCATATTCTGGGTAAATATATTTTTGTTCAAACTTAGCTTCTGTGCCAAATTCAGTTTTATAGGCTAAGAACGGACGTAAATTCTCCCATGCCTCGGTCAAAAGATATAAGATATTTCCGCGGACGATTTCATCAGATACGACATTATAATCAGAGCCGCTACCCAGTTTCGTGCCATTAACTTTCAAAATTCTGACTTGTGAGAAAGGGTGCCAACGCTGAATATCACGGGCGAACAATAAAATCGCTGCCCTACGTAAACGAAGCCCATTGTCCGCATATTCAGCCAATCGAACTTGCTGTAAATAACGCTCGACGCTCATACCTTTCAGAAATTCGTTGGCAACTGAGCGCACCAAATCAACATCTAAATCAGATGTCGTTGCGCCATCTATAAATTGCTGGTCAAATTCACGCGAACGAATCTCTTGGCGTTCAAATTGAATTTGTTTTACTTCCCCCGGCATCGTGCTTTTCTCTTTTCTTACCACACAACGACCATCCGTAAGTTGGTAGATTTCTTGCGTACCTTTGTTAACTTGGAAAAACAAAACAACTTTGTCGTCGAGCATAATTTTAAGATTGTAGACCAGTGGCAGTTTTTGCTGTGGGAACACATGCGTGGTTACTGCATCTAACATCTGTTTGATTTCATCATCTTTATGAAAACCCCCGG
>Ga0105044_10009725_pt1 | contig 13145 bp, 12 predicted proteins | sample MAT01_FD_78092 | JGI IMG/M metagenome (GOLD analysis project Ga0105044, IMG submission 78092) | Freshwater microbial communities from Lake Fryxell liftoff mats and glacier meltwater in Antarctica - MAT-01 | ecosystem: Environmental > Aquatic > Freshwater > Ice > Liftoff microbial mat | place...
GCTGTCATCGCTGTATGCCAGGTTCGACCCGATGGCGGCCGAGGCCACCAGCGAGGCCGTCAAAGCCCGCCTGCGGCCGATCCTGGCCCTGGCCCGCCAGACCGGCGCTCAGGTCCACATCGACATGGAGCAGTATGACTACCGCGGCATGACCGTGCGCATCTTCAAAGAAATTTTGATGGAGCCGGCCTATCGCGACTGGGAACACATCGGCATCGTGGTGCAGGCGTATTTGCGCGACAGCGAGCAGGATCTGCGCGGTTTGCTGGCCTTTGCCCAGCAGCGCGGCACACCGTTCACCATTCGGCTGGTCAAGGGGGCTTACTGGGACTTCGAGACCATGCTGGCGGCCCAGCGCGACTATACCGCGCCGGTGTTTGCCCACAAATGGGAGACCGACGCCAACTACGAGGCGCTCACTCAATTCCTCATTCTCAATTCTCAATTTCTGCATCCGGCCATTGCCTCGCACAATGTGCGCTCGGTCGCGCACGCTCAGGCCATCAGCCAGCAACTGGGTCTGCCGCCGCGCACGGTGGAGTATCAGGTGCTGTTTGGCATGGGCGAGAGCATTGGCCGGGCGCTGGCCTCGCAGGGCGAGCGGGTGCGGGTGTATGTGCCGTTCGGCGAAACCCTGCCTGGCATGGCCTATCTAGTGCGCCGTCTGTTGGAAAACACCAGCAACGACTCGTTCATTCGCCAGGTCGAGTTGAACGCCAGCGCCCAGGCGGAGTTGTTGATGAAGCCGGCCGCAAGACGCTTGACGCTTGACTCTGGAGTCAAGCGTCAAGCGTCTTCAGTCTCGCGCCCGATCTTCCAAAACGAGCCGGTGGTCGACTTCGCTATCGCGGCCAACCAACAGCACATGGCCGATGCATTAAAACAGGTGCGCGGCGAGTTTGGCTTTGCGGTGCCGGTGGTGATCGGCGGGCGGCGCGAGGAGAGTTTGAACGTGGTGGCGCGCGAGAATCCCTCCTGCAAAAACGAGGTGGTGAGCCGGACCCACTTTGCCACGCTGGAACAGGCCGAGCGTGCGCTGAATCTGGCCGAGCGTATGTTTCCGATCTGGCGCGATGTGGACGTGGCGGCGCGCGCGCATGTGTTGCGCCGCACGGCTGATTATTTCAGGCAGCACCGCCACGAGATCAATGCCTGGCAGGTCTACGAGGCTGGCAAGCCGTGGCGCGATGCCGACGGCGATGTGGCCGAGGCAATTGACTTTTGCGACTTTTATGCCGCTGAGATGGAACGGCTGAGCCCGGCGCAGGGTGCGCGCCGCAAGCGCAATGTGCCAGGTGAGTGGAACGAGTATTTTTACGATGCGCGCGGGCCGGCCGTGATCATTGCGCCGTGGAATTTCCCGCTGGCGATTCTGACCGGCATGACGGTGGCGGCATTGGTGGCCGGCAACACCGTCGTCATCAAGCCCAGCGAGCAGACCTCGCGAGTGGCCTACTTCCTCATGCAGGCGTTGGAGGCAGCGGGATTGCCGCCCGGTGTTGCGGCATTTTTACCGGGCGAGGGCGAAAGCGTTGGCGCGGCCTTGGTGGCCGACCGGCGCACGGCCGTGATCGCGTTCACCGGCAGCAAGGCTGTGGGCCTGCACATTTTGAAGGAAGCGGCGGATGTGAAGCCGGGCCAGCGCGAGATCAAGCACGTGGTGGCCGAGTTAGGCGGCAAAAACGCCATCATCGTCGATGTGGATGCGGATCTGGACGAGGCGGTGAGTGGCGCGATGCACAGCACCATCGGCTACAGCGGCCAGAAGTGCAGCGCTGCCTCGCGCGACATCGTGATTGGTTCGGACTACAACACTTATTGCAAGCGGCTGAAGGAAACCCTGGAGAGCATTTGCATCGGCGATGCCCAGGACCCGGCCACGACGCTGGGGCCACTGATCGACGCCGATTCACAGCGGCGCATTTTGAACTACATCGAGATTGGCCGGCAGGAGGGCCGCTTGTTGGCGATGCAAACGCCATCACCTGAGCAGCAGGCCAAAGGCTGGTTTGTGCCGGCGGCGGCGTTTGTGGATGCGCCAGCGGAGGGGCGGTTGTGTCAGGAGGAGATCTTTGGGCCGGTGTTGGCCGTGTTGCGGGCGAATACGCTTGATGAGGCCTTGAAGATCGCCGATGGCACCTTATACGCGCTGACCGGCGGCTTTTACTCGCGCTCGCCGGCCAATATTGCGCGGGTTCGCCGCGAGTTCCGGGTGGGCAATTTATATATCAATCGCAAGATTACCGGCGCGCTGGTGGATCGGCAGCCGTTCGGCGGCGGACGCATGAGTGGCGTGGGCAGCAAGGCCGGTGGGCCGGACTACCTGCATCACTTTTTGTTGCCGCGCACCACCACGGAGCTGGTCATGCGGCGCGGGTTTGCGCCGGTGGAGGAATAGGTGGAGTCCACCTTGCTTTTTTAGGCTTTGGACAGAATCAGTCGTTAAAAATCCTAGTCAAACACAGCGGCCCAGTCGTCGGAACGGATTTGGACAGAATGACAAAATGAACAAAATACACTGATTTTCAGTGCGTCTAATTCTGTAAATTCTGTCATTCTGTCCAAAATCCGTTCCGATTCTGCTGTCCATTTTTAACTACTGAGAATAGAGAAGTTGCTGATGAACTTGTCATTCCGGGTAAAACGAGGAATGACGGGTCAGAAAATAAATGATCCAACACGATGAACACACCTGTAGATCACACCCATCGGCACCTCGACTTTCCTGCGTTGCTCAATGCTCGCGATCTAGGCTATTTGCCGACGGCGAGTGGCCGGCTGACGCGATCCGGCTCGCTGGTGCGCAGCGAGTATCTGGGGTTTTTGGATGAGGCGGGGCGGCAAGCCTTGCTGGACTACGGCGTGCGCACCATCATCGACCTGCGCTTTGCGCGCGAGCTGGCCATGGACGGCCATCACTTTCAGCTCAACCCTGCGGCTGGGATCGGCTACACCAACATCTCACTGTGCGGCGAGGCCGGCGACCCGCACTATGCGCCGTTGCAGCAACTGGGCGACTCGCCTACAGCCTGGATCGAGCCGCAACTGGAGTTGGGCCGGCTGCAAATTGGGCGCATTTTGCGGACGATTGCAAATGCGCCAGAGGGCGGCGTGTTGTTCCATTGCTACGCCGGCAAGGACCGCACCGGCCTCATCACCGAGCTGTTGCTCTCGCTGGTGGGCGTGCCGGTCGAGGTGATTGCCGAGGATTACGTGCTGAGCAACGACCGGCTGGCCGTACGCTACTTTCCCGAGCTGGCCAAGATTGAAGATCCGGCGCAGCGCGAGCACACGCGGGTGGAGTGGACGGTGCAGGCCGAGACCGTCTACAAGACGCTGGGGTTTGTTGAGCAGCGCTATGGCGGCACCGAGGCTTATTTGCAGCACGCCGGCCTTACGGATGCCGAGATCGAGCAATTGCGGCAGCGTTTACTGGGCTAGCGATTGCAGCTGCGCCAGCACGGTTTTGAACTTCGCCTCGATTTCGGCCGGCTGATCGCAATTCCACAAATCGTCAAAGTTTGGCATGGGGGCTCCAATTGAGAATGATGCTGGAAACGGATCTATTCTGCAAGTTTTTAATTCGCCAGCTATATCCACCACGCGGCAACCTAGCCAGCTTAGAATAGGCTTAGGGGTTGCGCGGCAGATTCACTACACTTGGGTCCTATCTAGAACCAATGACGATTTTTGAAACGGATTCGCGGCACGCCTTCACCTCCGGGGTGTTGGTGATTGCGGCGTGTGTGATTGCGGCGCTTGGGCTTGCAGCCGGCGTCGTTCTCCTGCCCGTGTCACTGCTGAGCTTTGTGCTGGGCACGGCCGCGCTGGCGTTGCTGGTGCTGGCGGCGTGGCTGGGCTATCAGCTCTACGGGCTCACCCACATCACCTATGCCGTGGACCGCAACGCGTTTGTGATTCGGATTGGGCCTGTGCGCCACATTGTGCCGATGGACTCGGTGGTTCGGCTGGCGCGAGGGAATGGACTCAAGGATGTCAAGGTCAGCCGGCCCCCGCTCAGTGGCTGGTGGGTGGGCAAGGGCTTCCAATCCGAGGTGGGGCCGATTCAGTTCTACGCCACTGCGCCGACCGAAACTCAATACGTGCTCATCACCGAACGCGGTAGCTTTGGCCTGTCGCCGTATGACGCCGAGTTGTTCGAGCAGACGTTTAATGCGCAGATGGCTTTGGGTGCCACCCAGAAAGTGGCCGCATCATCCTTGGCGCCGCTGTTTCTCGATCAACAGTTTTGGAGTGACAGTGCGGCTAAAGTCTTGCTTATTCTCGGGCTTGCGATAAACTTGCTTGGGTTTGGGATTAGCGCGGCGCGCTATCCGGTTGTTCCATCGCAGATTGTTTTGCACTTTAATGCCGCCGGCATTGCAGATCGTTTTGGCTCCACTGCACAAATTTTTGCGCCGCCGGCCATAGCCTTGTTGCTGTTCGCAGTCAATCTGATCATTGGTTTTGTCGCTCATCGGCGTGGCGAACCACTGGCAGGATATCTCGTGTGGGGGGGCAATGTCGTGGTGCAAGTGGCTTTTTTGGTCGCTGTCATCACGATCGGGTTTACATCCGGATTAACCTCCTAGGCATGTGCGAAAAATGCTAGCAGGACAACGGGGTCAACGCAGAATATGATCTTAGTCACAGGAGCAACAGGCTGCATCGGTCGTGCAGTCGTTGATCGCTTAACATCCTCCGGGCATGCTGTTAAATGCCTGTTTCACTGGGGCAACGAACGCCCCGCTCCTCGCCGCGTTGTCATCACGGGCGGCGACGTTCGCAATGTCGATTCGCTGGTCGAAGCGATGACTGAGGGCGGCGAATGCGATACGGTGATTCATCTGGCCTCGATCCGTCGTGAAACCAAACACGACACCTACGAAGAAGTCAATCAGATCGGCAGCAACAACATGATCATGGCCTGCAGAGCGGCCAAGATTCAGCGCCTGATCACCGTGAGTTGCCTCGGCGCAGAAACCCGCTCGGCCTACCCTTTCCTGCGCAGCAGCGGCAAAGCAGAGGAAATCATTCGCGCCAGCGGCCTCAACTTCACCATTCTTAAATCGGCCGCCGTGTTTGGGCCCGAAGACTGGCTCACCAACTGGCTGGCTGGCATTGAGTCGGGCCTGCCATTTGTGGTGCCGATGCCGCACGCCGGGCAGACCAAGCTGCAACCGATCTGGGTGGGCGATGTGGCCGCGTGTGTGGAACGGTGCCTGAAAGTGCGCTCGACCTTCCGGCAGGTGGTGCCGATTGGTGGCCCGCAATCGCTCACGATCAAGGATATTACCGAGCTGACCTTGAAAGTGAGCGAGAAGAAGCGTCGGCTGATCAAGGTGCCGAGCGCGCTCACCCGCCAGCTCACGCGGTTTCTGGAGCGCTACCACGGCGCGCTCAATGAGCCAGAGATGGATGCGTTGAGCTACAACCGCACCACCGAGATCGGCGGCGTGCACCGGGTGTTCGGCTTTGCGCCGGCCAAGATGCAGACCAAGCTCAACTACCTCAGCCCGCGCTACGACCCGCCAGCCCAGCCGGTGCGGTTTGCGTACGGCTAAGAGAGAAGTCAGATATCAGACTTCAGATGTCAGAAGAACTGTGCTGAGTACGCGCACCAATCTGACTTCTGATATCTGACCTCTAAAATCTTCTCCCTCAAATTTTCCCCGCCCGAATCAACACGGCATCGCTGGGGTAATCGCCGGCATGTTTGCTGTAGTAGGCAAAACGCACGCGGCCCACGGGAGTGCCTGAATCAGCGGTGGGGTTGCTGTCTTTGGCGATGACGAATACGCCCGGCATTTGCCACGGATCGCCGATGGGCTTGCCAATCGGTAACCCTTCAAACTGGCCCTCCGCCGTGGCCAGGGCACCTTGTAGCCAGACCGAGGGGCCAAACAGTTGAGAAGCGTTGCCGCGAGCCAGCCCATAGGCTTTGTAGGCCTCGGCACTGGGGTTGGCAAAGCAATCGACTCCGGGTGCGCGCGCTCCACAGAAGTCCCGGGTTTCCTCGGGCTTCCCCAGGGTTAGCACGACAATTCGAGCCCCACTCGCTTCAATTTCAGGTTTCAGTTTGGCCAGCCTGGCCAATTCGCTTCGGCAGAACACTCAGCCAAAGTGACGCAGAAACGACAGTAGCACAGGCCGCTCGCGCCATAGATCGCTCAGACACACCTGCTCACCGGCACCGGTCTGGATCATCAGATCGGGCGCAACATCCCTCACACTCAATCGACTCAAGACTTACCTCCTGACATATCAGTTCGTTACTGGTTGCAAGTCGAACCCACCAGTTTGCTGGTGGGAGATTGCGTGATCTTGTAGGTCGCATCCACCTGGACAACGATGTAGCGGTAATCGCGCGTCTCGCACACCAGATTTGTCGCCGTGGCCTGATAGGTCCAATATTCGCGCGTGTCCACGACAAAGGTGGTGGGATTGCGCTGCGAGATGAGCACCGGCCGGCGCAGATATGACACGGTGGATGCCAATGACGGGCGTTCGGCCTCGGTCACCTTGAGCCGCCGCAGCAAAGCACCCTTCGAGAATGCGATCACATCCTGCAACGCGACACCCTGCCAGGCGGTCAGGCTGGCCTGATCGGCCTTGCCCTGGAAATAGGGCACCAGTTGCGCATTGGCATCCGACACGGCCAGCGCAGCCGGGTGGGTTTCACTCACCGTCGGCGTCGGCGTGGGAGTCGGAGGCTGTGCGGGCGTGGGTGCCTCAACGGTCGGCGCGGGTTCTGCTGGAACCTCGGCTGAGGTTGTTGCCGCCGTTGCCACCACCACCATGGTCGGAACCAGCTCGCCCTCGGCCGGCGCAGTGTCGGTCACCACGGCCCCTTCCACCGCGCTTGTGTCGGTGAGGGGGCTGCTGGCGGGTGCGGCAGTTTCCTGGGCGCTGGCGCTATCCAGCGTTGGCGCAACGGTGGCTGCGGGCGTGGCGGGTGTGTCACCGGGCCGCAGCAAAAACGTCAGCACGCACACCACCACCAGCACGCCGACCAGACCCAGCACCAGCCAGGCCAGCGGAATGGGCAGCCGGCGCGCATTTTCCGGCGCAGGGGCCACGAGGTTCAAGCCAGCCGCATCGTAGGCTGCGGGCCGTAGAGCCCGCAGGCGCGACTTTAGCGCCTGCAGCCGGTCCTGCTCGCGCAGGATCAAAAACATTTCGCGCGTTTTGCCAAACTGACCCTCGCCGGGCAAGGCCGCGTAGTCCAGCCCCAGCTCGGCACTAAACGCCGCCAGCTCCGCCTCACTGAACTCATTCAGCAAAATCTCGCGCAGTTTTAGGATTTGTTCGTCGTTCATATCAGAAGTCAGAAGTCAGAAGTCAGATGTCAGAAGTCAGATACGTACACGTTTTGGTTCCCGATCTGACATCTGACTTCTCCAATCTGAATCACTTACAGCGGAATATTCCCATGCTTCTTCTGCGGGTTGCTGTCGCGTTTGTTGCGCAGCATTTCCAGGGCATTGATCAGGCGCGGCCGGGTTTGATGGGGTTCGATAATGTCGTCGATGTAGCCGAGGGAGGCGCCGACGTAGGGATTGGCGAACTCCTCCTGATATGACTTTTGCAACTCGGCTCGCAGGTTGGCCGCATTTTCGGCTGCACTCAATTCGCGCCGGTTGAGGATTTTCACCGCACCCTCGGCCCCCATCACGGCCGCTTCAGCCGTCGGCCAGGCCAGCACCAGATCGCCCCGGGTCGCGCGCGGCGACATGACGCAATACGCGCCGCCGTAGGCCTTGCGCGTGATCACGCAAATCTTGGGCACCGTGGCCTCGCAATAGGCAAACAGCAGCTTGGCCCCGGCGCGAATGATGCCGCCGTGCTCCTGACCCACGCCCGGCAAAAACCCAGGGACATCCTCAAAGGTCACGATGGGGATGTTGAAACAATCACAAAAGCGCACAAACCGGGCGCCCTTCTCGCTGGCGTTGATGTCGAGCACGCCGGCCAGCACCTGTGGCTGGTTGGCCACAATGCCGACACTGTGGCCGCCCATGCGCGCAAAGCCGACCACGATGTTCTGGGCAAAATGCTCCTGCACTTCCAGGAACTTGCCGTTGTCCACCACTTTGCTGATGACCTCTTTGATGTCATACGGCTTATTCGGGTTATCTGGAATAATCGTGTCCAGACTCTCCTCGGTGCGCAACGAGTCGTCTTTGCTGCGAATAAACGGCGGGTCCTCCATGTTGTTGCTGGGCAGATAGCCGAGCAGGAGCCGCATCATATACAAGCAATCGCCCTCGCTGTCGTTGGCAAAGTGCGCCACGCCGCTGGTGCTGTTGTGCACCAGCGCGCCGCCCAATTGCTCAAACGTCACATCTTCGTGGGTCACGGCTTTAACCACTTCGGGGCCGGTCAGGAACATATAGCTGGTGTTCTTGACCATGAAAATAAAATCGGTCAGTGCCGGCGAATACACTGCGCCGCCCGCGCACGGCCCCATGATGGCGCTGAGTTGCGGCACCACGCCGCTGGACATTGTGTTGCGCAGGAAGATCTCGCTGTAGCCGACCAGCGATGACAGGCCCTCTTGAATCCGCGCGCCGCCGCTGTCGTTGATGCCGATGACGGGAGCGCCGTTCTTCAGCGCCATGTCTTGCAGCTTGGTGATTTTGGCCGCGTGGTGCATGCCCAGGCTGCCACCCATGACCGTGAAATCCTGCGAGAACACATACACCAGCCGGTCATCGACCGTGCCCCAACCGGTAATGACGCCGTCGGTCAGCAACTCGTGCTTGTCCATGCCGATGCCGACCTTTTGGTTGGTGACAAAGGCATCAATCTCGCGAAAGGAGCCAGGATCGAGAAAGAGCTCCAGCCGTTCACGCGCCGTCAGGCGACCCTTGGCACGTTGCGCGGCCAGTTTGTCTGCACCGCCTCCTTGCTGAGTTTTTTCACGTAGTTTGCGCAGTTTGGCGATTTTCGGATCGAGGTTTGGCATGGCGAAAAGAAAGTGCGGGAATAATGATTGTGAGCAGCAGCACAAATGATATGAATGCTGCAAAACCAAGGGTCTGGAAGGATTCGGTAGAGCGACTGAACAGAAGCCGGTCGGCCCAGGCGTGTGTCTGATTGAACACAGCGGCCAGTATAGCTGCCCAGGCGGTCCAATGTTGCTTTAGCAGTGCTGCAATCGCACAAATGGCAAAAACAACGGCCCAGCCCGCGCTCGTCACGGCCACATACACATAGGAGGCTGACCCAGGTACATCGGGCAATTGCACAACCTGTTGCAGCGCCAGCACACTCCGGATGAGGTTGCTGATGCAAAACACGGCCAGCATGAGAGGCAATACTCGCGGACGCGGGTGCGAACGATGGCCGTCTGGGGGGCTCGCGTTCCGAATGTGCATACTCATGTCGTGATTAGCCGGGCCATCTGCTCGGCCACCACCGGCCCCCACGCCAGCCCATACGGACCCATGCCGATGGCATAGAACACGCGGCCGGGTAATGAGGCAAGGGCCGCGCCAGGGATGGCTTCGCTGTCCAGCTTGCCAACCAGCGGCGTTCCGTCGCGTGTGACCGTGGTCACGCCACTTTGCCAGAGTTCGGTGTGCTGGCTGAGGCCGGGTAAGTGCTGGGTCAGAAAGTGCTGAATGTTTTCGTTGGGTGTGGTCTGGCCCATGGCGCGGCTCTCGTCCCATTGCCAGGCTGCAATGCGCAATCGATCATCATCGCCGGGAAGCGCGACCAGATTGCCGCCATCCACCACCCACGGCAGTTTGGGCAGCTCGGATTCCAGCTCATCGCCGGTCATGGCGCGTTGTTGGGCGGCGATGCCCTGCAACAGATGCGACGTCCACACGGCGCCGCGCGCGAACTGGACTGAATCAGCCAGATAGGGCGAGAGCAGACCGCTGTACGAATTCGTGGCCAGTACCACGGCATCGGCACGAATGGTGTAACCCTGGGCCATGGCCAGCATCTTGTTCGCATCGGCGTGCCACTCCAGTTGATTCACCTCGATGCCCGCGTGCACGGTGACGCCGCGATGTTGCAGCAGCTTGGCCGTCAGCATGTCCACATCAAACGTGAAGCCGGCATCGATGGCCAACCCGCCGCCAAAGCCGCTCGGCACGACTTCGATGCTGGTCTCCCATCGCAATTGCCCGGTGGTTTTTTTGGCCGAAGCCGATGCAATGGATCCAATGAATGCATTTGATCCATTAGATGCATTGGATGAGGTGTTGGATGAGGTGTTGGATGACGCGGTCACTGGCGCGCTCGATAGCGCATCCTGCAAGCTGAGCCAGGTGGTGCGCAGCGCATCGGCCCCACGCGCTGTGCTGGCCAGGTGCAACACCCGGCAGGGTGTCGGCATGACGCCGTGCTGGGCGGCCAGTTGCGACAACGCTTGAACCGCCTGCAAGGTGGCCGCGATGTGCGCGGGGCTGGGCATGGGGGTGGCCAGGCCGAGCGCGCGCCGCGTGGCCCCACTGGCCACCGGCAGCGCATCCACCACACTCACCTGCGCGCCCATCGCGGCCAGCTTGGCCGCGATCATGGCACCGGTGAAGCCGGCACCCACCACCAGAATATCCGAGTTTGGCATTAGCACTTAGTGTATTCCATTAACATGCCGTCATGCCAATTGCGGAGAAAAGAGTGGCTGGTGGTTAGTTGCTGGTGACTGGTAGCTGGTGGCAGAGCTTACTCATCAACTCTTTACCAACCACCAGCAACCGCTTACTTCTTCACGGCCTTCGACGTGCGCTTTGTTTTGGGGGCCGGCTCGGGGGCATCCTCGCCGTTGAGATAGGCGAGCACTTCCTCGGCGTGGCCTTCGGGCTTTACCTTCTCCCACACCTGCTCCACAATGCCATCGGCCCCGATCACAAAGGTGGCGCGGGCCGTGCCCATGTATTTTTTGCCATACATGTTTTTCTCCACCCACACGCCGTAGTCGTTAATGAGCTTCTTGTCGGGGTCGGCCAGCAACGGGAAGTTCAGCGAGAACTTTTTGGTGAATTTGCCGTGCGAATCCACATCGTCGAAGCTGACGCCGAACAGCGGCACACTCAGCTTGTCAAACTTGGGCAGGTTGTCGCGAAAGTTGCACGCTTCTACGGTGCAACCCGGCGTGTCATCGCGCGGGTAAAAATACAGCACATAGCGCCTATCTTTGAGGTCGCTGGACTTCACCTCACCAGCCGTATCAGATTGCAAATCGAACTCAGGTGCAGGATCACCCACTTTCAACATCGTTAGAACTCCTATGCAAAGACTCAAGAATCCAGCGGCTCGCTCTTCTGCTCACCCTTGTTCATCCGGCGCGGGTTGGTGGCTCTGACGTGAGGCTCGCGTTTCTTGAACACTGATTTGGTCACCTGCGCCGCGATCTGCCGGCCACGCTCAAGCGCGCGGTCATAGACGATCTTGAGCGCGTCGCCGTTGATGCGGTCGCCGGTGGCGCACCAGCGATAAACCACTTCGCCGGTGGCGTAGGTGCCGGCAAAGGCGACAGCGACTTTGGGGATGATGCCCAAGCCCGGCACCAGCCCGATCAACCCACGCGCAATCTGGCGGAAGATAAAGCCGCTGCCCACTACGGCTCCCAGTTGCGGCATGATCTCGCGGAATTCCGCCGTCATGCCCATGGCCAGCGTAATCTTGTAGGCCATGATGGCCTGGTTTTTGGTGAGCACCAGAATGTCCGCGGCATTTAATGGAATGGTGGCAATCGGGTTGGTCTCCAGCACGCCGGTGCCGGCTGAATAGACTGCGTTGGCAAAGGCCACATCGTCGATGAGGCCGCGTGCCACCGCTTCGCGAAAGGCTGGCAGGTGCCGGGCCAATGCCAGTTCGTCAATCGCCTTGAGCTTGCGAACGGCCTTGACCAGCTGTTTGATCGCGTCGGCTTCGTCCAGGGATTCGTTGATGAGGTGAATCGTGATGGGTTCGGCCGGCAGCCAGTTGGCTCGCAATGGCAATTGCACGCCGTCCTTGTCCTCGATAAACGCCACCACCACCGGAATCTTCAGGCGATCGAGCTGCCGAACCAGCGCCAGTTCGGCCTCGTTCTCGGTGCGTTCGTTGGTGATGATGACGACGACATCGGCGATGTGGACATCGGCTTTGGAGCTTGTGAGTGTGCCGATAACAGATTCGCGCTCGGCAAATGGAATCGAGATGCAGGTGCGCACGCGCGGGGTCTCGTGTTCGCGCACACCGCGATACATCAGCGCCGCCAAATGTTGAGCCATCGGCTCATCGCGGCTGACAAAAACGAGCGTGAAAGGAGTTTCGGATGTGACGCGAATGGGACGCACGTCCACTTCGCGCAGGACATCCAGCAGTGAACCTACACCGCCGGCAAGTGAGGCAATCGAGAATTTTGCTGGCACAGATGAGATAAACGAGTTGGGATCGTTAAAAAAGCGAAGGTGAAAGGACGGGTATTACACGTAAGAACGACGCGTTGAGAATGAAATCAAATCGTCGGGTCACGATTCGCTTCGATTCTCAACGCGTCGTTCCAGGACTCAAAACACCCGCTGCGCGACCAAGGATCGACGCAGCCGTTGATTTACAGAGGCTTCTGTTCGTTCTGGGTCGGCGTTGTGGGAGGCAGCGTGGTCGTGGGAGGCAGGGTCTTGTCATCATCACCCTGAATTCCCTTGCGGAACTCGCGGATGCTCTTACCCAATTCACCACCGATTTTGCCGATGCGGCCCACGCCGAACAACAAAATGACGACCACCAACACAACGATGATTTCTACAGGTCCGATGCTAGGCATAATTTGTCAATCTCCTCAAGAATGGTTTGATCTAGGGCTTGCGTAACAGAAGGGCAGGTGAGAAACACACAGACCAAACTACACACGTGTTTATCCACTTGCAGCCTAGGCTGTCCGTAAGACATTTTAAGTTCAGCTTTCAAAACACAGTCACACAATCTTCGCGGTCAATACGCACCTCATTCGCGCCCTCAAAGCATCTTGAGGTCATCAAACCCGATCGAACCTACGGCCAACACAACTTTCATTCCAGTTCACAACAATTTCACTTGAACCCATGTGGACTCATTCAGGCGACTATCGCCCCGATACTCATCCACACGCTTGCCAAACATTATAGCCCTTGCCTTTTGATGTGCTTTCCGCCGGGACATCC
>Ga0105044_10009726_pt1 | contig 13144 bp, 9 predicted proteins | sample MAT01_FD_78092 | JGI IMG/M metagenome (GOLD analysis project Ga0105044, IMG submission 78092) | Freshwater microbial communities from Lake Fryxell liftoff mats and glacier meltwater in Antarctica - MAT-01 | ecosystem: Environmental > Aquatic > Freshwater > Ice > Liftoff microbial mat | place...
AGGGTTGCGCGCCGCGCGCTACCCTGGGTCTCCCGGCCAAAGAAGAGACAACCCTGAAAGGGCTGCATCCGGCGCGACGGCTCGGGTGGATTCAACCCCTTCAGGGTTGGGCCGTGTTTGAATTTAAAACCCCAGGGTAGCTCGTGCCTCGCAACCCTGGGCTGACGGATGGAGCACCTTCGGCGCTCATGGCGCTTTCAGGCAATCCGACTGTGGAAATCGGCTCACTGCGTTTCGCCCCCGCCTGCGCCCACGGCGAAACTCCGTTCAGGATGACGGCTGGTTTGGATTTTTTCCAAAAGCGACACGCCAACCAAGCGCGCGGTTATTTCGTGAAGACGATCTTCCCGTCCACCGCATCGGCGGCGATGGTGTCGCCGTCGCGGAAGCGGCCGGCGAGGATCTCCAAGGACAGCGGGTCGAGGACATGGCGCTGGATGGCGCGTTTCAAGGGACGGGCGCCATACACGGCGTCGTAGCCTTCACTCGCGAGGTGGTGTTTGGCAGCATCGGTGAGGTGGAGGGTGATCTTTTGCGCGGTGAGGCGTTTGGTCAGGCGGGCGAGCTGGATCTCGACGATCTTCGCGAGGTCGTCGTCGGTGAGGCGGTCGAAGATGATGATCTCGTCCACGCGGTTGAGGAACTCGGGGCGGAAGTGGGCGCGGAGGGCTTCGAGGACGAGGGCTTCGCGCTGCTCGGCGTTGTCGTCGCCGAGGATGTGCTGGGAGCCGATGTTGCTCGTGAGGATGATGACGGTGTTTTTGAAATCGACGGTGCGGCCCTGGCCGTCGGTGATGCGGCCGTCGTCGAGGACTTGGAGGAGGACGTTGAAGACATCGGGGTGGGCTTTTTCGATCTCGTCGAAAAGGACGACGCTGTAGGGCTTGCGGCGGACGGCTTCGGAGAGCTGGCCGCCTTCCTCAAAGCCGACGTAGCCGGGCGGCGCGCCGATGAGCCGGGCGACGCTGTGCTTTTCCATGTACTCGCTCATGTCGATGCGGATCATGGCTGCTTCGTCGTCGAAGAGGAACTGGGCGAGCGCGCGGGAAAGCTCGGTTTTGCCGACGCCAGTCGGGCCGAGGAAGATGAAACTGCCGATGGGGCGGTCTTCGTCCTGGAGGCCGGCGCGGGCACGGCGGACGGCGTTGGCGACGGCGGTGATGGCGGCTTTCTGGCCGATGACGCGCCTCGCGAGGCGGGCTTCCATTTGGAGAAGTTTGTCGCGCTCGCCTTCGCGGAGATTGGTCACGGGGATGCCGGTCCAGGCGGAGACGACTTTGGCGATGTCCTCCTCGGTGACTTCCTCCTTGAGCATGGGGGTGCCGCTGCCCTGCATTTCGGCGAGCTTGGCGTTGTGCAGTTCGAGTTCGCGCTGGGCGGCGGGGATGTGGCCGTACTGGATCTCGCTGGCCTCGGTGAGGTCGCCGGTGCGCTGAGCGCGTTCGAGGTCGATCTTTAACTGCTCGACCTGCCCGTGGAGTTTGCGCTGCTCGTCGATGACCTTCTTCTCGTTCTGCCACTGCGCCTTTAGCCCGCTGCTTTTCGCGCGTGAGTCCGCGAGGTCCCGTTCGAGCTTTTGCAGGCGCTCTTTGCTGGCGGCGTCCTTCTCTTTTTTCAAAGCCTGCCGCTCCATCTCCCGCTGCATGATCTCGCGTTCGAGTTCATCGATCTCGGTGGGCATGGACTCGATCTCGATCTTCATGCGGCTGGCGGCTTCGTCCATGAGATCGACGGCTTTATCGGGCAGAAAGCGGTCGCTGATGTAGCGGTGCGAAAGTGTGGCCGCGGCGACGAGCGCGCTGTCCTGGATGCGGACGCCATGGTGGACTTCGTAGCGCTCCCGCAGCCCGCGCAGGATCGCGATGGTGTCCTCGACGCTCGGCTCATCGACCTGCACCGGCTGGAAGCGGCGTTCGAGGGCGGCGTCCTTTTCGATATACTTGCGATACTCGTCGAGCGTGGTCGCGCCGATGGTGCGGAGTTCGCCGCGCGCGAGCTGGGGCTTGAGCATATTGCTGGCGTCCACCGCGCCCTCACTCGCGCCCGCGCCGACGATGGTGTGCAGCTCGTCGATGAAAAGGATGATCTCGCCCTGCGAGTCCGTGACTTCCTTGAGGAACGCCTTGAGCCGGTCCTCAAATTCCCCGCGGAATTTTGCGCCGGCGATCATCGAGCCGATGTCCATGGAGATGACCTTTTTGTTCTTCAGCGACTCCGGCACGTCGCCGCTGACGATGCGGCGCGCGAGCCCTTCCACGATCGCCGTCTTGCCCACGCCCGGCTCACCGATGAGCACCGGGTTGTTTTTCGTCCGCCGCGAGAGCACCTGCATGACGCGGCGGATTTCGTCGTCGCGCCCAATGACGGGATCGATCTTGCCCTTCTTCGCCAGCGCGGTGAGATCGCGCCCGTACTTTTCCAGCGTCTGATATTTTCCCTCGGGATGCTGATCCGTGACCCGCTGCGAACCCCGCACCTGCTGCAATGCGCCCATGAGCCTGGCCCGCGTGACCCCGGCGTCGTGCAAAAGGCGCGCGGCCGTGACCTTCGCATCCGCGAGCGCGAGGAGGTAATGCTCGGCGCTGAGATATTCGTCTTTCAGCTTCGTCATCTCGCCCTCGGCGGCATTGAGCGTGGCGGTGAGTTCGCGCCCGAGCCCGACCTGCCCGCCATGCACCGTCGGGCGGCGCGCCAACTCCGCGCGCACCGCGTCCCCGATGCCGCGCGGGGCGACGCCGAGCTTGTCGAAAAGCGGTCCCGCGAGCCCTTCGCTCTGCTCCAGCAGCGCGAGCAGGAAGTGCTCATTGTCGATTTCGGAATGCCCGGCCTTGGAAGCCAGATCCTGCGCGGCCTGCACGGCCTCCTGCATTTTTTGGGTGAAGCGGTCGAGTCTCATAATGGAAGTCTGCCGTGCATCTCAGCAAATTGCTCTCCCCCAGTTTTCCAGAGCCTGACCGAATTTTTCCGCGCCAGGCTGGCTCATCGGGCTGGGACAGGCCACGCCAGTTCCCAGGCATAAAAAAGTCGACGTTCGAAAATGCCCTGTAAAGCGGTCTGTCGGCGCGGGTGCGGTGCCGATACCCTGAAAATTGGCCGGATTTGAGAGGTCTCTGACATCCCCTGACATCCTCAAACATCGGTGAACGATCGTCGGGCGAATTTTGATGATTTTTGGGCTTCGTCTTTGCGGCGATCGGCGACCGTCGAGGCCGTGGCGGGCAAATTCGGTGGGCGTTTCAGGGCGCTCTCGCGGTCGCGTTTGGTCGAATGGAACCTCAATAAATGTCGGCACGTAAACGCCAGCGAATGCGTTCTCGCTCTTGTTCTCATTTTCTCATCCCAGACGGGCCGAATGAGCCTCCGATGCCCGTGAATGCTAGAAAAGTGCCGGGGGGGAGGATCGAACTCCCGACCTAGGGCTTATGAGTCCCCCGCTCTACCACTGAGCTACCCTGGCTTTTTTACGAGGGGCGGAAGCTAGCGAGAGCCCCCCGGCGTTGCAAGGGGAGAAGTTGCGCCTCTTGACAGCCCCGCCGCCGCCGCTAGTCTGTCGGCCCTTTTCCGAAAAACTCCCAATGGCCAACACCAAATCCGCCGCCAAGCGCGCCCGTCAAACGACCGGCCGCACCGCCACCAACCGCCGCACGCTGACCGCAGTGAAAAACCAGCTCAAGGGCCTGCGCGAAAGCCTCAAGGGCACCGATCAGGCGAAGGCGAAGTCCGCCGCCGCTGAATTTGTCTCGTCGATCGACAAGGCCGTGAAAAATGGCCGCGTCCACAAAAACAGCGCCGACCGCCACAAGAGCAGGGTCAACAAGGCGCTCGCGAAACTGGCCTGACGCCATCCGCTTCCCGCATTCAAAAAACCCCGCTCCGCGTGCGGACGCCGGGTTTTGTTTTGTCCGAAAACGGACTGGTTACCCCGCCGCGAGCGTATGCGAAAACTCCCGGATGCCTGGCCTTAGCTGATCCGGGAGTTCGTGGAAAAGGAGGGTGCTTTCGTAGCCTTTGCCGGCCCGTCGCTCGCACCAGACGACGATGCCTTCCAGCGCCACGCGGCGCAGCCCGAGCCGCGGGTGCCTGTGCGTCAGCCCCACGGAGAGCTGGGTGCCGATCTCAAAATGCCATCGTGACTGGAACCGCATGCCGCGCTCGGAGACTTCGACGTCTCCACTCCCGCAAGACTGGGAGTCCGCACCGTAGTCCAAATAAAGCGCCGGTCTGGGATCTTTCGGGAGCATCGGGGGAGTTTCGCGGTCACTCATTCGCGAAGGTGCTGGAAGCTAGCACCCGCAGCGGGGCTGTCAAAAAAGGGTCTCCGGAATGGTCGGAAGACGTTAGCCGACGCCGGTTTCCATCGGCCGGGCCGCGGGTGGGTCCCGGGGGATGGGGAGTGAGGCGTCGCATTTCGCCGCCTGCTCGGCCTCGGCGAGCAGACGCAGGGCGAGGCGGGCGAGTGCGGTCGTCACCGCGAGGGTCAGCACCAGGCCGCCGATCCAGACGCAATACTCCCACATTTGCGGGTGGCTTTTCCCCTGCCAGATGCGCAGCCCGTGCTGCGCGAGCGTGCCGAGGTAGGCATAGAGGAAAAGGCCCGGCGTCTGCCCGAGTGCGACCCACAGCATGCAGGTGCGAAAGCGGATGCGGGTCACGCCGTAGAGATAGTTTAGCAGGCTCGTGGGAAAGAGCGGATGCACCTGGCTGAGGAAGATGATCTTCCACCCGTCGCGCGCGATGGCCTCGTCCAGTGCTGCCCATTTCCGATGCCGCAGGAATTTCTTCGCGACCCACCCGCGCCCAAGTTTCCGGCTCAGGTAAAACGAAACCGCCGCGCCGCCGACATTGCCGAGCACATTCAGGAAAAAGCCCCACCATAATCCGAAAAATAATCCGCTTCCGATGGCCAGGACGCCGCCCGGCAGCAGCAGCACATTGCACGCAGCGTAGAGCAGGGGATAAAGCACCGCGCCCCAAAACTCCATCGCGCCGATCCTCTCCTGAAGCTGCGCAACGTATTGGACGACAGGATATTTTTGCCATACCCACGCGACGAAAACCGCGGCGAGCGCCAGGCCGGCGAGTTGGAAGTAAAGGGCGCGTTTGACTTTCGACATGCGGGAATTCAGGCCTCCGTCGTCCCAGCGGTTGATGGCGTCTCTTTGGGAAAACCGGCCAGCGCCTCCACGATGGCTGCGAGATGCGCCGGCCCGGTTCCGCAACAGCCGCCGATCAGGCGCACCCGCCCCTTCGCCAGTGCCCCCACTGCATTCCCAAAATCCTCCGGCATCGCCGGATAGACCAGCCGCCCGTCACGCCGCTCCGGCAGCCCCGCGCTCGGGAACACCGCCAGCGGGCCATCGTCCGCGATCCCATCCACCAATCGCACCGCCGTCGCCGGCCCGTTCACGCAATTGATCCCGACCACATCCGCATCCGCCGCGCGCAGTTTGGCAAAAGCCTCCGCGAGCGTGGTGCCGCCCGGCAGCCGGCCATCGTCCGGGCACGCCAGCGAAGCGATGACCGGGCAATGATGCAGCGAGTGCTTCACATAAACGGCGAGCAGCAGCTCCTCGAGATCGAGGAACGTCTCCAGAAAAATCACCCGCGCCCCGCCATCCAGCAGCGCGCCGATCTGCTCGGTGAACACTTCCTCCCGGTCGATCCCGCGCCCCTCCGCCTCCGCCGCGCTGATTCCCAGCGGCCCCACGCTGCCGGCCACATACACCCCCATCCCGCGCGTCACGTCCTTCGCGATTTGCGCCGCCGACCAGTTGATCTCACTCACCCGATGCGCCATCCCGTGTCGCGCCAGCCGCACCGAGTTTGCCCCAAACGTGTTCGTGCGAATCAGCCGCGCACCGGCCGCGATGGCCTGCGCATGGACTTCCCGCACCAGTTCCGGCCGGCTCACGCAAAGCTCCTCCAGGCACGCCTCTGCGGACACGCCCGCCGCCATCAGCGCCGTGCCCATCGCGCCATCGCCGGGCAAAACGCGGTGCTGCAATTCTTCGGGGAAATCCATGGGCGCGCGAAATATCCGCGCCGCGCCCGACTCTGCCGAGCAGAAAAGCGGTCGGCGGATTCAGCCAGCCGGCGTGCGCCCTTTCGTCTTCCGCTCCTGCCAGCTCGCCCAGCCCAGCGCGACCAGCCAGGTCGCCGCCAGCACCACCGCACACATTCCCGCGACCGCCCCCCAGCCCTGCTCGTGCGCCAAACCCGCCTGCGCGATCCACCCGATGATCAGCAAATGCGCCGCATACATGACCAGCGATTCGCGTCCGGCAAAAAGCAGCGCACCCGGCTGCCACCCGCGCACGACCCACTGGCAGAGCGCCGCGAGCACCGCCACCCAGGCCAGCCGCTCGCAGAAAAACGCCGGACTGGCCGGTGAAAACGCGCCGCCCTCCAAACTCCAACCCAGCGTCCGCACCACCACCCACAGGCCGAGCAGCGCCCCCGCGGCGAGTCCGCGCACCGCACCCAGCAGCGCCCCGGCGAAAACAAACCCCGCCCACGGCAGCAGCGGAAACAGCGAACCGGTCGTCTGATTCACCCACGCCACCACCGGCACCGGCCCGCCGCTCCACTCCGTCAGCCGCGGCGCGAGCCCGACCACGCCCATAGTCAGCCCACCGAGCACCCCGAAAAAAATTCCAGCACGCGCGCTCTCTCCGCTCCGCTGCGCTACCCATTGCGCGCCGAGCACCACGAGGAGCGCCGCCGCGAGACACGGCAGCACATCCACCTGCGTCCCCGCCCGCACTGCATCCGCCCAGCGCCGCTGCCCCAGTTCGCCCCACGGAAAATGCAGCGCATACCCCAGCGCCGCGATGCCCAGCAGCCGCTTCGCCTTGCGCCCAAACGCCACCGGCTTGCCCGCCGATCCGCTCCAGCTCAGGCCCTGCGCCCATCCCGCGATGAACAGAAATGCCGGCGCGATCAGCCCGTTGAACCAGTTTAGCCAGCCAAACCACGCCGCCTCGCGCAGCACCGGCGCGAGGAAAGTATTCACCACATGCGTCTCGATCATCAGCACCACCGCCGCCCCGCGAAACACATCCAGCCACGGGATGCGCCCCTGCTCTTTCCGGAAAACGGGGGCAGCGGCAGAGGACATATCCCGACTCGATACCAGCGCCGCGCAGGATGCGCGAGCGCCGCCCTTTGGAGTGCGGTGGCAGAGCGAAAGCGAGCCTCAGCGAGCTTTCGCGGCGACACCGCTTTTCGCACAGCAAGCCGCCCCCCGCCTCCTTCGCCCACCCATCCGAAAGCGGTGTCGCCGCTCGTCCCTCGCACTCCATCGCGCTACTTCCCCTTCGCCGCCGCCTCTTTCCCATGCGCCACCACGGGCCAGAATTTGTCGTAGTCAAACGGCCGGCTGAACTCCCCGTGATGGCATTTCCTGCAATCGCCTGCGCCCAGCGCGCGAAACTTCGCCGTGACTTCCCCGCCCGCGCGCCGCTGCTCCACATGCCCGCTCCCCGGCCCGTGACAGCTCTCGCAGCCCACATCCACCAGCTTCGTGGCGCCAAACTCCCGCCGGTAGCCCGACGCCGTCCCGAAGCCGACGGTGTGACACGCGATGCAGTTCGGGTCGGCATCCGCCTGCCGCGCGACCAGCGTGTGAAACGCGCGCCCGTGTCCGCTGCCCTGCCAGGCTGCCATCGCCTTCGGATGGCACGCCGCGCAGCTCTGCGTCCCCGCATAAGTCGCCGTCGCCTTCACCCCCGGCACCATGTCCTCCGCGAGCTTCGCCGGATCGTCGATCGCCAGCTTCGTCTTCCGCACCTCCGTGCGGTACGCCTCCGCGAGCGCCAGGATTTCCCCGTCCTGCCGGATGCGGTCGCTGACGAGCACGACCTCGCCTCGCACCGCCTCGACTTTCCCCGGCGCCAGCAGCCGCAGATTCAGCGTGCCGACCGCCCGCGACTCATTCGTCGTCGCCAAAATGAGGCTGCGATTTTCGGTCACCAGCTTTTGCGAAGGCTGCCGCACCTTGCCGCCGAGGATCACGTCCAGTTCGTAAAACTGCCGCGCCAGCGCCGCCATCGCCGCCTCATCGGCGAAAGCCAGCAGCACGATGAAATCCGCCTGCCCCCGCAGCTTCGGTAGCAGCTTGCCCAGCGCCACATTCATCTCCTCGACCGCCAGCCCATCACCGAGGGCGTCGCCCAAGCCATGCGGCTCCAGCACGCCGACCAGCGCGATCCGCCACGCCCCGCGCTGCACGATCTTGTGCGTGTCGAAAAGCGGCACGCCTGTAGCCGCATCGAGCAGGTTCGCGCTCACCATCGGCACCGGCCCGTGCGCCTTGATCTCGCGGAGCTGCGCCGCCGACAGCCCCGCCTCGCGCCAGCCCACATTCAACGCCGCGAAGCCCATTTTCGCGAACGCCTCCTGCACGTAGCGATACTCGATCCGCTGAAAATCCGCGCCGCCAGAAATCGCATCGCCCACATCCACCCGCAGCTCCTCCGCCGCAGTGCCTTTGCCAAAGAGCGTCGCCACCCGCGTCAGCCCGCCCATTTGCCCGGTAAAGCATCCGCAAGGCACCAACCGCCCGCGCACATCCGCCGTGAAGAGCGCCGTCAGCGCCTGCGGCTTTGGCGGCGCCGGCTTTTTGAGAATGGCAAAACCGACCCCAATTCCTACCGCGACAAGCGCCAGTAAAACGACGGGCCAGCGCTTCATCGCCGCTCGGTTTCAGTCCGCGAAAAACACGAAAGGCACGAAAAATCCGCGAACGTTGGTGTGCGAAAATCCCGGGACATCATTCGTGTTTTTCGTGCCTTTCGTGGACCTCAATACAGCAGCGCGTAGGTGAAGACGTTCACATTCACCAGCACCGCCTCCATGATCATGCTGCCCCCGCAACAGCAGCAGCCCTTGGCGTTCGAGACATCGTTCAGCCCGTCCTTGGAATAAATCATGACCAGTCGCCCATTGACCTCCATCCCCTCCACATACGCCGCCTTGCCCTGCTTGTCGGTGAGCCGCGCGATCTGATTCACCGTCGAGAAGACCGGGTGCGACATCGGCAATTTCACCATCTTATGCTCGGGAAAAATCAGCTTTAGTTCTTTGCGCAGCGCCATGTCCCAATTCGGATCCGAGCAGCCCGGGCTCGAAAGGATAAATCCGCCGTTGAGCAGATATTTCCGCAAGTTGTCGCGCTCCTTCTTGGTCAGCGAAAAGTTTTCCTCCCCCGACCAGACACAAAACGGGAAGTTGAAGACGTGATCCGCATCGAGCCGCACGGGGACGAAGTTTTTGCCCACGTTCAGATTCGTCTTCGCCGCCACGTCCGACAGGAACTTATCCGCGAAACAGATCGAACTCTTCGTCCCCGCATAAACGAGGTTCCCGCATTGCAGCTTCGTCAGGTCCGCCTTCGGCGCATTCGCCGCCCGCGTCACTTCGTCCTGCATTTCCTTCTGCTTCTGCTCCGGCGTCACCCCACCCGCGCCAGCGGCGAGTGCGGGCAGTGGCAAAGACACGAGCACCCAGAGTGCGAGCGCAGCGAGCATCCGGGGAGCACACGCGTCCCGCGTGTTGGTTTCGGCGTCCCGCCGAAACGAACTTTGCGGGGTGCGTCCCCGCGGGCGGAGCTCTTGCCACAGCGGACGCGCCCACTCGCGCAAGAGTTCCACACCCGAGGACACTCCCCGGGAAAGTTCGCGAAGGCGGGACGCCTTCGCCCGCACGCGGGACGCGCGCTCTCCCCGGAGATCGCGGCCACGCGCCTCGTGGATTCCGTCGTCGTTCATCGTGCTCATGGTTTTTTCGCGTTCGGTTTCGGCTGAGCCGGTTTCGTGATCGCCTTGAAATACTTTTCCACGATCTCGCTGTATTGCTCGATCGTCGTCTCGCCCTGCACCGCGCCCGATTCGCGGTTCACCACGTTCACGCCATCCACCACGTCCGCCTTGTCCAGCGCCACGGGCGCCATCGCGCCATCCGGCGTCGCCTGATTCTTTCCCACACCATTCTGCTTCGCCTTTTCCGACCCGGACACGCGCGACTCATTCCCCATCACATTCGCATTTGGCCCCGTATAGACGGCCTGCCCGTCACGCCCGCCGTTGCCCATCTGCCCTTGCCCCGGCTTGAACCCGCGCCCGTTCCCAAACTTCTTCGACTCCATCATCTGCTTGAAGTTCTGCTTCCCTGGCATCCCCGCCTGGATGCTCATGTATTGGTCGAGTTCGCTGCCCATCTCGCCTTCGCCGCCTTTGCATTTGGCAAACAGCTTCTCCATTTCGCCGCGCAAGGTTTCCGCCAGGTCCGCGCCTTTGTCCCCGTTGCCCGCCAGCATCTCGCGCGTCGTCTGGTTCGCCAGCGTTTGCAGCCGCAGATCGCCCATCGCCTGCGCGATGTTCTGCGCGCTCTTGCCCGCCTTCGGAAACTTCTCCATCGCCGCCTTCCCATCCTCCCACAGCTTCTGCTCCACCGCGTCGAGTTCATCGCCGATCTGCTTCTGCGCCGCTGCGAGATCCTTCAGCGCGAGCTGATCCTCGCGCGTCAGCGGCCCGGCCCGGTCATACGCTTTCGACTGTTTCGCCATCTCCTGCTGCGCCGCGTAAAGGTCTTTGAAGCGGTTGATGTCCTTCACGATCTCATGCAGCAGGCTCAGGTCTTCGAGCGGCTTCAGCACCTCCTCCGCCGTCTCCTGCGCCGTCTCGCCGAGACGCGCGAGTTGCCCGTCGGAGGCCTTCTTGAAATCGTCGAGCAGCTTCTGGCTCGGCGCCTGTTGGCCGGCGGGCGATTGTTTCCCATCCGGCTGCCCACCCGCCAGCGCCTTCATCTGCTCCTCGTTCGTCGCCGTGGAGTCGCGAATCTCCTGCGCCTTCTCCGCCAGCGTGTTCTTCAGCTCCGCCTCCACGTCGTAGAGCGGCTGGTCGCGGACGAAATGCTCCATCGTGTCCGCGAGCGCGTTCAGCTTCGCGTTCAGCGCGTGCTGCGCGGCCATCAGCTCATCGAGCTTCGTTTGCAGCGCCGCCTTCTCCGCGTCGGTCTGCGCGGCGGCGAGTTGCTTTTTCAGTGCGTCGATGTCCTCGCCCAGCTTCTTCTGCTGCTCCGCGAGGTCTTGGAAATCGTTCACCAGCCTGGCGTATTTCGCCGCGATGTCGCCCATGTCCGACTGCTCGCGGAGAAACGCGTTGTATTCCTCCGTCGTGATTACCGTCAGCGTCACCGTCTTGCTCCGCGCGATGTGCGGCTCCGGCGCGTTGTCGATCGCCTCGGCGAAAATTGAGACCGTGTCGCCCGACGCCAGCCCCGCAAAGTCCAGCGCCTGCGCCTCGCGCGCGTGCAGTGGCGGCTTCTCGTAGCCGACCACGCGCGGCTCGCCGAAGACGCCATTCCGCGCCGTGTGAATGCGCACCGTCTTCACCCCGTAGTCGTCGCCCGCCTCGATCACCGGCACGGCCTTGAAATCCATCGCCACAAACGTGTCGCTGTTCGGGTTCGCGATCTGCACCTCCGGCGGCAGGTCGTGGGTCACCGTGAGCGCGCACTGCCACGTCTCCTGCGAGGCCAACCCGTCGCGGTCGGTCATGGAAAACGTGAGCTGCGCCGGCTGCTTCGCCTCAATCGTCGCGGCGACTTCCTTCTCGCCCGACGGTTTCATTTCCACCGGCACAATCGTCCCCGACTCCGCCACCACCGTCAGCCGTCCGCTCGCCAGCGGCCGGTTCGATTGCAGCCGAAACTCGATCCTACTCCCGACCAGCGCCTTCACGTTTTTGAAAGTGAGCGCGTGCTCGTCCGGTGGCAGCCCGGTGTAAGTCGGCGGCGTGATTTTCACGAAAGCCCGCTCCAGCTTCGGCGTCAGAATCACGCCCACGCGCCGCTGCTTGCTCTGCGCGTGCCGGTTCTTCGTGTGGGCGAAAAGCACGGTGTTCGCCTTGATCCCCTCGATCTGCTGCGTGAACCCGCGCTCGCCTTTGTCGAACATCGGCACCGTCGCCACCTGCTCCGGGCGCCCCTCCGGGAAGTAAGACAGCCACAGCTCTCCCGGCCGATGCCCACCGGCCCGCGCCGTGACCAGCAGGCTCCCGCCATACACGACCTGCGTGCCGTCATCGCCCGGATCGGCGATCTCCAGCCGCGTGAAGGAGTACGGCGGATGATCGCCAAACGGATCGAAAAACCGCGGCACTTCCGTCCGCGTGATGTCAAAACCCAGCGCCAGCACCGCCGCAAAACCAAGCAGCCCAAGCCCCGCCCGCTTCGCCTCCCGCCGCAGCGCATCGGTGCGCGCGAGTTGTTCGATAGGTTCGTCCCGCAACTCCCGCGCGTAGCTGCTCACCGCCAACGTCGCCAGTTCACGCGTCATTGGCATAACCGTCGAATCCGTCGTCTGCGCGCGGAGCTGGAGGATGTTCATCAGCTTCGAGCCCAGCCGCCCATGCCGGCTCTCGAGCACCCGCGCCGTGTGCTCAAAAGCGTTCCGCTTTCCAAACGCGATCCACCCACACCAAACCGCCAACCCCAGCGTCAGTAACGCGCCTGTCACCGTCAGCCCCGCGCGCACGCCGCCCGCGAGATGCAGCACCACATCCACCGCGAAACACCCGGCCACGAATCCCACCGCCCACGGCCACGCCCGCAGCAGCCGCACTCCACCGCGTTCCCTTTGCAAAATCCGATCCGCGGCCGCCAGCCGCGCCGCCAGCGGCCCGAGCGGATCACCCGCCGCGGGTGCCGTGGGCGGGGGTAGTGGCAGAGTCGTACTCATGAATGACGCGGGCGGTGTGCCGATACTTCGACAAGTGCTCGCGACGCTATCCGTTCCGCGAAAAACTTCGCGTCCTAAATTGATGCGCAACATTCCGCGTCGTGTCGGTGGTCGCCGCAAACCCGTTTTCAACGCGGGTCATCCTGAGGAACACCAACCCGCGGAGCGTGATTTGTGGTGCGGGGATGACATTGGGAATTGGGAAACTCTGCATCTTCGACCGGAAAAACCCAATCCCTCTGCATCAACGCCTTATCCCGAACACGTTTGAAAACCGGACCTTTCCCCGGAGCCGAAGGCTCCACGGAAATGAGCCGGTGGCGTCAGCCACCGGACCTGCTGCGAAACCGTCAAGCCCCGGCCGGGGCGACAGAGATGCCAACGCCCCTGCCGGGGCGGAGCACG
>Ga0105044_10009729_pt1 | contig 13142 bp, 7 predicted proteins | sample MAT01_FD_78092 | JGI IMG/M metagenome (GOLD analysis project Ga0105044, IMG submission 78092) | Freshwater microbial communities from Lake Fryxell liftoff mats and glacier meltwater in Antarctica - MAT-01 | ecosystem: Environmental > Aquatic > Freshwater > Ice > Liftoff microbial mat | place...
AGACCAATCAGCATTTCACCAACTATGCAGACCACTATCAGGCGTTGCTAACCGCGCTCGACCCTACCTCATCCACCGAACGCACCTTTATTGACTATCTCTACCAGCATAACCTGCGCTTGCCCGATGCCGCTCAAAAGCGCGTCGATGGCCTTTACGTGCAGCCCGACTTCTACTACGAACCGCGCATCTGGGTCTTTTGCGATGGCACACCCCACGACGACCCCGCTGTCCAGGCCGACGATGCCATAAAACGCCAGGCGATTATGGCACGCGGTGACGAAGTCTGGGTCTATCACTATCAGGACAACCTGGCCGCCTGCCTGGCCGAACGGCCCGACATTTTCTCGGCGGTGCGCGTATGATCGCTCTGCAACCTGGCAAACTCGTTACCCTGCGTGGGCGCGACTGGATCGTTCTCCCGTCCGAAGATGCCAATTTGTTGGTCATCAAACCGCTGGGCGGTTCCGACGACGAAACCGCTGGCATTTACTTACCGTTGGGCATTGCCGCCGATCAGCCCCAGGATGCTACCTTCGCGCCCCCCACCAAGGCGGATCTTGGCAATATCAGCACCGCCCGCCTGCTCTATGATGCCGCTCGGCTTGCGTTCCGCAACGGCGCCGGTCCCTTCCGTGCCCTGGCCAAGCTATCGTTTCGCCCGCGCTCTTATCAGTTGGTACCCCTCATCATGGCCTTGCGCCAGGAACAGGTGCGTTTACTCATAGCCGATGATGTCGGGGTCGGTAAAACCATCGAAGCCCTTCTCATCGTCAAGGAGCTTTTAGAGCGACGCAAGATCAAGCGCTTTGCCGTCGTCTGTCTGCCCCACCTGTGTGAACAGTGGCAAGCCGAAATCCGCCACAAGCTCGATCTGGAAGCGGTCATCATTCGTTCCAACACCCAAGCCCGGCTCGACCGCCAGATCCAAGGCGATGCCAGTGTCTATGACTACTACCCGTACCAGGTCATCAGCATTGACTTTATCAAAGCCGATAATCGGCGCGCCGTCTTTATCGAGCAATGCCCAGAATTGGTGATTGTCGATGAGGCCCACACCTGCGCCCGCCCCGCCGGTGCTTCACTCAGCCAACAACAGCGCTATCATCTGGTCAGCCGCATCGCCCAGAAGCCGGATCAGCAACTCGTTCTGCTCACCGCCACTCCGCACAGCGGCAAGCCCGAGGAATTCCATTCGCTGCTCGGGTTGCTCCGACCCGAGTTTGAGACCCTCGATCTGCCCAACGCTACCCAACCGCAACGACGTGAACTCGCCCGCTTCTTTGTGCAGCGCAAGCGCGCCGATGTAGAGCAATGGTTGGGCGAGACGACGCCTTTCCCCACCCGCGAAGCGTTCGAGTGGCCTTATGATCTTTCGCCAGCCTACGCCCGCTTTTTTGAGCAAATCCTGGATTTTTCACGCAAGCTGCTGACCCCGGATCAGCCCAGCGGCGGTCTGCGCCGCGTCCAATACTGGACGGCGCTTGCCCTTCTGCGCGGCGTCATGTCTAGCCCGGCCGCCGGCATCGAAATGCTCAATACCCGTCTCTCCAACGTGCCGGGACTGGGTGATGACATCAGTGACCCAATTGACGAGACTGCGCTGGCCGACAGCGCGGATATCACCGAAGAAAATCCGGTGCGCGACACCGAATTTGGCTTCGAGGGTGACAATACTCCCACCCAAGTGATTGAACGCAACGCGTGGAGCGGTTACCAGCGCCAGCAATTGCGCGCCTTCGCCGACCAACTGGCCAAGCTGGCCAATTTGCAGGATGATCAAAAACTCGCTTCCGCCGAGTTGATCCTGGATGACTGGCTGACGAGTGGCTACAACCCGGTTGTCTTCTGTCGCTATATTGCCACCGCCAATTATCTCGGTGAGCAACTCAGCGCCCCGCTCAAGCGCCGCTTTCCCAAGCTCAACCTCCAGGTCATCACCAGCGAATTGCCCGATGATCTGCGCAAGCAGCGCATTGAGGAGATGGGCCAGACGCCCCAGCGCATCTTGATCGCCACCGACTGCCTCAGCGAAGGCATCAACTTGCAGCAACACTTTACCGGCGTGCTCCATTACGACCTGCCCTGGAATCCGAACCGCCTGGAGCAACGCGAAGGGCGCGTGGACCGTTTTGGACAGGTGGCAGCTACGGTAAAAGCCTGCCTCCTCTATGGCGCTGACAACCCGATCGATGGTATTGTGCTCGATGTGCTCTTGCGCAAGGTGCGCGAGATCAAGCGTGCCACCGGCATCAATGTGCCTTTCCCCGACGACTCGCAGAGCATCATCGACACCATCACTCAAGCGCTGTTGCTCAATCCAGAGCGGCGCATTACCAAGCGGCCCGGCAGCCGCCAACCCCACGACAAGCACCAGCTCGCCTTCGACTTTGGCGACTTCGATGAGGCCGCCAAGGCCAAAATCAATGTAACACGCAAAGTCGATGAGGCCGCTGCCCGCGAAAAAATCTCGCGCAGCATCTTTGCCCAGAACGCGATCAAGCCCCAGGAGATCGAAGCTGATTTGCGCATCGTGGACGAGGCCATTGGCGACCCGCACGCCGTCGAGGCATTTGTCGTCACCGTGCTCAACAATTTGTTCGGTGTACAGGTAACGGCAGAAAGCCCGCCCGCCCGCTTAGGTGCCATTGAGGCGCAAGGCACGCCGCGTGCCGTCCAACGCGTCATCCACAGCCAATGTTACCGCATTGTGCTAGGCAACTTACCACCCCAATTGCGCGAACTACTGCCTGAAGGTGACGCCATCAAAGTGAGCTTTGCCTCACCTACGTCTGCCGGCTACGCCAACTTGGGGCGCAACCATCGTTTTGTCGAACAGCTTTGTCAATTGGTCATGGCCAATACCCTCGCCCGTGTCGATAAACGCGCCGCGCGCACGGCCGTCATCCGCACCGACCAGGTGACCACCAAGACCACGCTGCTGCTCTTCCGTTGTCGCAATGTGATCGAAGAACGTCGCCAACATCACCAGCTCGTCGCCGAGGAGATGATCCTCTGGGGTTGGCGCGGGACGCCCGACCAGCGCACCTATCTCGACCATGCCGCGGCCAAAACGCTGCTCATGGTCGCCCGCGCCACCTCCGACCAGCTCTCGCCGCAAGCCCGGGCCAGTTTTCTGGACAACGAGCTAAAGCTGCTCGCCACTTTCCAAACCGAATTTGACCAGGTCGCCGAGCAACAGGCCCAACAGCTGGTCGCCGCCCACGAACGCTTCAGCGCCCTGATGGACGGCCGCCGCTTTCAGGTGGTTTATCCGGTGCTGCCCATGGATCTGCTCGGTGTGTATCTGCTCCTGCCGGAGGTTGCCCAATGCATTATCCCGCCATTCGTATCGAAGGTACCATCCTTTCGCCCGATCTGCTCGACCGCTTGGAAGACGCACCCGGCCAACGCCCGGCTAACTTTGGTTTGGAAGCTTCCGCCAAAGTCAAGGATGAGATCGCCCGCGCCTGGGCCGACGCCCAAGATTACTGGCGCCTCTTCCAGCGCAAGCTTACCGCGCTCAAAACGGACGCCCCGGCCACGACCGAAACCCGCAACCTCTGGATCACGCCGCTGCTCGCCCTCCTCGGCTATCAGCTTGAATACCAAGCGCGCAGTGTCGAAGTCAACGGCAAAAGTTACGCCATCTCGCATCGCGTCACCAACGGCGGCCAGACCCCGATCCACATCATCGGCTACCAGGAGCCAGCCGGGTTGGACCGCAAACCGGAGCGCGCCACCGGCCAGGCGACCAATCGCATCTCCGCCCACGGCCTCGTCCAGGAATATCTGAACCTCACCGACCAGCTTTATGGTCTGGTCACCAATGGCCGCGTCTTGCGCCTGCTGCGCGATAGCTCACGCCCGGTCAAGCTCACCTATCTGGAATTTGACCTCGACCGCATCTTTAGCGATGGCCTCTTTGCCGATTTTGCCCTGCTCTTCCGCCTGCTCCACGCCTCGCGCCTGCCTGCTACGGCAGAGACGGCTACTACCAGTCTGATCGAGCGCTACCATCAAGACTCGCTCGATTCCGGCGCCCGCATCCGCGCCGGGCTGAGCCGCGCCGTCGAACAGGCGATTCGGGCCTTTGCGCAAGGCTTTCTGGCCCACGAGGCCAACACCGCTCTGCACCAGGCGGTTAGATCCGGTCAACTGCCACCCGCCGTCTACTACCAGCACTTATTGCGCCTGATCTACCGCTTGCTCTTTCTCTTTGTCATCGAAGAGCGCAATTTGGTCTACCCGCCCGCCGGCAAAGACCCGGTGGCCCTGGCCCAGCAGCAGATCTACGACCGCTACTACAGTTTGCAGCGCCTGCGCCGCCTGGCCGAAAAACGCTATCTGGCCGACGCCCGCCAACATGATCTCTGGCTGGCCTTGCTCGCCAATTTCCGGCTCTTTGAAGCCGATGGCCCCGGCGCCAAGCTCGGCCTTGCGCCCCTGGCCGGTGACCTCTTTAGCCCAGACGCCATTGATCTACTCAACCATTGCATGCTGGGCAACGATGTGTTGCTCGCTTGTCTGCGCAGCCTCAGCCTTTATCAGCATCCCGTCAACAATCAACTAATCCGCGTCAATTACGCCGCCCTCAATGTCGAGGAACTCGGTTCGGTCTACGAAGGGTTGCTCAAGTTTGAACCCGCCTTTGACCTGACCACCACCAAACCCAGCTTCGTCCTCAACCTGGGCGCTGACGACACCCAAAGCCACTACACCGCCGACGACTTGGTCCAACCCCTCCTCAAGCATTCGCTCGATTACTTGATTGCCGACTGTCTGGAGCAGGCTAGGGAGATAGGGAGTAGGGAGGTAGGGAGTAAGGGAATAGCAAAAAAGGGAAAAAACAACGATGTCGATCAACGCCCTGATTGGTTCTTTACAGCACAAGCTGAGTGGCAGCGCCAAAGATCAGTGACGAGTCAGACCTCCTCCCCTACCTCCCTACCTCCCTACTCCCTACTCGCTGAAAAAGCCCTCCTCTCCTTGCGCGTCGCTGACATTTCCTGTGGCTCCGGCCATATCCTGTTGGCGGCAGCTCGCCGCATTGCGACCGCCCTCGCCACCGTCCGCACCGGTGAAGAACAACCGTCACCCGCCGCCTTTCGCACCGCCGTGCGCGATGTGATCCGCACCTGCATTTACGGCGTTGACCTCAACCCGCTCGCCGTGGAACTTTGCAAGGTCGCGCTCTGGCTCGAAGCCCACAACCCCGGCGCGCCGCTCAACTTTCTCGACCACCACATCAAGTGCGGCAACGCGATTGTCGGCTTTGTGCGCAGTGAAGAGGTGGCCCAAGGCGTGCCCGATGAAGCCTTTACCACCCTGCCGGACGATGACAAAGCCAGCGCCGCCACCTTCCGCAAACGCAACAAGGAAGAGCGCAGCCAACCGGCGCAGCAGCAGTTCAATTTGACCCCGCAGCGCCAACAACAACTCGACGGGCAACTGCACCACTGGCGTGAACTTGCCGCGCTGCCCGAACGCACGCCCCTGGAAATTGCGACCAAAAAGCAGCGTTTTCAGAACTTTGCCCAAAGCACCGACGCCTGGCTGCTGACCCAGCTCGCCGCCATCCCCATTGCCCAGTTCTACCTGCCCAAGACCGCCGCGACCCGCGCCACCCTCATCACCGACGCCGACTTTCGCGCCTACTGGTCCGGCCAACAGCCGCCCCAAGGCCAGGCCACCGCCGCCGCCTGGGCGCTGGCCGTGCGCAAGCGCTTCTTTCACTGGTTTTTGGAGTTTCCCGAAATCATGGCCCGCGGCGGTTTTGATTGCATCCTCGGCAATCCACCTTATTTGGGTGGGCAGGCCCTGAGTGGCGCTTATGGTTATCCTTTTTGCACCTATGTCAAATGGGCGTATGCACCTACGGGGTTGAGCGACCTGGTCACCTATTTTGTGCGTCGCATTTACAGTTTGCTGCGTCCCGGTGGCTTCACGGCCTTTATTACCACCAACTCGATCAAGGATGGTGATGTGCGCAAGGATGGGCTAGAGCAGGTGCTGGCCCAAGGTGGGTCGATCAATTTTTCTGTACGGGGTATCAAGTGGCCCGGCCAGGCCAACCTGGTTGTTTCGCTGGTCGCTCTGCACAAGGGCAACTGGCAAGGCAAGCGCGTTCTAGATGAGCAAGAAGTCTCGTTTATCAGCGCCTATTTTGAGGAGTACGCGGATGCCGGTGAGCCGCTGGCGTTGGTCGATAACGCTAACCGTGTTTTTCAAGGTTCAATCTTTTTGGGAGATGGATTTTTGCTTACACACGAGGAAGCAGCCAGGCTAATCGAAGCTGATTCACATAATCAGGAGGTGATATTCCCTCTAGTTAATACAAATGATGTTAATAAAAGACCAATACAAAACGCAGGGCGATGCATCATCAATTTCTTTGATTGGCCACTTGAGAAAGCTAAACACTACACAGATGCTTTTGGGATTGTTGAAACACTTGTCAAACCAAAACGCCTCGAATACGACGAAACCAAAAATTTGTGGAACAAAGAAGTCAAAAAGAATTGGTGGCTTTTTGGAGCACTGCGAATTGATCTCTATAGAAATTTAGAGCATCTGAAATGTTGTTTTGTATCAGCAAGAACTACAAAGTATTTGAATTTCTCAGTGTTTCCGACAAAGTATATTTTTACTGACGTAAATGTCTTCACCACCGACCGCTGGGACCTCTACGCCGTCGTCCAATCCACCCTCCACGAAGTCTGGGCCCGCAAATACAGCGGCGCCCTGAAGCAAGACCTGCGCTACTCACCGTCGAAATGTTTCGACACCTTTCCCTTCCCTGCCAACCTGCTCAACGGCCCCGCCGGCGTCCTCCCCCCTACTCCCTCACTCCCTATTCCCTCCTCCCTCGCCCTTATCGGCGAACACTACCACGAACACCGTCGCGGCCTCATGCGCCAACTCTGGCTCGGCCTCACTGATATTTACAATCTCTTCCACAGCCGCCATCTCACGCCCGCCCTTGTCGCCAAAACCAGCAAACAACCGCCCGCCATCGCCGAGGCCGGCTACCAAGCCCTGCTCGAACTGCGCGCCCTCCATCGCCAACTCGACCAAACCGTCCTCGCCGCCTACGGCTGGGCCGCCCCTTCGCCAGGCTCAGGGGCCGTCCCTTTGTCAGTCGCCGTCCCTTTGTCAGTCGCCCGGCTTGCGCTCCCTGAGCCTGGCGAAGGGATGGTTCCTGAGCCTGGCGAAGGGATGGTTCCTGAGCCTGGCGAAGGGATGGTTCCTGAGCCTGGCGAAGGGAACGCCATCGACCTCGCCCACGATTTTTACGAAATCGAAACCCTCCCCGAAAACGACCGCGTCCGCTACACCATCAGCCCCGCCGCCCGCAAAGAGCTGCTGCGCAGGTTGCTCGCGCTCAATCATGAACGGGCCGCGGCGGAAGCCGCCGTGGCAAGTGAGAAGCCGAAGAAGAAACGCGGCAAACAGATCGCACAAGCCGATGAGCCGCAATTAACGTTGTTTGAGTAAGAAAGAGCTGGCTAGCGTAGTAAGGCACGCCGCTAGCCAGCGCATGACAGCAGGGTAGGTTGAAGTAAATGAAGGCAACTATGGAATCAGAAAACAGCACGCCGAATCGCAACTCTCACACCGACATCCGCGGTAATATCAATACCGGTGGCGGCGATTTTGTGGCTCGCGATAAAATCATCCAGCAGCATCTCGACCCTGATGCTCTCCGCGATCAGCGCAATCTTGCTGCTCTACGCAAAACCGTGAGCCGTTTCTGGATCGATGGCGTGCTCAAACATTCGCTTTACAACGAAGTGTTGATCCGGCTGGGGCTGGATGCACGCCCACAGGCAGTAGACAACCGACCATGGAAACTGGCCTTGCAGCAGAGCGGTCAGCCAGATGCTGTCATCGCCGATGATATACAGGTTGTTGAAATCTTCGACAAAATGGGCCAGCAATTGCTAATCCTAGGCGAGCCAGGCTCTGGTAAAACGACCACACTACTAACCCTGGCCGACGCATTGCTGGCGCGTGCCGATGCCGATATGATGCTACCCACACCCGTGCTCTTCAACCTCTCTTCATGGACAGAAACATATCCCCAACTGGAAGAATGGTTGAGCGAGGAGTTGAACACGCGCTACCAGATACCACAGAAGGTAGCAAAACAGTGGGTCAAGGACGACGAACTGCTGCTACTGTTAGATGGGTTAGACGAGGTATCAGAAGCTAATCGGGCGGCGTGCGTAATCGCCATCAATGCCTTTCGCCAAAAGCATGTGGTGGGCCTTGCTGTTTGTAGTCGCACAACCGAGTATGGGACACTAGCAAAACGGCTCAAGCTAGCAGCTGCTGTGGTGGTGCGCCCTCTGACCCTCGAGCAAATTGAAGCATATGTGGTGCAGTCTGGTGAACCGGCAGCAGCGCTTAGCAGGGCATTGGCAGAGAGCAGTGAACTGCGTGAGCTAGCACAGACGCCGTTGATGCTCAGTGTAATGATGTTGGCCTACCATAACCAAGTTACAAATGATGACATGATCGATGTTAGCAGACGCAGTGAGCGTCAAACGCTCTTAGACCGCTATATTCGGCGCATGTTTGAACATCGAGAGTTGGTCTATCTCTATGCCCCGCAACAGAGCATAAAGTGGCTACGCTGGCTGGCAGGACAGATGGTGGATCGCAACCAGAGCCAATTCTTGATTGAGCGTTTGCAGCCGGATTGGTTAGCGCAGCAGAGCGACATCAATCTTTATCTGCTGAGTAGTGGGCTAATTTTTGCGCTCATTGTCGCACTGAGTGCCGGGCTGATTGTCGGGCTGGGTTCCGGATCAAGTGGCGGGCTAATTTTTGCGCTGCTTGCTGGGCTGAGTGCTGGGCTGATTGTCGGGCTGATTTTTGGGGTAAGTGGTGGGCTGAGTAGCGGGCTAAATCGTAATATTCAGATACATGAAACCCAGGGAGTCTTCCTAGAAGACGCCCAAGAAGATGTGTTGAGTTTCGGACTGCTTGGCGGGCCAAATATTAATATTCAGGCGCATGAAGCCATAAAATTCTCCTGGAAGAATGGTTTGCGTATAGGGCTAGTTGGTGGGCTAATCGGTGGGCTAATTGGTGGGTTGAGTGTTGGGCTGAGTGGCGAACTAATCGACGGGCCAATTTTTACGCTGATTGACGAATTGATTATCGAACTTGGTGGCGGGCTGCTTTTCGGGTTAATCGGCGGGCTAATTTTTGCGCTCATTGGCGGGCTGAGTGGGGGGCTAATTTTTGCGCTGATTGGCAGACTGAGTGGACATAAAAAGTCAGTAGAAACCAAGCTGAAAGTGCGAGCGAACCAGGGCATCTGGCAGTCACTTGAAAATGGTTTGATTTTGGGATTGCTTGGCGGACTGAGTGGCGGATTGAGTGGTGGCCTGCTTGGTGGGCTGAGTGGTGGGCTGATTTTTGCACTGATTGGCGGGTTGGGTGGTGGGCTAAGCGGTGGCTTAAATAGTTGCATCAAACATTGGTTGCTACGCAGTTTGCTCTATCGTGAAGGACGAATGCCCTGGAATTATGCCCGTTTTCTCAATTATGCGGCGGCACGGCTTTTTTTGCGCAAGGTCGGTAGTAACTATGTCTTTATCCATCGCTTGGTATTGGAACATTTTGCAGACTTGACGGATGAGGACATTCAGCGGATTACGGCCGGGTTGGACTAAAGATGAAGGTAACGATTCAGCCCGGGAACGCCGCCATCCCTGGCGGCCCCGGCGCTGGCCGAACTTGACTTTCCTGGGCGGCAAAATTAACAAGAGCACGAACCCATAGTACAGCTTTGCTAGCAACGCCGGACGGACACGCATACCGACTGCATCCAGCGCAAGAGCAGGGGGTCAGCACCGCCAGGCCGGAAGTGATGATCGACGACAGATTGCTTTCCATCGTGCTGTAAGGAGAACTGATAATGACCATCCGTGACGACATCATTGCCTTTCTGCAAACCCATCCCGCTGGGGTCGATGACGATCAATTGGCTGCTGCTCTGGGCCTGAAGCAACGGCAACAAGCCAACAGCCGCTGTCGGCAATTGGCAAGCGAAGGCTTGGTGCGTCGACAAATGGTAAATGGAAAAATCCACAACATCTGGGCCGCGCATCCATCTGTTGGTTTGCCTCCACCTCCACCCATCACCCAGATCACGCCCTCTTTGTTGGCAGATGGCGCCAGACATTGGTTCTGGGAAGGCAATGTGCAAGCTGTAGTTGCGCGTTATTTGGTAAGCCAGTCGTGCATTATCCACGCGCTAGCCGACACAGCAACCAAAGCGCGTGGCAAAGACATCGTCGCCGAACGCAATGAACTGCCCTTGTGGCTCACAGTAAAAGGCTACCCGGTCGGTACCGCCAAGACCCGCCATTCCACTCAGGCCGGCCACTGGTTCAAGCAAGCGATCTTTGACATCATCGCCTATCGCGGCGAAAACGCCAGCGCCGAACTGGGCCTCGTCTTACCCGACTTCCCACGCTATCGTTCCCTGGCGCGCAAAATCACCTGGTTCCAGCCCATTGCGAAATTCGCCTACTATTGGGTGCAGGAAGATGGCGTGGTGATCGTTGAATAGTTCATGTAGACACATGATGAAATCATCTCAAAAATATCATTACCACTAAATGGTACGGAGTGTAAAATGCAACGCTCTCAGATTTTAGAACAGGTAAACCGTTATCTTCGCGACAATTACGTTGTCTCGGTTGAACCAGATTTACCCCATCTGCTAGTCGGTCCTGATTTACTCGCTGGAGGAAATGGACGATTGGCCGCTATTTTTACGCCAAAATCAACAGAACTACGTGCGCCAGATCAACTCATTACAAGATTTGTCCTAAGTCGTCTCGCTTTGCCGAAACATGCCAAGTGCATTTTAATCGTCGATCCAGAGCGCCATACAGAGCCTTTTATATCTCAAGTAGGCAGAAGTTTCCATCAAACGATTGAAGTTCGTGAACTGCCTAGCATCCGCCGTATAGTTGGCGATTCGGTCAACGAAAATATCAAGCCAGTAGCTGATCGGACGCGCCAACAAGTTTACGCTCGCTCAAATCTGCTTTTTGAGGAGGCGTCTACACGCCTACAGGTTCAACGCAATCGCAGACCCGCACGCGAAGTGCTGGCCGAAGCAGACTTTCGGCTAGAGGATCATCCTATTGAAAATTTTCGCTGGTTCCAAAGGGAAGGTTATCGAGGGCAGGATAGATTCGAACAAATCACACAATGGAGAAGTTCGATTTTTTTGTCCGCACAACGAACAGAGAATCGGCGCTCACTAGGAGATGATCTAAGACAATTTTTCGTATTCTCAGTTCAAATGGATTACCAATTAGATCAGGGAGTTCCTTATTTAGATGACAATAGGTTTTATAGGTACACAAAGTTATTTATTGCTAATGCATTACCTGCTTATCGGCAGGATCCGGAAAAATATATAAGATGTGCGGCGTTTGCGGGCATTCTCGTTATACAGGCAAATTCTATGAATGAAGTGGAAAGTCTAGGAAACACTGTTTTAGAAAGGATACGAGGTGAATTAAGATGAGTGTATACAAGAGACGAATTTCTGCAATGCAGGCTCTAGTTGCGGGGACCGTTATTGCCAAAGATCACATCTCTCTTGTAACTATCAAGAACGAGTTTGAGGAGGTAAGAAAAGTTGAAAAAATGAAGCCACTGCCAAGAAGAAGGCTTCTACAACTTTTACATTCAACGCGCGCACTGGACAGTTTTTTAAAAGGGTTTACAGATTTCTACGCAATTCGTGGCTCAAATCATGCGCTTGGTGAATACTTGAATTGTTTAGGCACGCATACCAATCCTCATCTTAATAAGTTACCAAATGGCAGAGCAAAATATTATCGACAGAAGATAGTAGACCGAAGAAACATATATATGCACAAAGCAGGCGCCTTTCCGAACGATGAAAAAGAAATATTGACGCTGCTTTCAGAAATGCAGACATGTTTGGCTGAAGTGGCGAGCCTGTAAATAGCTACATTATAAAGAGTTAGATTTTGTACCCATATGGTAAAGGATTAGAAACCTTAATCTTCGAATTCCAAAAACATAACTTTCTACCAAAACCTGAAGGAACTATGACTGATAAAGCTAATCCAAGCCAAGAATTACCGCTAATTGTTCACGCCAAAAACCTTGACCAAACCCGTTTTCCAGATCTGGCAGGTATTCAGTCTGTCAACTTGAAAGAAGGCCCCCGCTCAAGGAAAGAGGCTAAGTATACGACAATTGTTGATCGTCATACAGGTGAAATTCATCATCATGCCCTTAGCATTAAAACTTTTCGACGCATACAAGGCTCTTGGAAAGAAGATCAGGAAGGCTCGATAACTTTATCCAGCGAAGGCGATGATGAGATTCAAAAGTTAATAGATTTTCTCAGAGCTGTTCACACGGGCGCTGAATCAATTGCCACTGGCGATTATGCGATCTTGACTGCCCCTGTAGAGGGGGCAGATCCAGCCGTGCTCCAACAATTTCTCAGCAATCTATCAATGGCTGGCAAAGCGGACGTTTTGACCGATATATTAGAGTTCGCTAGTAAAGATACCGGTTTGCTTGATATACTTTTGGAAAGAGTAACCCAGGAACCTCAACTTTTCGCTGATGCTGCCGCGGCCCTGAATCTTGCCACCTATAAAAGCGCCGTCGAAGCCCTGAAGAGCCTAATTGAGGCCGGCAGTGATGTGCGTGAATCACAATTTCAAGCAATTTTGTCGGAAAATCCTTGGATGTTTGGGAGTGAATATAGTGAACTTTTAGATCAAAGACGATGGACAAGAGATGAGCAGCAAGATTTCGTCGTAAGAAGAACCATCGATAATTATATAGAAATTATAGAGATAAAAACTCCGCTTGAAGGTGCTTCATTGTTCAACCATGACCGCTCACACAATAGTTATTACGCTGGGGTTGAACTGTCCAAAGTCATAGGCCAGGTTCAAAATTACCTAGAAAAACTTGATACAGAGCGAAATTCTATTTTAGGCGAGTCCGCAAAAATAACTATGCCAGGACGAGAGGAAGCGGAGCAATCGAGACAAACCATTTATCTAAACCTGGCAGGCGGATGAAGCGTTGCTCTAAAGCAGTCATCAGTTTTTTTG
>Ga0105044_10009730_pt1 | contig 13142 bp, 13 predicted proteins | sample MAT01_FD_78092 | JGI IMG/M metagenome (GOLD analysis project Ga0105044, IMG submission 78092) | Freshwater microbial communities from Lake Fryxell liftoff mats and glacier meltwater in Antarctica - MAT-01 | ecosystem: Environmental > Aquatic > Freshwater > Ice > Liftoff microbial mat | place...
GGAGACAGCGAGGTGTGCGTGTTGATGCCGGTGGTGGTGGCGCCGAACAGATCGTCCAGGTCCACAAACGGCACTGCGCCGGTGGAGCCGACTTTCAGCGTGTAAATGGTGCCAGTGCTGTCGGACGTGAGTGTGCCGGTGCCTGGGCCATAGCCGGCGATGCGCTTGGTGTAGGCCGAGACGAAGATGGTCTTGGAGATGCGCTGATACGCCAGACCATAAGTGCTGCCGGTCTGTCGGGCCAGCGCCTCGGTCACCACCAGCGAGGGATTAATCCCCGTCGCGTCGTAGGGCTGCGACTTGACACTGCCCTCGGCCTGCCACGGGCCGTTCACATTGTCGCCGGACACAAAGCAGCTCATGACGAGTTGCGGATTGTTCTGACAGTAGGCGCTCGGCTGGAAAATGCCAAAATTGACACTGGCCGAGGGTGTCGTCACAAATCGGACACTGGTGTTTGAAGTGGCACCCACCGGGCTGGATTGAAACAGCGCCGGCAACCCGGTGAACTCCACCCGGGCCGAGGCACCTGCCACCGTCATGGTGTATAAGCCGGAGGCGTCGGTGCTGGTGCTGACGGGCACACCGCCGTCATAGGCCGTGACCGTGACGTTGAACACGCCCGGCTCGTTGGCCTCCTGAATGCCGTTGCCGTTAAAGTCATTGAAGACCTGACCGGTAATGTCGCCGGCGTTGGGAGCGGCGAGGGCGGGTGATGTAGGCAACAGGGTGCTGGCCAGACCGGCCGCACCCGTTGCAATCACGATTTGACTAAGTATCTGCGACGTGACGATGCTCAGGCGAAGCAGCTTCCCCCGAGCATGAGCGATGTTGAGCATGATTCCTCCACGGTATCCACAGCCTGACCACCGATCTAGACTTTTGAGCAAAATCTAAATCCCCGCCGCATGTGAGCCATGCGGCGGGTTTGAATCATATTAAGTGGTCAAAGCTGCAGTGCTACTGTATTTCGACGTGTCCCATTGGTTATATCGTTTTGCAATCTTTGTCTTAATCCAACTAGAACATAGCCGTCAATACGAGATTCCTGAGACTTTAGTCGTAGTTTCCTACTAATTCCTTCTATGTCTACCCGGCAATTTCTACATCAGGCAGAACTGCAAGAAAATAACGGTTCTCAATAAGGTCAAATTAGTAATTAACAGCAAAACAGCCTGACTTCGGGTAGGAAGTCAGGCTGTTTGTAGCGATATCTATTTTAGGGTTGCGTTTATGACAGTTGACGGAGCTGGGAGTGCTTTGGCGATTGGGGAGCGTGACAGGAGCCTGTTTAGGCGAGGTGGACCTGGCTGTGATTGGGCTACACCCACATCGGCTCGACCGTAGCCGCAAAGCTGAAGCCAAACCCAAGGATCGTGCACGTGCACGATCCTCTGTCTTGCTTAATTGTTCGCCGAGCGCCCATGGGCGCGAGCCACCACCGAGGGATCGCGGCCCTCGATGACAAAGGCGAAGCCGTAGTTGGGCTGGATGCACTCGCCATCTGGCTGTTGAGCCGGCCGGTCAAAAAACTGAATGGCCATGCGGGTGGCACAGCCGGTTTTGAGCGTCAGTGGCTGGCGCAGGATATCGTGCGGCTGGCCGGGAAACTCGAAGTAATAGTGATTGCTCAGCGTTTTGCGCGCCACGGCCGCCCAACTGGGCGGGGTCACATCGTCGAGCAATCCCTGATAAATCAGCGTGGGAATGTTGCTCTTGACCACTTCGGTTTGCCGCAACAGTGCTTTGCCTGTGGGCAGCAAGGCGCAACCTGCGCCGATGGCCCGCAGCGCGGCCAGATCCGCCGTCACCAGTTTGGCGGGCAGATTGAGCGACCTGTTGGGCGTGAGGGCTGTTTGCACCTGGGTGAATGCCCACTCATCCCGGCAATTCGCCACAGACTCGGCAATGCTGCCCGTGGGATTGGCCGACAGGGGCGCGGCTGGGGCGGGTGCAGGATTTTGCAACAGGCTCTTGAGCATGCGCGTCTCGCCCAGATCCAGCTCGTGAATCATCAGCGGCACCAGACTCACGTTGTCCGGCGTCAATTGGGTGAGCACGAATTGCATCAGATCGTCGCCACTAAAGCTAGAGCTGGCGTGGTTGGGTAGCCCCAACGCAATCGGGTCTTTATTCAAGCGCGTGACCAGATCGGCATAACGCACTTTGAGGCGGGCAAATGAGGAATTGCAGGCCGGGCTGGCCGCGCACTGGTCGAACACCAGCATCGCCACCTCGTAACGCGCCTGTGTGGGCTGGGTCTCGTAGACATTGACCGACGGCGGCACCATGGAATCCAAAACCACCGCGTGCAGGTTTTGGGGATAGGCGCGCATCATTTCCAGCGCCACGCGTGTGCCATGGGATACGGCATACAGGTCATAGCGCGCGAAGCCGAGCGTGTGCATCAAATCGGCCGCATCGTCCGCGTTGGTCTTGGAATCGTAGTGGGTCAGGTCGATGCCCTGGCTCGCCAATGCGTCGGCGCACTGTGGCAAGCCGACCAGCGACTCTGGAATTGGCCGGTAAATTTCAGCCAGCCGTGCATCCAGTTTGGCGCGCTCGGCGGCCACATCCAACGGGCGGGCCGCGGGTGGGCACACTAGGTTCGGCGTCGCCAGCGGCAGGCCGCGCGGCTCATACAACACGATGTCGCGCCCGGCCCTGAACGGCTGCAACGCCGCATACACCTCGGCAAAGTTGGCCAGCGCGCTGCCCGCCGGCCCGCCGGTCAGAAAGAGCAGCGGCTCCAGCTCGGGGCTGGAGCTGTCGCTGCGTTTGATGAGGGTGTAGGGCAGTTCGAGCCATAGGTCGTCTGGCCAGGCGCGGTCTTGCGGCACCCGCAGATGGCCGCACAACACTGTGTCGCCCTCGACCAGATCCGCCGGAAGCGCATGCGCGCACGCGGCTGGCACCAGGCTGGTCCTCCCGTCGGACTGGGGCGGCGGGGGGAGCCGCGCGACCGGTGCCGTGGGCGGCGCAACCCACTGCGCGCCGCCGGACAATGACGAGCCCGCCGGGTTGCAGGCCGTGACTATCACAGAGGCCAGCAGGCTGAGGATCAGCGCCTTTATTCCTCGTGCAGGGTGCTGGGTTCGCATCAAAGTAGCGGACTCCCAATATCTGGATCATCTGGATCGGGCTGTGTTGGAGACGAGATCAGGCGCATTACATTTCCTCGCGGAAACGCAGGCCGTGGCGGCGACGCGCTTCCATCCAAACCTTGCGAATCAAGCCCGAAATTTGCTCGGGGTCCTTCACGTTGTTCAGAACCGCGACCGGGTCGCTGGCATCGGCACTGCGCAGCACAATGTCGCCGATGCCCAGGATGCGCTCGCTGAGGCCCTGGGTGTAATCGATATCCTGCAGGCGGATCAGCTCGATGTTCTCGGAGGTTTTGCTCAACAAGCCACTCACCAGACGAATGCGCTCGGTGGTGACGATGTAGCGATCGGAGATGGACAGGAGCGGCCGGCCCTGCCAGACCACCTCTTCATCCGGCAGCGGCGGCGGGATCATGTCGTCCATATCCATGATCCGAACCGGCGTGCTGGCCCCTTCATTCAGGGTGTCTAAAATCGCATCAACCTCCAGCAACATGCCGTCGGCAACGGTGCTGATCAGGCGGTCCTGCTGGTCGGCCGGGATGGCTGAAATATCCACGCCACTTTGTTTGATTGACTGTTGGATGCGCCCAATGACGCGGTCGCGATGTTGTTCTATTCCCATAATTTGCTTCCTAAAACGAGTGCTTGCTCAGTGATAATGCCTTCGGATTTTTAGACAGAATGAACAGAATGAACAGAATTTAACAGAATGGGAACCGGCATTCCCCTTCTTCATTCTGTTAAATTCTGTTCATTCTGTCTAAAATCTGCTCCGCATTCACCACAAATTTTTAACGATTGTGACTTGATTATCGGCGTAATGAGCTTTACGCAAAATCGGCCAGCGAGTTGCTGCTTTATCCGCTGTCCTGCTCATCTCACAGCACAATCATATCGTCGGCGTGGATCAGCATCGGCGCGTAGTCGTAGCCCAATAAGTGCTCGATCTCGTCGCTGCGCTTGCCCGCAATCTTGCGCGTGTCGGTGGAGTTATAGCGGGCAATGCCACGGGCAATATCGTGGCCCAGCAGATTGCGCACGGCGATGATATTGCCGCGCTCAAAATCCACCAGCACCTCGCGCACGCCCACCGGCAACAGGCTTTTGCTATCGCTCACGGCTCGCGCCGCCCCTTCATCCACCCTCACCGCCCCCAACACCTTCTCCGACAGAATCCAACGCTTGCGGCCCTCCACCTCAGTGGCCTGGGCTGCAAAACGGGTGCCGATGGGCGCGCCATTTGCCGCATCAATGATGGCCTGTGATTGAGTGCCCTGCGCGATGACCACTTCGGTGCCCGAGCGGGTGGCCAGCTCGGCGGCCTGCAATTTGGTGGCCATGCCGCCGGTGCCCAGGCCGGTTTTGGTGCCACCGGCCAGGGCTCGAATGGCCGGCGTAATCTGCGGCACCTGCGAGATGAGTTGGGCATTTGGGTCGCGGCGCGGGTCGGCCGTGAACAGGCCGGGCTGGTCGGTCAGGATCACCAGCAGGTCGGCATTTAACAAATTAGCTACCAGTGCGGAGAGATTATCGTTGTCGCCGACGCGAATCTCATCCGTCACCACGGCATCGTTCTCGTTGATCACCGGCACAATGTGGTTGGACAAAATGGCCTGCAACGCGTCGCGGGCGTTGAGGTAGCGCCGGCGATCCTGCAAATCGGCCCGCGTGAGCAGCACCTGCGCCACCTGCACATCGAACATGCCAAACACCTGCTCCCAGGCCAGCATGAGATGGGTCTGGCCCACGGCCGCCAGCATCTGGCGCAGTGGAATCTCCTTGGGCGAGTGGGTATAGCCCAGCCGTTCGCGGCCGGCTGCCTGCGCGCCCGAGCTGACCAGCACCAACTGATGCCCCTGCTCGCGCAGTTGCACAATCTGTTGGGCAATCTCCAACATGCGCCGGTTGCTGAGGCGTGAGGTGCCGGCCGTCAGCGTGCTGGTGCCGACTTTGACAACGATGCATTGGGTATTCATGGCCTGTTTACGGGCCATGATTATAGAGAGGTTGGGGGTTAGCGCGTTTTAGTTTCGGATTGACATACTCCAGCTCGTTCTAGGCTAATGCCGCGTCGCGCATTAAGTTTGGTGCTCAATTGGGCCGAGCTGCATCGCGCCGATTTGCTGTTGAATTGGGAGCGGATGCGCAATGCGCAGGCGTTTAATAAGGTTGATCCACTTTAGCGAGAAACGCAAATGAGGAGCGATTGTGATGATGCCAAGAATTGTTAGCGTCAAAAACCTTGAAGGTTTTGTGCTGGAACTGACTTTCAACACGGGTGAGTCCGGCCTTATAGACTTTAGCGGCGATAGGGCAAAGTTTCATGGAGTGCTATCGCCGCTGCGGAACTTGGATTTCTTTGCTCAGGTGAAGGTTGACCCTGATAGTGGCACGCTCATCTGGCCGGGCGAGCTGGACCTCGACCCTGATGTGTTGTATTCCCGCGCAACCGGTGCACCTTTGCCGGCATTCGCGAGCGCTTTGACACCTGAGTAATTCAGCTTACGCCGAAGGCCGCGCGATGCCGTTGGAGCAGACGATTGCAGATCTAACTCAGCGCTGATAGGGCACGCGCACCTCAGGCCAACCGGCTTTGAAATCTTTCGTATTTCGGGTGATCAATAAGCAACCCTGGGTGTGCGCACAAGCGAGCACTAGGGCATCCGGCAGTCGCAGGCGGCGCTCTCGGCGCAACCGAACGGCCGCTTCCGAAACGGTGGCAGACAACTCCACGATCTCGAACAGACTCAATAGACTGCGCGCAGCTTGCTCCTCATCGGCGTTGTCCGCGCCCGCAAGCACCTCCATCCACGTAATCCGGCTAATCAGCAATGGCCGATAGCGTTTCAGTTCTTCAGCAGCTTCACCAATGCCGTTGAGATAATCTATCAAGATATTGGTATCGAAGACGGCCTTCATCTTTCCCACTCGGAGCGCAACTGCCGTTGATACTTCACGCCATCAATAGCCTTGTTAGCCTTCTTCTTCCACGCGCCAAAGCCGGGTAAGTCGCTCAGGGAAACGCTGGGTTGCGCCTTCAAATACGCCTCAACTGCCTTGCGAATCACCTCGGCACGCGAAATCTTGTCCCTGCGGCGCAGTTGGTCGAGCGCCGCGACCTGTTCTTTGGGCAGCTCAATGATGGTTCTCATGGGTGATATCATACATCGTCATCAGATGCCAAGTAGTACAGCCTCTTGAAAACAGCAGTTCCAAATTCAAAGCCAATGAGACATAATGCGATGGGATGACACATATAAACGCAGGGCGAATCGTGAAACAGTTGAGCGAACGGTGGGTCGGCATGCCAGAAACGCGGCAGGCGAGCAACGCGCAGAAGTATGAGATGAAGGATGCAGCCATGAGCGCGATGGGAGTGTTCTACACGCAGTGCCCCTCATTTTTGGCGCGGCAGAGAGACATGACCAAGCACAAAGGGCGGAGCAATGCGCACAGCCTGTTTCTGGTGAAGGCTATTCCAAGTGATGAGCAAACGAGAAACATGCTGGATGGGTTGGATGAGAGGTATTTTGGTGAGGATTACGAATGGTTGTATGAGCAACTAAAACAAGGTGGCAAACTGGATGAGTTTCGAGATGTAGGTGGAACGGTTTTGATGGGGTTGGATGGGACAGAGTTCTTTTCGTCGGAGAAGGTCAGCTGTCCACATTGTTTAGAGCGTAAAGATGTAGTCGGTGATGTGCATGACCATCATGGCGCGATTGTGCCGGTGCTGGTGAAGCCGGGGCGAAGCGAGGTTTTGGCGTTGATGCCAGAAATCATCGTGAAGCAAGATGGCAGCCTCAAACAAGACTGTGAGCAAAATGCAGCCAAACGCTGGCTCTGGAAACACAGCAGCAAATATGAACCTCGCAGCGTGACATTTCTAGGCGACGATCTGTATTCGCATGAGCCGTTGTGTCGGCAAATCAGCGAGGATTGCCAGCAGTTTTTTATATTTGTTGCCAAACCCGACTCACACACCAAACTGTATGAATGGCTTGCGTATTGTGCCCAGATCAATGCCATTGAGCAACTTCAACTACGGCGCTGGACGGGTCGAAGCCACGAAATTCTGACCTGCCGTTGGATGAGTGGCACACCCTTAACGGGCAGCCTTGATCCTGTGCTCGTGAACTGGTTCGAACTCACCATCACGCTTGAAACCAGCGGCAAAGTTGCGTATCACAACACCTGGGTCACCAACCACCCCGTCCACCGCGGAAATATTCAGCAACTGGCCGACGCAGGTCGCACGCGTTGGAAGACTGAAAACGAGAGTCACAACATTCTCAAACGACGTGGCTATCACGTTGACCACAATTTTGGACATGGTGACGACAACCTGTCGGCTGTTCTATTCACGATGAACGTGTTGGCCTTTTTGATTCACACCGTTCAACAGTTGCTCGACCAACCCTATCAGCTTCTGCGCAAGGCTCTGGCGACCCGTCAGACCTTTTTTGACGATCTGCGCGCCTTGTTGCGGTATCAATATTTTGCTTCTTGGTCCGAGCTTTTTGTGTTTATGTTTGATGGCCTTGAAATCCCTATCCCACCCGAACTTCAATCCTCGGCCTAAACTCCTCGCGGTGAGCACCTCTTCTCTATCGCCTGCACTTTTGCCCCTCATTTCTGCTTGGCTCACCTTGTTTTCGCTTTTATTTTTGAATTTGGAACTGCTGTCATCGCCTACTTTAATCAAACCATGGCCAAGCCGTTCAAGTGGACGTTTACTGGGCGACCCTTGATCGCCTAACTTGTCGCTCATTTCAAGAATGATGTACTAGCCATCTGATCTAAAAGCAACCTTTGCACGCTGTAGAGGCTCAGTAGACATTATTGGGAATAACAAAACGCGTTGTCGTAGGGGCGAAGCATTCGCCGCCAAAGTCTATGTTCACTGTGGTTTTGTAGGCGAATGCTTCGCCCTGACAGGCCTCACTGCCGGCCACGGCCAGCGCATCAAAATAGTTGATGTTGAGCTCGTAGGGGCTCTGGGTTCCATCGGGGTTGGTTTTGTAACCGACCTTGCCCTCGTTTCGCTCCACCATGCCCACCAGATCCTCAATCTGTAATTCGCTCAAAATGCCGCGGGCCGGGTTCAGGCCGATGCCATCGTGCGAGGACAAAAAGTTAAAGAAGGTGGTCTGGTCCGACGGCAACGCCAATTGATCCGCCCACTCTGAAAGTATGGTGGCATCGCCGCTGTGCAGGGTGTGCAGGGTCAGCGGCGGCAGCGCAAAGTTGTAGACCAGTTGGGCTTCGTTGGTGCCGTCGCCAAAATACGAGATGTTGTCCACATGCGGCACATTGGTCTCGGTGATGAGCTTGACCTGCGGTGCGGCCAGATTCAACACAGCCCGCATGAGTTGGATGATCTGATGCGTCTGTGGCAGATGAATGCATGAGGTGCCGATTTCCTTCCACATATAGGCGATGGCATCCAGACGAATAAACTCGGCCCCGCACTCGGCATAGAACAGCAGTAGATCCACGATCTCCAGCAACATCTGCGGACTGGCATAGTTTAGATCGACCTGATCGGCGCTGAAGGTCGTCTACACCTGCTTTGGACCATGGGCTGTCTCGAAAGTCGTAAGCAACGGCCACGCCGTGGCCGCACCACTTGGGACAGATCCGGGCTGCCGTCCACGATCACAAAGTAATCCTGATAGTGCGGCTCGCCTTTGAGAAAGCCCTGAAACCAGGCATGTTGGGCGGATGCGTGATTGATGACGGCATCGAACATCAGCCGGAACTGTTGAGCTAAAGGCTCGATATCGGCCCAGGACCCCAGGGCTGGATCTACGGCGCGATAGTCGGCCACGGAGAAGCCGTCGTCGGAGGTGTAGGGATAGAACAGCAAAATGTGGAGACACGACACCGCATCGCCCAGCACCCTCTCACAGAGTTGGCCAAGCGTACGCAACGGCGGCACGTTGGGCTCGCGCACCTGATCGCCATAGGTAATCAACATGGCATCGCGTTCGGTCAGCTCAGCAGCACGACGCAATGGCGCGCGGTGGGCGGCAATTAAATCCTGCAGTTGCGCAGCAGTGCGCGTGCCGGCCGCTTCGCCATACAACGCAATGCATCTGGCCCGCAATTGGTCGAGCGCGTCGGTCGAGATTGATTTCGTTGTCATTGTTCCTGTCTATGGCCTCCAGAAAAAATAGCTCCGGCTTCCCAATGCTTTGGAGGTTGGGCAGCACAAGAATGATCCAACAGGCTACGTCCAGGCTACATGAGCCCGGCAAATACCTTACCTCATGCGCTGGGTTGAGCCAGTTTTCAGACACTTCTATTAATGTGGCTGGTTAACGAGGAGGATTGACAGAGGGTGACGTGGACGCCGGAGTGTTTCAAGATCGTTGGAAATAAAAAGCGGCGCAACTGCTATTCAGTTAGCTGATGTAGGGGCGGGGCTGAGGCCCGTCTCATAGGCACGAAAATAAGGACTTCTCAAAGTCTCTTCCAGCAAAAGAACTCGGTTTTGGCTTCGTCAATGGACCCCCGACCCCTAAAGGGGAGTCGCTGAGGATGTCAGCGACTCCCCTTTAGGGGTCGGGGGTCTCCGAACCGGGACTCAATTCAAGCATTTTGCTGGGTTAACCCCATTGTTATGCCTATTTTCGTGCCTATGCGGGCGGCTGCCGCCACGCCCTTACCACGGCTTTTGCGCTAGAAATTTTACAAGTTGCGTAACATCAGTTAACAAGATAAAGATGGATTTCATCCTGTTAAGTCCTGTAAATCCGGTCTAAAAATCAGGGCTGAGTAGTTACCAATAATGTCTAATTCAACAAATATGAAATTGGCTGGAATGCTCAAGATGTTCAAGTCATTCATGATGGGGATCCAGTCTGTTCGTTCAAAAAGGCCGTGAAATCCAGCTCGCCCGGCGAGGCCCCATAGCCAGTCAAAATTGCAGCGGCTTCGCTCCGGTGTTGCATGCCGTGGTTCACGACATGAAACAGACAGTGCCACAACAGCCGTTCGCGCTTCTGCCCAGTTTCAATCGTATAACGCACATACGAGGTCATATCCGCTTCGGTGAGGTGAGTGAGGTAGTCTTGCATGGCACGTTCTTCCTCATGCCAGCGTTGCTGCTGATTCCACGTCTTTTCGATAGAACACAAAATAGCCTGTGGCCCGAAAGCCCATCGACGTATACAACGCCAGTGCGGCCACATTGTTGGGATCGAAACCCACCACAGCCCGGCGCATACCCGCGGCCTTCATGCGCCGCAACCCTTCGGCCATCACCACTTTGCCCAGGCCCATGCGCTGAAAATCTGGATGGGTGGCCACCGGCTCAAACAAGCCAATGGCATTCAGCGAATCGAACCAGATGCAACACGCCGACGCACCCCGGCCACAGGGCGAGCGCACAAACAGATCATGTTCGCCCTCGTAGACGGCAGAGCCAATGAATTTTGCATACTCCGCCACGTAGTCGTCCAACTCGTCATTGGACTTGAACGCGCCATGAGTCACCTGCGCCCGCAATCGGCCGTCATCGAGCGTGTGCACACCTTGCACTGTAAAACCGGCCGGCAATGGGACATCGGGCAACACATCCAGGGGCCGTTCGAATAGCGGCGCGGCCACATCCACCGGCACCACCGCAAACCCACGCGCTTTCATCTGACGGGCTAATACGGTGTCATGGCCCATTGCCCAAAACGGTGAGATCTGTTTTACGCCTGCTTCGCGCGCCCGTGCCTCGGCCCATGCCACATACTCATCCATCACCCCTTCGTGTGCCGGCGTGTCATACAACGCCGGGCTCACAAATAAATCAAATGTCTTTTCATGGCGCGAGAAGATGGCCCAGGCTTCCAGTATCGGTCGCTCACAGTCATCATCCACGCGCTCCCAAAGCCGCAAGTTGCGCCGGTTTTCCTGTTCATCAGGCGGCACATGCGTGTCCCAGTCCAGACACCCTGGATGGGTGTACGACGCGCCAATCTGGGCGTGTACGCCATCCATCAGCAGTTGCCGCATGCGCACCCGGTCTGTCGGGTCACGGTAAGGTCGGGATTGAATCTTCATCATATGGGTTTGATCTGGGTCAACGAAGTATGAAGCGCCGTCAGGGCCTCATCTACGGCATCATGGCCCGGCAGATTGAGCCATCACACGGAATCCAATGGGATTGGACTCAACCAGTGTAGGCGTTGGTACACCCTGTGGCTACCCGCAGATTTACGGAGATTTCGATGATGTGAATTGGTGATCTCACGATCCGGCAGCAGCAAACAAATCGCTGGCCAGATACTTCATGCCGCTGTCTACGGCCACCGTCGCCACCAGATTGCCAGGGCCCAACTCGTGGGCCCGTTGCACGGCTGCAACCCCATTGAAGGCCGAGGACGTTCCCGCGAAAATGCCCTCTTCCCGCGCAGGCCGTAAACTAGCAGTCCTATGGAATATAGACAACTGGGCGGCTCAGGATTGATGGTGCCGGTGCTAAGTTTTGGCACAGCCACCTTTGGCGGCGGCAACGAATTCTTCAAAATGTGGGGCAGCACCCAAGTGGATGAGGCGACGCGACTTGTCGATATTGCGTTGGAGGCCGGCGTCAATCTATTCGACACATCCGATGCGTATTCAGACGGCATCTCCGAGGAGATTCTCGGCCAGGCTATCGGCAGCCGGCGCAATCAAGTGCTCATCGCCACCAAGGCCTGCTTTCGCTCTGAGCCGGGACCGAACGGCCAGGGCACCTCGCGCTACCACCTCATCCGCGCATGTGAAGCCAGCCTGCGCCGGCTCAAAACCGACACCATCGACCTGTATCAACTGCACGGCTTCGATGCGATGACGCCGGTCGAGGAAACCCTGCGCGCGCTGGACGATCTGGTGCGCAGCGGCAAGGTGCGCTACATCGGCTGCTCCAACTTCTCCGGCTGGCACCTCATGAAATCGCTGGCGATCTCGGACAAATATGGCTGGGCCAGGCACGTCTCGCACCAGGCCTACTACTCACTGGCGGGCCGCGAATATGAGTGGGAGTTGATGCCACTGGCGATTGACCAGAAAGTCGGCACCGTGGTGTGGAGCCCGCTGGCGGGTGGCCGCTTGACCGGCAAGGTGCGCCGTGGGCAGAAGCCGCCCGAGGGCAGCCGCGTCAGTGTGTTCGCCGAGACCGCCCAATCCGGCAACGACGAAGCCCTCTACCGCACGGTGGATGTGATGGATGAGATCGCCAGCGAGACCGGCAAGACCCACTCGCAAATTGCGCTCAACTGGTTGCTGGGCCGGCCAACCATCTCCACGATCATCTTCGGCGCGCGCAACGAAGCGCAGTTGAAAGAGAATTTGGGAGCCGTGGGTTGGAAGCTAACACCAGACCAGGTCGCCCGGTTAGACGCGGCCAGCACGACGCCGATGATCTACCCCTACTGGCATCAACGCGGCTTCGAGCGCAATCCGTTCCCAACACGATGAGTGCAACACAAGACCTCGCGGGTCTGGACACGCTGGGATGCTCCGACGAGAAACTCGATAGGACCCGCGAGGTCAGCCGTGTCAAAATTCGCGGCGTTCGACCCGGCCCAGATACACCGACAACACAATCAGCGGCAGCACCAGCACATAGTTGATGGCCAGCGCGGCTTGAAAGCTCGACGCTTCGGCGAGGATGCCGATCCACAGCGGCGGCAGCATCGAGCCCAGCGTCAGCCCCACATTCAGGGTGCCGCTCAACTTCACGCTCTCCTGCGGATAGAGCTGAGCTCCATAAGCCAGCGCGGTGGGAAAGAGGCCGGACAGGCTGAGACCGGTGAAGAGCACGCCGGCCACCACCATCCACGGCGGCACATTCAGCACCACCAGAGGATAAGTGACAGTAATGCCGATTGACAGCACCAGCAGAATCCGGCCATAGCGAAATCGCTCGGCGATGGCGGCGCAGATGAATCGTCCCGCCGTCAGCCCGACATAGAAGATCGAAATGGTCGAGATTGAGAACAGCACCGAGAAACCCGCCGACTGCTGCATGAAGATGGCGATCCAACCCAATAGGCC
>Ga0105044_10009731_pt1 | contig 13142 bp, 14 predicted proteins | sample MAT01_FD_78092 | JGI IMG/M metagenome (GOLD analysis project Ga0105044, IMG submission 78092) | Freshwater microbial communities from Lake Fryxell liftoff mats and glacier meltwater in Antarctica - MAT-01 | ecosystem: Environmental > Aquatic > Freshwater > Ice > Liftoff microbial mat | place...
CGCCGGCGAGTGCGACCATCTGCCCGAGCAGGCCTTCTACATGGTCGGCACCATCGACGAGGCCTTCGAGAAGGCCAAGAAGATCAACTAAGGAACCGCGATGGCGACCATCCATGTCGACGTGGTCAGCGCTGAGACCAGCATCTTCAGCGGCGAAGCCCGGTTCGTGGCTTTGCCGGGCGAGAACGGCGAACTCGGCATCCTGCCGCGCCACACGCCGCTGATCACGCGCATCAAGCCGGGCGCGGTGCGTATCGAGAAGGCCGACGGCAGCGGCGAGGAATTCGTCTTCGTCGCCGGCGGCATCCTCGAGGTGCAGCCGGGCTCGGTGACGGTGCTGGCGGATACGGCCATCCGTGGCCACGACCTTGACGAGGCCAAGGCCTCCGAGGCGAAGAAGCAGGCCGAGGAAGCGATGCGCAACGCCAAGACCGACATCGACCTGGCCGCGGCGCAAAGCGAGTTCGCGACCATGGCCGCGCAGCTGGCGGCGATCCAGAAGCTTCGGCGCAAGTAAAGCGGGCGCCCGACGGGCGCCCACGAAGGCCATCGATTCGGGCGCCGCGAGGCGCCCGAATCGTTTGTGGCTCAGCCGGCCAGAGACACCGCGATGCGGCGGATGGCCGTCAGCGCGCGGTCCACATCGTCCGGGTCATGCCACACGTGCGTCGAGATGCGCATCGGGAAGCGGTTCACCGTGGTGTTCGAGCCTCGCGATACGGGCGTCGGCACCGTGGTGTTGCGGATGACGATGTTGTCCTCGGTCGAGAGCCGCGTGACCAGTTGGCCGCTGGTGGTCGAGGTGTTGATGGCCTCCACGCCGCGCGCCAGGCCGAAGAAAGGGTCGAAGCAGGTCAGCGCCGAGTTCAACTCTTCGGAGTCGTTCGGGCAGTACAGCGCGCCCTCGTTCCAGATCTCGACGATGCGCCGCTTGGTATAGGCGGCCATGGTGAGCGTGTAGGTCTCGATCTTCTTGCGCCCGATCTCGTCCCACATCTTGCAGGCCTCGGCCACGGCGCCGATCAGCGGCACGTGCTTGCTGCCGCAGCTCTGAATGACGCCGCCGATGTCGAATACCGCGGTGGCCGAGGTGGAGCCGGCGCGGCTGGCCCAGGGCGTGGTGCCGACCATGATCTTCTGCGCCCCGGCGTCGCGGCCGTCGATGCTGAGCACCGCGCCTGCCGTGCCGGACAGACTGCTGGTGGTGACCGGGAAGTAAGCCGGCAAAGGCAGCGGGTTGAAGGTCGGCCGCACCTTGTTACGGATGATCAGGATGCCGGTCGAGCCGGGCGCGCATTGCCACTTGTGCGCCGCGCCGGCCATGAAGTCCACGCCCAGCTCGGCATAGTTGTAGGCCATCATGCCCGGCAGGTGGGCGCCGTCGCAGATGGTGATGATGGGCGTGTTGCCGGTGCTCTTGGCAATCGCCACGTCGACGATGCGTCGGATCGGCAGCATGGTGCCGGTGAGGAAGGTCGGCGAGGACCACATCAGCGCACGCACGCGTTGTCCGGCCGCCCGCGCGGCGTCGATCTCGCGCCCGAACAGGTCGGCGTACTGCTGCGGCGTGGTGCCGTTGCCCACCGGCAGCACGACGCGGCGCACGATCAGGCCGTAGCGGTCGCGTGCGATGGCCAGCGGCACGTCGCCGCCGGGGTGCTCCTGGTTGGTGGTGATGACGACGTCACCGCGCTCCCAGACGATGCCCAGCAACGCATGGCACATGCCGTCCGAGGTGTTGTAGGAAACCACCATCTCGTCGGGGTCGACGCCGAAGCCGGCGCCGGCCAGCGTGCCTGTGCCGCGCGCGATCGCCGTGCGTTGCGTGATGAAGCTGCTGTAGCCGTTGCGCGATTCGACCGCGTAGTCCAGATTGTCGGCGGTGAACTTGTCCAGCACCACGCGCGGCATCGAGCCGGCGGTGCCGATGTTCATGAACAGCTTGCCCGGGTTGAGCACGAAGCGGCTCTGCACCGTGGTCCAGAAGCCGGCGTCGGCGAGCAGCGCGGTGCGCAGCTCGGCGGAGCTGGTGTTGGCCTCGGCCGAGCCGCAGCCGGCCAGCGGGCCCAGCGCGGCGATGCCACCCGTGACGCCGAGCATCTTCAGGAAGCCCCGCCGCTTGGGCGTCCAGCTGCCGATTTCCTCTGCGCTGTAGGTGGTCGGGACGGCGACATCGGTGGTCGAGGGTACAAGGCTGTTCATCGCTTCTCCAGGGGTGGGGGCGGACATAGACTTTGCCGGCGGCCCGGACAGGGGCCGCCGGCCTCGGGACAGCAAACGAGGCGCGGAGGAGCTACTTCGACGCGATGACTGCGATCTCTACCAGCACGTCGCGCGGCAGGCGCGAGACTTCCACCGTGGCGCGTCCGGGCGGGGCGGTCTTGAAGTACTCCGCATAGATGCGATTCATGGTCGCGAAGTCGTTCAGGTTCTTCAGGTAAACCGTCGACATCACCACGTTGTCGTAGCTCATGCCTTGCGCCTTCAGCTTGGCGCCGATGTAGTCCAGTACCAGCTTGGTCTGCTCTTCGATCGTCGCGCCCTGCACGGCATTGCCGGCCTTGTTGAGCGGGATCACGCCGGCCAGGAAGTACAGGTTGCCCGTCTGCACCATCTGCGAATACGGGCCGATGGCCGGATAGACCTCGGTGGTGGTGTGAATGGTCTTGCCTCCGGTGGCGCAGCCTGCAAGCACCGCGGCGGCAGCAAGCAGGGCAAAAGCGGGCAGTCGAACAAAGCGTTTCAGCACAGGGTTTCTCCGGGAGCGGGCGGTGGAACGACGGAATCGGCGGATACGACCATTCCAGTCTAGGAGCGAGGCTGTTGCCGGAATGCCAAAACCACGCCCGAATGAGGGGTGGGCAAGCGTGCTGAACGATGATCAGGCAAGCTGTTCGATGCGGTCCGGAGGGCCGCATCCAGGTATGCTGAAGCTTCCCTTGTATCGAGTGAAAGCGACGGAGACAAAGCGCATGGCCAGCCCGGAAAAGAGCGTCACCAAGAAGCTGAAGCACATCAGTGGCAAGTTCGGCAAGGGGGAATATCTGGAGAAGCTCGCGCCGATGCAGCTTGAGCTCAACGAGGTGGCGCGCTGGCTGCAGTACACCGGCCAGCGGCTGCTGGTGCTCGTCGAGGGCCGCGATACCGCCGGCAAGGGGGGCGCCATCTCGGCGATCGCCGAGACGCTGAACCCGCGCCAGTGCCGCACCGTCGCGCTGGCCAAGCCCAGCGACCGCGAGAAGACGCAGTGGTACTTCCAGCGCTATGTGCCGTACCTGCCGGCGGCCGGTGAGATCGTGCTCTTCGACCGCAGTTGGTACAACCGCGCCGGCGTCGAGCGGGTGATGGGCTTTTGCACCGAAGAGCAGGTGCGTGGCTTTCTGAAGCAGGCGCCGGTGTTCGAGAAGATGCTCGCCGACGAAGGCATCCTGCTCTTCAAGTACTGGCTGACGGTCGACCAGGACAAGCAGGAGGAGCGTTTTGCCGAGCGCCTGGCCGACCCGCTCAAGCGCTGGAAGCTGAGCCCGATCGACGTCGACGCGCGCGCCAAGTTCGCCGAGTACGGCCGCGCGCGCGACGCGATGCTCAAAGCCACGCACACGCGGCATGCGCCGTGGACACTGGTCGACTTCAACGAGCAGCGCCGCGGTCGGCTGACGCTGATCCGCCACCTGCTCGACCATGTGCCCGAGCACGCCGTGCCCGAAGCGCCGTTCGAGTTCCCGCCGCTGGGTGCGGCTCCGCTGAAGGAGCGCTTCGGCACCCCGCTGAAACCGATCGCGTCTCTGCGCTGAGCGCCGCCCTCGCCCGGCCGACCAATGGGTTGCGTGCAGCGCGATACTCACCGACTGCACCGCCAAGAATCCAGCGGTGGTCTTGCAAGCCCTCGAACTCCCGCGGAATCGCCCTGTCAATGGAAGTCAGACTCGAGAAGCGTTACCCGTTGGCAGCCGGCACTGAACAAGCCTGGGCTGTGCTGTCGGACGTGCGCGCCACGGCCGGCTGCATGCCCGGCGCGGCGATCACCGAACAGATCGACGACACGCACTACAAGGGCACGGTGAAGGCCAAGGTGGGCCCGGCGGTGATGAGCTTCGGTGGTGACATCGAGGTGCTGGCGCTGGACGCCGCCACCCGTTCGCTGCAGATGCTGGGCAAGGGGGCGGACAAGTCCGGCTCCTCGGCCTCGATGAACCTCAGCGCGCGCGTCGAGCCGGGCGAGACCGCCGGCAGCAGCACGCTGGTGGGCACGGCGACGATCGTCGTCAGCGGCAAGCTGGCGCAGTTCGGCAGCCGGTTGCTGGTGCCGGTGTCGGACATGATGCTCGGCCAGTTTGCCGACAACTTCCGCATCGCCGCGGCGGCGGTGCCTGCGCCCGCCGCGGCGCCCGGAGAAGGCGCGGCACTGGTTGTCCAGGCCAGCCCCGCGGTCACCGTGCCGCCGCCCAAGCCCGTGCAGGAGATCAACGCGCTGGCACTGATGTGGGGTCTGATCAAGGGCTGGTGGATGGGTCTCTTCGGCAAGAAGTCCTGAGCGCCTGTGAAGCTGTCCGCCGTGCTGCTGGCCGCCGGGGCCGGGTCGCGCATCGGGTCTCGGCCCAAGAGCCTGCTCGAGCTCGACGGCGTGCCGCTGATCCGGCGCCAGCTGATCGCGCTTTCTGGCGCCGGGGTCGACGAGGTGGTGGTGGTGCTCGGCCACCATGCCGAGCGCATCGAGCCGGTGGTTCAGAACTTCCCCGTCACCGTGGTGCGCAACCCGAACCCCGACGACGGCCAGGTGTCTTCGCAGCGCATCGGGCTGGCCGCACTGACCGGCCAGCCCGACGCCGTGATCGTGGCGCTGGCCGATCAGCCGCTGCTCGACGCGCTAGACATCGCATCCCTGATCTGCGCCTTCGAGAAGCGTCGCGAGGGCGTGCAGGTGGTCTACCCGCGGGTTGGCGGCGAGCGCGGCAACCCGGTGATCTTCAGCGCCGAGGTGCGCGCGCAAGTCCTCGCCGGCGGCGCGCAGCTGGGTTGCCGTCAGTGGCAGGCGGCGCACCCCGAGGCGGTGCAGGCCTTCGAGACCGACAACCGGCACTACCGCGTCGACATCGACACGCCCGAGGACCTGGCCCGCTTCGAGCGCGAGACCGGCCACACGCTTCGCTGGCCGACAGCGCTCGCGCTGCCCTGATCGCCACCTGCACTCAAGCGCAAGCCACCGCCCATCGAAGCCTTTCTCGTGTCCACCGGCATCGTCGCCCTCGGCGAGATGGGCGACAAGACGCAGCTGCTGGCGATGGTGCTGGCGGCGCGCTTTCGCAAGCCGTGGCCGATCGTGGCCGGCATTCTTGTCGCCACGCTGGCCAACCACGCGCTGGCCGGGCTGGTCGGCGAGGGCGTGGCGCGTGCGCTCGGCCCGGACTGGCTGCGCTGGGTGGTCGGGCTGGGCTTCCTGGCGATGGCGGCCTGGATGCTGGTGCCCGACAAGGCCGGCGAAGTGCAGGCCGGGCCGGGCAGGCTGGGCGTCTTCGGCACCACGCTGGTGGCCTTCTTCATCGCCGAGATGGGCGACAAGACGCAGATCGCCACGGTGGCGCTGGCCGCGCGCTTCAGCGACCTGCTGGCGGTGGTGGCCGGCACCACGCTGGGCATGATGCTCGCCAACGTGCCGGCGGTGTTCCTGGGCGAGCGGATCGCGCGTCGCGTCTCGATGCGCTGGGTGCACGGGCTGAGCGCGGCCTTGTTTGCGCTGCTGGGCGGGCTGACGCTGGCGAACGTCGGCGGGCTGTTCTGACGGTCGGCCGGTGCCGGCGCATACTGCCTGCCCGCGTACGACCTGGCCCGCCATGAACAGCATCGACGTCGAAGTCATCCGCACCGCGATGGACTGGATGAACCGAGGCCACCGCGTCGTGATGGGCACGGTGGTGCGCACCTGGGGCAGCAGCCCGCGCCCGCCGGGCAGCCTGATGATCATCCGCGACGACGGGCAGGTGGCCGGCAGCGTCTCGGGCGGCTGCATCGAGGACGACCTGATCGGCCGCGTGGCGCGTGGTGAACTGGCCAGCCGGCTGCCGCAGACCACCACCTACGGCGCCAGCGCCGAGGAGGCGCAGCGCTTCGGCCTGCCCTGCGGCGGCACGGTGCTGGTGGTGCTGGAGCCGCTGTCGGTGCAGTCGTTGCTGCGTGAACTGCTGGCGGCGATCGAACAGCACCGGCGTGTGCGCCGCCGCCTGGACATGGCGACGGGTCTGGTGGCGCTGGAGCCCGCCGACGAGGGCGACACGGTGCGCTTCGACGAGCGCACGCTGACCACAGTGCATGGCCCGCGGCTGCGCCTCTTGATCATCGGCGGTGGGCAGCTCTCGCGCTATCTGGCCGGCTTTGCGGTGATGCTCGACTACCGCGTCACCATCGGCGAGCCGCGCGAGGAGTACCACGAGGGCTGGGCGGCCCTGGAAGGGGTCACGCTCTCGCGCCAGATGCCCGATGACCTGGTGCTGGCGATGAACCTGGATGCGCACAGCGCCGTCGTTGCCGTCACGCACGACCCCAAGCTCGATGACCTGGCGCTGATGGAGGCGCTGAAGACGCCGGCCTTCTACGTCGGCGCGCTCGGCTCGCGGCGCAACAACGACGCGCGCCGCCAGCGCCTGCGCGAATTCGACGTCAGCGCCACCGAGGTGGCCGCGCTGCGCGGCCCGGTGGGGCTGAACCTGGGCGGGCGCACGCCGCCGGAGATCGCGCTCTCGATCGTCGCCGAGATGACCGCCATCCGCCGCGGCGTGCCGCTGGACGGGACGCTGGCCGACTGGAGCGGCTCGCTCACCGCCTGCCGGGTGGCGGCGACGCCCTGAGCACGGCGACCCCCCATCCCCAACCTCATCGAGGACTTCCCTTGACCCCGGCACTCGACATCGTCGGCCTCTGCGGCAGCCTGCGCGCCGCGTCGCTCAACCGCAAGGCGCTGAACCTGGCCGGCGCCAGCATGCCTGCGGGCATGCAGCTCGAGGTGCTCGACTGGCGCGGCTTGCCGCTCTTCGACGGCGACGTGATGGCGCAGGGCGTGCCCGCGGCCGTGACCGCGCTGACCGAACGCATCCGCCGCGCCGACGCGGTGCTGATCGCCACGCCCGAGTACAACTTCTCGCTGCCCGGCGGGCTGAAGAACCTGATCGACTGGATCAGCCGAGACGCCACGCAGCCTTTCGCGCTGAAGCCGGTGGCGATCCTCAGCGCCTCGCCCGGGCCGTTGGGCGGCGCGCGCGTGCAGTACGACCTGCGCCGCGTGATGCTGTTCCTCAACGCGATGGTGCTGGCCAAACCCGAGGTCTTCATCGGCAGCGCGGCGGGCAAGTTCGATGCCGCCAGCGGCGAGTGCACCGACGAGGCGACGCGCAAGTTCATCAGTGCGCAGATGCTGGCCTTCGAGGGCTGGATCGCCGGCGTCAGGCGCCTGCGCGGTTAGCGCAGGTCGGCGCGGTCCGGCAGTTCGTTCGGGTTGGTCTCGCCGGGGGCCAGCGCAAAGTGCTGCGCAAGCGTGGCATCCACGGCGTCGATCGCCTCGGCCAGACCGGCCTCGAAGCGGCCGGCGCGGAAGGCCTCGCGCATGCCGCCGATCAGCTGATCCCAATGCGCCTGCGGCACCCGGCGCACCACGCCGCGGTCGGCCACGATCTCGATCGCGCGCTCGGCCAGCAGAAGGTAGATCAGCACGCCGTTGTTGGCCTCGGTGTCCCACACGCGCAGCTTGCCGAACATCGTCACCGCGCGCTCACGCGTCGTCGCGCCGCGCCACAGGTAGGACAGCGGCAGCCCGGCCTCCACACACAGCCGGATCTCGCCGCTGTGCCGGTGTTCGCTGCCGGCCACGCGCTGCTCGAGCCGCGCCAGCGCCGCGTCGTCCAGCGCGCGCCGGGTGTCGGTCTCGTCCATCCAACGATGTCTGAGGATGCGTGCCAGTCGGTTCATCTACCAGCCCCCCGACGCACCGCCGCCGCCGAAATTGCCGCCGCCGCCGGACGAGAAGCCCCCGCCGCCGAAGCCGCCGCCGCCCCCGCCGAAGCCGCCACCGCCGCCGCTCCAGCCACCGATGTGCGGCAGGCTGCCGCGTCCGCGCGTGGCGCCGCGCAGCGCGCTGCCCACGCCGAACAGGCCCACCAGCACCAGCGCCACCACGCCGGCGCCCGCGGCCATCAGCAGGCTGGCGGTCAACCACCAGCCGATGCCGCCGGCCGCACCAGCGGTGACGAGCGAGCCCAGCTTGCGACCGAAGACCCGGGTCAGCACGGTGCCGATGATCGGCACCGCGACCAGGAAGAACATGCCCAGTTCGTCGAGCTGAAAGCCGGGCCGGGCCTGCTTGCGCGCGGCCGGCGCAGGCAGCGCCTCACCCTTGATGCGCGCCATCAGCTGCGTCAACCCGGCGTCGATGCCGCCGGCGTAGTCGTCGGTGCGGAAGGCCGGTCGCATCGCGTTGTCGATCACCTGCCGGGCGGCCAGGTCGGGCACTGCGCCTTCGAGTGCCTTGGCCACTTCGATGCGCACCCGTCGGTCGCCCTTGGCAACCACGACCAGCAGGCCGTCGCCCACCTCGCGGCGGCCGATCTTCCACGCCTCGGCCACCCGCTGGGCGTAGGCGCTGATGTCTTCGGGCAAGGTACTGGCCACCATCAGCACGACGATCTGCGGCCCCGCTTCCGCCTCGAAGGCGGCCAGCCGCGTCTCCAGGGCCTGCAACTTCGCGGCATCGAGCGTGCCGGTCTGATCGATCACGCGCGCGCTCAACGCGGGCACCGGCAGCACGTCTTGTGCGTGCGCGGCCAGCCCGGCCAGCATCAGCGCCAGCCAGGCCAGCAGAGACAGCGTGCGGCGCATCGGGTGCAGCATCATCTGCCGCGCGCAGGCATCACTTCGGCGCCGGCTTGTCGAAGTTGACGGCCGGCGGGGCCGAGATCTGCGCCTCGTTGGCGACGGTGAAGCTGGGCTTGACGGCGTAGCCGAAGATCATCGCCGTCAGGTTGTTCGGGAAGCTGCGCGTCAGCACGTTGTATTCCTGCACCGTCTTGATGTAGCGGTTGCGCGCCACGGTGATGCGGTTCTCGGTGCCTTCGAGCTGCACCCGCAGGTCCTGGAAGCCCTGGTTGGCCTTCAGGTTGGGGTAGTTCTCGGTCACCACCAGCAGGCGCGACAGCGCGCCCGACAGCTCGCCCTGCGCCTGCTGGAACTTGCTGAAGGCCTCGGGGTTGTTCAGCGTCTCGGGCGTGACCTGGATCGAGGTGGCTTTGGCGCGCGCCTCGATCACCCGGGTCAGCGTCTCCTGCTCGAAGTTGGCCTCGCCCTTGACGGTGGCGACGATGTTGGGGATCAGGTCGGCGCGCCGCTGGTACTGGTTGAGCACCTCGGACCAGGCCGACTTGGTCTGCTCGTCCAGCCGCTGGAAGTCGTTGTAGCCGCAGCCGCTGAGCGCCAAGACCGCGCCCAGCGCAGCCAGCCAGGTCAGAAACTTCTTCATGAGACGGATCCTCCTCCAAGGGGGCGGTGATGGTACGCCCCGACCCAAGATGGGGGCCGGCGCGCTGCCGTCAAGGGGGCTGCAGCGTGCCCCCGATAATCCGCGACATGCCTCAAACCCTGCTCAACGACACCTTCTTGCGCGCCTGCCTGCGCCAGCCCACCACGCACACGCCCGTCTGGCTGATGCGCCAGGCCGGGCGCTACCTGCCCGAGTACGTTGCCACGCGCGCCAAGGCCGGCAGCTTCATGGGGCTGGCGACCAACGTGGACTACGCCACCGAGGTGACGCTGCAGCCGCTCGAGCGCTGGCCGCTCGATGCGTCGATCCTGTTCTCCGACATCCTCACGGTGCCTGACGCGATGGGGCTGGGCCTGTCGTTCGCGCTGGGCGAGGGTCCGCGCTTCGCGCACCCGGTGCGCGACGAGGCCGCGGTGGCCGCGCTGCAGGTGCCCGACATGGACAAGCTGCGCTACGTCTTCGATGCCGTCGGCAGCATCCGCCGCGCGCTCAACGGCCGCGTGCCGCTGATCGGCTTTTCCGGCAGCCCCTGGACGCTCGCCTGCTACATGGTCGAAGGCGCCGGTTCCGACGACTACCGGCTGGTCAAGAGCATGCTTTACAGCCGGCCCGACCTGATGCACCGCATGCTGGACATCAACGCGCGCGCGGTGACGGCCTATCTGAACGCGCAGATCGACGCCGGCGCGCAGGCGGTGATGGTGTTCGATTCCTGGGGTGGCGTGCTGGCTGACGGGGCCTTCCAGAACTTCAGTCTGGAGTACACCCGCCGGGTGGTGGCCGGGCTGAAACGCGAGGCCGACGGCGTGCAGGTTCCCGTGATCGTGTTCACCAAGGGCGGCGGGCCGTGGCTGGAGCAGATCGCCGCCATCGGCGCCGACGTGGTGGGGCTGGACTGGACGGTCAACCTCGGCCGCGCCCGCGCGATGGTCGGCGGCCGCGTCGCGCTGCAAGGCAACCTCGACCCGAACGTGCTCTTTGCGCCGCCCGAGGTGGTGGCGCGCGAGGCGGTGGCGGTGCTCGACAGCTTCGGTGCGCCGCAACGCGCCGATGGTGGCTGGGACGGGCACATCTTCAACCTCGGCCACGGCATCAGTCAGTACACACCGCCGGACCATGTCGGGGCGCTGGTGCAGGCCGTGCACAGCCACTCGCGGCGCATGCGGGAAGGTAAGTGAGCGCTCAGGGGTTGACTTATCCCCAGTTTCGGTGCTGCGGTGCAGCGTGCTGAGGACCACCCCGAGAGGCCGCTGAAGATCGCGGATTTTCGTGTCAAGTCATTGATTTAGTTATATTTTTCAGCGCTGCTGCCAAATGCGGCAGGGGCCGCACCGCGGCACAGAATCAAGCACTTGGCGTTGCTGGACTCAGCTTGCCCACAAAGTTATCCACAGATTCGGTGGACATCTCGAAAAGTCTTTTCGAATCATGAGCTTGGCTTGATTCCCTCAGGCGAAACCGAGCTTTCGTGTGCAAGTGCACAGTCTGCCGAGCCCGCGCCCGGCGGCGTGACGGTGTCGGTGGCGGTCGACACGCCGCTGCACGCCGCGCTCGGCGGGGTGCTCGAATACCTGCACACAACCCCGCTGGCCGCGGGCACGCTGGTGCGCGTGCCGCTGGGCCGGCGCACCGTCACCGGGGTGGTCTGGCCGCAACCGGCGGCCGAGCCGGCGCCGGCCGATTCACTGCGGCCAGTGGCCGAGGTGCTGTCGGCGCTGACGCCGCTGCCGCCGTCCTGGCTGGCGCTGGTCGGCTTCGCCGCCGGCTACTACCAGCGCGGCACGGGTGAGCTGGCGCTGGCGGTGCTGCCGCCCGAACTGCGCACGCTCGATGCCCTCAAGCTCGGCCGGCGCCTGGCCCGGCTGCCGCGCGCCGACCCGGACGGCGTCCACCCGCTGCCCGAACGTCCCGCGCTCACCGATGAACAAGCCGCCGCGCTGGACGCGCTGCCGGCCGAGGGCGCGCTGACCGCGCTGCTGTTCGGCGTCACCGGCAGCGGCAAGACGGAGGTCTACCTGCGTGCCGTCGAGCGCGCGCTCGACGCCGGCGGACAGGCGCTGCTGCTGGTGCCCGAGATCAACCTCACGCCGCAGCTCGAAGCGCGTATACGCGCGCGCTTTCCGGGACGGCGCCTGGTCAGTCTGCACAGCGGCCTGACACCGGCGCAGCGGCTGCGCCACTGGCTGCTGGCGCTGCAGGGCGGCGCCGATCTGGTGCTGGGCACGCGCATGGCGGTCTTCACACCGCTGCCGCGGCTGGCGCTGATCGTCGTCGACGAAGAGCACGACCCCTCGTTCAAGCAGCAGGAAGGCGCGCGCTACTCGGCGCGCGACCTGGCCGTCTGGCGCGGACGCCACGAGGCCGTGCCGGTGCTGCTGGGCTCGGCCACGCCGTCGCTGGAAAGCTGGTCGCAGGCGCAGGCCGGGCGTTACCGGCTGCTGACGATGGCCCGCCGCATCGGCGACAGCGCGATGCCGCGGGTGCGCTTCGTCGATCTCGGCGCGCTGCCCAAGCCGCGCGCCGGCGTCGCCCCGCCGGTGCTGGCGCCGGCCCTGCTGGCGGCCATCGAAGAACGCCGCGCGCGCGGCGAGCAGAGCCTGCTGCTGCTGAACCGCCGCGGCTACGCGCCGGTGCTGCACTGCGGCGCCTGCGACTGGAAGAGCGATTGCCCGCACTGCAGCGCCTGGCGTGTCTTTCACAAGTCCGACCGGTCGCTGCGCTGTCACCACTGCGGCCTCGCCGAACGCGTGCCGCGCGCCTGCCCGGCCTGCGGCAACCTGGACATCGCGCCGCTGGGCCGCGGCACCGAGAAACTCGAAGAGCAGTTGGGCGTGCTGCTGCCCGGCGCCCGCATCGCGCGCATCGACGCCGACAGCACGCGTGCCGAGGGTGCCCTGCAGGCGCAACTGGCAGCGGTGCATGCCGGCGAGGTGGACGTGCTGGTGGGCACGCAGATGGTGGCCAAGGGGCACGACTTTCGCCGCATGACGCTGGTGGCGGCGGTCAACCCCGACGGTGCGCTGTTTGCCAGCGACTTCCGCGCCGCCGAGAGGTTGTTTTCGCTGCTGCTGCAGGCGGCCGGCCGCGCCGGGCGCGATGCCGCGCAGGGCGGCGGCAGCGAGATGTGGGTGCAGACCTGGGCGCCGCGCCATCCGGTGTACGCGGCGCTGGCTGCGCACGACTTCCGCGCCTTCGCGCAGGCGCAGCTGCAAGAGCGCGAGCGCCTGGGGCTGCCGCCGTACAGCCATCTGGCGCTGCTGCGCGCCGAGGCGCGCACGGCCGCCGAGGCGCAGGCCTTCCTCGAGGCCGCCACCGACGCCGCGGCTGCGCTGCCCGAGGCCGCCACGGTGACGCTGTACCCCCCGGTGCCGCCGCCGGTGGCCCGCGTGGCCGGTGTCGAGCGGCTGCAGATGCTGGCCGAGTCGGTCTCCAGGCCGGCGCTGCAGCGCTTCCTGGCGGCCTGGGCGCCGGGGCTGCACGCCGCCCGAGCAGCGCACCGCGGCCTGCGGCGCTGGGCGATCGACGTGGACCCGCTGGGGATCTGACACGCCTGTGCGGCACTCATCCGCGCGGCGCCGCCCCCATCGCCCAGGCCAGCAGCGTGAAGCTGACGAAGGCGGCC
>Ga0105044_10009733_pt1 | contig 13141 bp, 12 predicted proteins | sample MAT01_FD_78092 | JGI IMG/M metagenome (GOLD analysis project Ga0105044, IMG submission 78092) | Freshwater microbial communities from Lake Fryxell liftoff mats and glacier meltwater in Antarctica - MAT-01 | ecosystem: Environmental > Aquatic > Freshwater > Ice > Liftoff microbial mat | place...
AGTTGCAAGGCGCAAACCGCAGACGTAGCTTGAGCTATGGCGAGGATTTTGCAACGCCGCAGACCGCCCAAAGCGGGGATGCGGGCGCAGCGAGGGACTTGTTCAGCGTCGCCTCAACGCTGCTGCAGCTTGCCACAGCCCCCACTTCAGCGCCAGCGGGACCCTCGCCGCAGCTTGTTAGGATCAACTGCAGAAGAAGCATCAGGTGCTTGGCCGCAGAAAGCGCGGGTTGGCCCATGCCTTCGGCTGTCTGCCGGCCCGTTAATCCACGTTGAAAGCACATCACCCCATGCGCTGCAAGCCCCTGGGCCGCACCGGCCTCTTTGTCTCAGAACTCTGCCTGGGCACGATGACCTTTGGCGGCCAGTCGGGCATCTGGAGGCAGATCGGCCAACTCTCGCAAGGCGAGGCTGAACTGCTGATTGGCCAAGCGCTGGACGGCGGCATCAACTTCATCGACACCGCAGACATCTACGCGGCGGGTGCATCCGAAAAGATCACAGGCCAGGCGCTGAAGAATCTGAAAGTGCGGCGCGAGGACGTGGTGCTGGCCACCAAAGTGACGGGTGAGATGGGCAGCGGGCCCAACGACCGCGGCGCTTCTTATGGGCACATCATGGATGGCGTCAAGGCCAGCTTGAAGCGCTTGCAGCTGGATCACATCGACCTCTATCAAATCCACGGCTTTGACCCAGCAACGCCGATCGAGGCCACGGTGCGGGCGCTGGACCAGTTGGTGCGTCAGGGCCACGTGCGTTATGTCGGTGTCTCCAACTGGGCGGCGTGGCAGATCGTGAAGGCCCTGGGCGTGGCCGAGAGGCTGGGTCTGGCGCGGTTCGAGTCGCTGCAGGCCTACTACACCGTGGCCGGCCGTGATCTGGAACGTGAGTTGGCGCCGATGCTGGCCAGCGAGGGGCTCGGCCTGATGGTCTGGAGCCCGCTGGCGGGTGGCTTGCTCAGCGGCAAGTTCAGCGCCAAGTCTCAACAGCAGCCCGACGGTGGCGCTGACCCCATCGGCGGGGCCAGCAACGCCGAGGGTCGCCGCGCCACCTTTGACTTCCCACCGGTAGATCGCAGCCGAGCCGAGGCCTGTATCGAAGTCATGCGGCCCATGGCCCGGAAACGCAGCGTTTCGGTGGCGCAGATCGCACTGGCCTGGTTGTTGCACCAGCCAACGGTGACCAGTGTCATCCTGGGTGCGAAGCGCTCGGAGCAACTCGCCGACAACCTGGCCAGTACACAAGTGACGTTGACGGCGGAAGACCTGCAGGCACTGGACAAGGTCAGCCAACTGCCAGCGGAATACCCGGGCTGGATGCTGACCCGACAAGGGCAAGGGCGCGGACAACAACTCCGGGATGCCGAGGCCAGAAGGTGAAAGCTGTTCCGATTCTTCAGACCATCGTCCTGCCACTGCTGCTGGCCCTGTTGGCCATGGCCGCGCTGCGCGTCTGGCCCGGCGAACGTTGGGCTGGCTTTGGCGCGATATTGGGGCTGCTGGGGGCGCTGGCGTGGCTGCCGGGCTTCGAGTGGCCGGCGCACTCGCGAACGCTGAAGCTGCCTTGGGTGGTGCTGGTCGGCCTGGGGCTGGCCCTGCTGGCCACGGCCCGCGGAGCCGCCGGCGCCAGGCCGACGTGGACGCCACCAGCCGCCGTGGCGGTCTGGGTCGGGGCGGCGCTGTGGCTGGCGGACGGCCAGGCCAGCACGCTTTTGCTGGTCGGCGCCGGGCTCCTGGGCGGGGCGGTGCTGTGGCAAATGGCCGGGGGCCGGGGCCACTCAGCTGCGCCGGCCGCTGCCGGGGCCGAGGCCGGGGTCGGGGTCGGGGTCGGCCTGGAAGTCCTGCCAGCACAGGCTGCAATGGCAGTCGCTGCTTTGGGCCTGGCGGCGCTGGCGGCCACCGGGGGTTCGCTGCTGCTGGCGCAACTGGCCGGCATGCTGGCCAGTTGCGCTCTGGCTGCGGTCGGCTGGGCGTGGCTGCGGCCCTCGGCGCCTCTGACTGCGGGCACAGGGGGATATCGGCATCGGCATCTGCCTCGGTGTCTGTATCGGCATCGGCAATGGCATTGGCCTCTGGGCCTGGCCTGGCTGTGCATTGCGTGGACCTGGGTCCTGGCGGCGCCGGCCGCGAGCAGCACGCGCGCGCTGCAGGTGGCCCTGCTGGCGCTGGCTTTCCTGGTGCCGGCGCTGTTTTCGCGCCTGCCTGCGGCGGCCCTGGCGCCACGCTGGCGCCTGCCGGCTGCTGTGCTGCTGGCCGCTTTGATGGTGGTGCTGGCCGGCTGGGTCGGCACAGCCGGCACGCCGATGCCCGACACTCCGGTGGATCTGGACGACCCTTACCTCACACCTTGATGGCGATGAACAACCCGGCCGCTGCAGCGGCATCCGCTGCAGCCGCTGCCCACCCTGCACTTCCCGTGGTCAGAAGCGGACAGTGGCAGGATCTCACCACCCGCGACTTCGCACGGGTCGATCCGGCACGTACCATCGCGCTGCTGCCGGTGGCAGCGATCGAGCAGCATGGCCCGCACCTGCCTTTGGCCACCGACGCGCTCATCAACCAGGCCGTGGTCGAGCAGGCGCTGCGGCGCCTGCCGGCAGCGGCCTCGGTGTTGGTGCTGCCGGCGCTGAACATCGGCGACAGCCTGGAACACACCGCCTTCCCGGGCACCCTCAGCGCCGATCTGGACGTCCTGCTGGGCCTGTGGCTGGGGGTGGGTCGCTGCGTCGCGCGCGCCGGGGTCAAGAAGCTGGTGATCTTCAACAGCCACGGCGGCCAGCGCGCGCATGTCGACCTGGCCGCGCTGCGGCTGCGCGTGGCGCACGGGTTGCTGGTGGTGCGGGCCCACAGCTTTTCTTTCGGCGTGCCGCCGGGCCTGTTCGAAGCGGATGAACTGGCGCACGGGCTGCACGGCGGCGCGGTCGAAACTTCGCTGCTGCTGCACCTGCGGCCCGACCTGGTGCGCACCGAAGCGCTGGCCGATTTTCCCAGCCTGGGGGCCGAGCTGGCCCGCCGCGGCGGCTTGCTGGGCGCTGAAAAACCCGTGGGCATCGGCTGGATGACGCAAGACCTCAACCCGCAAGGCGCCTGCGGCAACGCCAGCGCGGCCAGCGCCGCCAACGGTGAGCGCTTGCTGGACCATCTGGCCGCCACCCTGGTGCGGCTGCTCGCCGAAGTCGAGGCGATGCCGCTGCCCACGCACTCAGAGACTGAGAGTTTTTCGAGCGTGACCGAGCAGCGCGTCAAAGGGCGTCCGATCTAGGCGCAAAGCACAGCCACAGCTCGGGCTATGGCGCGCATTTGCAACGACGAGCGGGCGTCTTTTGGCGTGATGATTCAGTCGTCGTCACCCAGGTGGCCGGCTTGCCGCTTGGTACGTACATAGCGTTCGTTGTGTGCCGTCACTGGGCCGTGCACCGGCACGCGGTCGACGACATCGATGCCGGCGTGGCGCAGCGCTTCGATCTTCTGCGGGTTGTTGGTGAGCAGCTGGATGCGCGTGTGGCCCAGCGCCTGCAGCATCGCTGCTGCGGCAGCGAAGTCGCGCTCGTCCTCACGAAAGCCCAGATGGCGGTCGGCCTGCAGCGTATCGAGCCCGCTGTCCTGCAGCCGGTAGGCGCGCAGCTTGTTGGCCAGACCGGTGCTGCGCCCTTCCTGCGCCAGGTACAACAACACACCGCCGGTTTCGGCCAACCGCGCCACCGCGCGCTGCAGCTGTGGGCCACAGTCGCAGCGCAGGCTGCCCAGCAGGTCGCCGGTCAGGCAGGCCGAATGCAGGCGCACCGGCACGGGCGCGTCCGTTGGCGGCCGGCCGACGATGATGGCGACATGCTCGGCCTCGCCGTCGATCTCGCGGAACAGCACCAGGGTGCAGTCCTCCTCGGCCGCCAGCGGCACGTGCGCGTCGCTGACGCGGCGCAGGCCGGCAGCCTTGACGGGCAACGATGAAGTGACATCGGCCGGGTCGATCTGCAGCACCTGTGCAGCGGCCAGCGCAGTGCCGGCTTCGGCGGTCAACGGCACCAGCAGCAGGGCCGGGATCAGGCGCGAGCGCTTGCACATCGCCAGCGCTGCAGACCAGGCGTGGCTGTCAACCGCTGCCGTGGCGGGGGCGCCCAGCAGGCTGCGGTCACCGGGGCCAGGAGACACGCCGGCCAATTGCTGCAGCGCGGTCAGCGTGATGCGCGGTGCGAGTGTCAGTGCCTGGGGCAAAGGCGGCGGCAGGGGCGGCGGCAGGGGCGACGGCAAGTGCGGCGGCAAGGGAGTCGACAAGGGCGGCGCAGTCGGCGTGGTCCCGCCCAGCGCCAGCAAGCGCTCGGCGCTGAGGAGCAACTGCGGCGCCGGTCCGGCCTGCACGGTCTGCAGCAACTGTTGCAGCAAGCCTTCGCTCAGCGTCTCGATCGCGGCCGCCAGCAGCCAGCCGTTGTTGCCGGGAAGGGCCAGGGCCAGCGGGCGCCCACGTCGCAGTTCGGTGCAGGCGCGATCGAAGCGGATCTGTGCAGCGCGAGAGGCATCTTCAGCAGGCTTGGCGCCGGCCAGCAGGCGGGTCAACGGAGAAGGCATGTGGCTCATTTTTACGGCTGCAGCGCCCGCCGCCGCGGGGCCGCCGCAGGCAGGAACAGACAGTGGATGCGATTCATTGCCGCGCAGGATAGCCGCTCACCAGCATGCGGGGGGTCATGCGTCCTTCGCGAGCGCCTGCCATCATTGCGCAATGTCCCAGACCTGCGCCCCCGACCCTGCCGACTGGCCCGCGCTGTGGGCGCAGATGCTGCAAGTGCGCAATGCGCAGCAGGCCGCGAGCGGCCGCATCGGCTGGCTGCAGGCCGACCCGACGCATGGTTGGTGCCCGACGGAGCCCTGCAGCCCCGCCAGCGCCCACTGGTTTGCGTTCTACAAGCCCTTGCTCGACGCCCGCCTGGCGCCGGCCCGCGCCCGCGCCAGTGCCGCCTCGTCGCCCTGGGTGCTGGCGCAACTGGGGCAGAGCCTGGACGGTTGCATCGCCACGGCCAGCGGTGATTCGCACTTCGTCACCGGCGCGCCGAGCCTGCTGCACCTGCACCGCCTGCGCGCCTTGTGCGACGCCGTGCTGGTGGGCGCCGGCACGGTGGCTGCCGACGACCCCCAGCTGACCACGCGCCGCGTCAGCGGCCCGCACGCGGTACGCGTGGTGCTGGACCCGGCCGCGCGCCTGGACGGGCGCGCCCGGGTGTTTCGCGACGCAGCGGCGCCGACGCTGTGGCTGTGCGACCGGCGCCATGCAGCGCAAGCCCAGGCGCGCTTGGCGGGCGCTGCGGCCGAAGTGCTGGCCGTGGAGGGGTTGCTCGACGCTGGCGACCCCGCCAAACCCACTGATCCCGTCAACCCGGCCAACCCGGCCGAAGTAACCAAAGCAGGCCCCGACCTCGCCCGGGCGATGGCCGTGCTGGCCGCGCGAGGCTTGCGCGTGCTGCTGGTCGAAGGCGGCGGGATCACCGTTTCGCGCTGCCTTGCCGCCGGCGTGCTGGACCGGCTGCACCTGGTCATCGCGCCGGTTCTCATCGGCAGCGGCCGGCGCGGTCTGCAACACGTCGGTCCGGCGCGCCTGGCCGACTGCCTGCGGCCACCGGCGCGGCAACTGGCTTTGGGCGACGACATGTTGTGGGACCTGGACCTGCGCGGCACGGCAGCCGATGCGGCTTCGCCTGAATCAGTGCAACTGATCGCAAATGAACGCAACTGAGCGCAAATGAGCGCAAATGAGCGTAATGAACGCAATGAACGCAATTGCACATCACGGAACGTGCCTGAACGTGGCTGAGCGGGCAGCGCCCGCTCAGCGCGGCGGCAACGCCAGCACGTCGAGATGCCCCACGCGCAGCGTGCTGCGCCCTGCCAGCACCCACGCCAGCCGCCGCTGCTGCCAGGCTCGCACAGTGGCCGCGGCGGCTGGCTGCTGCTCGACCGCAGCATCGGCCATGCCGTCGATCAGGGCCCGTTGCAAGGCCAGCGCTGGTGCGTCGTGGCGGCCGTCCAGCCGCCAGTCGCTGCGCGTCTGGCTGACGCAGTAGCCGGCGCGGCGCAGCGCCAGCACCAGCGCGGAGCCCGCAGCGGCGCCCAACGCCGGGCCGCCAAAGCCTTTGTCGCGTTGCTGGTGCTGCTCGAAGAGCGCGGCCACGGCCGCGTCGTCGGCATCGCGCGGGGTGAAGCGCTGGCGGCCGTCGACGCTCAGCGCCATCAGCACGGCCGCACGCGCGGCGGCGGCTGCTGCCACCAAACGCTGCAGCCAGGCCGCGCTGACCAGGTCGAGCAATGCCGAGGCCGTGACGAGCTGGGCGGCGTGCCAGGGCAGACTTTCCAGGTCCTGGGCCAGGTCGAGCCGGCGACGCACGATGTCGGCGCTGAAACTGGTGAGAACGCCTGCGCTCAATCCGCTGCGAGACTTGGCGCGGGACTCGGTGCGAGACTTGGCGCGAAAGTCGCTGTCGCTGTCGCTGCCGCTGCTGCTGCCGCTGTAGTGCAGCCGTCCTCTGATGCTGCTCACCGGCAAACCCAGGCAGGCTGGCCAGCGCTGCAGCAGCGCCGCGTCGTGGTCCGCCACCAGCCATTGCTGCGCGCCACCCAGACGCGGCGCCAGCCAGCGCAGGTTGGCGCCAGTCCCGCAGGCCAGGTCGATGACACGCAGCGGTGGGCGGGCGGACCCGGCCTCGGATCCGCGCCTTTCCTGCAGCGCCAGCGACTCCTGCAACGCCTGCAACGCCAGCCGCGCTGCGGCGGCGTCACGCGCGGCGGCGTCGAAAGGCTCGCGCTGCTGCAACCAGTCGGCGCTGAAGCTGGCTGCACTGGCTGCACTGACTGCGCTGGCTGCGCTGGCGCTTTTACTCACGGTAGCAATGGCGCTCCGAAGCTTGCTCATCTTGCTCACAAGCTTTCCAGCACGATGGCAAAGCGTGCTGCCTGGGCCGGCCAGTCCGGCAGCCGGCGGCCGGCCGCGCGAGCACCTGCGGCCAGCCGGGCGCGCAATGCCGCGTCGCTGATCAGCCGTTGCAACGCCGCCTGCAGCGCCGGCACGTCGCCCGCCGGCACGCGCCAGCCGGCCTGTGGCGGCAGCGTCTGCGCCAGCGCGCCAGCATCGCTGGCCAGCACCGGCAGGCCCGCCGCCAGCGCTTCGGCCACCACCATGCCATAGCCTTCGTGCAGCGAGGCCAGCACCAGCAGGTCTGCTGCGGCGTACTGCGCCTGCAGCGCGGCGGCATCCACCTCGCCATGCCAGACCACGCGGTCCGCCAACCCGCTGTCATGGGCCAGAGCACGCACCTCGGCGCTGGTGGCGGGGTGGCGGGTGAGGCTGCCCACGCAGTGCAACTGCCAGGGCGGCCAGGGCGGCCCGGGCAGCCCGGGCAGCCCGGGCGGTGCCTTCAGCCCGGCCAGGGCCTGCAGCAGCAGTGCATGGCCCTTGCGCGGGGTCACGGTGGCCACGCACAGTAGGCGCACCGGGCCGGCTGCGGGCACGCTGGGGGCGGAGTCCGTCGGCGCGTGCGGCCAGGCGTCGGTGCCCGGCTCGACGATCGTGATGCGCTCTGGCGCCACACCCATCGCCGCCACGTCGCTGGCCGTGTGCGGGCTGGTGACGACGACACGGCGCGCGAACTGCAACGCGCGCGTCTCGCTGGCCAACAGCTGCCGGCGCAAGGCCGGGGCCAGCCCGGTTTCCAGATGCAGCGGGTGGTGGACCAGGGCCACCCAGCACAGCCGCTCGGCATGCGCGGCGATGATGTCGCCCATCGCGCCCGTCGCGCCCATCGCCCCGGAAGCCCCGAACGCCAGGCCGTCGGCCACCACCCGCGTGCCGGTGGGCAAACTGGCCACCTTTGCCGCCGCATGGGCCATGGCTGTCGCGTCAGGCACCGGCCAGTCGGCGTCCAGGCGCAGCACGTCGACGGCCCAGCCTGCGGCGCCCAGGGCTTGCGCCAGGCGACGGTCGTAGTGGAAGCCGCCGGTCGGGGTGGACCAGTCACCCGGCACCAGGAAGCTGAACGCGCGCGGCGCGGCCATCACGGGCGATACAGGTGGCTTCAGGCTGCAACCGGCAACGCGCCTTCGTACGAGGCCCAGGCCACGTGCGATTCGTTCAGCGTCACGCGCATCTGCGCCAGGCCAGGCGACCCGGCGCCGGGCAGTGCATGCGGGCCCAGCGCCCCGACGGCAATGCGTGTGGCCATGCGGTCGAAGATCTCGCGAGCCAAAAATTCGGTGGTCGTGTTGCGGCCGGTGAACGCGGGCAACTCGTCGAGGTTGCGGAAGTTCAGCGCCGCCAGCTCTTCGCGCAGCACCTGTGTGGCCAGGCCGATGTCCACAACGATGCCGTCAACATCCAGCGCGGCACGGCGCAATTCCAGGTCGACGACATAGGTGGCGCCGTGCAGTCGCTGCGCGGGCCCGAAGACTTCGCCGCGGAAGCTGTGGGCGATCATGAAATGGTCTCTGACGTTGACGGCATACATCGGGGCGGGCCTTTCTGGCGTGGGTTCGAGAGGGGGCGTGCTGCGGGCGTGTTCTGAGCGTGTGGTGGGCGCGTGGTGGGCGCGTGGTGGGCGTGTGGCGGGCGTGTGGCGGGCGGGCCGCGAGCGTATGACGAGCGTGTTCCGGGCGTTCACCCTGGCGGGTAGTCGATGCGCTGGCACAGGGTGTCGTGTGAGCTGTCGCATGTACTGTCAGACGGGCCGCCGGGTGGGCTGGCCAGGCGGGCCAGCACCTCGGGCAGATCGTCGAAGGCAGCTTGGTGCGTGATCAGGCAGTCCAGCACCGGGTCGGCCAGCAGCGACAAGGCCAGGGCCAGCCGCCGCCGATGGCTCCAGCGTGGGCGCTGCGCCGGGGCCACGCTGCCGACCTGCGAGCTGCGCAGCGCGAGTCGCCGGGCATGAAAAGCCTGGCCCAGCGGCACCTGCACCGCCCGGCTGCCGTACCAGCTGAGCTCCAGCACGGTGCTTTCGAAGCCGGCCAGTTGCAGCGCCGTGGCCAGCCCGGCGGCCTGGCCGCTGGTGTGCACGACGAGGTCGGCGTCGGGTGTGGGCGCATCGGTGGCAGCTTCAGCGGCAGCTTGAGTGGCAGCTTCGTTGGCCGCATCAGAGGCCGCATCAAGCGCCGTACCGGCGGCCACATCAGTGACCTCAGGAGGCAAGGCGAACGACGCACCCAGCGCAGCGGCAAGCTGGGCGCGGGCCGGCACGGTGTCGATCACCTGCACCGTGCATCCAGGCACCTTCGCTGCCAGCCAGGCCACCAGCAGGCCAAGCGTGCCGCCGCCGACGACAGCGACATGGTCGCCGACGCGCGGGGGTGCGTCCCACATGGCGTTGATCGCGGTCTCGAGCAGCGCCGCCAACACCGCACGGCCCGCGGGCACCCCGGGCGGCACGGGCAGCACGGCATCGGCTGGCACCTGGTACAGCGTCTGATGCGGGTACAGACAGAAGACCGTGCGGCCCAGCAGTGCTGCCGGCCCTAGTTCGACGCGGCCGACGTTGACGTAGCCGTACTTCACCGGCGCCGGGAAGTCGCCGACCTGGTAAGGCGCCCGCATGCGCTGGTATTCGCTAGGGGGCACTTCGCCGCGCAACACCAAGCGTTCGGTGCCGCGGCTGATGGCGCTGTGCAGGGTACGCACGCGCACCTGCCCCGGGGCCAGCGCAGGCAGAGTTTCGGTGCGCAGTTCTGCGCGGCCAGGTGCGACCACCCAGCAGGCGCGGGCTTGGGCGCCGGCTTCGTGCGACGGGGGAAGGGACGGGGCGCTCAAGATCTCGGGAGGGGGCAGGCCGGGTGACAGGAATTGAGCAACATGCAGCGGGAAGTTGGCAAGGGGCAACGGAAAACAGGCAATGGGCAATGGGCAATGGGAATGGGCAATGGGCAATGGGCAACAGGGAACACGCAGAACGCAGAACGCAGAACGCAACGGGCAACTGGCAACTGGCAACTGTCAACGGGCAACTGTCAACTGGCAACGGGCAAACGGGCAAACGGGCAAACGGGCAACTGGCAACGGGTATCGGGCGATGGGCATCGGTGCGCAAGCTCGGCCCACCGACGTCTGCGCGCCGCACGATCACGCCCTGCACATGGTACGGTCTCGGCCATGAACCCGCCGCTACAGCCCCTTTCGCAAGCGCAGCCCGCGCAGCCTGCTCAGCCCGCGCCAGCCGCCGAGCCCGGCAGCGTGGACGCCGCTCGCCGGACGCTGATGCGCGGCGCGTGGCGCGACCAGGCGCTGGTGGGCGCTGGCCTGCTGCTGGCGGCGCTGACAGCGGCCTGGGCCGCAGGCCTGGGCAGCGACTACGTGCTCAAGGCGCTGGCCTGGCTGGCGCTGGGCGCGGTGGCGATCCGGGCGGGCTTGCGCACGGGCACCCATCCCCACGCCCGCTTTGGCAACGCCAACCGCCTCACGCTGGTGCGGCTGGCGCTGGCCGGGCTGCTGGTCGGCCTGCTGGGCGAAGCGGCCTGGTCAGACCCGGCGGCCGGGCCGGGTGCGTTGGCCTGGGCCGTGGTGGTGCTGGCGACCGTGACGGCACTGCTGGATGCGGCCGATGGCACGCTGGCGCGCCGCAGCGGCCTGGCCAGTGCCTTCGGCGCACGCTTCGACATGGAGACCGACGCGGCCTACACCGTGGTGCTGTGCGCCCTGGTCTGGCAGGCCGGTCAGGCGGGGCCCTGGGTGCTGCTGGCCGGCCTGCTGCGCTATCTGTTCGTCGCCGCTGCCTGGCGCTGGCCCTGGCTGGCCGCACCCCTGCCGCCCAGCCGCCGTCGCCAGACGGTGTGCGTGGTCCAGATCACGAGCCTGATCGTGTGCCTGGCGCCGATCGTGTCGCCCGCCTTGGCCACGCTGCTGGCGGCGGCCAGCCTGGCGCTGCTGGCCGGCTCGTTCGCCGTCGACGTGAGCTTCCTGGCGCGCACGCGCCGCACGTGACTTCCCGGCGCGCTCGCGCCGCCCTTGTCTGGAGCCTTGATCATGACAACACCCGCACCCGTCTCTGCAGCCATCCCTGTCTGGCCCTGCCACCCACCGCGCCCATTGCGCCGCAGCCGGCGCAAGCTGCTGGCAGGGCTGGCCCTGGCCGCCGGCCTGGGCTTGCTCGCAGCAGTGGCGGTGCCTGTCCAGGCACAGGCACAGGCCCAGGCCCAGGCAGCCCGCTACGAGATCGACCCCGACCATCTGACCGTGGCCTTCCTGGTCGACCACATCGGCTACGCCAAGACCCTGGGCATGTTCCGCACCGCCCGTGGCAGTTACAGCTTCGACGAGGGCAACGCCCGGCTGTCGGCCGTGCGCATCGAGGTCGAGACCGCCAGCGTCTTCAGCAACCAGCGCAAGCGCGACGAGCATCTGAAGGGCCCCGACTTCCTCAACAGCAGTGAATTCCCGCGCATGGTCTTCAGCGCCGATACCGCGCGACGTACCGGCGAGCGCACGTTCGAGATCGCCGGCCAGTTGCAACTGCTGGGCAAGACCCAGCCGCTGACGCTGCAGGCCACCTGGAACAAAAGCGCCGAGTCCCCGATGGGCGGCTTCGGCCGCAAGCCTTACGTCATGGGCGTGTCGGCGCGCGGCAGCTTCAGGCGCAGCGCTTTCGGCATGAACTACGCGGTGGCCAACGGCTGGGTGGGCGACGAGGTGGCCCTGATCATCGAGTTCGAAGCCGTCCGGCAATGAGCCCAGTGGGGGCTGCACGTGGCGGGCGCGTCGGGAACGTCGGGTTGCGGCGCACTACCGCGCGGCAGGCGCGAAAAGCGGCGAAGACGGCTTCAGCCGCTGCGGCCTGAACCGGTGTCCGCCGCCCACCAGGCATGCACGTCGCCCGAGGGCGCGTCCGCCGGCAGGGCCAGCAACCAGGCGCGCATCGTCTCGGCCGGCACGCCCTGTGGCTGCAGCAGGCGCAGGCGCTCACCCAGAGACACGGCGTAGAGGTAGCGCTGCCCGCCAGGCGCGGCCAGTGCTTCGAGCCGGTCGATGCAGCCCAGCGCGATGTCACGCACCGCAGGCAGGAACTCGAAAGACAGCGCCGGCAGCGGCTGGCTCAGGCCCTGCAGCACCGCCAGCTCAAAGCCTTCGACGTCGATCTTGACGAAGTCGGGGCGGCCGTGGCGATCGATCAGTGCGTCCAGCGTGTCGACCTGCACCATCGGGCCCGGATCCCAGCGCACCCCGCGGAAAGACGCCGTGGCAGCCGCCCGCCGGGCGAAGTCGGCCGACAACGTCGACACCGTAGGCGTACGCACACTGGCCAGCAGTTGCGCCCGGCCCGCAGCATGGCCCAGCGCCTGGGGCAGCACTGTCACCCTGTCGTCGTCACCGAACCGGCGCTGCAACAAGCGCACGAAGTCGGGCTGGGGTTCCACCGCCACCACGCGGGCCCCCAGCCGAAGGAAAGCGGCCACGCGGTTTCCGGCGTGCGCGCCGACGTCGAAGGCCAGCCCGCCACTGGGCACGAAGCGGCGGTAGAAGCGCCGCAGTTGGGCGCCGCGCCATGGGATGCCGCGGTACACCAGCAGCGAACGCAAGAGCCCGATCTGCCGGTTGAGTTGGTAGCGAAGCGACGAGGGCGTGGACATGCGAAGAGGTGCGAAGAGGTGCGAGAAGGACGGGTGAGGATGGCAGGCAATAGGGGAATCAGGCGTGCGGCGAGAGTGACGTGACGGCTGGCGACGACGACGCGCACGTCGCCAAAGCGCTGGCTGCCTGCTGGAACTCCAGCCCCGCCCTGTCAACCACGGCGCGCGAAGAAGATTCGAGACTCAATGCCGATGGCATATTTGACCGAATCGCAATCACCGCGCCCATCCACTCCAGCCTGGCTTGCCAGGTCAAGCCGAATTCGGGTTGATCCCCAGTGCCGCTGCGCCTTCGATGCGCTGCAGGTGCTCATGCGCTTCCTGCGCATGCTCGAAGATGTGCGGCGCCACCCCGCGCTGCTGCAATGCCTGGCCCAGCTTGCTGCGCAGGAAGGCGCTGGTGGTGTAGCGGCTGACACGCTCGTAGTGGGCCTGCGACACCTCGGTGGCCATCTGTACATAGGCGTCCATCGCTTCAGGCTGCACCTGAAAGTTGTCGTAGGCCACCACCGCCGGCACCTTGCGGCCCAGAGGCAGCAGACGCGCCAACAGCGCATG
>Ga0105044_10009736_pt1 | contig 13138 bp, 13 predicted proteins | sample MAT01_FD_78092 | JGI IMG/M metagenome (GOLD analysis project Ga0105044, IMG submission 78092) | Freshwater microbial communities from Lake Fryxell liftoff mats and glacier meltwater in Antarctica - MAT-01 | ecosystem: Environmental > Aquatic > Freshwater > Ice > Liftoff microbial mat | place...
TAGTTTTCAGCCAAGATGGGCGCGAGCAAGCCGTTTTGGGGCGTAGATGATTCAGCTACCAGCGCCGCCGTCCCGATAATCACCTGACGCCGCCCGCCCAGCGCGACATTGGTAGTCGGGTCGAAATTATGCACAAATTCGGCCAGAACCCCCGGCGGGATTGACGCCAAAGGTTCTACCAAATAATTAAGTCCGCGTGCCTCGTCATAAGCTGCGTAGTAGGTCGGTAAGTGATTCATCAACCATTCGCCCACTGCGCCGGGGCCGTTGCGCCAAGCATCCGCCGCGCCGGGGGTGGTCAAGCCGACCATATCAACGGTCTGCACCTCGCCGTAATAGCGCATCAGCCCGACATCATGCACTGCCACCGACGCGCCGGGGGCGCTCTCGCGGAACCAACGCGCCATGTGTAGCGGTTGTGCGGCAACGCTGGCGGTGTTTTGTTGGTAGTAAGACAAAAACGGCCAACCGAATCCCAGTGACGCCGCAATCAGCAGCACCACGCCAAATCGTCCCCAGCGGCGCGACAAGCCACTCAACAGCCAGCCAACCAGTGGAAACGCCAGCACCATCAGCGGCATTTGATAGCGTTTGAAGTGCCAGAAGGCCGTGTCAAGCGTCGAGACCGCGCCGGTCAATCCCAGCGCCCAAAGCATTAACAGGACCACAGCGCCGGGCTGACGCTTAAACATCAAGGCCGCCCCCGCGACGGCGAGTCCGCCCATCAGCGGCGGCAAAAACCAGATGCCGCCATCCCCGATGCCTGTGATGAATTCAGCCCATATACGGACGAAATGGGTCAAAACGCGCTCAAAGATATAACCCCAATCTGCCGGGATGATTGACAACAGACTTTTGGCCTGCCCGCCCGTCGCTGACGCAGAACCGGTCAGCGCAAAATTGATGGCTGGTTGCAGCCCCATCATCAGCACCGGCAGCCCATAAACGACTAAGCGCGCCGAAAATCCCGCACTGCGCCCATCGCGCACCAACGCGACTCCGCACGCCAGCGCCGCCAAAATTCCGCCTTCTGGCCGCGTGACGGTCAAGAGCGCCGCCGCTGTAATAAGCTGACGTTGCGAGCCGCGCACGAACCCATCAAAGGTAGCGAGGGTCAGCGCACAAGCCAAGAGCGTCTCCATGCCGCTGGCGGCGTGCCATGCGACCACCCCGCACAGGATGAGCGCCGCCCCTACCCCTTCAGACAGCCAGACATCACCGCCCCCGGCGCGCACGATTCGGCGGGCGAAGATTCCGCTGGCCGCTAAACTTATCGCGCCGACCAATACCGCCCAATAGCCAAGTGACAACTCGCGAAATCCAGCCGTCCAGCCCACCGACAAGATAAACGGGTAAATCAAACTGGTCGCGCCGGAAGTCGCCCCGTCGGAGGGGTTGTACACGAACGGCTGACCGAGCGCCGCTTGCTTGGCATATTGAAAGTGGATATAAGCGTCATCCACTGGCATCAACGGCTGACCTGCGCCGGATTCCAGCCCGACGCGCAGATATAAGGCCGTCATGCTCGCCGCCAACAGAATCAGGCCATATCGCCGCCAAAAAATCGCAAAATAGGTCATATCATGCCAAAAATGGGTCGGTGAAGACATCCATCATAAAACGGACATCATCGCACAGCGGATACAGCACCGGGTAAGTCGCCCCCGCGTCCAGATAATCCCCGACCTTAGCGCGCACCTCTAGCGGTGAACCCGCCGCCGCCACGCTCTGCACCACGTCATCAGACACCAAGCGATAAGCGGTCTCAAAACCGGACTCGGCCTCAACGCGGGTGAACTCGTCCAGTAATTCTTGGGTGACGTTGTTGGCGCGCATTAAGGCGGGTTGTGCCTGTAGCGCGCCCGCCACGAAGCGCCGCGCCGTATCCAGCGCCATATCACGGTCTTTCGAGACCGCGCAAGCGACCAATTGCGGGCGGTCAATCGAATCGAGTGACCGGCCAGACATCTGCACGCCACGTCGCAGTTCTTCCAACGCGGTGCGTGTATAAGCCGGGGTGACAAGGTAATTCATCAGCACCCCGTCAGCCACTTCACCGGCCAGCGCCATCGACGCAGCCGCCGTCACGCCAAAGTAAAACGGGACGTGCCGAGGTTCGCGCCGCTGCGGGTGCATGTCTAAACGGGCGTTCAACAATTGGACGAATTCGCCGTTGCGCGTCACCCAGTCCCCGGTCAAAAGGGCGCGCACGGCTTGAGTCACCTCGCGCAATGCCAACAACGGTTTACGCCGGTCAACCCCGACTTGGCGCGCCGCACCCTCTGACCAGCCGCCCAAGCCGCACAGCACCCGGTCAGGCGCGAGGTCGTCCAGCGTCATCAACGCCGTCGCCAAAATCGCCGGGTTGCGCGTCCACGGGTCAGCCACCGCGCAGCCCAATTTGATGCGCGTGGTGACAGCGGCAAACGCGCCCAAAGTGACCAATGAATCGCGCCCCAAAACTTGCTCGGCTTGCCAAACGGCCTCAAATCCGCGCAGTTCGGCATACTGTGCCAACCGAATCGCGTCTGGAAGGGTCAAATCGCCTGTGAGATACACGCCCAACCGTCGAAACATCAGCCCAACTCACCGCGTTCCAACGCCGTCAACACCACTTCAAACGCCTCGCTCAACGACGTTTGGCGCGGCATATCATGGCCGATGAGCGATTCATACAAAACGACAATATCCTCTGGCGTATCAAGGTCTAAGCGGATATTAGGCGACTCGTACTCAATCGCCGGCACGCCAATCGCCTCGGCTTGCTGCTTGTGACGGGCGAAACTGCCCACCCCATAATCATACGTCAGTAAGCCCGGCGGACGGACGAATAAAGCGTTCGTGCCGTCACGGTGGCGATCCGTAGAAATCACAATCGCTTGATCGTGTTTCCCCGCTGCCCGAATCACGCCAATCACGTCCTCGACCTGCAATAAAGGCAAATCGGCGGGCAATATCAACACTGCGTCCGCCCCCCACACCTCTAACAACTGAGTCGCTCGCATTAAGGCCGGATTCAAGGCCGGTTGACCGCTTTCCTGCACGGTCTTGACGCCATAATCTCGTGCAATCCCTAACACTTTGGTATCGCGGCTGATGACCAAAACGCCGTTCAACTGTGGGACGAGTTTTAAGATGCTCAAGATGCGCTTCAGCGAACCTTCAGCAAAACGTTCACGCTGCTCGGCGCTCAAGGCTTCTGCGAGACGGCTTTTGGCTAGACTCAAGGGCTTAACCGGCAGTACGACCCATGTACTCATCCCGTACCCCCCGCTTCCAGCCAAGCCAAGACCTCACCCGCCACCCGCACCCGCGCCACATCATCGCTCATCAAGGTATCTGTTCGCAGCACAGACAGAGACGTGTCAAAAGGCGTATTTTTCACGTCGTCTACAAATCCATTCAGCACGTCGCCATAGTATTCTGCCACCGCTTGCGCTGTGACCGGATAGCCCAATTCGCCCATCAATTTGGCGGCGGGTCCTTTGACAGCTGCCCCGCCAATGATGGGGGTCATCGCCACACGCGGGACATCGCGCCGCAAAATTCTTTGGCGCAAATCTCCGATTGCCAACATCGGCGCAACCGACAGCCACGGGTTAGACGGCGCAAACAAAATCACGTCAGCCCCGTCAATCGCAGACGCGACTTCTGGCGTGACTGAGGCGCGGTCAGCATTATCATAGGCTAAACGTCGAACGATTGGCTGCCAACGGTGGCGTACAAAATATTCTTGGAAGGCCAATTCGCCATATTCTTCGGTCTCAACCAATGTCGGCACATCCTCATCCGTGACCGGCAGCAGCGGATGATTCATCGCGAATCCACGACATAAGGCCGCCGTCACGTCAGTCAGCCGGACGCCGTGTTTGAGCATCTGGGTACGTCTCAGATGAATGGCGAGGTCTTTATCGCCCAGCTTGAACCATGTGTCACCGCCATCGGGGTCGAATCGGCGCAGCGAGTCGAGCATGTGAGTCGTCTCACCCGCCTGCCCCCACCCGTTCACTGGGTCAACCACGCCCGCCAGCGTATACATGACCGTATCGCTGTCTGGGCAAACCCGCAAACCGAGATGCCAGAGGTCATCGCCGACGTTCACGATGATGGTCAGGCGTTCTGGCGGCAAAAGCTGCGCCATGCCAAATGCCAAGCGTGCGCCGCCCACGCCGCCGACGAACAATGCCAAGCGATAATTATTTCTCAACGCCATACGACCACCTCCCCTAATGGTTTGCGGGTCTTGGCGCGTTCTTGCGCCGGATAACCCAGTGTAATTAACCCTTGCGGCTGCCAATCCTCTGGCAAATTTAACGCAGAGATGACCACATCGGGGCAAAACAGCGGCGCGCACATCCAACATGCGCCCAAGCCGTGCGCGTGCGCCGCCAATAATAGATTTTGACCGGCCATCGCCGCGCTCTGTGCCGCCATCACCCCTTCAAGCTGTGACCGGCGTGGGTCGGGGTAGACATCCATATCGGCCATGGTCAGGCATAAGGTGATGAGTACCGGCGCAGACGTGATACGCGCATAACTGCGCGCTGCATCCGCCTCAATGACTTCTATCGGCACGCCGTCCGCCGTCAAATCGTGGCGCAAGCGTTCGCCCATCGCCCGCGCCAACTCCGCTTTAGTGGCCTCTTGACAGGTGATGGCGAACCGCCACGGCTGACGATTGTGGGCGGACGGCGCATAGGTGGCGGCGTGCAGGACATCCTCAATCAACGAATCCGGCACGGGGTCAGGCCGGTAACGACGCAGTGAGCGCCGCCCAAAAATCGCGTCGTATAGCGTGAATCCGTGTAACCCGTCAGGCATGACGGACTCCGTTACCGATACAGGTCATGGTCAGGCAAACGCACCAAATCGCGGGCGCGCCCTTCCCCATCATCGTAGCGTAAGCCGCGCACCAAGACGACAGGCAACCCCTCCGCACCCTCGCCACACACCAAATGCGCCGCACAAGCGATTAAATCAGCGTGACCGGTCTGGGTGATTTTCAACACCCGACCAAACAAATCGGCCTGACCGCGCAGGTCTAACAAGGCAGGCACGCCCGCCACGCCAATCGCTACGCCGACATTCCCCAGCCGGAACGGACGCCCGTGCGTATCGCTGATGACGATGCCCACCCGTGCGCCGGTCAAATCCTTCAGGCGTGCGCGCAAGGAATCGGCGCTGGCGTCGGGGTCTTGCGGCAATAGTAGCACCACATCATCGCCACCCTCAACGTTGCTCTGGTCAATCCCGGCATTGGCGCTGGTGAACCCCAAGCGATGGGTGGTGACCAACACGCCTTTAGACACCCGCGAGACCGACTTGCTCTCGTCTAAGACCAACTGGACAATACGCGGGTCTTTACTGGTGTGGTGGGCATACTCTACAGCCTCTTGCAAGGGCGTGACCGAGGTCAATTCAACCATCCGCCCCTCACTTTTAGAGATGATTTTGGAAGCGACCACTAAGGCATCACCGTCTTGCAGCACCACGCCGCACACGGTCAGGGCGTTAGAAATCAACTCAGCGAGATCATCTCCCGACTGGATGAGGGGTAGCCCCGGTAGCGCCCAGAGGGTTAAACCGCCCGGAATCACAATTCAGACTCAATTCCGGTGATGCGGATGCCCGATCCCTTCACCTTATAAGCCTTGTTGATGTACAGCAAAACCGGGGTCATCGCTTCGACGGCAACCGCATTCGCCAACGGCCCAGCGTCTAGTCCGCGCATCCCAGCCGCCTCGACCAATCGAATCACCTCCGCCTTCGCCTTCGCATCATCCCCACACACCAAAACATCGCAGTCAATGGGAGCATTGGGGTCTTTCAGTCTTTCCGCGCTGACGTTTTGAAAGGCGGCCACCACCCGCACGCTGTCGCCCAGCACAGCTTGGCTCTCTAGCGCCGCAGATTTGCCCTCTGGCACAAAGACTGTACGAACATCTGGTGGAGCCAGCGGCACGGTCAAATCCACCAATACTTTGCCGTTCAACTGCGAACGTACTCCCTCAAGCGTGCTTTTCTGCGCGTTATAAGGGACGGACAACACCACAATATCCGCTTCCGCCGCCGCGCTGTAATTATCCATCCCAACTAGATAATCGCCGTCCAATGCCGAATTTAATTCGACACACTTCTCTTGAGCCTTGACGATATCTCGGCTGCCAATTAAAACGCGATAACCTTTGAGCGCCCAGCGCACGGCCAAACCACTGCCCTCTTTGCCTGTGCCACCCAAGACTGCGACGGTCATCATCAGATTATCTGCATCACTCATGCGATAAATCTCCCTTATAAAAAATCTAGACGCGGTGATTACGCCCCTATTATACGGCGCTCATGCTGTAATTCGACCATCAATGGTATAGGTCATGAATTTGGGTCGCCTGATGGAAGCGCGCCCAAGGGGTGCGGATGAAATGAATCCGGTAGCGGGATGGGTTCAAGATGGGTGGCTCTTTCTTGAGGACTTCGGCCACCGATACCCGATAATACAGCTTATCGGCGCGGGGATGGTCTGATTCTCTCGGCAGCAACCAGCGTCGATAGACCAATTCTACGCCGCGCACCACGGCATAATACCGCACCGCGCCCGCTTGGGATTCTATGGATTTACTCAGGTAAAACCCCAATATCTCGGCCTGAATCCCGTCCGGCATCTGCTCAATCGGTACGCGATACCACCTGTCCTGTATCAGATGATGCAGGTCACGCTTGCGGTTGACCACACAAACAAGCACGCGGTCTTCCGCTTCGATCATGTGTCATCGCCGTCAAACAAATCTTGTTCCAACATCCGCATCTCGTTTAGGAGTTCATCGCGTTGACGGAACATCTCGCGGTAGTGCTGTTTATCATCGCCTTCCATCTTGTCGAGGCCGCCTTTATACGAGGCCAACAGCGCGTCGATTTGCGCGTCTAAGGCTTCATAGGCCGCGACGACTATTTGATAGCGGGAAAATTCTTCTTGTAAGTCGCCCTCGGTCATAGCTTGTCCTTCGCCTCGGACTCCAGATTTTCGGTGGAGGCCACGACATACAAAGGACGCCCGCGTGCTTCGTCATACGTCCGCGCTACATATTGCCCCAGCACGAACAAGAAAAACAACTGAAAGCTGCCCAACATCAACATCAAAACGATGGTGGTGGCTTGACCGCCAAAAAACTCTGGCCCATAGACCACGCGCAACATGGCGAAAATCGGGATCGCCAAAACTGACAGCGTTCCCAGCACGAGGCTGACGTAAATCATGATTTGCAACGGGAAATAGCTGAAGCCGGTCACTGCGTCCCACGCAAAACGAATCATCTTGCCGATGGGATACTTGGTCTCGCCAATCGTGCGCGCCTCGCGGACATAGTTCACGCCAGTCTGCTTGAACCCAACCCAACTGGTCATGCCCCGGATGAAGCGGTTATGCTCGCGCATCGTCCGTAACACCCGCACAACCTTTTCGTCCATCAGACGGAAATCGCCGGTATCCAGCGGGATGTTCACATCAGTGATGCGATAAATCACGCGGTAAAATAGCTTGGCAGAGGCTTGTTTGAACCATGTCTCACCTTTGCGCTCGGAGCGGACGGCGTACACCACCTCATAACCTGCTTTCCAACGCTCGACCATCTCTAACATGACCTCCGGCGGGTCTTGCAGGTCGGCGTCGATCAGGATAACCGCCTTGCCTTCCGCGTAATCAATCCCAGCCGTGACCGCGATTTGGTGGCCGAAATTACGCGCAAAATTGATGATTTTAACCCGTGGGTCTTGGGTTGAGGCCTCTTGCATCTCGCGCAGAGAGCCGTCTTGGCTACCGTCGTTAATCAACACCAATTCCCACGGCTCGCCGGTGGTATCCATCACCCGCTTAATCTCGTTGTAGAGCCGGGGGATATTGCCCTCCTCGTTATAGACGGGGGCGACGATGGAATAGGTAGGTCTGGGAGTGCTGCTCATGATTTATCCGGTGTGACGACGCTTATTTCTCTCATTATGATACACGACTCCGGCAGTTCCGCCTCATCAGAATGGGGTCAGAGCGGGCAAGATGACCCGAAAAACACTCCCCTCACCCACCAAACTGCTGACCTCAATTTTGCCGCGATGCGCCTCAATAATCACTTTGACCTTAGACAGCCCTAAACCGACTCCAGCATCCGAAGAACGGGCTTGGTCTGCGCGGTAAAAACGCTCAAAGATGTGCGGGAGGTGGCTTGACTCAATTCCTTTACCCGTGTCTTTGACTTCTAACACGCACAGGCCGGGTTCGATACGGGTTGTGACCAAGACATACCCTCCGGCTACTGTATAGCGCACAGCGTTATCAATCAGCGCGCTAATCGCCTTCGCTAATTCTACGGCGTCTGCCGCCACCATCAACACATCGCCAATCACATCAAACGTCAGCGACACACGGCGCTCGGCTGCTGTCATCCGAAACCGGTCTACCGTGATGCGTACCAATGAATTGAGGTCGGCTTGCGCCATCGCGAAATTCATGCGCTCTAGCCGATCCATGTCCAATAAATCGTCTACGATTTGCTGAAGCCGCACCACCTCAGTGTTGAGGCGTTCGGTGCGCTGGACAATCCCATTGACCCGATCAGCCACGCCTTGCGGATTCACAAAGTCTTGATTCAGCGCCCAATCAGATAAGTCGGTTAGGTTGCGCTGAATCAGATAGACGCCGGTCAGTAACGTGGTGATTGGGGTGCGAAGGTCGTGCGAGGCGGCGTGCAGGAAGTCGCGCAGCATCGCCACCCGTTCACGCTCCAACGTCAAATCAAGCGCGTGCTGTTCGGCGCGCATTCGTGCGCTGATGTCGCGTAGGGTGGTGAGCGTGACGGGTCGGCGCTCCAAGATCATGGTCACACTGCCGATTTCGACAGGAAAAATACTGCCATCAACGCGCCACGCCGTCCCCAAATGGAGCAATCCAGCGGGTTGCCCATCGGCGGATAACTGCTTGTCCCATGTCAAGAAAGACCCAATGCTCTGCCCGATTAAATGATCACGATGAGCGCCAAACATCACCTCGCAAGAGCCATTCACGTTCAAAATCATCTCATCATCATGCACGAAGATGGCCTCAAGCGTGGCGTCGAATAATTCACGGTAACGCTGACGACTCTCGGTGAGTTCTTCAACGATTGCCGCACGCTCTATCGCATATTGCAGCGCACGCTCTAACAGAGCGGCGTCGGTGCGACCTTTCAGGAGGTAATCTTGCGCGCCGTGTTTAACCGCCTCTAGGCCGATCTGTGCATCTTCATAGCCAGACAGGATGACCACGGGGACATCCGGCTCAACGGCGCGAATTTGCAACAGGGTATCTAGGCCGTGAGAATCAGGCAACGATAAATCCAAGAGGATCAGGTCATAAGCCACATCGCGCAGTTGCTCAACGGCTTGTGCCAGACGTTGTACATGGTCGATGTCAAAAAATAAACGGGTGTGCATCAACTCGGCGCGCAACAGCGCCGCATCGGAGGCGGAGTCTTCAACTAAAAGCAAGCGAATTCGGTTAGTCATGCGTGTAGGATGTCCTTTCGTAGCGGCTGGGTGGGAGAGGTATCATGGGTGGAGGTGGTGAACCAGAATGTAGAACCTTCTCCCACCACCGATTGGACGCCGATTTCACCGCCCCAATGCTCGACAATCCGACGGCACAGCGCCAAACCAATCCCCGTCCCACTAAATTCCTCACGAGTGTGGAGGCGTTGGAATATCTGGAAGATACGCCGCTGATTCTCGATCCCAATCCCGATGCCATTATCTTTTATCTCAAAGCGCCAGCCGCTTGAGATTCGTCTGGCACTGATATGGATTTTGGGGACACGATCTGATTGAAACTTCACCGCGTTGTTCACCAAGTTTTCGATGACTTGCAATAATTGAGTCGGATCAGCGGTCAAAGTCGGTAGTTCGCTCCATGTCACTTGTGCGCCTGAATGATCAATCGCGCCGCGCAAGTCGCGCAGCACCAGCGCCATCAGGTCGTTGACATCCATCTTACGCGGTTCATGCCGTTGACGCCCGACCCGTGCGTATGCCAATAAATCTGTGACCAATGTTTGCATCCGCCCCGCCGCGTCTCGCGCTTGGACAATACAATCCATCACCACCGGGTCAACATCGGCTCGCCCTTGTCGCAAAGCCAGATTGAGGAAGCCCGACACGCTACGAAGCGGCTCTTTCAGATCGTGCGAAGCGACGTAGGCAAATTGCTGTAGCTCCGCGTTTGAGCGTTCGAGGTCTCTGGCATAATCCGAGGTCTTTGCCAATAACAACGCCTGCTCGGTCACGTCAATGAACAAGGCGATTTGCGCGGCCTCAGAGTCAGCCTCGGTCTCGGTCATCGGCGTCAGACAGCCCTCCAATGTGATGTTCCTGAGCGTGACGCGGATATTTTGCCCGTGTTCCAACGAGGTACGTAGGGTTTCTTCTGAAACCAGCCCGTCGAAGGCCGCGATAAGAGACCGCCCAACCAATTCAGACGCCAAAAAACCCAGATGTCCCAAACCCCGTCCATCCGCAAACAAGATGATGCCTGATTTATCCAACTGGAATAATAGCGCGGGTAAATGCGCTACCAAAGAGCGTAGACTGTCTTCTGCACGGCGGCGCTGGCGAATCTCATGCGCCAAATCTGTGTTAGTACGCTTGAGTTGCTTACGGATGGCGGAGGCTTGCTTATGAAACTTGTTGATGCTGCCGATCAGAAAACCAAAGGTCACACCGCTGACCACGAAAAAGACCGTCGAGGTCGCCCACATGCCCAACTGCGCGTGATACCCTAGAATCAACGGCAAATCATCATGGCGCGTCACCACCATGATTAGGCCAGCTACCGAGCAAATCGCCGCGATGTAAATGCCGATTCGCACGTTGTAAATGCACGCGCCATATAAGACCACCGCAATCGTGCCTTGATAAGCAAAATCATACACGCCATGCCCGAAGGCCGCGCTCCCTAGTAACGCAAGTAACAAGACTGATGCGAGTAAAATGTTGGCAAGTTTTATCCGCTGTTGTCGCGCCAGCCCATACGCCAATAGACCCGTCGTGCTTAAAAAAAGCGTGATAATCAACTGCCAACCCGAAAATCCGAAAAAGACCGCGTACAGGAACGTAAAAATGTTCGAAGCGGCAACCACGACCAACGCAAGCACTTTAACGATATATTCTTGCGTCCACGGCTCATCTAAGGGGGTAAGTATGCGGTTCATCCGCCGCGTCAAGGCAATCATCAGGATTGTTACTCCATCATACGCATGGATGGCTTGTCCCATTCATCGGTGCGCGCTATTATCCCATCAGTAGGCGCTATTATGCGAATTCATTTTACGTTTTGATGGCTTTGGTCGATCATAACGTATGAGTTTATCAACAAAACGAGGAATTTTATGGCAATTGATGCTGCGTTATTCAAAAGCACCCTCGCTCAATGGGCATCAGGGGTCACGGTTGTCACGGTTAATCACGGCGGGGCGTATCACGGTATGACCGCCAGTTCATTTTCCAGCGTCAGCCTCACCCCACCTCTGATCCTCGTCTGCGTCGCCAAAAAAGCCCACACGCATGACGCCTTGCTTGAGGCGGGCGCGTTCGGGGTGAATATCTTGGGAGAATCTCAAATCGAATTTGGGAAGCGTTTCGCGGGGATGTTCCCAGAAATCACAGACCGGTTCGCGGGCTTAGAGTATACCCTCGGCGAAACCGGAAGCCCGTTACTGCCCGATGTCTTGGCGTGGATGGACTGCCGGGTACATCAGGCGATAGACGCCGGCGATCATACCGTGGTGATTGGCGAAATCCTCGCCGCGCACGTCTCACCCGGCGAGCCGCTGCTGTATTCCAATCGCCGCTGGGGGCATTTTAGTGAGTCCTGAGTGAAACACAAAACCGCAAAAAACATTAACCATAGAGATCACAGGGCGAACAGAGAACTAATTCTTTTCTCGCCCTTTCTCTGCGCTCTCTGTCGTTAAGTTTTGGTATTTTGCCTTATCTCATCTCAGGACTTGGGACTCATCACTCATCACTGTTGTTTCGCTGCTGCCGCCATGGCTGCACCGATGATGCCGGAATCGTTGAAGAAATAGGCCGGGACAAGTTCAGTTTTCAGTGTGAGGTATTTGAAGAATTTTTCGTGACGTTTGCTGACGCCGCCGCCTAGAATGAACAAATCCGGCGAGAAGATGAATTCGAGGTGCATCAGATATTCGTTGACGCGCCCCGCCCATTCTTCCCATGACAAGTCTTTTTCTTCTTTGATGCGCGCAGCCGCCCGCGCTTCAGCCGCTTTGCCGCGCAATTGCAAATGGCCGAATTCGGTATTGGGCAGCAATTTCCCGTCAAGAAATACCGCGCTCCCGATACCCGTCCCAAACGTCAACAAGATGACGATTCCGCCGCGTCCTTTGCCCGCGCCAAAAGTCATTTCCGCCACGCCCGCCGCGTCCGCGTCATTGAGGACGACGAACGGCATCCCGACGACCTGCTCAAACAAACTCTGACCGTCCAGACCAATCCAACCCTGATCAACGTTAGCCGCGCTGTGCATCACGCCATTTTTGACGATGGCTGGGAAAGTACAGCCCACCGCGCCGTTATAATCCAAGAGTGCGACCAGTTGCTTAACCGCCGCCGCCACCGCTTCTGGCGTAGACGGTTGCGGCGTATCAACGCGCATCCGATCACTCACCAATTCCGCCGTTTCGGTATCGACCAGCGCCCCCTTGATGCCCGACCCTCCAACATCAATCCCTAATACGTTGCTCATCTGGTTTTATTCCCCTTTTGCCAAAGCCCAAGCCCGCGTAAACTCAGCCAATAATCGCGCCCCATACCCCGTCGCCCCTTTGGTCGGGATGGTCGGGTTGCCGATCGCATCCAACATCATCCCAGCCATGTCGATATGCGCCCAAGCCGGGTAATCGGCGAATTCTTTCAAGAACATCGCAGCGATGTTCGCGCCGCCAAAGCGCCCGCCACTATTTTTCATATCCGCCGTGTCGCTGTCAATCTGTTTGCGATATTCCGGCGCAAATGGCATTTCCCAGACTCGCTCGTGCGTCGTGGTCGCAGCCGTCATCAAAGCAGCACGCAACCCCGAGTCGGTGATATAAACTCCGGCGAA
>Ga0105044_10009738_pt1 | contig 13136 bp, 5 predicted proteins | sample MAT01_FD_78092 | JGI IMG/M metagenome (GOLD analysis project Ga0105044, IMG submission 78092) | Freshwater microbial communities from Lake Fryxell liftoff mats and glacier meltwater in Antarctica - MAT-01 | ecosystem: Environmental > Aquatic > Freshwater > Ice > Liftoff microbial mat | place...
CAAAACTGCTCGACAGCCTGAAGGACGACCCATCGTGACCGAACTTGCCGCAAAAATAGGACTGAAACGGGCGTGCGAGGTGCTGGGCGTGCCGCGCAGCGCGGTCTACCGTTCGCGCCAACCACGCCCGATCCCCAAGCCGCGCCCGACGCCCGCTCATGCCTTGTCTGAATACGAAGTTGTCTCTCTGGGCGTGACATATACCGCCCCGCCGCCGGCAATTAACGCCATCTCGGCTTCATCAAGTTCGATCTCGGCTTGATCGATCAAGGTCTGCAACTGCGCTACCAGTTCCGGCGACTGGTTCAGCGCGCTATTGAGTTCGTCAACCGTAAAATGATAGTCATGTTTCGCGGCTATGCTTTGGACTGTTTCAAAATCCAGCGGATGGAGATGTTCGTTTAATTCAATTTGTAATCCGGCATCAGCAATCAAGTGATTAATGAATTGTAAAGCTTGAGACATGGTTCACTCCTCCATAGAAAATGAAGCAAGTATAACAGCAGAAATCTTTCTGTCAATGACGAGTAAATTTATACCTCTATATACACAACTTCTGTACGCTTTTTTCTCGTTTGAAGTCGATAGCATAAGGCGCAAGATGCGCTTCGACCATCTGCTCCATAACTTTGTTCTCGATACGAAACTGCCAGAACCCGCGAATATCCGGGTGTTCTGGTTGATAGACCTCAAATGTGCGCTGTACGGCTACCATGACCAGTAGAATGCCTAGATTGTGACGGCGATATTCAGCACTTACGAATAGACATATAAAATGCAGCATATCTTCTCTAAGCCGGTGAACAATCATCCAACCGACGACGTTTCCTTCATGGCGCAGCCCGATACTACATCGTGGTTCCAGAAATTGTTCTTCGACAAAGGGAGAGACGCTACCCGGTATTCCAGTGGCACTATACCATCCTCCCGGCAGCGCCTCCCGCGCCTGAATCGCTGCCCGATCTTGTGCGGTTAAATCCATCCATGCAAAAGCCTCGAAACCCTGCGGTAGTTCCGGTTTCACCAGATAAATTGGGGAGGACAGGAGGCTGTTGAAGTTGCACTCAACGGCAATACCGATCACTGCGGGAGTCTGCCAACCCTGTTTGATAAAAACACGTTCTAACGGTGGGTTATCGCCGACGTAGGCAGTTTTGATAAAATGGCAGCCCTGCTCACAGACCACCCTTTCGAACTGCCGCATGAGTTCGGTTCCTAGTCCTTTTGTTTGATGTTTTGGCGCGACGGTCAAGGAAAAAAGCTGCGCCTGCTGTTTATCGGTGTCATGAAAACCGACTATCAATCCGACGGGCTGCCATAACTGGTAAGCGCCAATCGCAATAAACCCCGGCGGTGGGGCGCTTAACGCCGCGTGGTAGCGATCATAAGTCAACGGCGCGAATATCCCGCCGGTCTTCGCATTCAGTGGTGCGTAACGGTACATGATTGGACTCCTACGTTAAAAATTGTCGTTTTGCAAGATCAGCGAATAATCCATCTTTTGACATCAACTCGGCGAATGTGCCGCTTTCCACGATGCGCCCTGCGTCCATCACAAGAATCCGGTCTGCCTGTAATACGGTACTCAGCCGGTGGGCAATCATAATACGTGTCAGATTGAATGTGCCTAGATTACGGATGAGCAGCCCCTGTGTCTGGTCATCTAAGGCGCTGGTCGCTTCATCGAAAAGCATAAGGCTTGGGTGAGCTACAAGTGAGCGCGCAATCAATAACCGCTGACGCTGTCCCACAGAGAGTGAGCGCCCCCCTTCCGTCAGCAGTGTATGAATACCCATCGGTAACGCTGCGACATCATCAGCCAATCCGGCTAACCGTAGGACACGCCACGCATCATCCAAGGTCACCTGATGCACCCCTCTGATATTGTTGAAGATACTTGTACCATTGATCAAATCACTGTGCTGCATAACAGTACCGATTTGAGCGCGAACGGTACGCGGATCAAGCTGGCTCAAGGGTTGATCATCATAAAAGACCTCACCGGACTCGGGTTTCTCAAACCCTAGAAGAATACGTAACAGCGTCGATTTCCCACTTCCAGACGGTCCAACAACAGCCACAAATTCACCTTGCCGGATAGTCAACGTTAGGTTTTGTAAAGCGAGTTTGTGTTGATAACGAAAACTCACCTCCTGAAGGTGGATATTCCCGTTCAATAGTCGTGATGGGCTTTGTCCGGTGTGGGTTTCTGGAGGAGTAGTGAAAATTGGCGTTAAACGCTCGTAATCCGGGATGATCCGTAATAGGCTAAAACAGGCAGTTCCGAACTGCGTTAAGGATTGAATATTCAACACAAAAAGCATTTGAAAAGCAACAAATGTCCCTAAAGTAAACTGCTGCTGGAGTGCTGTAATGAATAACACGATCAGTGCCAACACTGGATAAATACTGTTCAGTACATTAAGTGTTATTTCGATCTTTCGCGCCCTTATGACCAACCGTTGGGCTGAGACGAAACGTTCCGCCCACAGTCTGAAGCCGCGATCTTCTGCCCTCATGACCTGAAAATGATTGATCCCCTGTAGGATGGTTACGATCCATCCATTATTTCGCCCCTTCTGCTCAACTGCCACACGATAAATATGGAGCAGTCTCCATCCCGTCCACAACAGCACCATCAGATAAATACCGGTTATGGAAATCATCACCGGAAACATCGAAGTGTAAAACAGCCCTATGAACATCACCGATGCGAGAACGAACAGCCCTGAAAATAGACCGGAGAAAACCGTTATATGGAGGTTTTGAAAACTATCCCGACTGCCAACCACCCGTGAAACAAGATCACCTGCACTGAACTGACGAAAAAAGGACGCAGGCAAACTCAACAAACGTGTCCATAACCCGCTCTGGAAGGTGTATTCAGCGCGAATCAGCAACCGCGTGACGGCAGTTTCTTGCACAAAAGAAAACAATGCCATCACGATGATGGACACAATAAGGGCGCTGAGGATTTGCCAGAGTACAGTGAGATGTTCCTGCGGTAGTACGGTATCAAATAGGACATTAATAAGCACAGCTGGAAGGATTTGCAAAATCGAGATCAGGACACCCGTAATCAAAATTATTTGCCAGTCAGCCTGTGTATTACGAAGAGTAGACCGCAAAAGTTTAGTTAGTGTTACACGACCCTCTGGAAACGACGGGTAAAATTGATAGGCGGTCAGTGAAGTGAGGGGACTCACGTCACCAGTCACAGGAATGACCCGACGCTGTGCCGGATCAACGATAAGATAATGGGTCTTTCGCCAGATCAAAGCCACATGTGTTCCATGATATTCAGCAATGAACACGCCGTAGTCTTGTTTGAACCAATCTAAAGGCAGCTTAATCTGGCGCGCATAAACACGCGATGCCGCAGCAACAGCGAAAACACGATCACCTTCCTCAAATATGGGACGGGTAACAGTAAAACCCAGTTCGCGCCCAACAATCTCACAACAAGCTGTGACCGGATCATGAGCAGTTACAGCTTCAAACACGTTTTCATCATCAAACAGCGATACGAGCGTCTTTAGAGCAGCAGGCACTTCTTGCAGCGTCAAAGAGGGTACAGCAGGCATTACAGCGGGGACAGAGTTGGATTCAATAGTAGAAGTATCTGTATGGATGAACTGTGCATATTGACCGCCGTAACGGAGAAGTTCTTGATGCGAACCGCTTTCAATAATCTTGCCGTTCTCCATGAGCCATATGTCATCACAATGCTGAACTGCGCTCAAACGATGTGAAATGATGATACACGTACACCCTCGCGCTGCGATATTACGGTAAATTTTCTGCTCTAGAAGCGGATCAAGGGCATTTGTCGCCTCGTCCAAAATCAAGATGTCAGGATCAGTTGCTAACGCACGGGCAATTTGTAGTCGCTGACGCTGACCGCCGCTGAAATTACGTCCGGATTCCTGCACGCCGGACTGGTACTGCAAAGGTAACTGCTGAATCTCCGTCAGAATTTCTGCATCCTGTACGGCTTTCAGAATACTTTCAGGCAACAGTGTGTGATCCCATAATGTTAGATTTTCCAGCACCGTACCTTCAAACAGAAAAATTTCCTGATCAACCAGTGCCGTTTTTCCCTGATGAATCTCGCCCTGAAGCGGTTGATAGACTCCAGCAATCAGGCGGGCTAACGTCGTCTTTCCGCTTCCAGAAGACCCCACAATGGCGATAGATTTGCCAGCGGGAATGGTAATCGTTAAATTCTCGATCAGGGGTCTATCCAGTAATTTGTAGCCGTAGTGAACATTGTGAAGTTCAACGCCATTCGCCACTTTAGGCGCAGCAGCAGCGCGCACAGGTTGATCAAATGCATCGTCAAGCCGGTTATACTCGGTTTGCAGCAAAGCCAAACGGGCTGGAAATCCGGTTAGACCGATCATCCCACCCCACAAAGCAGTGCTTAAAACTTGAACAGCAGCAAATACCCCAATACTCCATACGCCATCACGAACCTGTATTACACCCCACATCAGGACAATGAGCATGTTTAACCCGTTGATGATCTGGATCAACACCCGCAGCGCACGCGTCGACAAAGTTAATTCCTGAATGGCGTTTTGGATGTCGGTATAGTACGAAACCAGACGGTTAAACACATCTTTTTCCGCGCCGCTCGCTTTGACCTGTTCAATATTTTGCAAACTATGTACAGCATTTCCTGCTAACCGGCTCAACTTGCCCTGAAGTTGATAGGCAGCTTCACGCTGCTGACGATTGAGCAGATAGACGGCAATGAAGTACAGGCTGATCAAGATCAAACTAATGAGCGGTAGAACAGGATGATAAAGGGTCAAGACACCGAGATAGATGACCGCCGACAAAACCGCAAACATAAGTCGCACCAAATCCTGAGAGAAAAAGATGCCGATACGGTCTATCAGTTGAAATCGTCCAGCAATCTCACCGGATGAACGGCGCGTAAAAAAACTGTCCGGTAAGTTAAACAACTGCCACATCAGTTTTGACGCATTCGCCACAATCCATTGATTCTCAAAGCGCAGTGCCTGATGTTGTTGAAGCCACGTTAACACCGCCAGCAGTCCCGCGACGGCGAACGTCAGCAGTAAAAGCGGAGCGATGATGTTCGTGCCGCGCAACAAAAAATCATCGACAAAACCCCGTAGCAAGGCAGGGATCACTAACCCCGGCAGCGTCAGCAGCGCGGTAATTATCAACAGTAGATAAGACCCGCGCAAACGGGGAATGATACTTGGACGGATTCCGCGCTGTTTAAATTCGGCGGTCTTTTCAAAAGTAAAGATTACACCGCTAAACTGCTTTTCAAAATCCTGTACATGAATTTTCCGGCGACCCTGTGAAGGGTCATTGACAAAAACGGTATCCTCTTCAAAACCTTCAATCACCACAAAATGATTGAACGACATAAAGCTGATAAAGGGCGCTGGCACTTCACGCAGGCGCTCGATCTCCTTACGGAAAGCACGCGCCTGTAATCCGTAACTTTTCGCTGCTTTTGATAAGTGATCACCGCGCACACCATCCCGCGAGACTCCACACGCATCGCGCAGTTCCGCTGCATCTACGAAACATCCGTAATAGGCAAGCACAATCCGTAAGGCAACCGCACCGCACTCTGCTGCTTCAATCTGCAAGTAAACGGGTGTTTTAACGCGCATTTTGGCTTTGACGGATGAGGCGATCAATCGGACGTTCCTCACGGATCAACACCTGCCCTACCAACTGCATACCGGACCGAAGCTCAAGGGGTGGATTTTTACTTAATGTCCATTCCATGGTCAGCGCAATTCGTATCGCGACCACCGGTTTATTTGGAGATACAGCCCGCGCAAATTGATCTGTTGAGGGAAACTGGGCAATAGAAATTACTGTCCCTTTGAGATAACCATATTCCAGTGTAGAGAGTCCTTCGGGGACTACATAGGCGTTCATTCCGCTGGTCACCATTTGGACATCGGAATAGGGTAAATATAACACCGCTTCCAGCGGCGCATTTTCAGCATCAATCGCCAGATCACCCTGTAAGGAGATAACTGCACTGTTGGCACGAACTTCCTCATTACGCCGAACGTTGATACGACTTACAGTCCCCGCATATTGGCTCTCAATGTCGATAATCCCTTCATCAGCAGAAAGTCGTGCGATCACTTGACCAATCTCTACCCGTTCATCCCGTCCCACCAGAATTTCAGTGATCTCACCATCAGTAGGTGCATTGATGACAACCCGTGTGTACCCCGGATTTTGTACCAGAAGTCCGTAGGCATCCACTGTATAAGGAATCGATCCGGTCACAGACCAGATCAACAATCCTACGATAACGATACAGCAACCAACCACGATCAGTATAGACCGTGCAGGTGTAATTTTCAGAACTTGTTCAAACTGTTCAGGATTTGAGAGGGTGTCTAATGCTGCTTGTCGAAAAAGTTGTCGCATACCTAATATTCCGATCGGGAGGACTGAAAGCAGTTAATCGCCTGCTAAAACCAATAGTGTGTTTTGGTAACTACTCAGCCCCTACTTGAGGGGAAAGTGAGATTTTGACCTGTACTCAGACCAATCATCTAAGGGAAAAATTCCCCCACGCCTCAGCCAATTTGACACTCTACAGCATCAAATTGAGGGAATAAATGATGGATGAGTAGTTACAGAATTACTACTTTAAGCAAGATACTTATGGAGAACCTGAATAGAACTAGCATAATTCCCATCATTGGGAATTTTCGTAGGGACGACACTTGCCCGCCCGCTATTTGAGATGACAAAAACTTTGATTGTAATCATGCCGTTTTTATTTCGATTCTCCATTAGTATACTGTGTTTCCCTCATGAGCAACATTCAGCATTAAAACTCGCAAAAAATATATTGGCCGGGTTTAACGTCCCCGGCCACGACGATTTTTCGTAACTACTCAGCCATCATTTCTTCCCTCATATAATTGGGCTGAGTACAGGTCAAAATCTCGTCTTCCCCTAAAATAAGGGCTGATGGAGGGATGATTTAAAATCCAAACGATCTTTGATGGGGGTTTTAGAATAAAACACACCCAAATAATCGTTTGGATTTGTTTCGGTTTCCCCATGAGTGGTTACGTTACGATTATGATTGGAAAAATCCGTGCGTAGAGATTTTGTGTTTAATCATACAAAATCTATTGCGGAATCGTATAAAAAACGTGTGAAATAGGCTACACCTTAAGCTATCATCACTAAAACAACCTCTGGCACAGACATCAACCTTACCTGTTGCACCCCCTCAATCATCTGGAACGCCACCCACCACGACTGGGATGCTCCGTCCCTGACGGCGTTAGGGTCATTGACGTCGGCGAGACTTTGTAGAGCATTTGCCAGCCCGGTGATGTCTAACCTGCCACTGGTGGGGGTCAGGTAGGGGGAGGCGTCTACCACGGGAGTCTGTTCCTCGGCGTTGAGGATGTCACGGTACGCCTTATACCAACCCGACAGCCCATTTTCCGACACGCTGTGCGGGTTTGCTTCATAGCTCAGGCCAAAGTGGATAGTCTCTGGGACTTCGTGTAGGTCAAGCGTCTGGAGATTGCCGTCAAACAGGCACAAGAGGAGGTCGGGCGCGAGGCGCTCCATCCGTAAAATGGGCAGCGGCGTGGCAAAACGTTCGGCTTGTGCGTCTTGCGGTATGCTGCTATAGCCCTCCACTTGGAGGTGCGGCCAGCCTTCGACGACATGCGAACGCAACAAAAAGCCGCTCACCGTCCCAACACTAAAATTCTGCTGGAGGGGTGCGAGGTGCGAGAGGTCGCGCTCTGCGTCAGAGGACAGCACGCGCCCGATACTGAACGCCCCATCCATCAAGGCGGCACGCCACAGCGGATCAATCACGAAAAAGCGGATGGATTCGGCGGGCAACATCGATTCAGCGGGGACGAGATAATTGAACGGGACATGCTTGAACAGCGCGAGGTCATCTAACCACGCCGTCACGCTGGTGGGCATGGGCGGCGGACGCCGCAACGGGAGTGGTAGGCTACTGTCGGGCGGGTCGGCCTCAATGAGCGCAGTGGCACGCTTCCAGTTGTATAGCGCCGTACTGACGCTGGTGTTTTGCAGCGTGAGAAGTTGCGCTAACTGCCAAGCGCTGGCATACGACACATCCAGCATCCCGACTTGGCTAAAGTAGCGCGTCAGTTGGTCGGGGGAGCGCAATCCGGTGAATTCACTCAGGCTGGGTGGGTTGCTGCTTGTGCCGGTGATGAACGGCCCACGATACCACGAGATCAGTTGGTTGCCCTGCCGCGTCTGGTGCGGCAGAGGAATGAATCCGGTTGCTAAGAGGTCATTTGCCAGTGCCGCGCCTTGTGTACCGGTGGCTACTGACGGGGCAACCAACCGGTTTTGTGGATTATCGGGGGAATGGTTTTGTGCGGCCTCGGTCAGATAATCGGCGAAGGTCTTGTCGTTGGGCAAGGTGGTATACGTCCATGACCACAACGTAACCAAGCGGTAGAGGCTTGGATCGTTCAGATCGCTGCTGCCTAATAGGTTGAATAGGTCAGCACGCCCTTCCATCGAGACGAGATGGACAGTGACCTCGCAACCCTCGGCGTTGGATTGGTAAGCGGGAAGCCGACAGCCCACAGCGATGGGGAACAGGTCTTCTTCGCCCGCGCTGATGGGCTGATTGTTCATCATCAATTCACGGATGTGGACGAGACGCTGATGGTCATCTAACGGAGGTAGGCCGCGCCGCAACACCCCCAACGGCACGTCAATTACCGTGGTTTGGTCGCTTTCGGATTGCGCGGTTTCGAGGGCGAAGGCCGGAAAGTTAGGGTTGGTCGAACCGTGCATCAGGCTACCGACTGAGACAGTCTGAGGGGTGATGTTGTATTCATTAATCTCATCACCGGTTAGCACGAGCAACGCCAACCACGATGTGCCGGTGGGTGTACCGTCAATCGGGCGCTCCCACGGCAAGGTTGACCGGTTGAGGACGATGTGTGGTAGCACATTACTATAGCGTCCGATACCTTTGTCCGGCGGAAAGGCCGATTTGACCAGTGTTGGGTCGAAGCTAAAACGCGGTCCGGCCACCGAGAGGTACAAATAACGCCCAGCGTCACTTGGCGCGAGCGCGTCGGTATGACCATCGAATGACAGCGCCTGCTGCACGGTAATGCGGTAATCGCCGTCTTGCATCCCCGGCTGATGGGAGTTGGTGAAGACCAGTTGGAGAGGATATTGAGGGGTCTGTGGCATTTGGGGATAGCCCTCCGCTTAGGCTGATGGGGTATAGACCCCGTAACGCGGCGCGAACGCGGCGTATTGGGTCAGGTCTTGATTGAGGTTGAAGGTCTCGCTGATGAAGCCCAATGCGTCGAGCACGGATTGGCGACTGGCCTGTGTGTCTGAGGAGAGCATATCGGTTTGGACAGCTTCTATCACACGGCGATTGTCCAGCGGGTCGGCGGGGTCAGCACTGTGGGCTGAATCTAGTGTGAAATCGCCGGGCATCTGCCAGCCGAAAGCGTTGGCTTCCGGCGTCGTCTCAAAGGCGAATTTGTCACGGTCAGTCGCTTGGCTGCTGCCGGGGATGGCCGGTGTAGCGGGCGCGAGGATGACCCCGCCAATGGTGTCGTCAATCAGGCTGGTTTGGTTGACGCTGGACGGATTACTGGGGTTGAGTAACTTTGTCCCCCACATGGCATACGGGACGTTCTTAGCGTAGGGTTGCGGGGTGGCGAAATTGTCATGGGCGTCTTCAAACTGACCGGTTGAGTCGTTGCGGCGTTGTAGCGTCAGGCGGTGCGGGGCGCTCTGGTAGCCGGTGTCCATTGGCGTGACGCCGAGTCCGTCACGCTTAAGCGACCCGTAGCCCACTCCGTCCCATGGTGTGCCGTCGGCGCGTTGCACCACAGTGATGGGAATGGCTGAACTGGTCGTGATGCGAAAGTTTTTTGGGTTGACCACCACATAATTGCGCGTCTGATTGTCCTGTAAGACCTGAATCATACGGACGAGGCCGGTGGTTACATCGGCGGTGATGTAGTTCCAGTGCGTGCTGCCGCTAGGAGCGTCCAGTGTGCTGGGTAGGGCTTGGACGGGCGGCATCAACGAGTCTTGGAACTCTGCCCATGTCAGTGGGCTTGCACCGCTGTTGGTCGCGCCAAACGTCACATCGAGGTTAATTTTGACGAACCAGATTTTCATGTGGAGCGCGGCGTGACCGCCGAGGTTTGGCCCCCACAGTTCTAAATCAGCCCCGGCGCTGGCGCTAACCTCATGCGTGCCGAAGGTATGGAAGATTACGCTGACCTCAACTTCAGCGCTGGTGTTGGCTGCGTAGTGGTATGGCTTCCAGTTGAGCAGGAAATCGACTCCGGCATCGAGCGAAGCGCGCACGGCGGGTAACACACCGTCGCCCGCATCTTGGAACAAAAATGACAGCGACATCCCTGCCATAATGGCGTTTGGTGTGAGCGCGAAGTACAGGCTACCCTTGGCGTTGAGCAACGACGAGACCGCCCATGTAAATCCGATGCGCGGGACGACGGGGTAATGGCTGGGCGGCTTGTAGGCCGGGTGGTAGCCGCCGAATGTGACCACGAAGTCGCCGTCATACTCGCCACCGAGCCACGCGCCAAAAGCGAACCCGCCGTTGAGCTTGCAACTCCGCGAGAAGATGTATGAACTGGGCGTGAGTTGCCCTTGAATGAGCAAATCAATGGCGAATGGGTCGGTTTGCAGCACAAATGAACCGATGAGCGCGAGTTGCGCCTCGCCCAATGGTGTGATATTACCGCCCGGCGTCGGCGGAATCATAATGGTCGAGAGGCCGATGACATCGACCTCTGTCCGCTGGCCGAACGACAGCACCGCCACCGCGAGCGTCTGAATAATCTCGTAGGTGGTGAATCGCAAGCCTAGCGCCAGCCAATATTGACCGGTGGCGGGCGGCACATACGCGATGGCGTTATTGAGGATGCTACTAGGTGTGCCGGATGGTGCGCCCTGCGATGGGTCGGCTAATTCGACCAGCCAGTAATTGGCGACTTGCGACACGCTGGGCAGAATTAGGTCGCGGTTGAAGCCGAAGCCCGCCGATAGCCCGTTCACGAAGAAGAATCCCAGCCCGCCGAGTGGATAATCAAGCGCGGCGAATACGAACAGCGACGGGTGATCGTCGTCGCCCTGTGTGTACGAGCCGATGGCTGAGAGTTGCAGCGGTCCCAGCCCTAATGTGGCGTAGCCGTCATATTCTGTGCCGCCGTCTTGCCGCTCGGTATGGTAGAACGCACCACTAAACGACAACGGATCGAGTTTGAACTGGATGCCGATGCCGTCCAGTCCATAGGTGATATTGTTGAAGCCGCCAGAGCCAAAGCTAAAGCCTAGCGAGAGGTTCATCAGCGACAACGTGAGCGCACTGACGGCAATATCGGCGTTGATGTGACCGCTGAGTACGGTTGAGTCGCGCTGGAAACCAATTCCAAACCGCGAGATGTGGAGTGGGCCAAATGCTTTCTGGACTTGGAACCAGATCACACCGTTGCCGGTTGTACCCGTGGTAGCGGTAGGCGTAGGCGGTGATTCGACGGGCGTTACCGCCGGAAAACCCTCTTTTTGTGTCGGTGGCATCGGGAGGGTTTGCGGCTGGCCGTTGTCAAACCACAGTTGTAGCGTGATGGATAATCCAGCGGTCAGTCCACCCGTGCTGTCCTGTGGGAGTTGGCGTTGGCGTCCCGCGAACAGCCCGTTCAGCGTGCGGAGGTCAGCTTGGCTAACTGTCTGTGTGGCATAGAATAACTGTGCCGTAAGGTCAAGCGACGGTGCGCCGACGAATAATCCGCCAATCAGAGGCAGCCCATCCAGCGCCGATAGGTTGAGCGCCGCGCCCATCCCGACGCCAAATACATACGCCCCGTCGATGTAGGCCAGCAACGCTTCGGTGACTTCAAATGAGAATCCCGACCTCTGTTCCTCGTTCATGTGACTGGGGTCGAACAACTGACTCAGCAGCGCGTAGAGTGAGAAGGTCGCGCCTTGTTCACGTTGGTAGTAGGCGGCGAAGGCGTTCCCCCCGACCTGCCCGCCGGTATCGAAGATGAGGCCAAATTTAGCGGCGGGCGTGTAGCTGCCGGGATTGTTATTGTCTGGCTGATAGAAAGTCAGCGTCCCAGCGAGGTCGAGTTTGGCGCTGTCCGACCCCTGTGTCAAGCGTCGGATGTCGAGCGTGAGGGTGGCGCTAGGCGTGGTCTCGCGCCATGCGGCTTGTACCCTAAACGAGAAATTGCGCGTGCGGGTATTGAAAGTGACGCGCACCTCACTGACGGCCATATCTCGGATGATTGAGGGTAGCGGTGGCGTGCTGAGGTCATATTCGGCGGCGATGTTGTCTAGCAGTACGCCGATGGTGGTCTGGGTCTGCGCCACACCGACGAAATTCCAGCCCATGTTTCTGCCCGGATAAGTGGCGCGAACGGCCATATAACTATCGAACAGGCCAGTCATGTTCAGCACACCCGCCAATATTAGCGTTGCGCCGCGTTCGGGGTCGTAGCTGGCCGACATCATCAGCGCGGTGATGGCGACCTCTTCGCCGCCGATGTTGACGTACCAATTGCTGACCAGTTCAAACTGACCGCTATAGGCCTTGTTTTTGGCATCGATGGCGAGGGTGAATTCCTCTAGCGCGATGTCGGGCAAATCTACCGCGCCGCCGCCCATCAGTAAGCCAACCACATCTTGCAGGGTGATAAGACCTTCGACCAGCGAGAGCGTGACGTATTGGTCGCCGTCCTCGCCGGTCTCTGCGCCGAACGCAAAGCCAATCACCCCATCGTGACGGCCTACGGCAAGTGATGCCATGACGGTTAACGCCCAGTAGCGGGTGGCGCTGACGCTCGGCGTATAGACCGTGATGTCAATCTCGGCGTGGTCAACTTGTAATAACGCCGTGCCGGTGTCAATGATCGTCCATGGCGATTGGTTCTGAATCGCCAGCGAAATGTAGTTGATGAGTGTGCTGGCGTCGGCGGCGTTGGGGTTAAGCTGCATGTACAGCGCGGTCGGGATGACGCGCTGACTCAGGCTAAAATCGCCCAGTGAGGTCGGGTCGAGCGTACCGGGGTCGCTGATGTCTACCCCGTCGA
>Ga0105044_10009744_pt1 | contig 13132 bp, 9 predicted proteins | sample MAT01_FD_78092 | JGI IMG/M metagenome (GOLD analysis project Ga0105044, IMG submission 78092) | Freshwater microbial communities from Lake Fryxell liftoff mats and glacier meltwater in Antarctica - MAT-01 | ecosystem: Environmental > Aquatic > Freshwater > Ice > Liftoff microbial mat | place...
ACAGGTGCTGGCCGACGAAGATGCCATGGAAGCCTTTGTCCGCCATGCCGCCGTCGGCGTTTGGCACGCCAGCTGCACCTGTCGCATGGGGGCGGACGACGACCCGATGGCAGTGACCGACCCGGCCGGGCGGGTGCGCGGCGTGGACGGGCTGCGGGTGTGCGATGCGTCGATCTTTCCTGTGGTGCCCTGCGCCAACACCAACTTCCCCACGCTGATGACGGCGGAGAAGGTTTCCGATGCGATCCTTGCGGGGCACTGAGGAGCACGCCATGGCACGCGACATCCTGATCGGCATCTCCGGCGGCGGCGTGCTGCATACCGATGCGCATGTGCCCGATGTCGACACCCAGTTCCGCATGGTCGCAGATGCCGGCGTGTTCGATTACTTTGAGCGCACGCCGCTGCCGGGGTTGTTGGATACCTATAAGAAGGCGAGCAAGGCGACGGGGATTGCGTTGCTGTCCGGCGGTTTCTTCTACGCGCTGGGCCGCGACGAACCGCTGCTGGAGTGGCATCTACGGATCGGGGCGGAGTGCGGCATGCGGGTGCAGAACGTGCAGGTTCCGTTCCGCGACGCGGCTGGCAAGCGGGTGACCGATGAGCAGGTGGCGGCGTTCTATCTGTGGGCGGCGGAGCTGGGCGATCGGCTGGGGGTGACACCGTGCTTCGAGGTGCACATCAACATGTGGTCGGAGCAGTTTTCCCGCGTGGCCAAGGTGGCGCGGCTGGTTGAGGCGCGGGGCGTGGCCTTCAACATGACGCTCGACCACAGCCACGTGATTTTCAAGATCGACAATGAGGGCGAGCTGGGCATCGAGGGGCTGCGCGAGGATCTGGCCGATGGGTTGGTGCTGGACCCGGACAGGCCGGGCAATGTCTGCGCCACGTGGATCGCCAATAACTGGGTGCGCCATGCCCATGCCCGCCCGGCGATCCCGAACAATCCGCGCAACGTGTGGGCGGCGCATCCCGATGGGAGTTTGGGCCGTGGCGTGCAGTATCCGTTCCTCCAGCCCCGGCCCGGGCAGTGGCACAGCGACTGGGACGCGGCGAAGCTGGACAAGTGGAAGGAGGTGGTGCGGCAGATGTTCGCGCATCACGCCCGCGACCCAAACAGCCGGTTGCAGCAGGTGACGGTCGAGATGATCCCCGGCATCGACTATGGCGCCGGCCACCGCTACTCGATCTTCGAGCACAGCGTGGCGGTGGCCGAATGGCTGCGCGCCGCGTGGAAAACGGCTGCCGCCGCTTGACCGCGGCGGGCGCCAAGGGGTCTGATATGCTTCAGGCAGCGGCACGGAGCGCATCCCCATGAACGACTTGGCCACCAGCAACAACCCCTACCTCGCCCTGGGCGTGCGGCCGTTCATCAATTGCTGCTCGGTGCGCACCATGCACGGCGGCAGCCTGATGTTGCCGCAGGTGCGCGCGGCGATGGCCGAGGCGAGCCGGCATTTCGTCAACCTGGACGAGTTGATGGAGAAGGCCAGCGCGCGGCTGGCCGAATTGACCGGGGCGGAATGGGGGCTGGTGACCTGTGGCAGTGCCGCGGCCGTGGCGCTGGGGACGATGGCGTGCGTGGCGGGGAATGACCCCATCAAGATGCTGCGCCTGCCGGATACGACGGGCATGGCAAACCGGGTGGTGATGGTGAAGAACCAGCGCTTTGCCTACGATCAGGCGATCCGTATGAGCGGCACGGTGATCGTTGAGATCGAGACGATCGAGGAGTTGGACCGCGCCTTCGAGGAACCGGTCGCCATGGTGGCCGTGCTGGGCACGCATGAGCATGAGAGTGCCGTGCGGATGGAGGACCTGTTGGCACGGGCCAGGCCGCGCGGGGTGCCGGTGATGGTGGATGCGGCGAGCGAGCATATCGTGAAGCCGAGCCCGTGGCTGGTGCGCGGGGCGGATTTGGTGATTTATTCCGGGGGCAAGTTCCTGCGCGGGCCGCAGACCTCCGGACTTTTGCTGGGCCGCAAGGATTTAGTGCAAGCCGCGTGGCGCAACGCCTCGCCGCACCAGGCGCTGGGCCGGCCGATGAAGGTGAGCAAGGAAGACGTGATCGGGCTGTTGACCGCGGTGGAATACTGGATGGAGCAGCGCGATGTGGGCGAGGAAAACGCGCGCTGGCAGGGCGCGAACGCGGAGATGGCCCGCATGGTCGAAGCCGTGAAGGGCGTGCGCACCGAGCTGGTGGCGCCCGAGGGCGTGGTGATGGTTCCGGCATTGCGCATCATCTGGGATCGCACGCTGATCGGGCTGGACGGACCAGGGCTGCGGATGGCGGTGCTTGAGGGCACGCCGCGCATCATGCTGGACGATCACTCGGCCAAGGTGGACCGCATCACGATCGACCCGTTCCAGTTGCAGCCTGGGGAGGCCGCCGATGTGGGCCGTGCCATCGCGCGAGCGCTGGAAAGTGCCCGCATCACCGCACCGCGCCCGTTGGCGCCACCGGCAGTAGACCTGTCGGGCGAGTGGGAGGTTCGGGTGCGCTTCCTGCACGGTGAGCGCATGCACAAGGTGACGCTGACCCAGACAGGCAATGCGATTTCCGGCGAACAGCACTCGCCGTTGTTCGAAGGGGTGGTGAGCGGGCAGATTGAGGGAGGGCGCGTGGCACTGAGTTTTGGCACGCGCTATGAGGGCAGCAACATCCGCTACAACTTCGCTGGCGAGGCGGGGGCGAAAGCGATGGCGGGCAGCGTGAACCTGGGAACGTCGACCGATCACCATCAAGGATCGGTGAGCCTTGCCCAGTTCGGCACCGCGCAATGGAGTGCGACGAAACTGGCGTAATGCCAACGCTTACACCAACCCCTCTAATGATTGACCGAATAGAAAAAGCCAAGGCCAGAGCTTTGCCGTCACGGCGCGAAGCAGCGCCACGGGGACCCACCAAAGTCCGGCGGCCTTTGGAAACCCATTTATTTCCATACATTCAAGGTCCAGGGGCTTGGCCCCTGGTGGGGCTTGGGGCGAAGCCCCATGCTTGCTTGACTATCGGTCAGTAATTTCGGCGGTTGTTACTACAGTCTCCCATTGGTCCGCGGCTGGACCGCTTGGCGTGATCGCCGGACGGGCCTTCGGCTATCCTGCTTCAGCCACTCCCGGCATGGGGGCTGAATACCAGGGTTGAATGGTAGTTCAGGATACCGCCATTGCCGCTGACCAGGATGAAGTCGTTGCGCGGCACCTGGCGGGCGCCGCCCTGCCCGCGGGCCTGGACGATTGCCTCGGACATCGGCGTGAACGACCACATGTAGAAGCCGGACAACTGCCCGCCGCCGGTGTTGGTCGGCAGTGCGCCGCCGGGCCCAAGCTTGCCGTCGGCGACGAACGGGCCGCCTTCGCCCTTGGCGCAGAACCCGTAATCCTCCAGCGTGACCAGCACGGTGTAGGTGTAGCAGTCGTACAATTGGCACGAGCCGATATCGGCGCGGGTGATGCCGGCCATGCGCAAAGCCGTCTCGCCCGATCGCTTGGCGCCGGTTTCAACGCCGGGGTGGCGGCTGGTGCTGAGGTTGTCGCCCGGGGCGCATTGGGCATAGCCCAGCACGTGGACCGGCGGCTGCTTAAGGTCGCGGGCCCGCTCCAGCGAAGTGACAATAATCGCCACTGCTCCGTTCGACACCAGGCAGCAGTCGAGCAGGCGCAAGGGTTCGGCGATCCAGCGCGCGTTATGATGATCCTGCATCGTCATTGGCGCCTTCATTTGGGCCCACGGGCTCATCTGGGCCCATTTCCGTTGCCCGACCGCGATGATGCCCAGATGGTCCTCGTTGGTGCCGTACAGATGCATGTGCCGCTGCGCCGCCATGGCGTAGCCCAGGTTGGCGCCGAAATCGCCATAGGCGGCCTTCAGCCCGGCCATGCCATTCAACGGAAAGCGATGTGCGCCCGAATAAGATTGTCCCGCGCCACGCGACGGGGTGAGCGGCGCATCGGCGTAGACCAGCACGATGGTGTTGGCCAAACCCTCGCGGATGGCCATGCAGGCATATTGCATCATGCTGCCGCCGGTGGAGCCATAGGCGCTCATGACATTCATCAGGTTGAGGTTCTCGAACCCCAGGATCATCTGCGCGCCCGGGGTCATGTCGTTCGGGATGTTCGCGTTGATCAGCAATCCGTCGATGTCGGATTTCTGCAGGCCGGCATCGTCCAGTGCCAGCGCGATGGCCTCGGCGGCAAAATCGACCGCCCGGCGGCCATAGATCTTGCCCATCGGTGTGACGCCCAGCCCGACGATGGCACCCTTTGACTGATTCGCCATGAACGATCCCTCCTGGTCAGGCGGCAACGGGGCGGAACTTGGGGATGCTGACGCCGTCGCCGACATCCTCGAACACGGCTTCCACCTTCATGCCGATGCGGAGTTGATCGTTGGCGACGCCCGTTATGTTGGCGACCATGCGGACGCCTTCGTCCAGGTCGATTTGGGAAACGTTGTAGGGCATGTCAGCGGCAAAGCCGGGGTTCATCATCTGGTGCATGATTGCGAAGGTGTACAGCGTGCCGCGGCCGCTGGCGGCGCGCCATTCCAGCTTGGCGGCGAGGCACTGCGGGCATCGCTCCCGCACCGGGAAGCTCCATTGTCCGCAGGCGGCGCAATGCTGGAGCATGAGCTTGCCGTTTCGTGCGCCGGTGAAGAATGGCGCGCTGATCTCGTCGGGAACCGGGACGGGTCTGGCGGCTGTTTGCGACATCGACGTTTTTCCCTTACCGCAATTCTCTAGCGGGTTGCCTCAAGCTGGCACGGCGCAGTCTGACATTGGGCCTATTGTTTCGCTCGTCCACGGTAGAGGCATCTGGTGCCCCCGAGGGCGCAAGGTGGCGGCACCTAGTTGAGCAACACCTTCACAAAGCTGCCGGGCGCGTCCTCGAGCACTGGCAGCGCGCCGTCACCCGGCACGCGGGCCTTCACCTGGCGCTTGTCCTGCGCCGTCACCCAGCGCTGCCAGTCCGGCCACCAGGAGCCGGCGATCTCGGTGGCACCCTGGAACCACGCCTCCGGGTCGTCTGGCAGGTCCGGGTTGATCCAGTGGCTGTACTTTCCCCCCTCGGGCGGGTTCACCACGCCGGCGATGTGGCCGGACGCCGCCAGCACGAAGCGGTTCTCGCCGTGCAGCAGCTTGGTGCCGCGATAGGTGGCCCGCCACGGCGCGATGTGGTCCTCGCGCGTGGAGATGAAATAGGCGGGCACCGTGACCTTTCCCAGGTCGATCGGCGTGCCGGCCAGGCTGATCCCGCCCGGGGTCGCCAGCCGGTTTTCCTGGTACATGTTGCGTAGATAGAAGGAGTGCATCTTCGCCGGCATGCGGGTGGAATCGGAGTTCCAGTAGAGCAGGTCGAACGGGAACGGGTCGTTACCCATCAGGTAGTTGTTCACCACGAACGACCAGATGAGATCGTTGGCACGCAGCATGTTGAAGGTGGTGGCCATCTCGCTGCCTTCGAGGAAGCCACGCTTGTTCATCTTGTCTTCGAGCATCTTGATCTGCTCCTCGTCGATGAACACGTTCAACTCGCCACTCTCGCGGAAGTCCATGAGGGTGACGAAGAACGTGGCGCATTTGATGCGGTCGTCGCCGTGTGCCGCCATCCAGGCCAGCGTCGACGACAGCAACGTGCCGCCCAGGCAATAGCCGATGGCGTTGATCGCCCGCTCTGAGGTCGCCTTCTCGATCGCCTCCAGCGCGTCGAGCACGCCCGCCTGCATGTAATCCTCGAAGTTCTTTTCGCCGAGCGTCTCGTCCGGGTTCACCCACGAGACGATGAACACCGTATGGCCCTGGGCGGTTGCCCAGCGCACGAAGGAATTCCGCGGTCGCAGGTCGAGGATGTAGAACTTGTTGATCCAGGGCGGGATGATCAGCAGCGGGCGCTTCAGCACCTCGTCGGTGGTTGGCGTATACTGGATCAGTTGCATCAGCTCGTTCTGGAACACCACCTTGCCAGGCGTGACGGCGATGTTCTCGCCGATCTTGAACGCCTCCATGTCGGTCATCTTGATGCGCAGGTTGCCCTTGCCGCGCTCCAGGTCCGATAGCAGGTTGTTCAGCCCCTTGATCAGGTTCTCGCCGCCCGTCTCGGCGGTTTTGCGCAGAACCTCGGGGTTGCTCATGAGGAAGTTGCTCGGGCTCATCGCGTCGATGAATTGTCGCGCGTAGAAATCGACCTTCTGCGCGGTTGCCGGTTCCATTCCGTCGGCCTGCTTGACCACATCCTGGATGTAGCGCGCCGACAGCAGGTAGCTCTGCTTGATGAAGTCGAAGACCTCGCTGTCTTTCCAGGCGTCGTCCTTGAAGCGACGGTCGCGCGGGTCGGCGTCGATCACCGATGGCGCCTGCATCCCCATCATCCGCCGTGCGGTGCTTTGCCACAGCGCCATATAGTCCTGCCAGAAGCCGACCTGTGCCTGCATCATCTTCTGCGGGTTGGACATCAGGCGGGTGGTCATCTCCATGAAGGCGGCGCCGATGTTCAGCGGGTCGGCGCTGGGCGTGGCGCCCTCCTCGGCCTGGCGTTTCAGCCAGTCGCCGACGATGCGTTGGCTGCGTTCGGCGATACCGGCCATCGACCGGCCAAGCTCGGCCGGGTCTGGCATTTTGAACGGTACCGCGTCGGGCTTCTGCGGGTCGGCCATGGCGTGGTCCTTTCCGTGGGCGGCACAGCACTGCTAAACGGACCGTCGGTGCCCGCGTGCCTGGCGCCGAAGGGAGTTCATGCAGCCTATGCGACCAGGGTGCGGCGAGTCTGTTACAGGACAAGGATATAGGCAACAGGGCGCCGCCCCCCAACCCCGCGCGACGGGGATGCGGGGATGCGTTGTCATGGGCGCCGTATTGGCACTGACCGCGTGCGGTTCCGGATCTGGATCCGACCCGATCGCCTGGTGGCGCCAGCTTGAGGGCGGGCGGCTGGCCGAGGAGCGTCCGGCGCCGCCCAACGCCGATGCGCCGTATCCCAATCTCGCCAGCGTTCCGTCCCGCCCGGTTACCATCGATACGGCGACCCGCGCGCGCATCGCCACGGGGCTTGGGGCCGACCAGCGCGATGCGGCCTTTGCGGCCAGCCAGCCGATTGTGCCGCCGACAACCCGCCGGACGACGCCGGGGCCGGTCGCTGGAGCCGCAACCCAGGCAGGAGGAATTGGCGCCTCCCTGGCGGCTGCCTCGGCACCAGCGACGCCACCTGCACCGCCGGCGGCATCAGCCCCGGCTATGGCGCCAATCCTGGCCGGACGTTCGGTGCCTCGTTCCGCCCCCCGGTTCCCCCCGGGCCCAGCCGGAGTTGCGCAGGGCGCCAGCACGCCGCCCCTGGCGGCTCCACCGACCATCGCCGAAGCCGCGCTGACCTTGCCCACCACGCCGCCGACGCCGCCGCGCCTGCCGGGCGTTGCCGCGGCGACCACCGCCACCCCTGCCCTGCGCGCACCGCCCCCGGCCACGCCACAGGCGGCCCCGTTCATACCGGGCGCCCCCGTCGGCATCGCGTTTGCCGCCGGCTCGGCCGTGCTGCCGGAAGGCGCGTTGGCGGCACTGCGCAGGCTCGGTGGCAGCCGTGCCGGGCACGCCATCTGGGCGGTCGGCTACGGCGAGAGCGCCACGGCCGATGCCGCCGGCCAGGCCGCCACCCTGGAACTCGCCTTTGCCCGAGCCCGCGCGATCGCTTCCGCGCTGGCACAATCCGGCGTGCCGCCCGACGCGATCCGCCTCACCGGCGAAGCGATCGGCCGGGGCGGCGTGGCCCGGATCGCCGATTGAAGCGTCCGCTTGGGGACTGCGGAGATCCGCTTGTCGCCCCCCCCTGGTCTTGGCTTTCCGCCGCACCCTGCTAAGTCTCTCGCCCGCGCTGCGCTGAATGGACCCGCACATGCCAAACCCGCCTCGCCCCCTTTCAATCGGCCTCGCCGGCCTCGGCACGGTGGGCGGCGGCGTGCTGACCATGCTGCGCCAGAACGCCGACCTCATCGCCGCCCGCGCGGGCCGGCCGATCGCAATCACCGCCGTCTCGGCGCGCGATCGTGGGCGCGACCGCGGTGTGCCCCTCACGGGCCTGCGCTGGTACGACGACCCGGTGGCACTGGCCGCCGACTCCGGTGTCGATGTTGTGGTGGAGGTGATCGGCGGCTCCGAGGGATCGGCCAAGGCGCTGGTCGAAGCCGCCATTGTTGCCGGCAAGCCGGTGGTCACGGCCAACAAGGCGTTGCTGGCAGTGCACGGTGCCGCCCTGGCCGCCGCTGCCGAGCAGGCCGGCGTGGTCCTGGCGTTCGAGGCAGCGGTCGCGGGCGGCATCCCTGTCATCAAGGCCCTGCGCGAGGGCCTGGCCGGCAACCGCATTTCCCGGGTTGCCGGGATCCTGAATGGCACCTGCAACTACATCCTGACGGTGATGCGCGAGCGTGGGCGCGAATTCGCCGAGGTGTTGGCGGATGCCCAGAAGCTGGGCTACGCCGAGGCCGACCCCGCGTTCGATGTCGATGGCATCGACGCCGCCCACAAGCTGGCAATCCTCGCCGCCCTGGCCTTTGGACGTCCGGTTGATTTCAGCGCGGTGCATGTGGAAGGTATCCGGCGGGTCTCGGCACTCGACATCGCCTTCGCCAACGAACTCGGCTACCGCATCAAGCTGCTGGGCATCGCGCGCGCCACCGATGCCGGCATCGAAACGCGCGTGCACCCGTGCATGGTGCCGCAGTCGGCGCCGATCGCCCGGGTGGATGGGGTGTTCAACGCGGTGGTGGCCGAGGGCGATTTCGTGGGGCGGGTGATGCTGGAAGGCCGTGGCGCCGGTGCGGGGCCGACCGCCTCGGCCGTGGTCGCCGACCTCATCGACATCGCCCGCGGGCGCGCCACGCCAGTGTGGGGTGCCGGCTCCGGCGCGCTTTCAGCCGCCCCCTCGGTGCCGATGTCGGCCCATGTCGGCGCGTACTATCTGCGGCTGATGGTGGTTGATCGCCCTGGTGTGATCGCCGACGTCACCGCCGTGCTGCGCGATGCCGGCATCTCGCTGGAGAGCATGCTGCAACGCGGACGCTCGCCTGGCGAGGCGGTGCCGGTGGTGCTGATCACCCATGAAACCGGCGAGGCCGCCATGCGCGGGGCGATCGCGCGCATCGCCGCCCTGGGCGCGGTGCTGGAGCCGCCGGCACTGATCCGGATTGAGCCCGCGTAAACGCACGGCCAGGGAAACCATGGCCAGGGCTTAGCCAACCAGCCTCGCTTTCTCCCCTGCTGCCTTCGCTGTACACTTGCCTGAAATGCCCCCAAGGGAGACCTGCCATGGCGGACAAGCCCGCTCCAGAAACCATCACCGACCGCAATCTGGCGCTTGAACTGGTGCGCGTCACCGAGGCCGCCGCCCTCGCGGCCAGCCACTGGATGGGTTTGGGCAAGAAGAACGACGCCGACGGTGCGGCGGTGACCGCCATGCGCGCCGCCTTCGACACGGTGGCCATCAGCGGCACCGTGGTGATCGGCGAAGGCGAGATGGACGAGGCGCCGATGCTGTTCATCGGCGAGAAGGTCGGTGCCGGTGGCCCGCGGATGGACATCGCCGTCGATCCGCTGGAGGGCACCACGCTGACTGCTAAGGGGGGCCCGAACGCCATGGCCGTTGTTGCCCTGGCGGACCACGGCAACTTTCTGCACGCGCCCGACATCTACATGGACAAGCTTGCGGTCGGCGGCGGCCTGCCGGATGGCGTGGTCGATATCGAGGCGCCGGTGCATGTGAACCTGCGCAACCTGGCGCGCGCCAAGAACCGCGACGTGAGCGACCTCGTCGTCTGCATCCTCGACCGCGACCGCCACAAGGAGCTGATCGCCAAGGTCCGCGAGGCCGGCGCCCGCATCATGCTGATTTCCGATGGCGACGTGGCCGGCGTGGTCGCCACCGCCCAGCTCGACAGCGAGATCGACATCTACATGGGCTCGGGCGGCGCGCCGGAAGGCGTGCTGGCTGCCGCCGCGCTGCGCTGCATCGGCGGCCAGATGCAGGGCCGCCTGATGTTCGAGGACGACGCCCAGATCGCCCGCGCCAAAACCATGGGCATGGCCGACCCGCACAAGGTGTTGTCGATCCTGGACATGGCCAAGGGCGATGTGATGTTCGCCGCCACCGGGGTGACCACAGGTGCCATGCTGAAGGGCGTGCGCCGCTATGGCCATGGCGCGATGACCCATTCCGTGGTGATGCGCAGTAAATCGGGGACGGTGCGTTACATTGAGGCGCACCACAACTTCGCCACCAAGACCTGGACCCCCCGCTGATCGACCTGCCGCTTGCTCTTGGCGTCCAGCGCAGTCTCTCGGGCCGGCGCTGGGTTTGGCGCGAGGGTGAGGGACGCACCGGCTTGGCGATCGCCCAGCGCCTGGGCATCGATGAGGTCGTCGCCCGCCTGCTCGCCGCCCGAGGGGTGAGCATTGAAGCGGCGGCGGACTTCCTCGACCCCACCCTGCGCGCCCTGTTGCCCGACCCATCGCGGCTGATCGACATGGACGCGGCCGCCGACCGCCTGGCCCGTGCCGTGCGCGACGGCGAGACGGTTGGCGTGTTCGGCGACTATGACGTGGACGGCGCGTGCAGTGCTGCGTTGATGTCCAGCGTGCTGCGCGACCTCGGCTGCCCGGTGCTGCCCTACGTGCCCGACCGCATCGCCGAGGGCTATGGCCCCAACCTCGCGGCACTCCAGGGGTTGGTGGCCCGCGGTGCGACCCTGATCGTGTGCGTCGACTGCGGCACCGCGGCCGGCGCGGTGCTGGAAGCTCTCGCCGGCGCCGACATCGTGGTGCTCGACCACCACACCGCCGAAGGCCCGCCGCCGCGGGTGGTGGCCACCGTGAACCCCAACCGGCTCGATTGCACATCTGGCCAGAAGATGCTGTGCGCCACGGCGGTGGCCTTCCTCGCTGCCATTGCCACGGTGCGCAGCCTGCGCCGGTCCGGCCACTTCGGCGCTGACGGCGCGCCCGATTTGATGGCCCTTCTCGACCTCGTGGCGCTGGCCACTGTGTGCGATGTGATGCCGTTGGTCGGCGTGAACCGCGCGCTGGTTGCCCAGGGCCTGCGGGTGATGCAGCGCCGCGATCGCCCCGGCATCGCCGCCCTGCTGGAGGTCGCCGCGGTGCGCGACAAGGTCAGCGCCATGACGCTGGGCTTCGCGCTCGGCCCGCGCATCAATGCCGGAGGGCGCATCGGGGAAGCCGATCTTGGCCTGCGCCTGCTGCTCAGCGACGACCCGATCGACGCCCGCGCCATGGCCGCCACGCTCGACGGCGTGAACCGCCAGCGCCAAGCGGTGGAGGCCGGCATGTTGACCCAGGCGCTGGACGCCGCCGCGGCCCAGATCGCCGCCGGCCACGCCGCGGTGCTGGTGGGCGGGCCGGACTGGCACTCCGGCGTCGTTGGCATTGTGGCCGGCCGCATCAAGGAGCGCTTCAATCGCCCGGCTTTGGTCGCCGGGATCGCTGACGGCATCGCCAAGGGCTCCGGCCGCTCGATCACCGGCATCGACCTCGGCGGCGCAGTGATCGCCGCCCGCCAGTCTGGCCTGTTGGCCACTGGCGGTGGTCATCCGATGGCCGCCGGCTTCTCGCTGTCCGCCAGCCGCATGGACGAGTTCCATGCCTTCCTCGACACGCGCCTGGCCGCTGCTGCCGCCTACCCCGCCGCCGCCGACCTGGTGGTGGAAGGCAGTGCCGCTGTCGCCGGCTGCACCTTGGAACTAGCCGAAAGCCTCGCCCGTCTCGCCCCCTTCGGCAACGGCAACCAGGAGCCGGTGCTGGCCCTGGCGCGCTGCCGCATCGTGCGCGCCGAGCGTATCGGCCGTGAACTCACCACCATCCGCGCTTTCCTGGAGGGCGAGGGCGGTGGCCCCCGCGTCAAGGCGGTGATGTTCCGCGCCAAGGATGGTCCATTACCCGTGGCGCTGCTGGAGCGCGGTGCCGCGCCGCTGCACGTTGCCGGACACCTGCGCGCCGAGGAATGGAACGGCCGCGTCTCCACGAGCTTCATTATCACCGACCTGGCCGAGACCTGACCGGCACGCCGCGCATCACGCCGGCTTGACCCGCCCCGATCCCTCGGCTACCCAGCGCGCCACGCCTGATGTCCCGTTCGTCTAGAGGCCTAGGACACCGCCCTTTCACGGCGGCGACACGAGTTCGAATCTCGTACGGGATACCACCCCCAACCAAGCCCACCAGCGCAGTATCGCCGCGCGTGCCTGCACCGGTCAGTGGGAGTTCTGCGATCCGGCTCAAGCGACGCCCCGGCGCGGTTGGATGACTGATACCAATCATCAAGACTCGGGCTTTGCCCTGGCATGGCCCAGAGAAGTGTTGTTCAACGATCAGGCAAGAGTGGGGCGCCGCCCCACACCCCGCCAGAGGCCGAGCCCCTGGACCTCAAATTATTCAAAATAAATGGGTTTCCAAAGGCGATCCGACTTTGGTGGGTTACCGCCGGCGCGGCTTCGCGCCGCGACGGCAAAGCCCTGGCCTTGCTTGGCCGTGGGTCATCCCAAACAGTGATTGGTATTACGCGGTCAAATCTTTACCGTCATCCCGCCATCGACCACCAGCACATGCCCGGTGCAATAGGACGCGGCATTGCTGGCCAGATAGACCACTGCCCCGTCCAGTTCGTCGCCCTGGCCCCAGCGCCCCAGCGCTGTGCGCTCGGCGAAGCGCGCGCGCTGCACTGGGTCGGCGCGCAGCGCGTTGCCCATGTTGTCCGGTGTCATCATGTAGCCCGGCGCGATCGCGTTCACCGTGACGCCCTTCGGCCCCCATTCCACCGCCAGCGCCCGCGTCATCCCCTCCAGCCCCGCCTTGGCGGCGCAGTAGCTGGCATTGGCCTCGCGCGCGATATGCGCGTTCACCGAGGAAATGTTGATGATCCGCCCCCAGCCGCGCCGGATCATCCCCACCGAGGCGCGCCGCGCCAGCCGGAAACAGGCGTTGAGATCGACATTGATGATCTCGTTCCATTCCTCGTTGGTGGTCTCGCTGCCGCTGCGCCCGTTGCCGTAGCCGGCGTTGTTCACCAGGATGTCGAGGTGCCCCAATTCGGCCTCGATGCGCTCGATTGCCGCGTCCGCGGTGGGAATGTCGGTGGT
>Ga0105044_10009746_pt1 | contig 13130 bp, 10 predicted proteins | sample MAT01_FD_78092 | JGI IMG/M metagenome (GOLD analysis project Ga0105044, IMG submission 78092) | Freshwater microbial communities from Lake Fryxell liftoff mats and glacier meltwater in Antarctica - MAT-01 | ecosystem: Environmental > Aquatic > Freshwater > Ice > Liftoff microbial mat | place...
CAGCGCCCGGCGGATGCCGATCTCGCGCGTGCGCTCGGTGACGGTGGCCAGCATGATGTTCATGATGCCGATGCCGCCCACCAGCAGCGAGATGGAGGCAATAACGGCAAGCAATCGCGTGAAGCGATCCTTGGCGACCTCGGCCTCTTCCAGCTTGTCGAGCGGGACGGTGATTTCCCAATCCTTCTTGAAGTGGCTGCGTTCGAGCATGTCGCGAATCTGATTGCCGACGGCACGGACGCGGGACCGCCCGTCTTCGTCGTCCACCTCGGCATTGACGGTCAGCGTGACCTGGCTGACTTCCACCTTTTCGCCGCTGCGTGAACCGGACGCACGAAGGAAGACCACATCGCCGAAGCGGACCCGGCATGTTTCGATCGGGATGTAGACATCGTTGTTGTACACCTCGGCCGCCTGCGAACCGCCGGTGCCGCCGGTCGACATGCGGTCCTTCGTAATGCCGACGACCTCATAGTTGTGGAAGCCGATCTTGATCGACTCGCCGAGCGCCTTGCCGTACGGAAACAGTTTGTCGGCCGTGGCGGCGGCGACCACGCAGACGTTGCGTTTCTTTCGGCCATCCTCCTCAATCAGGAACCGGCCGATGGCCATCTCGAGCTTGTTGACGTCGGAGTACTCGGGGGTGGTAGCCACCAGCCGGCCGTTGTGCATCAATTCCTGAAAGCGGAACGACTGTGGGAAGATGCGCATCGGCACCATCAGTTCCACTTCGGGGATGGTGCGGAACTTGGCGACATCCCGCCATTTGATGCCGAAGTCGGCCACGAAGTTACGTGAGGCCGTCGCGGAGTCGTCCGGAGGTTTCGTGCTGCGTACGATGATGTTGGTGGCACCCTGGCGCTTGATGTCGTCCAGCGCGTCTTTCATCGAGCCTTCGCCGAACGCCATCAGGGAGATGACGGCACTGGTGCCGATGATGATGCCGAGGACCGACAAAAACGCGCGCAGCTTGTGCAACCAGAGGCTGCGCACTGCCAGTTCAAAGCCGCGCGACAGCTTACTGCCCAATGCGCCGGGCAGAAGAATGCGCAGAACCGCCTGGAGTATCCCCGTCGCATAAAGGACGAAGAACGCCAGCGCGACCCAGGCTAGGATGACCAGCCAGAGTAACGGACCCGATAGGAGAGGAGTTGAATTCATATTCACAAGGCGCGGACTGTTCGTCCGCCCTTTTCTTCCGGCGACAGCCCTATTCTACACCACCGGCTCCCAGCCCCTGGCATATTCGCGCTTCCAGAGGGCGGTCGCTTCCTTATCGTCCAGAATTCTGCCGTCCTTCGGGTTGCAGCGCAGTACATGGCCGGTTCGATGGGCGATGTTGCCCAGATGGCAGAGCAGGGTGCTCTTGTGCGCTTCCTCGATCTCGCTGGTCAGTTTCGCTTTATCGCGAATCGTATCGAGGAAGTTGGCGAGATGCTCGGCATCTCCGCTCTTGCCGGAGGCTTTCTCGATCTCCTTGCCTTTGACGTCGTGGATGGTGTAACCACCCCCGACGATGCGGAGGCTGCCCTTGTCGCCGTAGAAGATCACATCGGCTTTTTGGCCGTCGGGCATCATGTTGCAACTGGTGCCTTCCCATGTCATCGACTTTTTGCCGTCGAATTCGAAGGCAACCAGTTGAGTGTCAGGCGTTTCCTGATCGTCATCAAAGCGGTACCGGCCGCCACTGGACGTGACGCGGGTCGGGTAGTCGACTCCCAGACCCCAACGGCACAGGTCGAGCATGTGGACGCCGTTGTTGCACAGTTCACCGTTGCCCCAGTGCCAGAACCAGTGCCAGGTGTAGGGCAGGTAGTTGCTCTTGAACGGCTTGGCCGGGGCAGGCCCCTGCCAAAGGGCGTAGTCGAGCCCCGCGGGCGGGTCGCCGGCGATGCCGCGGCCTGTTTCCGGCCGGTTGTTCGTGTACCACGATTGCGCGAGGTAGGCCCGGCCGATGGAACCGTCGCGCACGCGCTGGATGCCTTCGATGACCTTGTCCCAACTGCGGCGCTGGTTGCCCATCTGGACGACCTTCTTCGCCTTGCGGGCGGCCTGCACCATCACTTCGCCTTCCCAGGGATTGTGGCTGCATGGCTTTTCGACGTAGACGTGCTTGCCGGCCTGGTTGGCGAGAATCGATGCCGGTGCATGCCAGTGATTGCAGGTGGCTACCACCAGGGCATCGACTTCCTTGTCGTCGAGAATCTTGCGAAAGTCGGCGACGACCTTCGGTGCGGCCTTGCCTGTGCCTTCCACTGCGGCGGCGCCTTTAGCGGCCCGGGCGCTATCCACATCGCAGACGTAGACGACTTCGCAACCCGGTTGCAGCGAGAACGATTTGCAGTGTCCCGTTCCGCGTCCGCCGGTGCCCATGACACCGACGCGGATCTTGTCCCCGTTCGCGGGGGCGCCATGCAGATGGTTGATGCTCAGGCTGGCGGCCGCGGCCGCGCCGAGAAATGTTCGTCGATTAACCGATGACATCGAAGCTCCCTCCGGAACTGGTACGCTCTTGGCCCACTCTTCGCCCAAGTGTACCTGTCCCGATGGGAGAATGCACGGAGAATTGTGAAGGGATCAGGGAGCAACGTTCCAGAGTTTGACGGTGCGGTCCCAACCGCTGGTCGCCAGCGTGCGTCCATCGGCAGAGAACGCGACCCCGGTGACCTTGAACTTGTGACCGATGAACGTGCGAACCGGCATGGCTGACATAACGTCCCAGAGCCATACGGTATTGCCGCCGCCGGAACTGGCCAGGCGTTTGCCGTCCGCAGTGAACGCCAGGGCGCGGACTTCGTTCAGGTGGCCCTCGAGCGTGGCCCGTATCGTCCAGGTCTTCGTGTCCCAGAGGAGAATCAGGCGGTCCTTGCCGGCGGTGGCGAGGATCGATCCATCGGGTGAGAAAGCGAGAGCATTCGCTTCGCCCGAGTGGGCAGAGTGTGTGCCGACGGGGGCGAATGTCGCCGCATCGAAGATGCGCAACTGGCCGTCATTGCCAACAGTTGCGATCGTCTCGCCGGTGGGCTGAAACGCGACGCCTTTGACGGGATGCGTGTGGCCCGTCAACGAGCCCAGTTCCAAGCCCATCGACGCGTCCCATACCGTGACTTCCGCGGCACCTTTCACGATCCCGCCGCCGGAAACCAGCCGCTTGCCATCAGGTGAGATGGCAACTGATTCCACACCAGTACGGGGCTTGAGGATGTTGAGCACTTCACGCTGATTCTCGATGTCGAACAGCTTGACCTTCGAAAACTTCTCGTCCGCACCCGTTGCCAGCCACTTACCGTCCGTACTCATCGAGATGCTGCGCAGGTTCCGATCATGGGCCATCCACGGCGGCAGCGTGCGATCGACTTCGAGATCGAGGAAGTAGACCGGCCCTTCCCATGATTGAACCGCCAGCACATTGCCGACGCGGGCGGTTGTGACGCCGAGAGTCGGTCCGGTCCCCACCTGGAACGAGGCACGGAACTTCGTTTCGCTTGGCGGCATCGCCCGATCGGTGACTTTACCTTTGTTGCCCGCCACGACGGAGCGACCTGCCTGCACGTCGACCGATGGGCCGGTGCCCATGGTCATTTCGACCTTGCCGGTTTCCGTCTCGACGCTGGTTGTCTCGCCGACCGTGGCCGAGGAGAAACGACTTCCGTCCGACTTGATCGTCGCATGCGGGGTGTTGAGTAGGACGCCCTTGCCTTCAGAATGTGCCGAAACATCGGCGTAGAGCACCCCGGATACAAGCATGAATTCGGAAGTGCTGTCAAGCGCCTTGCCCGCCTGAGCGATGACCTTCAGCAGCGTGTCAGTCCCGATTTCCAGGCGGGTTGAGTCGGGCAAGCGCACCACGGCGACACTGCCACCGCCGGTCTGCACCTGCTGACCGGCCCGGATCTCCTGGCCTTTCACCAGCCGGATCGACTGACCGTTGGACGCTAGAAGGTAAGCGTCGCCCTGAACTTCTTCAAGCCGACCGACGATAGCGCGATCGGTATCGGGAGCAGCCGGGGCTTCTGCCACATCGAGCAGGGGAGGTAGTTGTTCAACATCATTGACCAGCGACAGGCCGTAGATTGTCAGCCCGCAGGCTATCAGCAGTGCGAATGCAGGAATCCATACCATGCGACGCTGATGGTCGGGAGCGGCTGCAGGCCGGGCCGGCTGCGCCGGCGACGCGGTAGCCGTCGACCATTCGGCCATCACCACGACGTCGCGGGACAACACGATCAGTCGTTCGGCGAGCCGGCGTTCCGCCTTCAGGCGTACCTCCAGACTGCCCGCTTCATCGGGCGCAAGCTCCGAATCGAGGTAGCGGATCAGCAGGTCGTCGTCTTCAGGCCGCATCGGCAATCTCCCGGGCATCGATTGCTGATCTAGGCGGCTGGAACCGGCAATTAGACACGCAACTGCTGAATATTGCGAAAGTTATTGCATTCAATCGACAATCTCGAAGATTGCTTCCACTTCCACGGCGACGCCGGTCGGCAGTTGCGCGAAGCCGATGGCGCTGCGGGCGTGGAAGCCATCGCCCTCCTTGCCGTAAAGCTGATGAAGCAGGTCCGATGCCCCATTGATGACGAGGTGTTGCTCGATGAACTCGAGTGTCGAGTTGACGCAGCCGAGCAATTTGATCACGCGCAGGCCGTCAATGGTGCCGTGAGCCGACTTCACTGATTGCAGGATCTTGACCATGCACTCGCGGGCCGCCTTGTAGCCTTCATCAACGGTCAGGTCCTTGCCGAGCTTGCCCTTGATGTTGCTGACATGGCCGGAGGTGAACAGCAGCTTGCCGGTACGGGCGCACAGGTTGAGGTAGCCACGAGGTACATCGGGGAAGGTGATGCCCAGCTCGATGGCTTTCTGTTCGGGAGTCATGGAAATTCGCTCGCTTGTACAGTTTTGTGGTGTGGGGATGTCTTGTCGGGTCGCCTGCGAACGCTATACAAAAAGATTCGAAGAAGTCACGATTTCGAGATCGCCTGCGCGCGGGAGTGGTTTGCCATGGGGATGCATTGTTCGGTCTGTGCGAAGAAGCCTGTAGTCGGCAATCAGAAGACCTACCGCGGTAAGGCGAAGTACCTGGGCGGTGTCGGTCGCAAGATCACTGGCACGACCAAGCGGGTGTTCTACCCGAACCTCCAGCGCATTCGCGTTGTGGATGCCGAAGGCAAGGTCGGCCGCAAGTGGGTTTGCACCCAGTGCATCCGCGGCGGTTCGATCAGCCGGCCGCAGAAGCGGAAGCCGTTCGCGGCCATCACTGTCTGATCGCTTCCGGAACGCCGACATGGATATTGAAGAAGTCCGCAAGGTCGCCCGCCTCGCCCGACTCGAATTGCCCGAGGCCGATCTGGCCGACGTCGCGGGTCAACTGACCGCGATTCTGCACTACGTCGACCAGTTGGGCGAACTCGACACGACCGGCGTGGAGCCGCTGGCACATCCATTGCCGCTCAAGAACGTCTTTCGGGCCGACGAACCGTCCGCGTCATTGACGCCGGACGAGGCACTGGCCAATGCGCCGGTGCGGTCGGGCGACTACTTCGGCGTGCCGGCCGTGCTCGATTCCTGATCCGGCATCTTCCTCCCTTCGCAGACCTCCATGAACATTACCGATTGCACCGCCACCGAACTGCTGGCCCGGCAGGCGACCGGCGAACTCACGGCCGCCGCGATTGTCGAGGCGTACCTCGCCGCGATCACTCAGCAGGAACCGGCGCTCAAAGCGTTCCTGTCAGTCGATGCTGACGCGGCGACCGAACGAGCAAAGCAGATTGACGCACGGCGACTATCCGGTGCGTCCCTGGGACCACTGGCCGGCGTGCCCATCGCGATCAAGGATGTGCTCTGCACGCGGGGCAAGATCACGACGGCCGGCAGCCGGATGCTGGCGGACTTCCGCCCGCTGTACGACGCACACGTCGTCACGTTGCTGGACAAGGCCGACGCGATCGTCATCGGCAAGACAAACATGGACGAGTTCGCCATGGGCTCGTCGACCGAGAACAGCGCGTACCACACGACGCGCAACCCATGGGATGTTGCGCGCGTGCCGGGCGGATCATCAGGCGGATCGGCCGCCGCCGTTGCTGCCCGTGAAGTGCCGCTCTCACTGGGCACCGACACGGGCGGATCGATCCGGCAGCCGGCCAGTTTCTGCGGCATTGTGGGCATGAAGCCAACGTACGGCCGCGTGTCTCGCTATGGCCTGATCGCCTTCGCATCGTCGCTTGACCAGATCGGCCCGCTCTCGACCACCGTGAGCGATGCAGCATTGCTGCTCGAAGCGATCGCCGGGCATGATAAACGGGACAGTACCAGCGTCGATCAACCGGTTCCACGGTACTCCCAACTCTGCGGGCAACCGCTGCACGGCCTGCGCATCGGTGTGCCAAGTGAGTTCTTCGCGGAAGGCCTTGATGCGGAAGTGGAATCGGCTGTGCGCGAAGCGTTGAAGGCCTACGTCGCGATGGGGGCGAAGCTCGTCGATGTGTCGCTGCCGCACAGCAAGTACGCAGTTGCAACGTACTATCTGGTGGCCACGGCCGAGGCATCGAGCAATCTGGCCCGATTCGATGGCATGCACTTCGGCCATCGCACGAAGGTGAAGGGAGACTTGATCAGCACTTACAGCCGCACACGGGGTGAGGGTTTTGGTCGCGAAGTGCAGCGCCGCATCATGCTGGGCACCTACGCACTTTCGAGCGGCTACAAGGATGCGTACTATCTGAAGTCATTGCAGGTCCGCCGGTTGATCAAGAACGACTTTGATCGCGCGTTTCAACAGTGCGATGTCATCGCCGGGCCCACGGCACCGACTCCGGCATTCAAGGTGGGTGAAAAGTCGAACGACCCGCTGGCGATGTATCTGTCGGACATCTACACCATCAGCGCCAATCTGGCCGGACTCCCGGGCCTGAGCCTGCCGTGCGGTTTCTCCAAAGCGGGACTGCCGATTGGCCTGCAGTTACTGGCCGGGCCGTTCGAGGAAGTGCGCCTGCTGCAGGCGGCACGGATGTACGAGTCGGCCACGGAATGGCATCAACGACGGCCCGTCCCGGGGAGTGCATCCTGACACAGCGTTTGGTATAATCGCGACGTTGCCCCGCTGGAGGAGTACGCATGAGCAGTTCAACGCTGTTGAAAATGCCGGGTTCTATCGCGGATCCCGCGCATCCACCCATTGAGGATCTGATCCCGAACGTAGAGTTGATCGAAAGCGATGGTGAGCCCTTGGAATCCGACTGGCACGTCAAACAGTTCGTGACATTAGTCGACAGCATCAACCACCATTTTCGCGAACGAGACGACTTCTACACCGCCGGCAACATGTTTGTCTACTTCAGCGAAGAGCAGGCACGCAATCGCGATTTCCGCGGACCTGACTTCTTCTTCGTGAAGAACACCAACCATCGGCCGATGCGACCGTATTGGTGCGTCTGGAAGGAAGGTGGTCGCACGCCCAATGTGGTCATCGAACTCTGCTCACCTTCGACCATCGACATTGATCGCGGAGAGAAGAAGGAAATCTACGAGCAGCGGCTGCACGTGAACGAATACTACTGCTACGATCCCTTTTCGAGGCGGCTGGAAGGCTGGCGGCTCGATCCATTACGGTATAAGCCACTGAAACTCGATAAGGTCGGCCGTCTCTGGTCTCGCGAACTCGGCCTGTGGATCGGACCGTGGGATGGGCCCATCATGCGTTACGAAGATCGGTGGATCCGCTTCTTCACTGAAGAAGGCGAGCTGGTGCTCCTTCCAGATGAAGCGGAACGCGCCCGCGCCGACCGTGCCGAAGCCGAAGTCGCCGAGCTTCGCGCTCTGCTTGCCGGCAAGACCAACGGCCACGCCAACGGCGGCGCCGGTCATCGCAAGAAAAAGAAATGAGCCACGACATCAGCATGAACCAGCCTTACCAGACGATCGTCGGCCTTGAAGTCCACGTCCAGTTATCGACGCGGACCAAGCTGTTCTGCGGTTGTACCACCGATTTCGGGGCACCGCCCAACACGCAAGTATGCCCCGTCTGCCTGGGCATGCCGGGCGTGCTGCCCGTGATGAACCGCACGGCCTTTGAGTTGTCGATGCGCGCCGCTCTCGCGCTGAACTGCGAGATCGCGCCGTTCACCAAGTGGGACCGCAAGAACTACTACTACCCCGACCTGCCGAAGAATTTCCAGACCAGCCAGTACGACCTGCCGTTCAGCAGCGAAGGCTGGTTGGAAGTCAACGCCGCGGCCGACCCGCGCAAGGAGTTCAGCCCGCGCCGGATCGGCATCTTCCGCGCACACCTCGAAGAGGATGCCGGCAAGAATCTGCACGATGAGTCAGGCCGGGGAGGCGACACACGCGTCGACCTGAACCGTACCGGAACGCCACTACTGGAGATTGTCAGCAAGCCGGAGATCCGCTCGGCCGAAGAGGCACGCAGTTACGTCGAGGAGATGCGCCTGCTGCTGCGCGAGATCGGTGTTTCCGATTGCGAAATGCAGGAAGGCTCGCTGCGTTGCGATGCCAACGTCAATGTTCGCATACCACTGCCCGACGGTACCGATGCGGTGACGCCGATCGTTGAGATCAAAAACCTCAACAGCATCGGCTCGATCGAGCGGGCGATCAAGTACGAGGCATCACGGCAGTTCGAACAGTTCGCCAAAGACGGCATCCGCTTGTCGCCCGGGAACAAAACAACCGCCGGATGGAACGACGCCCGCGGCGTCACCAAGGTGCAGCGCACCAAGGAAGAGTCGGCCGACTATCGCTATTTCCCCGAACCCGATCTGGTGCCCGTGACAGTTTCCGCCGAGGAAGTGGCGGCCGTGCGTGCCGGTCTTGGGGAGTTGCCGGCCGCGCAGCGTGCAAGGTTGCAGACCTCCCCGTATGACCTCTCGACCTACGACGCGGGGGTGCTGACCGCGCAAGGCCGCAAGTGCGTCGCCTACTTTGAAGCTGTGGCCGCTTCCGCCGGCGATGCCAAGGCCGCATGCAACTGGATCGCCAACGACGTGCTTGGCATGATGAAGCGGGACGACCAGACCTGGGACACGTTCCCGATGCCGGCTGAACACTTGGGCGGTCTGCTCAGCGAGGCACGCAAGATCGGCCTGCCGATGAGCAAGGCGCGCGAAGCATTCACCCTGATGCTCACCGAGGGGGGCGACGCGGCTGCCACGATCAAGAAGATGGGGTTGGTCGTCGTCGCTGATGAAGACCAGCTGCGTGAGATCGTCCGCCGGGCGATCGCAGCCAACGCGCAGGCCGTGGCCGACTTCAAGGCGGGCAAAACCAAGGCCGCCGACCGGATCAAAGGCATGGTGATGAAGGAAACCAAAGGGATGGCCAACGCGGAGACGGTCAATCGACTGCTGCTCGACGAATTGGCGAAGTGATGGTATGCCTATTTTGTTGGGCCTTCGGACCCTTCAAGTTCATAAAAATCCTATTCCAAGACATCGATCGGTCAGGTCTGGACGGTCGGCGGGTTCTGTATCCCGCCGTACCGCGTTCTGAAATTTGCGACCGCTTGCCAATAACTCTCGTCACGACTTTGCCAGCCTTGCCGGTGGGATTGATTTTGATCTTCCGGTCTGCGGGCACCACGAGCGAAAGAGACTCCCGCGTGTCGGCCACGTTCGCGATCCTGATGCTGCTGATGCTCCGCCGGTTTGTACCGGCGGTCAGGCGCATCTCGTTCGCCGATGTCGCCGGGTCGCGAATCGTGCTTCGTGGTTTGCTGCCCGCCGGCCGTTTTCAACATGCATCATGGATTGAGCCGCCCCGTTCTATCGCTCACTCCCACGGCTTGGTCCCGTTGCCCCCTGATCGCAATCAATCCTGTGTGCGACCAGTTGTACCGGGCGGGTAAGGAAAATGACGGGCCTCTGATAGGAGTGCCCCATGTGGACGCCTGAGGGTGTCGCGTTTCTGCTGCTTGCTCTCGTTCTTGGCCTGGCGATCGGCTTCATGATCGCCCGGAAGGTCCTCACCAACAAGACACTTGTTGATCAGGAGCGTATTCAACTGCTCGAATCGCACGCGCAAACCCGCGCGACGGAGTTGGTTGATGGGGCACGCAAAGATGCCGAGCGGGTCCTGAAAGACGCCGAACTGCGCGTGAAGGACGACTTGTTCACACGCCGTGAACAGTTCAACCGCGAGATCGAATCAACCCGGTCCGAATTGCGCGAACAGGAACGCCGACTGGAGAAGCGCGAAGACTCGATCGAACAGAAGCAGCAGACGCTGACCAGGAAGGAACGCAACGTCGAGCAGAGCCAGCGGAAGCTGACTGAACGAAACGAACAAGTCGACAAACGCAGCCAGGAGCTTGAAGACCTGGTTCGCGAGCAGATGAGCCGACTTCACGATCTGTCCGGCATGTCGCGTGAGCAGGCCGAGAAGACGCTTCTGGAAAACCTCGAACACGAGATGACCGGGGAGATTGCGTCACGCCTTCAGAAACACGAAGATCGCTACAAGGCGGAAAGCGAGCAGAAGGCGCGCGAAATCCTCGCCACCGCCATCCAGCGTTATGCTTCCCCCCATACCGCCGACTCGACGGTCAGCACGGTCGATATTCCCAGCGACGACATGAAGGGCCGGATCATCGGCCGCGAGGGTCGCAATATCCGCACCTTCGAGAAAGCGACCGGTGTTGACGTCATCGTCGACGACACGCCGGGCGTCGTGATCGTCAGTGCGTTCGACAACGTGCGTCGTGAGACAGCGCGACTGGCCCTGACCAAACTGATCCAGGATGGCCGTATCCACCCGACCCGCATTGAAGAGGTTGTCGCAGAGACGCAGAAGGAAATCGAAAAGCACCTGATGGAACTGGGCAAAGCAGCGGTGGACGAAGCCGACGTCGGCGCGCCGGTGCATGAGAAGCTGGTCCACCTCTTGGGGCGTCTGCGGTTCCGTACCAGCTACAGCCAGAACGTATTGCGGCACAGCCTCGAAGTCGCGCACCTGTGCGGCATGATGGCGGCCGAACTGGGCCTGAACGCGCAACTGGCCAGGCGATGCGCACTGCTGCATGACATCGGCAAGGCGGCCGACCACGAGATGGAAGGCGGCCATCCGAAGATCGGGGCCGAACTGGCCAAGCGCTACGGCGAGAACGATCGCAACGTGCTGCACGCGATCGCGGGCCATCACGACGACATCACCGTCGACCACATCTACACCGTGCTGGTCGCTGCCGCGGATGCAATCAGTGCATCCCGTCCCGGTGCCCGCCGTGAGACGCTCGAAAAGTATGTCAAACGCATGGAGGAACTGGAGGCAGTCGCCTGCGGTTTCCCGGGGATCGAACAGGCATTCGCTATCCAGGCAGGTCGCGAACTTCGTGTCATTGCGAACTCGCACAAGACGACGGACGACGACGCCATCAAGATCTGCCGCGACATCGCTCGGGCCATCGAGCAGCAGCTTGACTACCCGGGCGAGATCAAGGTGACAGTCGTGCGCGAAACGCGATCCGTCGAGATCGCCAAGTAACAAGGCAGGTACCCGTTGATGCGCGTTCTGTTCATCGGCGATATCGTCGGCACTCCCGGGCTGACACTGGTCCGCAAGGCGGTGCCGATCCTGCGCAGTCGCGAACGGCTCGACTTCGTCGTGGCCAATGCAGAGAACGTCTCGGGCGGATCGGGCATGTACCCCAACGCGTACCGGCAACTGCGTGCCTGCGGGATCGACGCGATCACGATGGGCGACCACCTTTACAAGAAATCGGATATCATCAATGTGCTTACGGCGGATGAGCCGATCTGCAAACCGGCCAACTACCCCGATGCCGCCCCGGGCAACAACGCCGTCGGCATCTCGAACGCAGCAGGGAAAAGGCTGACGGTGATCTCGCTCATGGGGCGGACGTTCATGAAGCCGGTCGATTGCCCGTTCATGGCGATCGACCGCGTACTGGCGGGCTTGCCTGCCGCCGATCGCTGCATCCTCGTCGACATGCATGCGGAAGCGACCGGCGACAAGTATCAGATGCTGCATCATCTGAAAGGGCGAGTCTCCGCCCTGATTGGGACACACACACATGTCCAGACGGCCGACGAGCACATCACAGCGGAGAAGACCGCGTTTCTATGTGATGCCGGCATGAGCGGGCCGCACGCGGGAATTCTGGGCCGCAAAGCGGAGCGGGTGCTGCCGACGGTGATCACGTTCGTGCCTGCCTACTTCGATATTGCCGAGGACGATGTGCGGCTCAACGGGGCGATTGTTGAAATCGATGACCAGAGCGGCCACGCCGTTTCCATTCAACGGGTGACGTTTCGCAGCGACGATTGCTGAACCCTACTTGCGAATCAACCGTGGCCGGCACCAGTTGACACAGTCGCCTGCGGTACCGCCGTCGGCCGCTTCGACAACAAGGCTCAGCAGCTTTGCGCCCTCGACCTTCAGGTTCAGGTGCTTCACGCCATCAGCCAGCGTCATGGTCGGGCGATCGATCGGCAATGGCTTTCCGTCGAGCAGCACGGCGAGTCTGACGTGGCCGCGGGCACCGCGGACCGGGTCAAGGCCGACGGTGCACTCGAAGCGGCTCGCATCCGGTTCAAGTGCATAGTCGATGCGAGCTTCACCCATGGTGGTGATGCCGTCGTCGTAGTGGGAGATGCCCATTCCCGTCTTCAGCTGCAGCGGTTGCAATCCTGTTACCGGTCGAAACGATGCCGATGTTGCATCCATTTCGATGGAATCGTCGACGACCTGCGCAGGTTTAACATCAAGCAGCGACTGTGCTTTGCCGTTGATCACATCCAGGAAAACGAGTTGTTCGGCCTCGATCACGATTGAGTTTCGGAACAGGTCAGTCCCCCGAATACGCTGGTCCTTCCAGTCAATGCCTGACAGCGTCCAACGGCTGCCGTCAGTTAATGTCAGGCGGTAAACCGTTCCCGCCGGTTTGCGAACACGGGAAGTCGCGGTCGAGAAGGCAAGGGCGGCGAGTTGTGGTTGCTTGATTGATCGTTGATCATTGCCGGATTGCATGACGAGCGAATGATTCGTTCCACTCCATTCAAGCAGTGTGCCCGCAACGATGTCGCCATTGTCGAGGACAGCCAGATCCCGCGGACGTTCTTTTGATGCAACCGTCCTTCGCACGTCGCGGGTCA
>Ga0105044_10009752_pt1 | contig 13128 bp, 6 predicted proteins | sample MAT01_FD_78092 | JGI IMG/M metagenome (GOLD analysis project Ga0105044, IMG submission 78092) | Freshwater microbial communities from Lake Fryxell liftoff mats and glacier meltwater in Antarctica - MAT-01 | ecosystem: Environmental > Aquatic > Freshwater > Ice > Liftoff microbial mat | place...
CATCAACTAGGAAAAAAATACGCGTATGAACGACAGCTACGAAAAATTAATCAGGGATTACGCGGATGGCACTTTGAGTGGCCATGCGCTATTGGAATTTGAACGACGGCTCAAGGAGGAGCCTGAATTGAAGTCGGAACTAGACCTGTATGTGGCGCTGAAAGCAGCAGACAACTTACGGTTGAAAAAGAAGCTTTCCCTTGAAAGTTCCGACGGCCAACTTTCCCCCGAAAAGCCCGCGAATATCCTTATTCGCAACATGCGACAATGGTTGGCAGTTGCCGCTGTTGTGGCACTCGGGGCTATTGTTGCGCTGCGCTGGTATTACCAGCCAGAAAAGCCCGATGTCACAAAAATGGCCCAAGCTTATGCCTCCCCCTATCCCCCTCCCATAGCCACAATGGGCGAAACCGACAGCCTTCCTTTTGCAGCCCAACAAGCGTATATGGCCTACAGAACGGGCGATTTCGCGGCGGCAGCCCAACAATTAACCGCGCTGGCCGCTGAAACGAACCCCACGGACGAGATACTATTTTACACGGGAGAATCCTTGTTGCAAACCGGAGAATGGGAACGCGCCATTGCATATTTCAACCGTGTACAACCTGGCTACTATCGTGAAATCGCTGATTGGCGCAGTGCGCTGGCCTACGTCGCAGGCGGGCAAAATGCCAAAGCCAAACCCTTACTGGAAAGCTTGCGCAAATCATCTCGGCGTGAGCAAGCTGAGAAACTGCTGGAGGCCATGTAGGGGTTGTGCCAAAAGGCTTAGCCATGCCTATCAACAAAATTTAATTTTATTCGAGCGTTAGGCCTTCCAAGTTTTAAAAACCTGGAAGGTCTTGGCCAATAAAATCGAAATAAAGTTTGGCAACATTTTCAATGCTCGGACTTTTGACATAACCCCTACCGCACCACCGTCAAATCCCCCATCTTCAACACCACCTCCCCATTCACCAGTTTCACCCTCAAATAATACACAAAAACGCCCGGGTTGACTTTGTCACCACGGTACATTCCGTCCCATCCCGGCCATTCATTCGCCGGTATGGGTGAATCCCAGTAATAGACCATGCTGCCCCAGCGGTCGAAAATTTGAAGTGAATTCAAGGCTACTACGGATGGCCCGGCATTCAGCACCCAAAAATCATTGGAGCCGTCGAGGTTGGGCGAAAATACGTTCGGGATGTAGATGTCTATTTGTTTGCGCACCATCACCCGCACAGAAGCGGTGGCGCGGCAGCCAAAAGTATCGGTGATGGCGACTGTGTACACCCTGGAAACTTCGGGTATCCACTCCTGGCGCAGGCAATTGGCACAAGCGGAGTCCGGCAATGGTGTCCACACCAGGCTTTGCCAGCTTGCGAGGTTTGTTTGGGCCTGTAGTACCAGTGTTTCGCCGAGCGAAACCGTTTCCTCAGCAGGCAAGGCAATGAAGGGCACAGGCGGTAATGTCACTGTAACCATCGTATCGGCCGTACAACCATACGCATCGCTGATTTCAACCAAATGCTGCCCATCGGGAATGCTTGGCATCAGGCCACCGGCGGCTGGAATGCCATCCACTTGCACCTTGAACGGCGTTGCACCACCAGAAGGGGTAATCAGGGCTGTAGCAACGTCTTCTCCACATTCCACCCCCGCAATGGCGATGTCGAAACGCAGCGGCGGCGGCGCAATAACCATTGCCGAACTGGTCGTGCTGCATTGATTGGCATCTGTTATGGTGACCGTATACGTGCCAACCCCGATGTTTGAAAGGGTCGCGCCCGTTTGCCCGGCAACACTCCAGGCATATTGATACGCCGTGGTACCACCCGTGGTCATTGTTTGTATGGTCGCATCTGTTGCACCGATGCAGCTCAGCGGGAATTGCCCGAAAGCCAACTGTGCCATAGCGTTGGTGGCCAGCACCGCCGGAGAACTCACCGTTCCCGATATTGTTTTGGTGAGGCCATTGGCACCCGTGACCGTGACGGTGTAATTTCCCGCAGGCAAATTCAGCAGTTGAGCGGTCGTTCCGCCTGTTGTGATCATACCAGCACCCATTTGGTTGCTGCCATTCGACCATATGTAGCTATAAGGCGCAAGGCCACCGGCAGCGCTCAAGGACAAACTTCCATCGCCATCGCCAAAACAACTTACCGCGCCATTGCTCAGCGTTAGCGCTGGGGCGCAGTTCACCACATCAAGCGTGGTGACGGTGGTAATGGTACTGTCGCAGCCCGCAGCATTTGGAATGACATTGGTAACGGAACCTATCTGTGCCGGATCGCAAGTGAGTGCGTTGACGGTAGAGGATGTGGGCTGGTTGACAATTACCGTGGCTGTGGCCGTGCTGCTGCAAGCATTGGCCGTGACAGTAGCGGTGTAGGTCGTGGTGGTGGTGGGGCTCACGGTGATGGCAGCTGTTGATTGCCCGCTAAGCCAGCTGGCGCTTGTGCCACCCATTGCCATGAGGGTGGTGGCACTACCACTGCAAATGGTGGTATTGCCCGAAATACTGGCCACGGGAAGCGGATTAACTGTGATCGAAAAGGTTTGTGATTGTCCGACGCAAGCGCCAAAAATTGGAGTGACGCTTATTTGAGCATTTTGCATGGTTGTAACGGCTGCTGCGCTGAAGTTGAGATTTCCAGCGCCACTGGCTGGCAGGCCAATGGCAGGGTTGGTGTTCGTCCAGGAATAGGTCAGGCCCGATGTTCCCGTAAAAACAAGGGAAACATTCGCGCCTGCACAGGCAGCCTGGTTTCCAGGATTGGTCATGGTAGGATTGCTGATGACCGTTATATTGAACGTTTGCGGCGTACCGGAACAACCGTTGGCCATTGGAATTACGGTAACCGTTGCATTTCCCGCGATACTTGCGTTGAAACTGATATTACCCATACCGCTGGCAGGCAGACCAATAGCAGCATTGGTATTGATCCATGAAAACGTCGCGCCCGCTGAACCTGAAAAATTAGCAGAAACAGATTGTCCAACACAGGCGGCAATATCCGCTGGATCGGTGAGCGAAGGAGAAGGCAAAACGGTAATCGTAAACGTTCGCGCTTGCCCATTACAGCCAAACAAAGTAGGGGTGACGACAATGGTGGCGACAATGGGTGCAAGACCCGTATTGGTTGCAGAGAAACTAATATTGCCCGATCCACTTGCAGGCAGCCCAATGCCTGGGTTGGAGTTTGTCCAGTTGAACAAGGCACCGCTGGTACCATTAAAGCCGACAGAAATCGTAAAACCTGCACACACCGATTGGTTAATCGGCTGGGTCATGCTGGGCGCTCCATTGACCGTTAAAAATACTGGTGTTCGTGTTGGGCTTTTGCAATTGGAGGATATTTCTCGGGTTTCTGCGTAAAAAATATAGGTACCCGGGGTAAATGGGCCAGGAGGCGTGTAACTGTTGCTGCCTACAAAAACCGGTACGCCGCCAGCGGGTGTCGTATACCAGTCAACCGCATTGCCTGCTCCGGGTGCATTTACCATCAAAGCAGGCGTGGCAGTTCCTTCGCAAATAACAGGGAAATTGGGGCCATTGGGCGCTGTCAACAGTGGACAGGTACAGTTCGGCGGATTCACGGATTGTTGAATGGAGCAGCCAGTTGCCGTGATGGTGGCGGTTAGGATAATTAGGCTGCCATTTGGAATGCCCGTGATGTTGAAATTGGTACCATTGCCCGATACGGTTCCAAGCGTAGACAGGATGGTATTTGCGTTGGACGTGAGGTTGACGGAATAGGTCAACAAATCCGGGGAACAAGTGGTGCTGTTGACGGTGATCGTTGGTCGCGGATCGATGGTAATGCTGAAATTTTGTGCAGCGCCCGTGCAGCCATTTTGGGTGGGTGTTACCACCAAATTGGCAACGATGGGTATTGCTCCGGCATTTGTACCCATAAAACTGATATTGCCCATGCCCGTGGCTGCCAATCCGATGGCCGTATTGGCGTTTGTCCAATTGAAGGTAGCGCCGTTGGTGCCGCTGAAATTGACCGCGACCGCATTGCCCGCGCAAACGCTCTGATTGGCGGGCGCCATGACGGTCGGCAGTGGATTTACCGTAATATTAAAATTCTGCGTGCTGCCAATACAGCCCGCCAACGTGGGCGTAACGGTGAGGTTTCCAAGCGTGGGGGCCGCTACATTGGCAGCCGTAAAGCTGATGTTGCCCGCACCGCTGGCGGCCAGCCCAATGGCAATATTGGAGTTCGTCCAGTTGTACGTGGCACCAGTGGTTCCGCTGAACACTTGCATAACAGAAGCACCGCCGCAGACGGTTTGATTCACGGGTGCGGTAACGGTCGGAATTGGATTGACGGTAATGGTAAAATTTTGTGGCGTACCTGGGCAACCGTTCAAGTTTGGCGTTACGGTTAAGTTGGCGACCAATGGTGTGCTACCCACGTTTGATGCCATAAAATTAATATCTCCGCTGCCTGAGGCCGCAAGTCCAATGGCTGGCTCAGAATTTGTCCAGGCGAAAGCGGCAGAAGCAGTTCCCGCAAAAACAACACCGACCTGAACGCCCGCACAAACCGCTTGGTTCAAAGGCAGTGTAACTGTTGGCAATGCATTCACCGTCAGGGTGACAAGCAAGCGTATTGAGCTTACGCAACTGGTGGAGGGGTCTCTCGATTCTGCGTAAAAATTATACACGCCCGGCATGAATGGGCCTGTTGGTGTGAAACTGGCACTTCCCATCAACAGCAAGGTGCCGCCTGTAGCGGAAGTGTACCAATCTACGGTATTGCCGGGGTCGGTTGTTACGGTCAGTGCGGGGATAGGTGCGCCTTCACAAATCATAGGATTGTTTGGCGTGGTCGGCGCATTCACCGGGGCGCAATTGCAGTTCGGCGCATTCACCGATTGTACCAATTGGCAGCCCGTAGTGGTGTTGGTACTTGAAATGTCCACATTGGTGCCAGCCGTAATACCGCTGATGGTAAAATTGCCCGCACTGCCCGTTACAGTTCCCGCGGTAGCGGTTACCATGGTGCCGCTGGTGCTTATTATTACGTTATAAGTCAACAAATCGGCTGCGCAAACGACGGATGTGATGCTTATCGTCGGCAGCGGGTTAATGGTAATGACAAAATTCTGCGGCGTTCCGGTACAGCCGCCCAGACTTGGGGTGACGCTAATGTTTCCGGTGGTTACGACGCCTACGTTGGCAGCGCTGAAAGCAATGTTTCCAGTGCCGTTGGCACCTAAGCCAATGGCAGTATTACTATTTGTCCAGGCAAAAGTAGCGCCCGAAGTTCCGGTGAATGTCGTCGCTACGGGATTACCCACACAGGCACCCACGGCGACTGGCAGGTCCACTATTGGCGCAGCAATGACCGTAATGGTAAAATTTTGGCTGGCACCAATGCAGCCATTGGCAACCGGGGTAACGGTGACAGTGCCCACGCCGATGGCTGCTGCGGTGAAACTGATATTTCCCGCACCGCTGGCAGCAAGTCCTATGGCGGTATTATCATTTACCCAATTGAATGTTGGATTGCTGGTGCCCGTGAAATTAACCGCAACCATGGTTCCCGAACAAACGGTTTGATTGGGCGGGTCGGTCACCGCAGGCGCTGGATTAATGATAATTGTAAACGTCACGGCTGTACCTGAACAGGTTCCGATGACTGGTGTCACCGTGATGGTGGCTGTTTGCTGCATGCCGACACCTGCTGCGATAAAATTGAGGTCGCCTGTGCCACTGGCAGCAAGTCCAATGGCTGTATTGGAGTTTGTCCAGTTGAAGGTAGCGCCTGAAGTACCCGTAAAAGCGGCCATGATACTTGTATTTGCGCAAGCGAGTATGTTGCTAGGCTGGTTCACGCTTGGTGCCGGGGTTACGGTTATGGTAAAGTTTTGTGGCATGCCAGGGCAGCCATTTTCTGTGGGTATTACGGTTAAGTTGCCCGTGGTAGGAGCACCTACGTTGGCGGCTGTAAAACTGATGCTTCCAGTACCACTGGCACCCAGTCCAATGGCTGTATTGGAGTTTGTCCAAATAAATGTCGGGTTAACAGTACCGCTAAAAGGCACGGTCACCATGGCACCAGAGCAAACTGTTTGGTTGGGCGGATCCACCACCGTTGGTATTGGATTTACGGTAATGGTATAGGAAACCGGGGGGCCAGGACAGCCGTTTATGGTGGGGGTTATGAAAATATTGGCTACTTGTTGGGTGCTCACGTTCGCAGCAGTGAAGTTAATGCTGCCCAAGCCAGCAGCGCCCAGACCAACGTTGGTGTTGTCATTTGTCCAGGAAAAACTGGCGCCCGGACTGCCTGAAATCACCGTGATTACCGGAGCTCCGGAGCAAACCACCACGTTGCTGGGTTGATTGACCGACGGGGTAGGATTTACCATGATGGTAAAACTTTGGTTCGTACCAACACAGCCATTGGCCGTTGGGGTAACCGTAATAGTGCCCGTGGTTGGCACACCGACATTAGCAGCTGTAAAGGAAATATCGCCCATGCCATTGGAGCTGAGGCCAATGTTGGTATTGTTATTTAGCCAATTAAACGTCGGGTTTCCGGTGCCTGTAAATACCAAGTCTACCGGGTTTCCGGCGCATACACTCATGTCAGGCGGGTCTACCACAGTGGGCCTAGGGTTCACGGTGATGGTGAAATTCACGGGCGGGCCAGGGCAGCCATTGCGGAAAGGGATTACCGTAATATTGGCAACTTCCTGATTGGCCACAAGGGCTGATACGAAACTGATGTTGCCATTGCCACTGGCTCCGAGGCCAATGGCGGTGTTGTCGTTCGTCCAAGAGAAGGTAGCGCCTGGGGTACCCGTGAAAGGTATGTTTACAGGCAACCCAGCACAGATCAACACGTTATTCGGTTGGTTGACGCTGGGCAAAGGATTTACGGTGACCGTAAAAGTTTGGGGCGTGCCGACGCAGCCATTTTCCGACGGCGTGACGGTAATGGTTCCGGTAGTTGGAGCAGCTACATTGGATGCGGTGAAACTGATGTCGCCGGAGCCGCTGGCGGCCAAGCCTATGGCTGTATTCGAGTTTGTCCAGTTGAAGGTAGGGTTTCCGGTGCCCACAAAAATGGCGTTGACCGGATCGCCAGCACAGACGATTTGGTTGGGCGGATCGTCCATGGTTGGGCCGGTTGTCACCAACACGTCAATGGAGTTGGTTTTGGTGCAACCATTATCGTCTGTTACAGTAAGGACGTAAGTATTGGTGCCAGCTGGGGCATTGGTCACAGTGGGGTTGAGGCTGGTTGGTGGCGCAATGGTGCCAGGCCCAGTCCAAACGGTGGTCGTCACATCAGCGGGGTGATCCAAGGTAGCGCCCAGCGTGAAGGGCACGCTCGTGCAGGCGGGGCTTGGGTTGGCCATCAAGTTGGAAGAAGTGGCATCCCAACAGGTGATGCTGATAGCGTTGAAGGTGATGCTTTCATTCATGGCCCAGGTATTGGTTTGGACGATCAAGCCCGCCGTTGCCGCGCCATTGGTACAAACGGGGCCGTAGGTAATGGTGCCTGATTGGTTTGTCATACCAGGAACGCCCACAAGTCTGGTATTTACCGTCGCGCCATTTATTTGAAACTGGACGTAGAAAAAATCCCAGCAATTATTACATCCGCCGCCATAAGGGTCATTGGGATCGCCTTGGCAAGGTGGTATTCCGATAAGGCACTCATCGCTCGATTCCATATTGCCGTTTCCGGGAAAAGGCAAGGAGAAATTATAACTGATGGAAAAGGAGATGGAAGTGCAGTTTGAAACATCCACGGGGCCGTAGGTATCGGTTGTCACCTGATCCGTATTGGTGTGTGTGGTTCCCGCGTTGGTATAAATGACGGTCTGGGCCTGAATGGATGTAGCAGCACAAAAAAGCCCGAAAGCGAATATGTTGAAAAGTTTGGATAGGCGCATCAGAATAAGTTTTTCCGAATTGAAGTGAGCGAAAAAATAGGCGACCGGCAGGATTGAAACACGCAAAGGTAACCCGCAATGTGAAGCGGGGATTTTGATTTTGCGTTAAATTATTTCAACATTGCTACCGCGCCACGATAAACCGAACTGCGGCTGCTTTTTTGCCACTTGGAATCAGGAAATAATTGCCCGGTAAAAGTTGGTAGGTAGGAATACTGGTTGCGGCACTAGGTGGTTTTGTTTTTGCGCTTTTTTAATTTCAAAAATGGCTGCTCCAACAACAACCAACTCAGCCTGGAGGCCAGATAAGTACCCGCAAACGCAACCAAAATGAAAATGCTTTGCCCGATAAAAGGGTGTAAGCCACTGGCCAACACGCGTATACCAACCCAATCGCGCCAGAAATACTCAAACATGTGGTGGAATACATACAACCCATAGCTGTACTTGCCTAAGTGCCGCAAAAAGCGGTTTTCGCAAACACGGCGTATGAGCGCCTTAGGGCTGGCATTGAGCGACAGAAACAACAGTGCTCCAAAGAATATTGCGGATTCAGTGTACAGGCTTTGTTGGGTTCCAAAGATAAAATTGCCGATGACCATGATGCCCATCCAGACAAAAAGGATACGGGCAATCAAATTATGATAAGGCAGTTTTTGCACCCAACCCAATCGCAAGGCCACGGCAATAAAGCTGCCTGCAGCCAGGCCGTCCATGCGGCAAAAAGGAAAGGTGTAAGAAGATATCGAAAGTGTTGTACCAACGATATGATCGGTCATATGCCGAAGCCCTGTGCCCATGGCAAGCAGCACCAGGCAAAAAATGGCGAGCGGGCGCATGGGCACATAGCGCACAATTAAGGGCCAAAACAAATAGAACTGCTCCTCAATGGCGAGCGACCACAGGTGGTTGAGGTTGAAAATATGACTGTGGTATAAAAAGTCATTTTTCAAGCCCATCGCAATATTGGGCGTGAAGGTGAAAAACCAGGTAAATGAATCGTATCCCTGCAATCGCTCAGGCGCCTTTTCAATAAATAATATGGTCAGCCAGGTCACCAACACCACGAAATAATACAAGGGCAGAATTCGCAGTGCCCGACGCTGATAAAAATTGCGCCAATAATGTTCGTTGTATTTGGAGTCAAGCAGAATGCCCGTGATGAGAAAGCCGGAAAGCACAAAAAACAAGTCGACCCCGATCCAGCCAAACTGGGTGATAAAGTACGCCCGCTCGTCTTGAAAATACGCCCGCAACATGAAATGGCTCAGCAGCACCAACGCGATGGCGATACCCCGCACCCCGTCGAGGGCGGGAATATGGCCTCGGAAGTTGATTTCTGATGTGTTTTGCGCTTTCATGGGTTTGCATCAATTTATCGAATCACCTGTACCCGGGCACCATCGCTCAGGTTCAGCTGGCCCGTAAGCACCACCCGATCTCCTTGTTTTACACCAGATATTACCTCTACTTTGTCGCCGAAAACACCACCCAGGGTAATGGATCGCTGCTCCGCCAAGGAATCCTGCACCACCAAAAATACTTTCGGGTCCTGCAAGCTACCGGCAATGGTTCTGCGCGGCAGCGTCAAACCTTGCCGGTTGGCATTAAAGGTGAAGTATGCCCTGGCGTGCATGCCCCCGCGCAGGGGTGCTGCAGTTGGGTTAATCACTTCTATTTCAACGTCGTAGGTAAATGCATTATCGGCCCGGAGTCCAATATTGGTTACTTTGCCTGTAATACTGGAGCCGGGATATACATCCGGTGTCACACTGACCGACTGACCTTTGCGCACATTGAGCACGTCGCGTTCGGTGACTTTCACCATTAGAAACAGCCGTTCCAGGTTGGTCATTTGCCCTACCTGAATGCCTGGACCGATGACGCTGCCGCGCTCGATAAAGCGCAGGCCCAGCGTTCCGGTCATCGGCGCTTTAATGCTGGTATTGGCTATTTGTTTTTTCAGGCCTTTTTCTTTCGCTTCGGCGGCCAAAATGCCCAATTGCAAATCCTCAATTTTATTTTTGGGCGCTGCTTCGCCTTCAATGAGTTTGGCCACACGTTCCTGGTCTTTGTGGAGTTTAGCAAGGTTAGCCTGGGTTGCTTCCAGTTCGATGCGCAACAGCTCATCGTCTACTTTGGCAATTACCTGGCCTTCTTCAACCCATTCTCCTTTGTTTTTAAATACTTCTAACACCCGGCCCGCGGTTTCTGAAATGATGAACATCTCTTTGGCGGGCAGGAAAATCCCGTCCGCTTCCAGGCGGTTGGCCAGTGTCTCCATTTTTGGTTCAACGACTTCTACCGGCACAAAAGCCCGCGTCATAGTAGAAAGTTGGGCCTCGCTATCCAACTCTTTTTTATTGGACGATAATTTCCAAACCGTAAGCCCCACGATGACAGCGAGCGTTAACCAGAGCAATATTCTGTTGCGCATATCATTATTTTAATTGAATGCTGCTCGAATACCTGGGCAGCGCTGCAAAACTACGTTCTTTCTTCGTTGTTCGTTGCTCGTTGTTCGTTGTTCGTTAGTCGTTGATAGTTGTTCGTTGTTCGTTGTTCGTTCTCATCCACTCAATTCTCGCTGGATATTCTGTTTATCCTCATCTACTCGATAGCGGCATTATCTGGGTGCCAAACAAGATTTGAGTGAATGAGAACGAACAACGAACAACTATCAACGAACAACTACCTTTGGCGATTTCCATCGCCAACTACCGAACAAATGCGGCATTATCAGGATGCCAAACAAGATTTGAGCGAATGAAAACGAACAACGAGCAATGAACAACGAACAACTAAAAACAAAGGTTTCCGCCGTCACAAATCTCACCGATGCCCGCTATTTTGCGGCCAAAGAGGTTGATTATCTTGGGTTTAACCTCGAAGAAGGCACACCCGGGTACCTGGACCCCATGTACATGAAAGCCATTCGGGAATGGGTGGCCGGGCCAAAAATTGTGGGTGAATTCACGAAGTTACCCATCGCACATGTGAAGGCGGCCTTGGATTTTTTTGGCTTGGATGCTGTACAGCTTACAGCGGAGCACCATGAAGACAGCTTGCTGCAATTGCCAGGGGTTGAAATTATTTTGCACCTAAATGGGGCCGTCGATGCCGGTACTTTGGAACGTACATTTCGTGGCGCTGCACCAAATGTTTCCTGTTTTCTGCTTGATTTTTCTGAAACAAGTGACTGGGAAACCATATTAACCGAGAACATTGATTTTTGGAACGAACTGTTTTCCTTGCGCCCGACGCTTTTGCAGGCAGATGTTTCTGCAGCACAATTGCCGGAATTGTTGCAAAAATTCAAACTGGGCGGCTTTAGCCTGGTCGGTGGAGAAGAAGAACAGGTAGGCGTGAAATCGTTTGAGGAGATTGATGAAATTTTTGATGCCCTTGAGTTAATTGCATAGAGCATAACACAAGTCCCATCGGGACTTTACCTTTGTAGAAACGCACCCGTTCCAGCGGAACGGTACCTTCAGCAGGATTGTAAGTATTATTTCCCAATTGGGCAGGTAAAAAAGTATTGGAACAATAAAGGTAGTTCAGGAATAATACCGCATCCAAATGCTATAGGCCATTGCGGCATTGTTGAGGATCAAAATGGCTAGTGCGAACAAGTCGATTTTAGACTTCCATTTCTCCAAAAATCCGCTTGCAAGACAAAATACTACCAGGGGCACCACAGGCAAAAAATACCGCGCCTGCCAATTGCCGATATGGTTGGCTCCCACAGCATGCCATAAAGCATACATGGTGATGGCAAATGCTCCAACGTACAGCACAACTATGCCGCCCACGCCCAAGCGCTGGCGGGTTGACAAGGGATTTTTTTCTGACAAAAGCATGGCTGACAACATCATCCACAACAACAAAATCCATCCCGTTGGCAGGTAATTTTTCTCCCACCCAAATTTTCCGACAAAATGAGCCGCCATGGAAGGCAAAGCATGAAACAGCGATTTGGTGCAGGTTTTTATGAAAAAAAGGGGATTCTCTGCTACAAACGTCATTTGCCTTGCTGGGTTTACCCCTGAATTGAGCGTTTGTGTGTCCCGAAAAACTGGGTTATAAGCATCGTAGGGGATAAACCATTGCTGCGCCAAACGCCCCCAAAAAATTGCCGCCAGCATTCCAGCAATGCATAATACGGTCACGGTCCGCCGATCCATTCGGGCAAAATAGCCAAGTAGCAGCAAAGGCATGGCGATGAGTTTATGCGCTGCGACCAGCACTGTCGCCAATAATTTTTCCGAAAACAAACTTGCCGAAGGCTTTGCCAGCAAAGCCGCTATCAGGAACCAGCAAAGCCCGTTCGTCAGCACATCGGCATTGGCGGAGGCCGCGATACAAAGCGTGGCAGGTAGCAGGGCTATTGCAGCCAAAGTACTGCGCATAAAAGGCATCAGGCGCAGCGCTGCCGACACCAAGAGCATCCAAACCAGCAAGTTGGCAATCCGGGCAGCATAGAGTAATTGCAAAGGCGTAGCGCCCAATGGCCGAAAAACAGCGATGGCCGCCGCTTGGGGTAGATAGGCCGTGGGGGCATAAATGGCTGTATTCGCAAAATCGGTGAATTGTCGGTTTTCAGGATTTAACGGAATGGCAAGAACCTTCCGCAAGGTGTTAATATCCAATCGCGCACTTGGGTCGTTTTTCAAAAACAACAAGGAATCACGCACCTGCGTCAGGCTGACGGGCAATGTCCCACCCAGCCTGTTTTCCATCTTTTCGGGAAAAAACTGCCCATCACTTACCTGCCAGGCCCGCAGAAAATGGTTTGGCTCGTCCGGCGATTGAAATGGCGGGACAAGCAGGGCGAAAACTAACCCTATTAGAGTGATGAGTGATGAGTGATGAGCGATGAGTAGTTGGGTTTGATTGGGCGAAATTAGGTGTGTTTTGGGATGAATTTAGGTTGATTTTGCTATCGTGTGATAGACGATCTCTTATTTAGGCTGAATGCTGTTTTTGCCGAGCATTTCAAGTATCGACTTGGAAATTTTTAACCCAAACTCCTGAGCAGTAATCCCCCCAACGCAGAAAAATTAATCAAAAGTGTTACACCTTACTCCGACCATAAAGCTTCAAAAAGGATTTGGAATGGAATTGGAATTCACCGGACTGCCAACGCTAGATGTGCAGCTACAACCAAGCGGGTTATTGGCAGAAGGCTACACCACCATTATTGCGGAGGAAAGTGGTACTAAA
>Ga0105044_10009753_pt1 | contig 13128 bp, 10 predicted proteins | sample MAT01_FD_78092 | JGI IMG/M metagenome (GOLD analysis project Ga0105044, IMG submission 78092) | Freshwater microbial communities from Lake Fryxell liftoff mats and glacier meltwater in Antarctica - MAT-01 | ecosystem: Environmental > Aquatic > Freshwater > Ice > Liftoff microbial mat | place...
GCCGCACATGAGATTCCCTTAGCCTCTCTCGAGGGCTTTCTCCGCCAGATTATCGGTTGGCGCGAGTTTATCTACCAGATGTATCGGCGCCATGGCGTGGAGATGCGCCGGGGAAATCATTTCCGCCACGAAGGATCCCTGCCGGAGGGCTTTTGGACGGGCGAAACCGGAGTGATGCCGGTGGACCTGGTCATCCGCCGGGTGCTCGCCACGGGGTATTGTCATCACATCGAGCGGCTGATGGTCTTGGGAAATTTTATGCTTTTGGGGGGCTACGCGCCGACCGCCGTCTATGATTGGTTCATGGAAATGTTCATTGATGCCTACGACTGGGTCATGGTGCCGAATGTCTATGGAATGAGCCAATTCGCTGACGGCGGGATTTTTGCCACCAAGCCTTACCTGTCAGGTGCGAACTATCTTCGAAAGATGTCCGACTATTCCAAAGGTGCCTGGGAGGAGACCTGGGACGGCCTATTCTGGACGTTTATTGATCGGCATTCCGCTTTTTTTGCGAAGCAACACCGTCTGGGCATGTTGGTGCGGACTTGGGAAGTCATGGACCCGGCGAAACGAAGGCGGCTGCAGGAGAGTGCCGCTCGCTGGACTGAGGGTGAGAATCGACCGACCGGACTTGAATGACGCAGATCGAAGGAGTTTCAGGACTGCCGCAAGGCGTTGTCGAAAGAGGCGGCCAGGTCCTTTAGCGAATACGGCTTCGGCAAACTCCCGAGAAACTCTTTCCCGTGAACCCTCGCAGCGGGATCACTCCCGAAGTATCCGCTCGTGGCGATGAGCCTGGCATCCGGGTCCAGGCGACGCAACTCTCTCGCGACTTCGTCGCCGTGCAATCCGCCGGGAAGGGTCATATCGAGCAGCACGAGATCGATGGACTCGGCAGTGTCGAGCGCCTGACGATAGAGACGGATGGCCTCCGTCCCATCGGCGGCCTGCACCGTGGTGTAGCCGAGGTGCTGAACGAGTCCACAAGTGGCTCGGGCGATATCCGGTTGATCTTCGACCACGAGGACTCGTCCCGTGCGCGGACGTTCCGCAGACGGAACCAAGGACGAGACGTGATGACTTGCTTTCGATGACGACGCGGTAGGCTCCTCCGTCAGCGCCTTATCCGTCGAGGGAAGAAAAATCAGGAATTCCGTGCCGACTCCCTCTTGCGAAGCCGCCCTGATTCTCCCGCCGTGGGCTTCGACGATGGATCTGCACCAAGCCAAGCCGATGCCACTGCCCCCGGATTTGGTGCTAAAGTCCGCGTCGAACACCCGTTCCAACTGGTGCTCGGGAATGCCATGGCCGCGGTCGCGCACGGAGACGACACTATACCGACCGGCCGGCACCTCGAAGGCATTGTCGTGACTGAGTTCCGCATTGCCCGTATTGAGATGGAGCGTGCCACCATTCGGCATAGCCTGGCAGGCGTTGATCACGAGATTGTGAAGGACTTGATAAATTTGATCGGGACTGCCCTCGACCGGTCTCAAGCCTTCGGTGAGGGAAAGTTGGCAGCGAATCCGCGAACCGGCGGAGCAGAGATGCGAAACCCGGCGCACCAGCGGATGGAAGGAAAATACTTCATGGTTCGGTGAGACTCCCCGGCTATACGACATCATCTGCCGAGCGAGGCTTTCGGCATCGTGCAACGCGTGGTCGGCTCCAACAAGGTAACCCTCGGATCGGCTGCCCGGGATGGTGGCGATCCGAGCCAACTCGAGGTTCGACTTAATTGCCTGGAGGGCATTCTTGAAGTCATGGGCCACGCCTGCGGCCGTCAAGCTGAGAGCCACATCAGTCGGCGGGGTAATGGCGGGGGCGGGGGCGGGGGCGGCTGGAATGGCTCCCACAACTGGGGCGGGACCAACCAACCGGCTCGGACCGACGTCCTGCTTCAGGCCATACTGTGACTTTTGCCCCGGGTGCTGCATCGGGCTCGCATAGCTCGACAACGGTTTCAAAGGAGTTGGCGCAGCGTCCCGGATCGGAAGATTTCCGAGCGGCGGCGGTGGCATAACTGGTTCAGGCGAACGAGGCGCTATCACCGGAACAGGCTGGCTGGCTTCAGAAAGCCGTCGATCTGCACTGTTGACCTCACCGATCGTAAGAGTGAAGAAATCGCCTGCGGAATGGTTTCTTCCGGTCGGGCGGATGGTCCAATGGACCTTTTGGCGAACTCCGCCATTGCGGATGAGCACCCGATCCATCCAGCAGTGGGTCGAACGCTGCGAGATCGATGGAAGCTTCTGGATGAGCCGAGGGAGATCCTCCCGATCATAAATCAGCCCAAGCGGCGATCCGACGAGGCTGGATTGGTCATACCCGGAGAGCACGCAGGCCGCCTCGTTCACAAAGACAATGCGGGGACCTACCGGGGTGATCGCATCGGCCTCTACCACGACGATCCCGACTTCTGAACCGTGAGTTCCTCCGATGCGCAAGCCTGCTTGGCATTGGACCGTGGCTGCGGGACTCATGGTGAAGAAGAAACTACAAAAGCTCTATTTTTATTTAACAAACATTAAGAATCGTGCAAGCAATATTCGAGATTGACGCAAAAAAAGCCCGGGAGAAACTCCCAGGCTCTTCTTGTGCGGTTTTGGTTTCGGGACGGGACCGTTCTTCTCAGGTAAAGAGTTCGAGCAGGGGTTTGCCTTCGCTGTGGATCTCGTTCGTTGTCGGATTGAGCTTGTGACCGGCGATGAGGAAGGGACGGCCTGACGGTGCATAGACCACTTTCTCAAGATCCAAGCCCATCGCGTGCGCGATGGTGGCATTGAAGTCCATTGGCGCGACCGGATTCTCCTTGACCGCGATTCCTTTTTCGTCCGACGATCCATAGACTTGTCCACCAACGATGCCGCCTCCGGCGAACATGGTCGAGAAGACCCGGGGATGGTGGTCACGGCCGCCGTTGACGTTGATCACCGGAGTCCTTCCGAACTCGGTGCCGACGCAGATGAGGGTTTTCTCGAAGAGGCCTTCCGCCTTGAGGTCATCGATCAAAGAACCGAGCGCCATGTCGAGGCTTCCGCCGGTGCCTTGGATTGCATTCCAAAGGTCGTTGTGCATGTCCCAGCCGCCGGAGACGACTTCCACGAAGCGAACGCCAGAGGAGACGAGGCGTTTCGCAAGCATGGCTCCCTTGCCGACGCGGGAGTCACCGTAGCGCTGTACCTTCTTCTCGTAGTCGGTCTCTTTGGAGAGGTCGAAGGTCTCAAGGTCCTTGCTCTGCATGAGCTTGAGGGTCTCATCGTAGAACTGGGTGTAGGCGGTCACCTCGTCGGTTTTGAACTTGCGACGGAAGCCTTCATCGAAAGTGTTCATCAGGTCGAGGCGCTTCTCGAAGAGATCATCGCCAACGCCCGTAAAAGGCTTCGCGTCCTGGATTCCTTTGTCAGGATCACCGATCGGCAGTGGAGCAAGCGCGGGGCCGAAGAAACCAGCTCCAGGATGCTCGCCTCCCCCACCGATTACAACGGAGTCAGGAAGGGTGTCATGCTTTTTGCCGAGCAAGGTTTGCGCCCAAGGGCCCATCGAGGGGTGGATGATGGTGGAGAGCGGCGCATAGCTGGTATGCATGTAGTAGGATCCACCGCGGTGGTCACCGGTCTTCTGGGTCATGGAGCGAACCACCGCGATGTCGTTGAAGCGAGCGGCCAACTGGGGCATGAACTCCGCGAGTTCAACTCCCGCGACTCCAGTGGAGATCCCTTTGGTCTTCCCGCCGGTTTCCGTGCCGGGCTTGGGATCGAAGGTCTCCAAGTGAGTCATTCCACCTCCCATGTAGAAGAAGATACAATGCTCGGCCTTGCCTCCACCATTGGCGGCAGCGTAGGCGCTATTTCCTACTGCTCCGAGAGGGAGGATGCTTACGCCGAGGGCGGTTTTCGCGGTGCGGGCGACGAACTGGCGTCGGCTGAGTTCATCGAGGCTATCGAATGGGCTTTTCATGATATTACAGGGTTAGGTCTAAGAGTAAAGAGGGTTAGGTCGGGGACTGAATAAGGTTCCTCCTTCGCCAGGGCTTCGGAGGAAGGATACGATGGACTATTGGATGAAGAGAAACTCACGGGTATTCACCAGCGCCCAGATGACGTTGCCGATGGCTTGGGCTTCGGCCATTTCTTTTTCTTTATCACTCATGTCGCGGTCGGTTTTGGCACGCATCCCGGACTGGGCAGCGGTTTTCTCTTCTGCTGAAGGATACCGTCCCAGCACGCTGAGGAAGATTTTATCAATCTTGTCGCGCTTGGATCCCTCGCCGTTGGCGATATCCCGAATGAGATAGGCTTCGGGGTTGGTCAACACAGCATTGGTGATCTTTCCATTCAGGAGAGTCATGGCTTGGGGCGACGAACCTGTGGTGAACTGGTTCTCGATGAGTTGCTTGTCGGACTGGCCGAAGGTGCGGAGGAAGTGGCTCGCCGGCATGGGCTGGCGCAGTTCCGAAGCCCGGAACATTTCCTCGCCGCCGACAAAGTCGTCGCGGGTAACTTCATACTGGCCGTTCTTTTTGAGTTGGCTCGCCTCTTGGAAGCGTTTTTTGTAGGCCATGATCTCGTCGGCCGTTTTCAGGCTGGCGGTATCGACGTTCATGACATCGCGATACTCATCCCAACCCAAGCGGACCACGGAATCGGGATCGGGAGTGGTCAGGGTGACGAGCGAATCCCAGATCTGCTCTGCGCTCATGCGGCGAAGGATCGGCCCGGGGAAGTGGTAGGTGCCCTTGTCGATCTGAGTCAGTGTCGGTGAAAGAGTCTCAGCCTCACGCTGGTAGGCGGCGGTGTTGTAAAGAACCCGGAAGAAATCTTTCCCACTGTAGTCGAGGTCTTTCATCATCGATTCCAAGAACACGAGCAACTCGTAGTTCTGGGCCTGTCCATCAAGGTGACCGGGGATGTTATAGACCGGCTCGATTTGGGCGAGACCAAAGGCGATCTTCCAGAATCGGTTCACCGTGTTGATGGTGAAGCGTGGATTGTCCGGGGAGACAACCCACTCGGCGAAGGCCTGGCGGGGAGACTCGAACTCGGAGACGTTCATCTTCGTTCCAAAGTAGGTGGCAGGTTGCACCGGGTCGTTTGGCGAAGCGTCGTCGTAGTGGTAGTCGTGGGGCAATTTAACATCGTTCGAGCCGTCGTCGCCGAGGACGGTGCGGTTGGTGCCGAGCCATTGCTGGAGCTGATTGTCTTCGGTCTCCCGCTCACGTAGTTTACCGGCGTCTTTGAGGAGTTTGCTCATCCGGGTCACTTCGGAGCGGTAATCGGCCCCACCCATCATCATGGAGCTGTTGCCGCGAGCACTGGTCTCGGTCTCACCGAAGAAGGCGGCCATTTGGAAAAATTCCTTCTGGGCTACCTCTTCAAAGGGATGGTCGTGGCACTGGGCGCAGGTAATCTCGGTCCCCATGAAAATGGTGAAGGTATTCGACAGATTGCAAAGCCGCATTCCGGAATCGGAAATAATATAACCACCGGCGGGAGCTTCCCAGAGTTTCCCGGAAGCTGTCAACATCTCGCGAACCATCTCGTCGAATGGCTTGTCTTCGCGGATGCTGTTTTTCACATACTCGATATAAGGATCGGCTTTGAGATCTCCGTTGCCCATCATGATCACGCCCTCGCGAATGCGGAGGAGGTCGGAGTAGTAATTATACATGCGCATCACGTAGGCCTCGGAATCGAGCAGCTTGTCGATCAGAAGAGCCCGCTTGTTTGGAGCGCGATCACCGAGAAATGCCTCTGCCTCGGCGAAGGTCGGAATCCGTCCGGCGGCGTCGAGATAGATGCGGCGGAGGAACTGCTCGTCGGTGCTCGGACCATTCGGCGCGCACATGAGCATCTCGCGCTCAATCTCAGACTTACGCTTCGCCTTCTCCTCGGGTTTGAGGGATGTATTGCCGGGCAGGGCGGTAAGCTCGTCGCGCAGACCGTAGTAGCTCTCCTTCAGTTTACTCAGGACGAGCTTGTCGATCTCACCGGCGAGGGCGGCGGGATCGGTCGGCAGGTTACCCATCACGAAGAGTCGGTCCGCCTCGCTGAGCTTGGCGACGGGATAGTCAATCACAGTGCCATCGGCGAGTTTCAACTTGGCCGAGGCGGTCGAACCGGCCCCGGCGGTCCCGACGAACTCGGCGCTGACGGTTTTCCCGTCGGCGGAGGTCCAGGTGCGGGCCTCAGCCTTCAACGAAGCCGATGGCCAAACAAGACTAAAGCCGAGAGCGGCGACGAAAGCGACAAGATGCGGGATTTTCATAAATTGGGGTTGAGTCGGAAAACGAACTGATCGCATAAGGAAATAACAAGTGGAGGATGGTTTGTTACAAAAAAATATAATCAATCCGGGCGATAATGAAAATAAAATAACAAGGCCACGAAGGCCCGCTCTCACCACGCATTCTCCAAGCCGCGAGCCTCCGCCGCCAGTCTTTGCAGTTCTGTCGTCGTGATCGCCTCGCCGTAGATCACCAGATCATCGATCCATCCTTGCAGTCCGCCGGGCGAAGCGGCTCCAAAAACCAGAGCCTGAGCCGGGGGGAAATGCACTTGCCCGGGAATGATCCCGCTGATCGTCTCAAGCTGACCATCGACAAAAAGCTGGAGGTGCGAGGCCATCGCGGCATTGTCCCCGCCGACAAAGCGGAAGGCGAGATGGTGCCAATTCCCATCCGTGATGTCGGTCCCGCCGGTCTGGGAAGCCCCTCCTACTTGCAAAGTCAGCGCCCCCGGAGCGCCATGCTCCGAAGCCATCCCGGAGCCAAAGCGACAGAGTGCCCCGGCGGAGAGGGCACCTTGCTTGCACGAAAACAGCCGCATTTCCCGGCCACCTCCCGCCACCGGATCAGGGCGCAACTTGCACCAGAAAGCCAAGGTGTGAGCCTGACTCAAATCGATCAGGCTTCCGAGCGGGATGGTGAGGGACTCGCCCGCCTGAAAAACAAGTCCGCCGCCAGTCTTGCCAGCAGTCCGTTTTGGAGATTGAGCGAATCCACTCTCATGAAGCAGGGATAGTTCCCGGTAACGATCCTGCCCGGAGTTCTCAAGAATCGCCCCACCGGATTCGTCGAAGTCGTATCGCAGGATCGGCTCGGCTGAAGGCACCGCGCTCGCTTGGAGCGAAAATCCATCACCGCCGTATGGAATCACCTGCAAAGGGCTGCGGGTGCGGTTGTCGGCATGGACCGCATTGCCCTCCCGCACCAGAGTCGATGTGGTATTGCCACTGCTGCGACTCGCGGCCACGAGGCCTTCCATAACGTGTAATTCCGAGTCCCCTCCCTCTGCGACGGCGACCCCGAAACGCGTTCCCAAATCCACCGCAGTCAGGCTCGGGGTATTCACGGTAAACCCGTGCGCCGACGGCGGAACTTCTCCGACCAGGCGACCTTGGTGAAGGTAGAGTCGATTGCTCGACTCCAGCCGGAAGCGGGCCGGGCCCTCGATCAGCGCCGTCGCACCGGAGTTAAAGGAAAGCAGAGCCCGCCCCTCTCCCAGAGAAAATTCCCCGGTCGGCATCCACCCATCCACGTGCATCCCATCAAGCCCCTCCCCGCTCCATCGGGGTGTCGCACTCCCAGAGTCACCCGGCACGAATCGTGCCACAAACGGACGGGCGGCGCTCCGGGCCCCTGCATTAAAATCGACGCTTTGCAGAAAAAACATCAGCCCGATCGAAGCCGCCGCCGAGACCGCGCCGGCGATCACCAGATCCGGCCAGCACAGCAAACGTTTTCCCTCGCGCTCCACCACGATCTCGGTGAGGACCGACTTGGCGAAGCTCCGGGTATCGCCCGCACCCTCGGAACGCAGGTGGGCCAGAACCCCGCGACGGAACGTTTCTTCGGAACATTGCGACCCGTATGCGACCTCTCGCGCCGCAGCAGTCCCGCTCGCTCCGAGCATCACCCGGAGCGCCGCGTCCATCCGCAACTGTTGGAGAAACGTGCCCCGCAACTCGGCGTCGCGCAACAGAGCCGTGTCCACCTGACGGCGATCTGCATCGTCAAGTTCTCCCGCGAGATAGGCTTCGAGGAAAGAGGCGTCCATGGGTCACGCAGGCGAAAGAGCCTCTTCCACTTTGGCTTCGATGCAGCGCCGCAGCGCGGTGCGCACCCTGCAGAGATTGGTGCGAACCCAAGTTTCGCTTTGGCCGAAGGTCATGGCCATGTCGCGGGAGGACTCCGAACGGGAGTATTTGTGCTCCAGCAGGCGACGCTGTTCCGAAGGGAGCGTGGCGAGGCAATCCTCCAAATACTCGATCAACGGTGATTCGAGATTCACCTCGCTGCCGGCGGCCGACTCCATGAGATGATGCTCCAAAAGCTTGTCCTGATTCTTGGAAAATCGATGATGCCGCAGCGTCTCTTTGCGCACCAGATTGTAAGCAATCGCCCGAAGCCACTTCCCAAAATCCGTCCCGACCTCAAACTCGCTGATGTGGCGATAGGCGAAGACGAAAGCTTCATGGGAAATTTCGTCGATGAGATGCGGTATCGGCAACTTCATCGCCACAAAGGCCCGCAAGCGCGAACTGTGGAGCGCGAGCAAAGCCTCGAACGCCTCAAGACTCCCGGTCTGCACCGAAGAAATCAGAGCAGTCTCGTCATCGAATGGCTGGGTGAACGCTTCCACGCCCAGGTATAACCGATCCCGCCACTTCTGTGACATGGAATGTTCTCTCAACCGTGCAGGAATGGATTGCGATAATCAGACGGTGGAAAGATTTTAAATTTTTCCACTAAGATGTTTCATTAACCAAACGTTGTTGTATCTTACACGAGAGATTTCAACTCTCTTAAAAAACACACATCTATGAAAAACATTATCGTCATCGCCGTCTTCGCCGCCGCTTCCCTCACCTTGGGTGCTTGCAAAAGCCGCAAGGCTTGCTGCGCTACCCCAGCGGCTCCGGTTTATTACAGCAAGTAATTGCTGCATCGAAAAAAGGGGGCGTCCACACCGGATGCCCCCTTTTTTGTGCCCTGATCACTCGCCGGCCAAGTTCGCCGCGACGTCCCCCATCCTGGCATAAAGCTCGATTCCGGAGTTCGATTGCCCGGCCAAATCGGGCATCGGGATGATCCGTCCGGGGAGAAACAGGGTCATCACCATAGACCCGCCGAAGCGGAAATAACCTTTCTCCTGCCCCTTGGTCACGGCGGTCTCCGGGGGACTCGTCGCGACGATGCTTCCCACATTGGTAGCCCCAATCTCAAGAAAAAGGCAATCGCCCAAACGGGGGTCGCGCACCTGAGTGAGGCGACGTTTGTTCTGCCAAAGCACCTCCAAGTTTCGGGCCAGCACCAGCGGATTGACCGAGTAAAGCAGTCCGCCGATGTCCCGCGGCGTTCCGGCGAAGCCCTCCCAGGGAAAATGGAAGCGATGGTAATCGGTCGGACAAAGGCGTGATATCAGCGCGGATCCCGAGGCAAATCGTTCCGCGAGCGCGGCATCGCCCAACAGGGTCGCCAGATCGAAGCGCTGCCCTTTGGCCCAGAGGAACTGCTCAGCGGAGAGGTCGGAAATGAAAAGGTGACGTCCATCGGCAGGGAAGATGATTTGGTTGGTCCCTTCGGCGATGGGCCGGGCCTCGGGTCGGAGTTGGCGGTAGAAGAACTGATTGAAGGTGCGGAAGCTCTCGACTGGTTCCCGAAACTCGCTGACATCCACCGCAAAACGCTCGATGAAAGGTCCGATCTCCCTCGCCGATCCGGCCGAGTCCGCCCAGCGCCCGTAAAGGCGGGAAAAGAGGCGACGTTTGATGAACAGCTCCAGGCAAAGCCTCCCCGCGCGGGTCTCGTAGGCCCAGCGCAGAGGCTTCTCTCCGTAAATGTCCTCGCGGCGCAAGGCCCCGGAGTATCGGTCGAAATAAAGTGGCTCTTGCGTTTGCTGCACCGTTGAGAGATAGACGCGGGGCGCGGGGGCGGCAACGGTCTTTTGCCTGCTTCCGGGTTCCGGCTAGATGAAACTACTCCTCACCAACGACGATGGCATTGATGCCGAAGGCCTCGCCGCACTCGAAGCGGCGGTGGCTGACTTGGCCACGGAACTCTGGGTCGTTGCGCCGCAGGTGGAGAATTCCCAGGTCGGACACCGGGTCACCACCCGCGAGGCCTTGCGCTACGAGCAGCTCGGCGAGCGACGCTTCGCCGTGGACGGGACGCCGGCGGACTGCGTGCGAGTGGCCCTCCGGCACCTCATGCCCGAACCGCCCGACTGGACCTTTTCGGGGATCAATCAAGGCGGCAATCTCGGCAGGCATGACTTCGTGATCTCAGGAACGATCGCGGCGGTGCGGGAAGCGCGTTTTTTGGGAGTTCCAGGGGTGGCGGTGTCCCACTATCTGCACAGCGGGCGGGCGGTCGATTGGTCCGCCGCCGCCCGCCGGACCGGCCTGGCGCTGCGTGCCGTGCTAGCCGACTCCCTGGGAAAAGAGGAATTCTGGTGCATCAACCTGCCCCACCCGCCGAGTGATGCCCCTGAACCACGTTTGGTCGTTTGCGATCAGGAAACCCAGGCGCTCCAGGTCGGTTTCGAGCAAGTGAGTGAGGGTGTCTTGCGGTATCTGGGTAGCTACTGGGACCGCCCCCGCCACCCCGATCGAGACGTGGCAGTGTGTTTTGGGGGTGACATCGCCCTCTCCCGGGTGTCGATCTGAGCACATGAAAGCACAAGGGAGATTGAACGCTCCGGGATTTCTGTCATAGTGGAGACTCCCCCTTTCATGAAGCAACGAGAACCATTCAGACCATTCAGACCATTCACCCTGTTCTCCCCCATCATGGCTGGACTCACCGGGGTGGTGGGCGTGCTTCTTATCCCCTGTTTTGCGGGCGCAGCGCCTGACTCAGCGAAGGTGCCCGAGAAAATCGATTTGAACGATTTCCCGGGAGAAATCATCTCGAAAGTGGTCGTCCCGATTCCCGCCGAAGTCTTCGCCGTGCTCAACAAACTGGATGAGCCCGACTGGAACAAAGCCATCGCCCTCCCGGAAGAGACCTCCATGGGGCGGGAGCGGGCGGTTCTGGCTCTCACTTTCGGAAGCCTCGTTGGAGAAGGCTTCATCGCCGTGCAAGCCAACAACGCCGATAAAATCCAGGATATCGGCCGGCAAGTTTTGACCGTATCCGAGGCTCTCAGCCTGGCGGGTGCCGTTCGTCCGCACAGTCTCAGCATCATCGAAGCGGCGGAGAAGCGGGACTGGACCCGGGTGCGCGACGAACTGGACCGGACCCAGCAGACCGTCCGCGAGACAATGGAGAAGCTCCGCGACGAGGAATTGTCCAACCTGGTGAGCCTCGGAGGGTGGCTTCGCGGAACTCATGTGGTGGCGGAATTTATCAGTGAATCCTACAGCGAGGACAAAGCGGAGATTCTGAATCAACCGGGACTCATCGCCCACTTCCGCTCCGTCTTGGAAACGATCAAAGCCCCCACCAAGACCGCTCCGACGATCCGGGTGATCTCCAGTGGTCTCGCCCGCCTCGAAGCCATCATCGAAGAACCGGGCATTCCTTCGGAAGAAGCGGTCATCGAACTGCGCGACATCAGCCGCAGCATGTTGGAGAGTTTTTACTTTGTCACCCCGACGGCTCCCACTGCGGAGAAACCAGCCAATTGATCGCTCGATGGAAGCCCTCCTCCCACATCTTCCCCGGCGAACCTGGACCAGGCGGCTGACCTTGGCTGCGGTCCTGAGTTCGGTTCTCCTCCTCGGCGGACTGGTCTATGCCTTCGTCAACGAGGCCCTTTCCGCCGCGCTCGAAGCCGCCACCCCCTACGTCGAGCAGGGCTTTGAAGTTCGTGAGGACAATTGGTCGGGAGAAGTGACCCCGGGGAAGCCCTTGCTCGTGCAGCATCAGGTCTTCAGGGGAAATGAATATTGGTTCTGGGCCGGCACGAGCTGGCCGGGTGCCACGGTCCGGGTCGATGTCTTCGACAGTGCTGGCAACGGGGTGGCCCTGGAAACGTTCGCCGAAGGGCCGCAGGCCGGAGCGAGAGCTCTCCCCGAGGCCACCGGCACCTACAACATCCGCGTCATCACCGAGTATGATCCCGAATCCCCCGCCGCCAAAGAAGTGGGCGACATTGACTTTGAAGGCATGGTCGATTGGGGCCTCGTCTATGGCTACCGCTAGAAATCGCATACGGTATGGCCGAGCAAACCCTTGAGTTTGAGAACTCCCATTTTCTCCACAGCCTCTTCGCCGACGACGTGGGTCTGCTGAAGGTTCTCGGAACCGCGCTCGGAGTGACTGCCACCACCCGCGATCATTGGATCAAGTTGGAGGGAGCCGAAGATCGGGTGGACGCGGCGGTGGAGGTCTTCGCCGATCTGGAGCGTGCCCGACGGCTTGGCGGAACCATCACCCCGCATTCCTTCCGCTATGCCGTGCGAGCCGCCGAGGAGAATCTCGCCTCCGAGCCGGGAGAAAAGGTATCCGACCTGCTCGGGCATCGGCTGCTCGGGGGAGGAGGCAAAGCCGCCGTCAGTCCGCGCACGAAAAATCAGCTCGCCTATCTCGAAGCGCTTTCCAGCCACGATGTGATCTTTGGGATCGGACCCGCCGGCACGGGGAAGACCTATCTGGCGATGGCTTACGCCCTGCAGATGCTGAAACAACGCAAGGTGGACCGCATCCTCCTGACCCGCCCTGCCGTCGAAGCGGGCGAAGCGCTTGGCTTCCTGCCGGGCGCACTGGAGGAAAAAGTCCTGCCCTACCTCCGGCCTCTTTACGATGCCATGAACGATATGCTCGACGGATCCGAGGCCTTGCGTTTCGCCGAAAAAAATCTCATCGAGATCGCCCCGCTCGCCTACATGCGGGGGCGCACCTTGCAACGAGCCTGCGTGATCCTCGACGAAGCGCAGAATGCCACCCGCGAGCAGATGCTGATGCTCCTGACCCGTCTCGGCGAGCAATCCCAATGCATCGTGACCGGAGATCCCTCACAGATCGATCTTCGGCCCAAGAGCCGGTCCGGCCTGCTGGAGGCGATGGACTTGCTCGAAGGCGTCGAAGGCATCGCCCTGGTCCATTTTGGAAAGCGGGATGTGGTGCGGCACCCTGTGGTAGCTCGGATCATCGAAGCCTACGAGCGCGGACGAGGCGAC
>Ga0105044_10009754_pt1 | contig 13128 bp, 11 predicted proteins | sample MAT01_FD_78092 | JGI IMG/M metagenome (GOLD analysis project Ga0105044, IMG submission 78092) | Freshwater microbial communities from Lake Fryxell liftoff mats and glacier meltwater in Antarctica - MAT-01 | ecosystem: Environmental > Aquatic > Freshwater > Ice > Liftoff microbial mat | place...
CGCCGGTGAGGGCCTTCAGCGTCGCTTCGACGACGCCGCCGGCATAGGTGACTGCCTCGGCTGCGATCTCGGCCTTGCCGGCCGGGAAGTAGTGATAGAGCGAGCCCTTGGGGGCGCCGCTGACCGCAACGATTTCGTTGGTGCCGGTCGCGGCATAGCCGTTGCGGCGGAACAGCATGGCTGCCGTCCGAACGATCCGTCCGCGATGCCTTGGCTCGGCCGCCATCTCGCCCTTTCCGAATCGGATTCAAATTATATAGACTGGTCTAATATTTCGTAAACGTCTTAAATGGCGCAAAAATGACCGATGTGGATCGCGAAACTCCGAGCGGGTTTGCCCGGCACTTCCGGCAAAGCCCGCTGACCGACCCATGGGAGCCGCTCTATTCGCGGGTTACCGAAACTGCCGTTCTCCTCGGGGTTCGCGTGCGCTCGGCGCACACGAACTCACGCGGGCTGCTTCACGGTGGGCTGATATCGGCTCTCGCCGACAACGCCATGGGGCTGTCGTGCGGGCGGCAGCAGCCTGAAGGCACGCGGCTGGTGACGGCGAGCCTCAGCGTAGACTTCCTGGGTCTTGCCGAGATCGGCCAGTGGCTGGAAGTCGATACCGGCTTCGTAAAGGCCGGCCGCACGCTGAGCTTCGCCCAGTGCTTCGTCACCGCCGACGGCAAGCCGATCGCTCGTGCCAGTGCGAGCTTCGCGGTCAGCCGTCCTTCCTCGTGACAAAGGCCCCGGTGTTTCCACCGGGGCCTTTGCTGTCTTGAAGGGGGCAGTCGGAGTTTAAAACGCGAACTGCGTGCGGATGGCGAAGCTGTCGATCTCCTGGCCGATATTGGGATAAGCCGAACTCGGCAGAGCCGGATTCGTCACCGCAGTCAGCGCGGATGATGACAGGCGATCAATATCAATGTGCTGATACTGGAACATGACCCGCATATTGCGGTTCAGATACCAGTTGAGCGCCACAGAAGAGACGGCCTGGTTGCCACCGCGGATTTCGCCATTGTTGGCGATCGGTGCGAAGCCTTCCAAGCCGGTATTGAAGTCGAGATCCAGTACGCTGTAACGCGCAGCAAGCTCGAACGCGCCCCAAGTACCGCCCGACGAGAACGGCGAGGCCGGACGCGGCGCGCCGAAATTCATGCGCGAGTTGCCCGACGACTGCGTGTTGTAGAGGCGGTTTTCACCCGTCAGGATGTACGACGCTTGGACATAGTAGCCCTCGAAGTCCGGGTCCGGTGCGACAGTGTTGCAGCCAGCGCATGAGCGATCACGATCGACCTCCCAGGCGAAGTATTCGCCCTGCACGGTCAGGCTCTTCCAACGGAAACCAGCCTCGAGGCCCCACATGAAGGCGCTCTCAGCCGGAATGTTGGCGGAGTCGACGAGACGCTCGCCGGCGACGCGCAGTTCGGGACGATCGCGGAAGCGCAGGCTGCGCTGTGGCAAGAGGCCATTAGACGTTCGGTCGATGCCGCCCAAAGACAGCACCGACGCTGCGTTCGCACCGATATGGACGTCCCAGTCGGTATTCTTGAACACGCGGGCAGCGAAGCGCCCCAGGACGTGGTCGCGATCATCGGCACCGGTTTGGCGGGTGCCGATGCGAGATGTCGTGTAGGCGACGTTGAACATGTAGTCGATGCCGTCCGGCGCCTGCTTCAGATAGGTCAGCTCGATACCTTTGCGGCTGTCAGAGCCACCGAACTCTTCGACCAGCGCGTTGGTCACCGACGACCGTTCCAGGAACATGATGTCGTTGGACGAAGTGGAGTTATCCAGCGTGAAGGTCGGCTGCATCGCGCCGACATTGATGCGGATTTCCGGGGTCGGATTATAGGCGACGCGCATGGTGTGAATGGCGCCCGCTGCTTCATCCTGCGAGCCGCCGAAATTGTAGCGGAACTCATAGTCGAAATCGCGGAAGAACTTGCCTTCGATACCGATATGAGCGCGGCGGAAATAGGAGCCTGATCCGAGATCCCGAACGTTTTCGCCACCGACGGCGAACGGCACGTCGTCGCTCGGCGACTGCGAATAGGTGCCGGCATCGAAGTGGAAGCGGCCGCGGATCGCCATGCTGAAGCGACCATCGCCAGTGCTGATGACGGGGCGCGAGTTGTCAAAGCTCCACTGCACGGCATCGGCGCGGGTCTGGAGCGCGTTGATCTTGGAACCCTGGCTGATCTCGAGATCCTGGACGCGCTGCTCGAGCGCGGCGTTGGTGCCGGGCGCTGCGGCCGGGCCTGGATTCCCTTTTTCGAGCCGGTCGAGGCGGTTCATGATCGCCTCGTACTGCTCGCGCGTCATGGTGACCGTGTCGCCCTTTTTGGCGAGCGCGGGCGACACCAGCGCAGCGGCCGTCAGGGCCGTGCACGCCAGAATGGTCAGTTTCAGTCTCATAGTACCCCCTTGGTCCGCAGGTCGCGGACTCGTTCCTGCGAGGTGGTTTTTGCGGTGCGGCGATTACGGGGGGATGACGGGTCCGTGACACTCCGGTGACAGGGCGGCCGTGCCTGTGGATGGTTGCATTCGCGCAACGGCGTTCAGACGGTGCGCCGAAAGTGAATCCTGTTCGGGTGGATTTCGGCCTCAGAAATCGATTCATCTGCGATCCGAAGCCTGAGTCATTTCAGAGTGTTGCACAGCAATGCTCGCGTTCCGATTCACGCCCGATTCACTGAGTCCGGAAAAAAGCATCCGAGTTGTGAAAGCGTCACTTGTCTTTGGCAGTAACCGGGCATATCCCGGCCCGCTATATCGAACCGCAATATAGGCTGGGGCCGATGCTGGACGTCCGGATGCTCTGTTTGGCCGCCCTGATGGGCCGTGAAGCGAGCGGGTATGACATCAAAAAGGATCTGGAAAAGGGCTCTGCGACAGGGCTGATCGACGCCTCGTTCGGCTCGATCTATCCGGCCCTCGCCCGCCTCGCCCAGGAGGGCCATATCGCGGTCCGGTCGGAAGGGGCCGGGGGCCGCGACCGTAAGACCTATGCGATGACGCCGGAGGGAAAAGCGCATTTCCTCCGCACGCTGGCAGGCCCCCTGCCGGAAGAGAAATATCGCTCGCCCTTCCTGTTCGCGATGCTGTTCGCCGACGATCTGCCGCGGGCCCGGGTGCGGGCGATGATCGACCGTCAGATTGTCGTCTGGGAGGACAAGATCGCGGCAATCGAGGACATGGCGGCATGTGCGTCCGGCGCCGGCGAGAGCTTCGTCGCGGGATTTGGCGAGGCTACATTGCGGGCGGGGCTCGATTTTCTGAAACGTCACCGTCGCCGTGTCGAAAACGCGGCCCCCGTGACGTCCTTGGACAGACAGGGCGGCCAGCCGGCGCCCGAGACACACGCGCCCCAAGCGGCGGAGTAGAGGACAGCATGTCGATCGGCGATCGCCTGAAGAGCACCAGAGACCGGCTGAACAAGCCCGTATACATCGCACTGATCATCCTGGCCGTCGTTTCGGTCTGGGTGTTGAGCGGCGTGCTGAGCGGAAAGCATGAGGAACCCATGGCGCCGGCGATCGCTGACGCTACGGCAGCCGGGCAAAAGGGTCCCATCAGCGTGCGGGTGCGCACGATGAACAACGAGGCCCACGTGGCCGACCTGGCGTTACGGGGCCGGACAGAGGCTGAGCGCAAAGTCCAGCTCAAGGCGGAAATGTCGGCCCGCGTGACCGGCCTGCCGGCTGAAAAGGGCCAGCTGGTGAAGGCAGGTGACCCGATCTGCGAGCTGGATATAGGCGCGCGGCAGGCCCAGCTCGACCAAGCCAACGCCCAGTTGAAGCAGGCCGAGCTGGAATACGCCGCCGCCGTCGAACTGGCGTCGCGCGGAAACAAGGCCAAGACCCAGGTTGCGGCGGCGCTGGCGGGGCTTGAGCAGGCGCAGGCCAATGTGCGCCTGATGCAGACCAATCTGGGCTACGCCACGATCCGAGCGCCCTTCGACGGCGTGGTCGGCCAGCGTTACGTTTCGATCGGCGATTATGTGACGCCGGGAACGCCCTGTGCCTTCATCATCGGTGCCGAACCCTTCCTGATCGTTGGCGCGGTTTCCGAGGGCCAGATCGCCGCCGTCTCGACCGGTAGCGAAGGATCGGCCACGCTTGTCACGGGCGAAACCGTCACCGGCAGGGTCACGTTCCTGGCGCGCGCCGCAGACGACAAGACGCGGACGTTCCGGATCGAGCTGACGGTCCCGAACGCCGATTTCCGACTCCACGACGGCGTCACCGCCGATTTGCGCGTGAAGTCGCGGACCATTCCCGCCATGCGCGTCTCACCGGCGATCCTGTCGCTGGACGGAGAAGGCAAGATCGGCGTGAAGATCGTGGAAAACAATATCGCGCGCTTCGTGCCCGTCACGCTGATCGGGGACAGCCCGGAGGGCGTCTGGATTGCCGGGCTGCCGAACGAGGCGGTCGTGATTACGGTCGGGCATGAGTACGTGAAAGACGGCGATCGGGTGGACCCAGTGGCGGAAGAGTCAGTGACGGCATCGGGCGAAGCGCCTCAGCCGGCGCAGGCCAATTAGGAAGAAAACGTCATGACCGGCGTCGTCGCCTGGGCAGTTGCCAATGCCCGCCTCATTTTTGCAGCGATCCTCGCAGCCCTGCTGATCGGTTGGACCGCCTATACCTCGATCTCGCGGGAAGCCCAGCCGGCGATCGACTTTCCGTTCATCAATATCACCCTGATCCACCCCGGGATCAGCCCTGAAGACGGCGAACGTCTTCTGGTGAGGCCGATGGAAACGCAGCTGCGTACCATCGAGGGCCTCAAGAAGATCACGTCCAGCACGGTTCTGGGCGTCGCCAATATCGGCCTCGAATTCGACGCCAATTTCGATTCCGAGCAGGCCATCCGCCAGGTCAACGAGAAGGTCGACAGGGCGAAGGCCGAGCTGCCTTCGGATACCGAGGAGCCGATCGTCCAGGAAGCATCCACGTCCCTTGAGCCGTCGATCACTGTCGTGCTTTCGGGCGAAGTGCCCGACCGCGTCCTGTTCAAGATTGCCGACCAGCTGGAAGAGAAGCTGGAGACGATCCCGACCGTGCTGTCCGCAGATATATCGGGCACGCGCGACGACCAGCTCGACATCGTCATCGATCCCGCCAAGCTGCAGAGCTACGGCGTCTCGCTGACCGAGTTCTTCCAGGCCGTCACGCGCAACAACACGCTGATCCCGGCCGGGTCGCTCGACACCGGCAAGGGCCGTTTCGCCGTCAAGATCCCCGGCCTCATCGAGACGCGGGAAGACGTGCTGAGCCTGCCGATCAAGCAGGACGCCGGCACCGTGGTGACGCTGGGCGATGTCGCGGAGATTCGCCGCGCCTTCGTGGACCCGTCGGTCTATTCGCGCTTTAACGGCAAACCGGCGGTTTCGCTCGACGTCGTCAAGCGGACCGGCACCAACATCATGGAAACCATCACCGCGACCAAAGCGGCGGTGGAGGAGTTGCGGAAGGACTGGCCGCCGGGACTCATCGTCTCGTACACGCAGGATCAGTCGAACGTCATCGACCGCACGCTGCACAGCCTTACCCAGATGGTGCTTCTGGCAATTGTCCTGGTGATGATCGTGGTCGTCGCGGCGCTTGGCCTCAGATCCGGATTGCTGGTCGGCTTCGCGATCCCGACCTCGTTCATCCTGGGCATCGCATTCCTGTGGTTCGCCGGATACACGCTGAATACGATGGTGATGTTCGCGCTCATCGTCTCGGTCGGCATGCTGGTCGACGGCGCGATCATCGTCGTGGAATTCGCGGACCGGAAGATGGCCGAGGGCCTGCCGCCCAAGCAGGCCTATCTGATGGCCGGCACACGCATGTTCTGGCCGGTGGTTTCGTCTGCGGCCGCTACGATCGCCGCATTCCTGCCAATGCTGTTCTGGCCGGGCATTCCCGGCAAGTTCATGCAGTATTTCCCGATCACGCTGATCGCCGTTCTGACAGCCTCGACTGTTGTGGCAATGATTTTCCTGCCTGTCATCGGCGGTGTGTTCGGCAAGCACCCGCCCGGCGGCGAAGATTCGTTGAAAGCGATCGCGGCTTCCGAAACCGGCAATCTCGATTCGATTCCAGGGTTCACGGGCACCTATGCCCGGTTCATGTCGCGTCGCGTGCACAAGCCGCGCCGCGTGATCCTTGGCGCCGTCGCCATTCTCGTCGCGGTTTATGCTGTCTTTATGAACAGCGGGACCAATGTGGAATTCTTCGTCTCCACAGATCCCGAATTTGCGCGCGTCGTGGTTTCCGCGCGCGGCAATCTGTCGGCAGATGAAAAGCGTGATCTGACGATCGAAGCCGAACAACACGTGCTCGGAGTTGCCGGCATCAAAGGCCTCAACACCGTCACCGGTGTCGATGGCGGCGGACAGCGCCAGCTGCCCGAGGATACGATCGGCGTGATGTTCCTGGAGTTCGTGCCGTTCGAGCAGCGCAAGCCCGGGCGTGAGATTATCAGCGAAATTCGCGAGCGGACCGCCAATATCCCTGGCATCCGTGTCGAGATCGAAGAACTCGGCGGCGGCCCGCAGCAGGGCAAAGATATCGATGTTGAGGTCCGGTCAGACGAGCCCGAGGCGCTGGCCACCGTGACAGACAAGCTGAAAGACTTCATGGCCGCGCAATCCGGCCTCATCGACGTCTCCGACTCGCGTCCGCTGCCCGGCATTGAATGGGCCCTCAAGGTCGATCGCGCCAAGGCCGGCACGTATGGCGTCTCCGTCAGCGACGTCGGCGCTGTGGTTCAGCTCGTCACCTCCGGCGTCAAGGTTGGCGAATACCGACCCAACGACGTGACCGATGAGGTCGATATTCGCGTTCGCTTCCCGCTTGAGGCACGCTCGATCGCGGCGCTCAGCGAGCTTCGCGTGCCGACGGCGAGCGGCATGGTTCCGATCACGAATTTCATGACGGTTGTGCCGCAGCCCCAGGTCAACAAGGTGGTGCGCGTGGATGGCAAGCGTGTGCTGCACGTCTACGCCAACGCCGGCGAAGGCTCGTACCCGACGGCCGAAGTCGCGAGGATCCGTAAGTGGGCGGCGAGTGCTGACCTCGATCCACGGGCCGAGCTGAAATTCCGGGGCTCCGACGAGCAGCAGAACGAAAGCCAGAACTTCCTGATGCTCGCTGCGTTCGCGACGATGGCGCTGATCGGCGCGATCATGCTGCTGCAGTTCAATTCGTACTGGCATGTGGTTATCGTGCTGTCGGCAGTGGTGTTCTCAACGGCAGGCGTCTTCATCGGCATTATGGTGATGGGACAGACGTTCTCGCTGATCATGACCGGCACCGGTATCGTCGCGCTCGCCGGCATCATCGTGAACAACAACATCGTGTTCGTGGACACGTTCCAGCATCTGCGAAAGCAAGGCATGGACTCGTATGAAGCGGCGATCCGTACGGCGGCGCAGCGCTTCCGCCCGGTTCTCTTGACCAAGGCCACGGCGATCGCCGGCATGTTCCCGCTGATGATGGCGTTTGAGGTCGATTTCGCAAACCGCGAGATTATCATCGGCGGTCCGGATGCCGGACAATGGGTGCAGATGGCGACGGCGATCGTGTGGGGCCTGCTGTTCGCCAGTCTGCTGACGCTGATGGTGACGCCCTGCATGCTCGCTCTGCCGCAAGCGATGCGCGATCATGGTGCGTTGATGAAGGCCGGGCGATGGTTGAAGCGGCGGTTTGGCAATGGCAACTCGCAGGAGACGCCGGGACACGCGGCGCCGGCGGAATAGATGGAAACCGAAGGAGAGACCAGCGCGTTTTGTCGCCGGTTGGCAGTGCGCTTTCCAGAGATTGTGCCGCTGCTAGCCGAGCACATCGAAGAAGATGGGCTAGACCCGCCCGAGATCTACTCGCACATTTTTTTTGAAAGGCAGTTTGGGACTTGGTTCAACGCGCTTTTGGAAAGCGGTTCTGAAAGTGACTTGAAGACGGCGCGCTCAATCGCTGACTTTCTTGAGGAGACGCGCGTGCTCACCTCTGACGAAGGCGTTTTGGCACTTTTGCGGGTAACGTTTGTCGAAATCTTTCCGTGGAGACCTGAGTCGCAGGCGCGCGCAGCCGGAGTCCTTGGGCCGACATTGCTTCAAGATTACCGTGACTGGCTCGAGATTATGAGCGTTCCGGTCACGATCTGATCACGGTGTCTAGACGCTGTGCCAAGTGCCGTGCCTCGTGTTCTCCAACAGATCACCTAATCTGCTGCGTCGGTCTGTCTTCTCCACGCTGGCGCACGCGCAGAGATGTTAGCCGATATCCGGCTTGCCTTCATCTCGCCTTGCGCGTGCGCTAGAATCGCGCCGCAATGACGAATGACATCACTCTGACCGGGATCTGGGACGGCCTCTACAGCTACACGCAGAGTGGCCAGCTGGAGAGCACTTTTACCGCCGTGCTGTTTCAGAGCGGCGCGGGGCTTTCGGGCACGATCCATGAGACGATGCGGCGACGGCACGCGCGGGACGTCGCGGCCAGCGCCTTTGTGGAGGGCTCCGTCGACGGCCTGCGCGTCAGCTTTTCCAAAACCTATGACGGCTCTGGCGGTCAGACGCACATGGTTGTCTATGACGGCCGGTTCAGCGGTGACGAGATCGAAGGAAGCTGGACGATCCCTTCGGTGGCCGGCAATTCCGGGCGGTTTCTGATGATCCGGGGCAGCAAGGCAGAGGTCGGTACCGAGGTCGGAATTCTGGCGAAGGCTTGAGGGCGGCGCGCTGCATTTTCCCCTTCCGTTGCGCTCCGCGCGCGTCCGACGGTCAAACACCCAGCGCGCGTTCCGCCATCCGTCGCAACCCCACTTCGCAGGGGAGGAAAGGCTTCTGCGCTATTCCGCTGCGGCGGCGTTGAGGTCGGGGAGGGAGTCGGTTTCGCCGAAGGCTTCGACCAGTTTGTCTCGGGCCTCGGCGGCTTCGCGCTGGCGGTTCCACATGCTGGCGTAGACGCCGTTGGCGACCAGCAGGTCAGGGTGCTTGCCGCGTTCGACGATCTGGCCGTCGACCAGCACCAGGATTTCGTCGGCATCGACGACTGTTGAGAGACGGTGCGCGATGACGAGTGAGGTGCGGTTTCGGGAGATCTCCTCAAGCGCCTGCTGGATTTCGCGTTCGGTGTGCGTGTCGAGGGCGCTGGTCGCTTCGTCCAAGAGCAGGATGGGTGGATTTTTCAGGATGGTGCGCGCGATGGCGACGCGCTGTTTCTCGCCGCCTGAGAGTTTCAGACCGCGCTCGCCGACCGTCGCCTGGTAGCCGAGCGGGAGCTTGGCGATGAAGGGGGCGATCTGGGCGTGGCGAGCGGCCTGCTCGACTTCGGCATCGCTTGCGTCGATGCGGCCATAGCGGATGTTGTAGGCGACCGTGTCGTTGAAGAGGACGGTGTCCTGCGGGACGATGCCGATCTGGGCGCGGACACTTTTCTGCGTGACGTCGCGAATGTCCTGACCGTCGATGGTCACCTTGCCTGACTGGATGTCATAGAAGCGGTAGAGGATGCGCGAGAGGGTCGATTTTCCCGCCCCCGAGGGGCCGACGACGGCGACGGAGTGGCCGGCCGGCACCTTGAAGCTGATGCCTTTGAGGATGATGCGCTCGGGCTCGTACGCGAAGACGACATTGTCGAAGACGATCTCGCCGCCGGTAATGGCGAGCGGCGGCGCGCCGGGCTTGTCGACGACCTCGGCGGGAACGTCGAGCACGTCGAACATTTTTTCCATGTCGATGACAGCCTGATTGATCTCGCGATAGACTGTGCCGAGCAGGTTCAGCGGCATGTACAATTGAATGAGGAAAGCGTTCACCAATACCAGATTGCCGAGAGTCATGCGGCCCTCGTCGATACCGATCGCGGCCATCGCCATGACGATGGTGAGTCCGACTGCCATGATCGCAGCTTGTCCGGTATTCAGGAACGAGAGCGAAGTCTGCGATTTCTCGGACGCGCGGGCGTAGATATCCATCGCCTTGCCGAAGCGGCCGGCCTCGTGATCCTCGGCGTTGAAGTATTTGACTGTCTCGTAGTTGATGAGGCTGTCGACCGCCTTGGTGTTGGCGTCTGTGTCGCTGTCGTTCATCGTGCGGCGAATGGCAATGCGCCGTTCCGTGACGACGATCGTGAACCAGCCATAGAGAAGGACCGTGGCCATCGTGGTCAGCGCGAACCAGATATCGAAATTGATAACGAGGATGATACTGACGAGGATGAGTTCGAGCAGCGTCGGGAAGATCGAGAACAGCGAGAAGGAGAGCAGCGTATCAATGCCCTTGGTGCCGCGTTCGATGACGCGGTTGAGGCCGCCGGTGCGCTTTTCCAGATGGAAGCGGAGGCTGAGGGCGTGGATGTGGCGGAAGGTCTTGATCGCGACCTCGCGCACCGCCCGGTACGAGACCTTGGCAAAGACGGCGTCGCGGAGCTGCGCGAACCCCTGCATCAGGATGCGCGCTACGCCATAAGCGAGGATGAGGCCGATGGCGACGGTGAGGCCCTGATAGGCGGGGCCGGGTTGGAGCGCGTCCACCGTCCAGGCGTACATGAAGGGGATCGTCAGAGTGACGACCTTCGCGAGCACCAAAAGCGCAATCGAGATGAGGACGCGGCGCTTGAGGCTGGGGTGTCCGGCCGGCCAGATGTAAGGGCCAAGGGCACGGATCGTGCGCCAGCTTTTGAGGGGCGGTGCGGGGGCTGCAGCGGGAGGAGGAGGACTCATCCGGCTACAAATAGGGGCTCCGCCGTTGAAGCGCAGCCCCTTTCGGGCACGGAATCTGGACCTTATCAGTCTTCGGGGCCGCGATAGCTCTCGTGGCAGGCCTTGCAAGATTTGCCGACGCCGCCCAGCGCAGTCTTGATCTGGTCGACGTCGTTCGTTGCTACGGCGGCAGTCAGAAGTGTGGAGGCGTCGTCCAGGCCCTTGGCCTTGGCCTGGAAGTCCGTCCAATTCGTCCAAATTTCAGGCTTGGCACGAGTTTTCTCGATGCCGGTGCCGCCTGGGCCCGAGCCCTCGGGAAACATGGAGAGCAGCTCGCCCGAGACGTCGTCGATGGTCTTGGCAGCAGCAGCGGCGATCTCGACGTTCGAGCCGTCATACTGGCCAAGAGCCTGCATGCCGCCGCCGGCGGCCTTTAGGCGCTTCTCGCGGTATTCTACGAGTTCCTGCCCGGACGCTGGCTTGTCGGCGCTGATAGAGGGGTTGAAGCCGAGGATCGCGAAGGCGATGCCGATGATAAGGCCAGCTAGAATCCACTGAAAGCGTTCGCGCGTCATGTTTGTCCCTTCGGTCGCCGCAACACACCGACGCTAGCCGAGGTGCGCCGCGCCGTATAGTCAGGCGTCGATGGGGGATTCATGACGACGGATTTGCGAAGCGTTTGCATCTTTTGCGCGGCCTCACCCGGCGGCGACCCGGCCTATGCCGAGGCGGCGGCGGAGATGGGCCGTCTGATCGCAGAAGCGGGGCTGCGACTGGTCTATGGCGGCGGGTCGGTGGGGCTGATGGGTGTGGTTGCACGTGCGGCGCGGGCAGCGGGCGGTGAGGTGATCGGCGTCATTCCGGGTTTCCTGCGCTATGCCGAAATTCCCGAGGCCGAGGTGACAAAGATGCACTTCGTAGACTCTATGCATGAGCGCAAGCAGATGATGTTCGATCTGTCGGATGCCTTCGTGTCGCTGCCGGGCGGGATTGGAACGCTGGACGAGACGATCGAGATCATGACGTGGGCGCAACTCGGGCAGCACGCCAAGCCGGTGCTGCTGGTGGATACGCTTGGGTACTGGTCGGCTTTTGAGAAGCTACTGAAGAATGTGGTGGCGGAAGGCTTTGCGAAGCAGAGCCTTCCGGAGCTCTACACTGTTGTGCCGGACCCGAAATCGGCTATCGGCACTCTTCTGGGGCGACCGGCACCGGACGCTTGAACATCTCGAGCGAGACCAGAACCAGCGCGGCCCAGATGAGGCCGAAGCTGACGATGCGCACGGTGCCGAAGTGTTCGTCGTAGATGGTGACGGCGATGACGAGCGAGATCGTCGGCGCTATGTATTGAAGGAAGCCCATCGTCGAGAGGCGGACGCGGCGCGCGGCGAAGGCGAAGAGCCAGAGCGGGAGCGCGGTGACGGCGCCGGCGCCAATCAGCATGATATCGGTGAGGCTGTTGCCATGAGCGAAGGCGAGTTCGCCGTCCTGCATCAACAGCAAGAAGCCGAGGATCGCGAAGGGCGCGACGATGAGGGTCTCGATGAAGAGGCCGTCGAGGGCCTCGACCTGCACGACTTTGCGGACATAACCGTAAACGGCGAAGGAGCTGGCGAGGACGAGTGATATCCACGGCAGGCCGCCGAGCGCGACCGCCTGGACCGCGACACCGATGGCAGCGAGCACGAAGGCGGCGATACGCCATTTGCTGAGCTGTTCGCCAAGCAGCAGGACGCCGAGGGCGATCGCGAAGAGCGGGTTGATGTAATAGCCGAGCGCCGTCTCGACGATGCGGCCTTGGGTCACCGCCCAGATGAAGATGCCCCAGTTGGCGGCGATCAGCACCGACGAGGCGAGGAGCGCGGCGGTGCGTTTCCAGTCGCGAAAAATGGCGAGCACGGGGCTCAGGCGGCCGAGCGCCAAGATGATCGGTGTCAGCAGGACGACCGACCAGAGCACGCGGTGGCCGAGGATTTCCCATGGGCTAACGCCGGGCAGCAGCTTCCAGTAGATCACCACCACGCCCCAGATGACGTAGGCGAGTGTCGCGGCGAGGATTCCCTGCGGCAGATCGCGGGGCGTGGTCATGAGGAGCCTGACTTGTGAACTCCGTCAGGGCGGCGTGTGGCCGTCGCGGAGCAGTTTCCATGTAATCGAGTCAGAGAGCGCCTCGAACGAGGCGTCGACGATGTTGGGCGAGACGCCGACAGTGGACCATCGGTTGCCCTGCCCGTCGGCGCTTTCGATGAGGACGCGGGTGACCGCCTCGGTGCCCGAGGTGAGGATACGGACTTTATAATCCACCAGACGGAGGTCTTCGAGGGCGGCGGAGTATTCGCCGAGATCCTTGCGGAGCGCGTCGTCGAGGGCATCAACGGGGCCGTTGCCCTCGCCGACCGAATGAATGGCGCGGCCGTGGACGACGGATTTCACGGTGGC
>Ga0105044_10009756_pt1 | contig 13127 bp, 17 predicted proteins | sample MAT01_FD_78092 | JGI IMG/M metagenome (GOLD analysis project Ga0105044, IMG submission 78092) | Freshwater microbial communities from Lake Fryxell liftoff mats and glacier meltwater in Antarctica - MAT-01 | ecosystem: Environmental > Aquatic > Freshwater > Ice > Liftoff microbial mat | place...
AGAGCGGTCCCTCAATCTTGTGTCTATGCCGGTATGAGCAAATCGCCTGGGTGATGGCCAGGATGTGTCCCTCGTTGAAACTGCGCTCGAACGCGGAGCCGCGGTGCCCCGAGGTCCCGAACGAGACGCGCTCCGCGGCGACGGTCGGGTCGGGATGCTCGGCGTAGTACGCGGTTACCAGTCGGGGGACGTTGACCAGCATTGATGCCGGAGCCGGCTGACCGGCCAGGGGGCTGAGCTTGATCATTCCGGGACGACCTCGACCCTGTGATGCCCAGCATCATCAGCCAGGGGCATCCGTCCGTCGCTCGTCTGCAACTCCTGTTCGTCTAGAGAGATGCGAGCGACGCCGCGGCTGACGCCCTTCGGGTTCGCGACGGTGATGTCGTAGTGGGCCGACCGATACTTGAACGCGATCGAGAAGCCCGGCCATGCCTTCGGCACGCAGGGGTCGATGATGAGCGTCGCACCCCGCAGACGAAACCCGAGGATCCACTCGAGTCCTGCTCTATACATCCATGCTCCCGAGCGCGTGTACCAAGTCCAGCCCCCGCGGCCGACGTGGGTCGGCTCCGCGTTGCTCCGCGTAGACGTCGGCGCACACGACGTAGGGCTCGACTTTGTAGCGATGCATGTCCGCCGGCGTGGCGGCGTGATCGATCGGATTCAGCAGTGAGAACAGTTCTCCGGCCTTGTCGCCGTTACCAAGCATCGCGAAGGCGATCACCGACCACAGCGCGGCGTGGGTACATTGGCCGCCGTTCTCGCGGATGCCGGGCGGGTAGCCGCGGATATAGCCGGCGTCGATCGAGGCATCGTCGAACGGCGGCGTAAATAACAAGACCAGTCCATCGTCGACACGGACCAGGCGATCTTTCACTGCTGCCATCGCCCTCGCCGCGCGACTGGGCTCCGCGGCCCCTGAGATGACGCCCCACGATTGCGCGATGGAATCGATTTTACACTCGGCGCCCGTGTGTGTGCCAAGCGGTGTGCCGTCGTCGAAGAATGCCCGCAGATACCAGCTGCCGTCCCAGCCATCACGTTCGAGAGAGTGCCCGAGCGCCGCGGCGCACTGCCGCCACGATGCGCCACGGGCCGCCTCACCGCGGCCATCCGCCAGCGGCGCGAAGGCCGACAGTGCGGTGTGGAGAAACCAGCCGAGCCAGATGCTCTCGCCCTTGCCGTCCGGTCCGATGCGGTTGAAGCCGTCGTTCCAGTCGCCGGTGCCAATCAGCGGCAATCCGTGGCTGCCGACTGGAAGGCTGACGTCGAGAGCCGGTGCGCAGTGTTCAAAAAGCGATCCCTGCTCGGCCGAGACGGTTGGCAGAAAGACTGATTCGTGCTGCCCGGTCTCGAGGAGGGGGCCATCGAGGAACGGCACCATCTCGTCCAGGATGCCCTGGTCGCCTGTGACGTCGAGGTACTGCGCGACGGCGTACGGCAGCCACAGCCGGTCGTCGGTGATCCGGATGCGCACGCCCTGGCCGAGCGGCGGTAGCCACCAGTGCTGGACGTCGCCTTCGACGAACTGTCGCGCCGCCGCGCGCAGCAGGTGCGCGCGTGTGATCTGTGGCGCCGCCGCCGTCAATGCCATCACGTCCTGGAGCTGATCGCGAAAGCCATAGGCGCCGCTGGCCTGGTAGAACGCGGCGCGCGCCCAGACGCGACAGGACAGCGCCTGGTAGAGCAGCCAGCGGTTGAGCATCACGTCCATCGCGCGACTGGGCGTGGTCACTTGAACCGTATGCAGCACGCCGTCCAACGCGTGGGTCGCCGCGCTGAAGACCGCGTCCAGATCGACCGTTCGATTGCGCCTGATCAGCGACAGTGCCGCCGCCTTCGTGTCCGCTTCGCCGAGACAGAACACGATCTCGGTTGAACCGTCGGGCTCGAGATCCACGTGAGTCTGGAAGGCGCCGCAGGGATCGAGCCCGCCACCGACTCGATTCGTCAGGAGCGTGCCGTTGGCAAGAGCGGCAGGGTGCTTGAGCGTCCCATTCCGTCCGAGGCACTCTCGGCGGTCACCCGTCCAGGACTGTTGACGCCCGCCGAGATCGGCGAAAGCCACGCGGGCACTGTAGTCGGTGCTCCAGTGATTCCTCGCGAGTACTGCGTGGCTCTCGGGATCGATCTCCGTCACGACGAACGGCGCCGCCGCGGCACGCGACGCGCTGAGTACCCATTTCACGTCGGCGATGATCGACAGCCGGCGCGACCGGCCGGACTGCTTCGTGATCGTCCACCGCGAGATCTTGATCGGGTCGTCGGGCGGCACGTATTGCAGCAACGCGAGCGAGATGCCGTGCGACACGTGCTCGAAACGTCTGTACCCCTGACCATGGCTGACGACATAGGGACCGGCGTCCTCGCGAATGGGCAGCGCCGTTGGCGTCCATACCGCGCCGTCGTCTTCGTCGCGTAGATAAAGCACCTCGCCGGGGCGATCGCTGACAGCGTCGTTGGACCAGGGCGTCAGCTGGTGCTGCTGGCTGTTGATCGCCCAGGTGAAGCCGGAGCCCTCCACCGACGTCTGGAAGCCAAAGGCCGGATTGGCGATGACGTTGATCCATGGCGCTGGGGTCCACTGCCCCTCGCCCAGAATGGTCACGTATTCGCGTCCGCCGTTGGCGAAACCGCCAAGACCATTGAAGAACTCGAGCTCGGGCCGCGCCTGCTTAGGCGGCACAGTGTTAGAGGCCGCGCGGCCGATGGATGGCGAGACCGAGGGCACCGAGTCCTCCAGCGACATCACTTGCTCGAAGAGGCTCCCGCGAAGGCCGACGATCACGACGCGAGCGACACTTTGGAGCAGGCTTCGCGCCTCCAGCGCTATCAGGTCGGCTCGGAGTACGAACACGGCCCCCCGCGCGTCCGGTCCGAGTGAAGGTTCCGACGGACTGGGCACCAGCGCCTCCAGGGCTGCCTGGAGTTCCGAAGCCTCGGACGCCGCCTGTTCGTTCAGAACCACGAGATCCACCGTCAACTGTTTCATCCGCCAGTACGCGTGTGCCTGAAGCAACTGGCGGACCGTCTGCAGTTCGGCGAGCCCGCCGATGTGACACACGACGATCGGCACGTCGCCGGAAATGCCGAACGGCCACAGCACAGACGGCCCGCCTTCGCTACGTGCCAGGACATCAGAGGAAGGGCGAAGCGCCGGATTCGTGTAGAGCACGTGGCTGGCCAGGCGTCCGAACAGGCTGGCTTCCTCTGCCCCGATGCCGCACCCTGCCAACTGGTCCTGCGCGTGGGTACGTGCCAGCGCGCTGACGCGACCGAACGCGGCCGAGTCGCGATGGCGACCCGCCACTTCGAGCACCTCGCTGCGCGAGGCGGCGACGAGCGTCCAGAACGTGACGTGCGCGGTGGCCCCCGGAGCCTGCCTGACGCGGCGCCGAAGACTGCACATCGGATCGAGTACGGCGCCGTGTGTGTTCGAGAGCGATTGACCGTTGACGACCGCGTCGGGTGTCCGAATGTCTCTACCGCGTCCCAGAAAGCGCGCCCGGTCGGTTTCGAACTGAGCGGCGCCGACCTCGTCGCCTTCGACCACGGCCACATGAGCCGCCCACACCGCCGGTTCGTCGGTGGACCGGCGCCGCCGAGTCGCCAGGACTGCGCCGAGGTCGGCTGCGAACTCCGTCCGCACGAAGAGATTGGAGAAGGCGGGGTGAGCCGTGTCGCTCGCAGCCGGAGCCAGGACGACCTCCGCGTACGACGTCAGTTCGATGTCACGGGCCTGGTCTCCGTGGTTGACGACCGTGACTCGACGTGCCTCGGCATCGTCGTCCGGCGAGACCAGTACTGTGAGCCGGGTCGTAATCGTGCCATCACGCCGGAGGATATCAACGCGGTCTTCAAGAAATGTCGCTTCATAGCTCTCGGGTTCCACGCCACTCGGTTGGTATCCCGCCGACCATACGGTGCCGCGATCCGCATCGCGAAGAACGATGTACGTGCCCCACTCATCGCACGTCGCGTCCTCGCGCCAGCGAGTCACGGCGAGCTCACCCCAGCGGCTGTAGCCTGAACCAGCCACAGTCATCATGACGGTGTGCTGACCGTTGGAGAGAAGCTGCGTATGGATGGTGGGCAGGTGAGGCGATCGAACGCACGACGACGTCGCCGGAAACAGTTCGTCGTGTGCGTCGGCGACCAATGTCATCTCCTGCTTCGAGGGGACTATTTCCACCACAGTGACCATCTTGCCGGTTCGGGTCGCGAGCGGGCTGTCCTCAATTGCACAGCGACGGTGGCCCGCGCCAGCGTACAAACAAGCAAAGGTACAGTGATGAAGATCAAGACACAGGACTTTCGTGTGCCAGCGGGGAACACGGTTGATCTCGCACAGTGGCCGACGCGCGTGAAGCCCGTGTACGCCTCAAAGAAGCATTACCACAAACGCCTCGACGAACAGGTGGAGGAGCTGCGCTCGCTGCAACGTCTGCACTACGCCTCCAACGGTTATGCGGTGCTGCTGATTTTTCAGGGGATGGACGCCGCCGGAAAGGACGGCGCCATCCGGCAGGTCATGTCCGGCGTCAATCCACAAGGCTGCCAGGTGTTCAGTTTCAAGGAGCCGAGCGCCGAGGAGCTGGATCACGACTTTCTGTGGCGCACGACGTGCCGCCTGCCGGAGCGCGGGCGGATTGGCATCTTCAACCGTTCCTACTACGAGGAGGTGCTGATCGTTCGCGTGCATCCAGAGATTCTCCGAGGTCAGGGCCTGCCGGATGACGGGTGTGATGAGGCCACCATCTGGGAGCAACGGTATCGCTCGATCGTGGATCTCGAGGCGCATCTCCACCGTAACGGCACCCGGATTATCAAAGTGTTCCTGCACCTGTCGGAGGACGAACAACGGAAGCGCTTCCTCGAGCGGATCGATAGTCCGGAGAAGAACTGGAAGTTCGGTCGTGCCGATATCGAAGAGCGACAACTGTGGCCGGACTACATGAAGGCGTACGAGGCGTGCCTGAGTGCCACGAGCACCGCCGACGCGCCCTGGTATGTCGTCCCTGCTGATGACAAGAAGAACGCCCGGCTGGTCATCTCCGAGATTGTTCTCGACGTCTTCCATGGTTTAGGAATGACCTTCCCCACGCCCACCGCGAAACGCCTGCGTGAGCTGCAGGTCATCCGCAAGACACTCGTGAAATGACTGAGCAGCGAGGTCGTGGATGCCGTTGCCCTCCTTCCTCGCCGTCGCTGTCGTCAATGCCGCCAGGAAGGCCCGTCTCTGCTGGCTGGCAGGCGCTGCAGCTGGTGCACGAACGTGGAGCAAGTCATCTCAATACCGCGAGCAAGGCGGATGTTGGTACGCATCCTGCACCCCAGGGCCATTGAGGTATTCCAATGGCTGAGACGATTGACCCCATCCGACACGGTAGCGATTCAGTAGCGAAAGAATTCAGTCGTGGTGGCCAGGAGCCGCCGCCGGAAGCGAATGATCGGCCCGACCAGAACGTGGCCTATGACGAAGTGGTGAAGGGACGGCCCCTGACCGACGAAGAGCGGAACCGGGCCGAGCACGAGAGCCCGTTATGAATGGATACCCGCGCTTCGGCGCCATGATCGCCACGTCTACGCTCGTCATGTTTGGATTGATGTACCTGAACACCTACCAGATGGATCACGTGTTCTTCAGCGAGACCCGCGCCTACATGGCGCTGATGATGGGCGCCACGATGGCCGTCGTCATGCTCGCCTTTATGTGGGGCATGTACAAGGACCGACGCGCCAACCTCGGCATCATCGGTGGCAGCGTGATCGTGTGCGCGGCGGCGCTCTGGCTCGTTCGGAGCCAGACGACCGTGGACGAGGTCTCGTATATGAGGGCGATGATTCCGCATCATTCGATCGCCATTCTCACGAGTGAGCGCGCTCGCATCACGGAGCCGCGCGTCCGCAAGCTGGCCGATGCCATCATCGAGGCTCAGCGCCGGGAGATCGATGAGATGAAGGCGTTGATCGCGGATCTCGAACGAGCGCGCTGAGTTCACGTCCTGCGAAGGAAGTGCGCGAGTTAGGATCGCTTATGCGGCCCCCATCTTGCATCCTCGCTCGGTCATGAGATGCTCAACAAGTGCCGACGAGTTCTCGGCTGCGAACGGAAGCGCCTCGCGGGTCTCCGGAGGTGGCCATGCTCCGGTGCCGACTCCTGTCCCGGGGTCCGTTCCTGGACCTGGCGCACCGCTGCCCGGCCCGGGCCCGACGAACCCGCATCCTGCACCTGGCCCGGGCCTGCCGCCACGGCCGCCGGCCGGGCCTCCCAGACGAGCGTTTTGACCGGAAGCCCGACGCGGATACTGCGGATATCAGCGCGCGCCGCGACACTGAGCGCCGCGCGCGTCTCGAATCTTCGCTGTTCCTCCAACGTGAGCGCCATCACCCTCACTGAACCACGGATCAGATAATTCGTGCCCGCCGCCTCCTCAATCTCGGCATCGGGTCACCCAGTCGCGCGTGCGTCAGACGGCACCACCTGGATGTGAACAGCACGGCACTGGTCTTGCTTTCTCGAGGAGCTGAGGCGAATGACATGCGCAAGTATCTGATTGGAGTGGCGCTCGGCGGGGTGCTAGTCGTCGCGGCTTGCAATCGCGGACCGGATGTGACGGTCATGGCAGATGGAGCGCTGGCGAGCAGTGCCATGGCTGACCAGGTGAAGGCACATTACGACCGCGAGGCCAAGGTCGTGCGGCTGTCAGGAACCGTGGCATCGGCGGAGGCGAGAGATCGGGCGACGGCGGCCGTCACGGCATCAGTCGGTACGCACGCCCAGATTGCCAACGAGATTGTGGTCCAAGGCCGGAATGAGCAGTTGGCCGACGATATGGACGGCGGTACCCGACAGCGATTCGCGACGCTGCAGGCGATGAGACCGTTGTTGAAGGACCAGGACGTGGACATACGTGTCGCCACTGGCGTGGTGACACTCACGGGCGAGATAAGAAGCGAGGCAGAGCGGACGCAGGCTGCCGACGTGGTTCGTGGTATTCCCAGCGTGCGCGACATCGTCAACGGGATCACGATCAAGACATGAGGGCCTTCCGGCGCTAACCGGTGACGCCGATGGCAGGTTCGCCGATCGCCGACGATCTCACCCCGGTCGAGCGTGAACGCCATGAACTTCTGCAGCAGCTCGAGCGATGGCTCGAAGTGCCGATGGTCGCGCTCGGCTTCGCTTGGCTGGTGCTGCTGGGCGTGGAACTGCTGTGGGAGTCCGTGTGGCGGCAGAACCCTATCCTCGCAGTTCTCAGTACGGCGATCTGGATCGTCTTCGTCGTCGACTTCGTCGTCGAGCTCGTGCTGGCGCCCCGCAAAGGCGACTACTTCAAGCGCAACTGGCTGACAGCGCTGTCTCTGGTCCTGCCGGCGCTGCGCGTCCTGCGCCTGGTTCGCGTGGTGCGCTTCATGCGAGCCGCGCGTGCCGCGCGAGGCATCCGGCTGGTCCGCGTGATCGGTTCGCTCAATCGCGGGATGCGTGCCCTGGGCGCGACCATGAGCCGTCGCGGGTTCGGCTACGTCGCGGCCACGACCGTACTCGTGACGCTGGGCGGTGCCGCCGGCATGTTCGCCTTCGAGAACGACTACACCGATGGCCTGGGTAGTTACGGGGAAGCCCTGTGGTGGACGGCCATGATCATGACCACGATGGGTTCGGCCTACTGGCCGCAGAGTCCCGAGGGCCGCGTGCTGTGCGTCGTCCTCGCCCTCTACGCGTTTGCCGTCTTCGGCTACGTGACCGCTGCGCTGGCCACCTATTTCATCGGTCGCGACGCCGACTCGGACGAGGGGGAGGTGGCGGGCGCGAAGGCCATCGCCCGGCTGCAAGCGGAGATCGCCGGACTACGTGCCGACCTGGCGCTGAGAACTCGTGACGGGCGCGACCGGCCGAACGACGGGTAACGTCGTGGCGCCTGACCCCGTGCTCGTCGCATGCGCGCAGCCGGCCTTCGTCGGCGGCTCGAACGTCAGACCCGACGCACGCTTGTCCATCTTCTGCTCTTTCATCAGCAGGTCAGTCGACATGGCGCATTGCTCGCGCGCCTCGACTCTTTGTCTTCTTCTCACCGCCACCGCCAGCACCACGGCTGTGCCGGCGCTGAGCCGGAGGAGGAGGAAACGGACTTCCACCCCGCCCTCGCCCGCAAGGGGGACCAGGCGGCGCGTAGCTTGCGAGGCCCGGCGATGGACCCCGGGTGGCCGGACCCGCGTCTTATCTTCCATATGAAAGCTATCTGGAACGGAGTCGTCATCGCTGAGAGCGCCGACACTGTCGTGGTCGAAGGCAACCACTATTTCCCGCCCGATGCGATCAAACCGGAGTTCTTCCGAGCCAGCGCCAAGACGTCGGTGTGCGGATGGAAGGGACTGGCGTCGTATTACACGGTGTCGGTGAAGGGGCAAGACAACCCTGACGCCGCGTGGTATTACCCGACGCCGAAGCCGGAGGCCGCCCAGATCGCCGGCCGGGTGGCGTTCTGGAAGGGCGTGTCGGTTCAAGCGTGACGCGGTTCCTCAAGGAGTCGCGCCTCGCCGCGTCTCCGGCCGCGGTATTTCGTTTCCACGAGAGTCCTGCCGCACTGACCGCGCTGATTCCGCCCTGGGAGAACATGCGGGTGGCCGACACCAGCGGGTCGCTGCAACCCGGCCGCCGCGTGGTTCTCAAGGGCCGATTGTTCTCAATCATCCCCGTCACGTGGGTAGCGCCGCCCGCTCGCCTCCCGGCGTCATAACGCTCACCGATGAGTCAGCCACCGTCCGCGATCGACCCGGACCAGCTGGCGCGGGTACAGCGCCGCGATCCAGACGCACTCCGGCAGGTGGCGGAAGACCGCGCCCGCCCGCTTTACCGGGCGACGCGCGGCATGGGTTTCTCCCAAGTCGACGCAGAAGACCTCGTGCAGGACGTGTTTGCAACCTTCATGACCAGCCTCGACCGCTTCGAGGGACGCTCAAGCGTGAATACGTGGGTCTTCGGGATCCTCTACCGAAAAGTCCAGGAACGCCGCCGCGCGCAGAGCCGCGAGGCACCTCATGACCCGATCGACGAGGTGTTTGAGTCCCAATTCGACGCGCGAGGTAGTTGGATTACGACGCCGGTCGACGTGGAGCGGCACGTGTCCTCAACTCAGCTGGGCCAAGCGATCCGCGACTGCGTCGATCGGCTGCCGGATGGGCTGCGGGAAGTGTTCGAGCTCGGCAGATGTAGGATCTCGACACCGCCGAGATCTGTAAGATTCTCGGCCGGACGGTCACTCATATTGGAGTGCAGCTGCATCGGGCGCGTGCCCGCCTGACCGACGCGCTGCCGGCCCTGGGTGTGTAGCGGCGACTGAGCGTTCGCGCGCACCTGATGATGTGCCGGCACTGCCGTCGATTCGCACGTCAGGTGGCGCTCGTCGGTCGCATGGCACGCGAGGTCGCCCACGGATACGACGCTGAGGTGTCGCCAGAATTCGTCGACCGCGTGGCGCGAACGATGGGCGATTCATGATACCGGCGGACGGACACGCACTGCCACGGAGCGTCGCCCTGCTCCTCGCCGCCGCGAGCATGGCCGCCATGCGTACATCAGCCTCTACCAGAGCCGTGTCGTCGAGAAGATGTGGTGTCCGTTGATGGGTGGCTGTGAAGCGGTAGCCGACGCGCCGTTCGCACGCCCGTACGGGATCCCGGACGGCTACCTCGGCGCAGCGCTCTACCTCGCGATTTTCGTCCTGCTACTTGTACCGCTGGGCCATCGATTGTCGTGGACCGCACTGCTCGTGATCGTTACCCTCGCCACTTACGCCAACATCAAGGGCGTCGTCGACATGGCCAGACTCGGCGCCTTTTGCACGTATTGCGTGTTCACCACGGCCGCTTCACCAGTGAGGTTGTGGCTGATCTGGCGGCTGCGGTGAGGGGCGCTCATGGCGGCGCGACTCCGGCTATCGCGTCGACGACTTCTGCGCACGCGCCAGCTCGATCGGTAACCTGCTCTTGGCCGTGGGCCTCAGGTTCCTGTTCCTCACCCGACTAGACGTGGGCGGGGCTGCGGACGTGTGCCGATGTATAGATGGCGCCGACAACCGCGCCATACAGGATGTGCAGGATGAACTCCGCCAACACTCCCATCATGCCGAGATTCGACATGAAGGCGCCTGGCGCGGGCATCATCTCCGGCATTAGGGGGTGCATCATCGGCATCATGCCCATGACCGTGCCAGCAATAATGGCGTGCATGAATCCGAATCCGGCGCCGATCAGGGCGCTCGATCGGTGGGTGATCGTCTCGAACCCCCACGCGTAGATCAGCGCGATCAATCCGGAAATCATCAGGTGCATGACCATCCCCACCATGAAGGCGGCCGTACCAGGCTGCAGCCGCATGGTCCCGAGCATCATCTCGATATTTGCCGGCATCCCCATGGCACGCCCCATCGCAAGGCCCATCGACATCACGATCCCGCCGACGACACCGGCCAGAAATGCTCTTCCGAGATTCATCATTGTCCCCCTGCTACCTTCATGTGACCGACGACCCGGTTGCCATCAGCCAGGCACTTGTCGGCGCCACGCACGTCCGGACCCGTCGTCCGACGGCACCGCTGTGCCGTCGGACGAGCGTCGGGGCTACTGTTTCTTGCTGTCCGTGCTGGTCGAACCGAACGGCGCGTCCGCGAAGCCAGCCTTCGTCGGCGGCTCGAAGATCAGGCCCGACGTGTACTTGTCCATCTTCTGCTCTTTCATCAGCAGGTCAATCGACATCGCGTACTGCTTGCGCGCTTCATCGACGCTCTTTTTGCCAGTCGCCACTTCGTGCGCGAGGTTCACGGCGAGGAAGTTCGCCGGTTCCTTGTCGCAGATCGCACCAATCATGCCGGCGGTGCGGTTGAGGATGATACTGCCGTCGAACTCGAGGATGTCGTCGGCCTTCGACGGATCGACTTTGTAGTTCACCGCCTGGTGCATGGCGTCCTTGTGCGGGATCGGGAAGTTGCGCTCGATCTCCTCGTTCATGACCTCCGTGTACTTCCACGGACCGTTGTCGTGCCGGATGAGCCGCATGGTCGTGACTTCCGCCGGCTCGCCGTACTTCTTAAGCATCTTCTCGGCGGCCAATTTCGGCGCCGGCTTCCACGACGCGATCACCTGCTCGGCTTTCATCGCGGCGTGCATCGCACCCGGCATCGGCTTCTTGTCGTGCTGCGTGGGCTGTGGCGGGGACTGGGCCGCAAGGCCGACCGAAAGCCGACCAACGACACCGACACACATGACCTGGTCAAAACTCTTTATCCTCTTCAGTCTTTGTTTAGCGGGTGAAGCGACGGTCGTCGCCGCAAATCTAAAATTCCGTAGGGTCTTCAGGAAGTCGTGTGGGTAGTTTGAGGCCATGAATCAGCTCGGAAGCGGCGTGGATGCTGGTTTTCGGGCATGTTCAAGGTCGGTGAACACTGCGAGCATGTGTGCATGGCGACCTCAAAGACGCGCGCGCTGCGGCTGTGGGATGCATATGTCTTCCCCGGCTTTCGTCCGCAGCCCACGGTGCGCGGCCTCTTCGGAGATCCGAAGGCCCGGGTCATCACCCTTGAACGACGCTCAACACAAACGCACTGCGGCTGCTGCGGTCGAGCCCACATGGGCTGGTACGACCGACGCACGCGACAGGTGCGCGATCTGTCCTGCGGCGACACGCGCATCTATCTCGAGATCGAGGTGCGACGCGTTCAGTGCCGAGGGTGCGGCACGGTGAAGCGCGAGCGACTCGACTTCCTGGCCGACAACCCGTTCTATACCAAGCGCTTTGCCCTTTACGTAGGTCGGCGTTGCCGTGCGAGCACGGTCACGGACCTGGCCAAGGAGCTCCATCTCGACTGGGACACGGTCAAGACGCTGGACAAGCAGTACATGCAGGCGCAGCTGACCAAGGCCGGCACACCGCGCCCCAAGGCGATCGGCATCGACGAGATCTCGATTCGTAAGGGGCACACCTACCGCATCGTGGTGAGCGACCTGATGCGAAGACGCCCGATCTGGTTCGGCGGCGAGGACCGCTCCGAGAAGAGCATGGGGATGTTCTACGAGCAGCTCGGGCCGAAGAAGAGCGGCGGCATACGCTTGGCGGTGATGGACATGTGGAAGCCGTTTCGCACCGTGACCAACGCACGCGCTCCGCAGGCGGCGATCCTGTTCGACAAGCTTCACATCATGCGGCACCTGGGCAAAGCCCTCGACGACGTGCGCACGTCCGAGTACCGCAGACTCAGCGGTCACGATCGCAGCTACATCAAGGGTCAGAAGTACACGCTCCTGTCGCGTCGGGAGCACCTGACGCTGGACGGCAGGAAGGCGCTCAAGAAACTGCTGGCGGCCAACAGCAGACTCAAGCGGGCTACCTACTCAAGGAATCCTTCGGTCAGCTCTGGGACGACGAGGTGGAAGGCTGGGCACGGCGCTTCTTCGACAGCTGGCGGGCGAGCTTGAGGTGGCAGCGGCTCACGCCCTATGAGAAGTTCGCCGCGATGATCGATCGTCATTGGGATGGCATCGCCGCGTACTGCAAGCCCGAGAACAAGGTCTCGCTCGGATTCGTCGAGGGGCTCGACAACAAGATCCGCGTCATCCAGCGTCGCGCCTACGGCCTGCGTGACGAGGAATATCTGCGACTCAAGATCCTCGCCTGCATGCTCCCCCGAGCTCTGAAATGCCCCAGAATCACCCACTCGATTTCCTGATGAGCCATTCCGTACTTGTACAAATGTGAGGGTACTGGCATAGCGTTGGCGCGCCCGCGGACCGCCCGACGCCCGACGCGCTGACGCGCGACGAATTGCTGCAGGCGAATGGCCGCTTGCGCGAGGCGCTCGCGCGCGTCGAGCGGGCGCAGCGCGATCTGCGGCGCGAGCGCGATCGCCTGCAACGGGAGCGGGATCGGCTCACGGAGCCACTCGACGCCGCGCGCCGCGCGGGGTATCGGCAGGCGGCGCCGTGTGCAAAGACCCGCCGTCGAGGGACGGGCCGGCGTCCGGGTCGGCGCGCGGGCGCCGCGTAGGGCCGCCTGGCCCAGCGTCCCCGCCCGCGGCGTGTGGACGAGTCGCACGACGCCCGGCTGCCGGCCGCGTGTCCGGACTGTG
>Ga0105044_10009757_pt1 | contig 13126 bp, 8 predicted proteins | sample MAT01_FD_78092 | JGI IMG/M metagenome (GOLD analysis project Ga0105044, IMG submission 78092) | Freshwater microbial communities from Lake Fryxell liftoff mats and glacier meltwater in Antarctica - MAT-01 | ecosystem: Environmental > Aquatic > Freshwater > Ice > Liftoff microbial mat | place...
ATGCTTTACACAAATTTCTTTTCATTAAGTCTTCAAAAATGGTTTATTCTTTGTTTTCAATCATTGATGAGATACATAATCAAACCAATACTTTAATATTCACCCCTAAAATCTTCCAATCATAAGGAATAAAATAATTACATTTGCGGCTTTTTAAGATAAACAACACATTCAATATGAGTTTATTGACCATTGGAACAGTAGCATTTGATACCATTGAGACGCCATATGGCAAAGCGGAAAAGATAGTAGGAGGGGCTTGTACCTACATAAGTTATGCAGCTTCATACTTCATCGACAAGATCAACTTAAGTGCTATTATAGGCGGAGATTTCCCTCAAGAAGAGATCGACAGCCTGAAAGCAAGAGGCGTGAATCTGGAAGGATTAGAAGTAGATTCAGAAGGACTCTCTTTCTTTTGGGAGGGCCGATACCATACCAATATGAATAGCCGTGATACCTTGATTACTGATCTCAATGTACTTCAAGACTTCAATCCGATCTTACCAGAAAGCTACAAATCATCAGAATATGTAATGCTCGGCAATCTTACACCTGATATCCAAATGTCAGTATTAGAGCAGCTTGATGGTACTCAAAAATTGATAGCGATGGACACCATGAATTTTTGGATGGACATAGCTATGCCAAGATTAAAAGAAGTAATAGCAAAGGTAGATATTCTAATCATCAACGATGAGGAAGCAAGACAGCTCTCAGGTGAATATTCATTGGTTAAGGCAGCTGCAATCATACATACGATGGGGCCTAAATATCTTGTAATAAAGAAGGGTGAGCACGGAGCATTATTATTTCATCATGGCCAGATATTTTTTGCTCCAGCATTGCCATTGGCAGAGGTCTTTGACCCAACAGGTGCAGGAGATACTTTCGCAGGTGGATTTATGGGATACATTGCTAAAACAGGCGATATTTCCTATGAAGGCATGAAGGCAGGGTTGATACATGGATCAGCTATGGCCTCATTTTGTGTTGAGGAGTTTGGAATAAAAAGACTTAAAAATCTTACACAACAAGAGATCGACGCGAGACTTGATGAGTTTGCAAAATTGGTGCATTACAAAATTTAAAGAAACAATACTCTTTTTACATTTTATGAAATGTAAACTCATCTCATAAACATTGAGGAGAACAGAGTGCTAAAGAGCTAGAAAATATAGTGTGATAGTTGACATAAAATCAGATTAAAAACGAAAAATATACATTACATAAATATCTAATGTGTAAAAAAAGACTAACTTTGGCGCTTGATTGGCAATCGATCAAAGCAAAATAAGTTTTTTTAATAATAATCAAAACATAGCAAGTGTACGGATATCTTACTGGCAAAATAACACACAAGACACCGACTTTTATTTATCTGGAATGCAATGGTGTGGGTTATCATCTCAATATAAGTCTCAATACTTATGCCTTACTAGAAGGAAAGATAGACATGAAGCTCTACACGCACCTACAGGTGAGAGAAGACGACATGAGCCTTTACGGATTTGCTGACGAAGGGGAGAGAGCACTTTTTGTATTGCTCATATCTGTATCGGGTATAGGGACAAACACTGCTAGAATCATCTTATCCTACATGACCATAGATGAAGTAAAGAAGGCCATAATGAATGAAGATGCGGTCACTCTCAGTAAGACAAAAGGCATCGGTCCGAAAACAGCAAAAAGAATCATACTTGATCTTAAAGAAAAAGTGATGAAAGAAAGTGGCTCGGATGTTTCAAGCAGCGTCAAGATGGTACCCAACTCAATGAAAGATGATGCACTTTCCGCCTTGATGTCCCTCGGTTTTCCAAGACCAAGTGTAGAAAAAACAATCGTACAAATCATACAAAAATATCCTGAAATGACTCAGGTGGAAGAGCTAATCAAACTGGTATTGAAGCAAATGAATTAATTTCTATACCAAATACATAATCTATCGACTTTTTGATCGTTTAGGACTTTGTGACTTTCTCCATCTAGAAGAAATGAATAAAAAAAGTGAATAATTTTCTGACAAATCTGCAATTGAAGAATAAATACTTATTGAATTTCCCAATGATTAGAAGCATGAAGCTGATCACTTTTTTCGGGTTGGTTGCTATAACAGTAAGTGTGGATGCCTCTGATCTTTTAGGTGCAGATTTACCCAACCCTTATATCGAATTAGCGGAAATATTGGTTTTAGCTGATACTATACCGATGAAAGACAGGAAAGGCGACTTCATCAATGATAAAAATAAAAATCCATTTGACATCACACCTTCTAATGTAAAGAAAGAGATAACTTACGATCCGGTGAGTCGAAACTATATCATTACAGAAAAGATAGGAAACGAATATTATAGAGCGCCAACCTATATGACTTTCGAGGAATACCTCGCTTATAAATCCAAAGAGCAAGAAAAATCATACTTTGAAAACCTTTCTGGAGTAAATCAAAAACGAAAAACCAATAGCAATCTTCCATCCTTAGACCCTATGTCTAAAGTTGATATAAAAGGTGGTCTTGTCAATAGATTATTTGGAGGAACAGAAGTCAATATCAAGCCCAGAGGAAGTGTAGATCTTACCTTAGGGTTTTTTGATTATCAGTTACGAAAAGATCCTTCGCTACCACTTAGGCAGCAACGCCAGCTTTTCATACCAGGCGAATTCAACATGCAACCCCGACTAAATGTAGATGGTGGTATTGGTGAAAAAATGAAGATCGGTTTCAACTATGACAACCAATCAACGCTTAATTTTGACCAAAAGATCAATATCAAATATGATGCCGACGCATTCTCTGAGGATGACATCATAAAAAAGATAGAAGCCGGTAATGTAAGTTTGCCTTTGAAGGGTACTTTGATTCCTGGTATCCAAAGTCTATTCGGAGTAAGGACAGATCTGCAGTTTGGCAAACTTCGACTAAGTGCAATTGCCGCTCAACAGCGGTCTAGAAATAACAATATGAGTATCCAAAACGGGACAGCAAACCAAGAAATAGAAATTCGCCCAGATAACTATGATGAGAACAGGCACTTTTTCTTATCATTCTTCAATAGAGAAACTTACGAAAAGACGCTTGCCAATCTGCCCCAGATCAATACATCGTTTCGTATTGCCCAGGTAGAGGTTTGGATTTCTGACGATAGGACTGACTATCAACAAGGGAGTACAATGGTCGCAGCACTTGCAGACATAGGAGAGGGAGACCTTAAAAACTATACAAACAAGACGAATCCTTTTTTCAATCCGGTGACTCCTCTACCAAGTTTTCTTCAAAGTTTGGATGGAACCACTCTTCCCGATAACAGAGCAAATCCGCTATATGAAAGTATCATCAATGATCCAGCTGCAAACGAGCTAGATAAAACTGCTTCGGTACTTTCTGGAGGAAGATACAGGTTACTTCAAACAAGAGATTTCGAGATATTCAGAGGTAGGCTACTAAATCAGAGTGAGTACACATTCAATCCGCAGCTTGGTACAATCTCTCTCAATATAAGGCTAAGGCCAAACCAAGTCCTTGCCGCTTCTTTTAAATATTATTATACTGCCAAGTGTGATACAGTATATACGGTAGGTCAATTGGCTGGAGAAGGTCTTGAAAGTAGCGTAGATAATTTGGGCGCACAGGTAGAGGTGAAGGCACCAAAAGTTATATTCACAAAACTACTAAAGTCTACCAACCAAAGATCAAATCTACCATCTTGGGGTTTGATGATGAAAAACATATACAATCTTAATACCTCACAACTTTCAAGAGAGGGTTTCAACTTCGATATTTTCTATGAAGATGATTTTGATGATGGATCATTAAAAAAATTCTTGCCAGAGGAGGGTTTTAGGAACAAGCCACTACTTCAAATATTTGGTCTTGATCAATTGAATAGATTTGCTGATCCACAAGCGGATGGTATATTTGATTATGTACCTGGAGTGACGGTCATTGAGCGAACTGGTAGTATTGCTTTTCCTGTACTTGAGCCGTTTGGAAAAACACTTTCTACACTTTTGCAAGACCCCGAGTTAATAAAAAAATACGTCTATCAACCACTTTATGATACTACCATAACTATTGCAAGGCAAAGTCTAGAGTTAAATAAGTTTGTGATGCGAGCTACGGTCAAGTCTTCAAATACAGGGGAGTATAATCTAGGTGGCTTATTTATACCAAGAGGATCGGTGAGAGTTACAGCTGGAGGTATTGTTTTGGTAGAAGGTCAAGACTATGAGATTGATTATGGGCTAGGAAGATTAAAAGTCATTAATCCATCCTATTTATCTCAAAGTACGCCAATCAATATTTCTTTTGAAGACAATGCAACCTTTGGTTTACAACAGAAAAGTATGCTTGGATTAAGAGCCGACTATGCTTTGAATAAAAAAATGAACATTGGTGCAACTTATATGCGCCTTTGGGATAGACCCTTCTCTAATAAAGTAAATATAGGTGAAGATCCTGTAAATAATAAGGTATTTGGAATTGATTTCAACTATAGTACCTTGTCTCCTTTTTTAACCAACTTAGTTGATAAACTACCATTCTATAGTACTAGTGTACCCTCAAATATAACCGTAGCTGCAGAAGCTGCCTACCTCAAGCCAGGGTATAATAGTGCAATACGCACAGACAAGGATGACAGCGAGTCGTCTTCCGTTTTGATAGACGATTTCGAGGGGGCAATTAGTGGCTTGACATTGGGTGGATTTGCTACTAATATTTGGAAGCTATCAAGTACGCCGCCTGAGTTTGCAGAGTCTGCTTTCACTGACGACCTTCGTACCAATGCTAATAGGGCGAGGATAAACTGGTACCAACTAGATAGAGCTGCGAGGGTGAGTTCAGCGGATGAGAAGGATCCATATACCAGAATCATAGATCAAACAGAGCTTTTCAATAGGCAGGTGCAAATTGGACAGACAGAACAATATACCTTTGATATTGGGTTCTATCCTCAAGAAAGAGGCCCTTATAACTTTGATATACCTGCGGGTTATGCTCCCTATACTAAAGGAGTATCATTTGATATTTCAAAGCAATTATATGGTCTAAAGGAGCCTAAAACTCGATGGGGTGGTATCATGAGGTACTTCCAAAACTCAGATTTTGAAGCCGCGAATTACGAATTCATAGATTTTTGGGTTTTAAATCCATTTATGGAAAGAAGAGATGGCGAGACTGCACTGCCAAACGAAGAAGGTGAGATGGTAATACATCTTGGTAATGTATCAGAAGATATTGTCAAAGACAATTTACAGTTTTATGAAAACGCTCTACCTCTTGATGATACTAATCTGGCACAGTTTCCAATCAAAGAAACAAATGTAGGTCGTGTGCCCATAAATGTTCCAATTGCCAATGGATTTGACATTGCAAAAGGTAAACAGCAGGATCTTGGATACGACGGGTTAGATGATGGTGGGGAGCGAACAAAATTTAAAGATTGGCTTGATGTGATGTATTCTATCAATAATGGGACTCCAGTAACTTACCTTAATGAAGATCCATCAGGTGACAATTTTAAGTATTTTAATGATCCTTCACTAGCCAATAACCCTAATTTAATCTCTAGATTGAAGGATTTCAATAATCCTCAAGGAAACGCGCCACTAGATAATGCAACAAATAACAATAACTTCATAAGGGGTGATAGATTTCCAGAATCTGAAGATTTAAATAACAATAGATCCCTTGATCAAGGTGAGGGATACCATGAATATAGGCTTAAATTCAAAAATAGAAATGGGGAAATAGACACCACTGCGATAGGAGTGGGTCAAAGTTTGCTTTATTACAAACAATTAAAGACAATAATATCTGGTACGGGCACTGATAGAAAAGTTGAGAAATGGTACAGATTTCAAGTACCGCTTTCATCTGGCCAATCAAAAAACATAGCTGGTTTCCGTGCAATACAGTTCATGAGAATGTATTTTACCAATTTCGAAAGGGCGAAGACATTTAGATTTGCAGAATTTCAATTGGTGAGAAGTACATGGCGGAGATCAGATGCTTTTTGTGCCAGTGACTTTGGAAATACGGACATTCAGTTTTCTATAGATGAGGTAGGAGTAGAAGAAAATAGTACAAAACAGCCATTTAATTACATCACTCCACCTGGGGTACTGCAAGAAAGATTAGCTACTTCTTATGCGGGAGGTAACCTACTCCAAGATGAAAAGTCATTGTCTTTAAATTTTTGTAATCTTGGTCAGAATTGCCAAGCGGGTATTAATAAGCTGACCACCCTTAACTTGAACTTATACAAAAAAGTACAACTAATAGTACATGCTGAAAGTAAGCAAAATGCGCCTATCCCTGATGGAAAACTAGCGATAGTACTGAAAATAGGAAAGGACATGGTAAACAATTACTATGAGTATGAACTACCGCTTCGTATGTCTAATTTAACATTTTCTAATGTTAGAGATAGTATCTGGTTAAAAGAAAATGGAATTGATATAGACTTGAGCAAGTTTTTGGATGTCAAAAAGATGAAAATAAGAGATGGAATCTTTGAAATGGATGACCCAGATAAGCCAGGGGCAAAAATAAGGATAAAAGGAGTGCCGAGTCTTGGTCAGGTAAAGGTAATGGAAATATTGATAAGAAACTTAGATTCATTGAATACCTACTGTGGAGAAGTGTGGGTAAATGAGCTGAGAATGTCAGGACTTACAACCCAGCCTAGTGTAGCGGCCCTTGCACGCGTGCAGATGCAAGTGGCGGATCTTGCGGATATCAATTTTGCTACTAATTTTAGTTCAGTAGGCTATGGAGGTTTGGATCAGCAAATACAAGAAAGAAGCCTAGATGAAATATTCCAATACAGTTTTTCTTCAAATCTGCAGATTGGTAAGCTATTGCCTAAGTTCATACCTCTCAACTTGCCTATGTTCTTTAGCTACTCTAAATCTATAAATACACCTAAGTATGACCCTTTTCAGTTGGATCTTACGGTAGACGAGATGGCGGATTTAGTACCAGTAGAACAAAGAGATGTTATATTTGAGAGAGCAAGAGAAACAACGACTCTAAAATCTCTCAACTTTACAAACGTGAGAAAGGAAGGTGGCAATGGCACTATGCCTTGGAGTCTGGAAAACCTTAACGCAAGCTATGCCTACAATGAAATAGTGAGAACAGACCCTATCATAGAAGAAGACAAGACAGTAGAAACTAGCGTTGGTGTCCAGTATAATTATACCAATAAAGGGCTGCCTATAAAGCCATTTAAATTCATCAAATCAAAATACCTTAAGTTTATCTCGGAATTTAATTTCAATCCCCTGCCTGAGCGTATTGGATTTACCACTACATTGGATAGGTTTAATAACTCAAGGAGTTACAGACTGCCAGATACTCCTGTATTTGTATTTGACGATCAGCGATTTAAATGGGACAGAAACTACAATGTAGATTGGAAAATAGCCAATTCACTTCGTTTTACTTTTGCAGCAAAAACAACTGCCCTAGTTGATGAATTAAGGCAAACAGGTATTGCAGAGACAGCAGCAGGCAGAGATTGGGTTGATCAGTTTGGCACTGATTTTACTGACCAAGTAAGACAAGATCCAAGTCTAGTATCAAGATATAGGAATGACAATTTGAGAGATTTAGGACGTGCTAAATACTACAACCATACAGGTAATCTTAGCTACACGCTTCCTTTCGCACTTATACCCATGATGGAGTGGATCAATGTATCAGCGGATTATAATACAACATACAATTGGACAGCTGGAGCTTTGATATTTATAGATGAGCTACAAAATCAGCCAGGTAATATTATACAGAATTCAGTATCTCAATCTGCAAATGGTACTTTTAGCTTTGACAGACTTTATGGAAAAATAGGGTACTTGAAACGAATTGAATCTGGAGGTGCAGGATCGGGAGCAGCCGCAGCTAGATCTAGAATGCGTCCAAAGCCTACTCCAAATACCGATAATCCTGATGCACCTAGTAGTGCAGCGGACGATAAAGCCGCTCAAAAACGAGAAAAAGCATCGGAAGGGCCAAGAATGCCTTCAATAGTTGAGAGGATTTTGATTCGCCCATTGTTATCTCTACGTACTATAAAGGTACAATACAGAGAAGATTTAGGAACACTGGTGCCAGGATTCAAACCAGAAGCATCTTTGCTTGGATTGAGCAATGGGTTTACGGCTCCTGGGTTTGGTTTTGCAGCTGGTGGACAACCAAATCTTGAAAAAGGAGCGGCTGACAATTGGTTGATGAACAATCAGAGTTGGTTCAACACGAGTGCTAATTTCAATGATCAAATTATGCAAAATGAAAAGCAGACTTTTAGTAGTAAGGTCACGCTTGAGCCTTTCAAATCCTTTGTAGTGGATGTAGATTTTACTAAAACATACAGGAAAGACCATACAGAGGTATTCAAAACTAAGGGAAATGGCGAATTTATGCAGTTAGCAAATTATGACATTGGTTCTTATGACTATACATTTATTGGTTTGAGCACTATGTTTGAAAATAGTTTTGATGTTTACTCAAGGTTCAAGCAATTCAAGACACAAGTATCTAATGATCTTTTGCCTAATAAACCAGGAGCTTCTGCACACCCTGATGATCCTTCGTATAAAGAAGGTTACGGTCCTACTTCTTATGCCGTAAACGTGCCTGCATTCTTGGCTGCATACACTGGTAAGTTACCGAGTGAAGTACCGCTTGACCTCAATGCTGATGTAGCACGAAGGGGCTTTATACCTAGGCCAAACTGGTCTCTAAGATATGATGGATTGTCAAAAATTGCATTTTTTAGAGATATATTATCTAGTTTTACACTTAGGCATGGTTATAGATCTACTTTGAATGTGTCTAGGTTCAACTCTACACCTGATTTTAGAGATGACCAACCCTTTGACTTGCTATCTGCAAATAATAATTATTACTCTAGATTAGAGATTCCCGCTATGAGTATCAATGAGCAGTTCAGTCCTTTGATTGGTATCCAAATGAAGACTAAAAACAACATTAATTTAAACGTAGAGTACAAGAAAAGTAGACAATTAGACCTAAGACTCAATGCCAATGAACTTGCAGAAACAAGAGGAACTGAGGTGGTTTTTGGTTTTGGATATGTGATACAAAACTTCAAGGGATTCAACAGAGGAAAGAAGGCAAGAGGTGGAAGAGGCGGTGCGGTTGATAATGCACCAGTAAACAATACCAATGTGCTTCAAAGCGTGAAAAATAGATCGCTTACAACCAATATTGACTTCTCGTTAAGAGACGATATATCAACAATTTTTAGACTTGAGACGGATAACCCCGCGCAACCAAATAGAGGACAACGATCTGTCACTATGAGACCGAATATTGAGTATCAGATGTATAAAAACCTTGCAATAAGGCTTTTTGCAGATTACTCACATACGACCCCATACGTCAATAATAGTTTCCCTATCACTAGGTTGCAAGCGGGTACTACAGTTAGGTTTACGTTTAATTAAAGAAATTTTTCACGCAAAGAAGCTGAGGTTTGGGCAATGCATGCAAAAGGTGAAAGGGTTTTATCCAAAGGTCGGTAAAGATCGGGCATAGCACGCGAATAAAATAGAGGGCTGTAAACGTAAAAGAAACATGGTTTCACATCAAACCCGTGTCGAGTAAATTCTCTGTCGCAAAGAACTCAGAAATGTTAATTTTAAGTGTTTTGCTCAATTTGTTTCTTAATGTCAAATTTATTCTTCTTCTTCTTCTTCTTTTTGTGTAGAAAGATTGAATACCATATCTTCATGTATCATATCTGAGACATCTAATGTAGGCAATATAAACGTATCCAACCAATTAGGTTTTTTCTCATGGATTATGCCTCTTGCAGTACCAATTGTAAGTACCAAAAGGTGGGAAATTAAATCCTTTGATAAGGTAAGTTTATCACCTTTTATCTGGGCGTTCCAATAATCTTTTTCTAACTTGAAATGACAGCTACAAAGTAATTGCAAAACTGGTAAATGTTGCTGTGAAAAAGTGAACTTAGGAAATATACCTACTAGAAATTGAGTAGATTTAATTTTTACATCCAAATCAATTGACAAGTCAAAACTTTTTACTTTTGGTAAAAAATTATCTTTGAAAGTTGCATAATCTTCTGTTTTGATGTCAACAAACTGAAACTGTACTGCGTTTTGCTTTTTCATCCTTCAATTTGTAAATAGTTATTACTTGAATTTGGAATATTGAAATTTGTTATTGGGATTATTTTTCCTGAAAATACACTAATGGATTGAGTATAGTCGCTCACATGCTTACCCTGAGTACTTACGCATTCTTTGCGAAATGTGAGAAGCTTTATTTTTGACTTTGGCTCATGTATGGTAACCAACTTTATTTCCAGTATATTTTCAATCTTACGTATTGACTGGAGAGTGAGATTTTGTCTACCTTTCATGATGCGTGTGAGCGCTTGAGGCGTCACATCTAGCAACTGTGCTAGGTCTTTCTGTTTCATATTTTTTTCTTTGATAGCATCTGCTATCCTCATAGCAATGGTAGCATAGTCAAGCAGTGCGTCAGCATGGTCTCTGTTCCATTTTGCAATCTTCTTCCATTTTTCATCATTACCTGAAGGCTTGCTAAGGGACTTTATTTTTGCTATTTTTTCTTCTCTCGTTAGTGGTTTCAATGTTTGTAGTATTTTTTAATTGAGTAGGTGATTTTTAATCTAAAAAGCATTCTTCTTTAAGATAGGCAGTGGCTTTTTCTAGTTTTTGAGGCTCTATTTCAAGTAAAGGATCATCTTTCATTTGTTTTACTAGCTTTATTCCGAAACCTGTTATAACAAAAAAATTCTTGTCACATCTTACAGCATATATTCTAATCCAAGGTGCTTCATATTGGAATCCTTTTGCTTTGTAGTCTGTGTGATACCTAGGACGGCTGAAAGCTTCATTTTTATGCAAAGGTTTGAATAAGGTATCTAAATCTGCTTGTTGGTTAGCTAAACCATTTTTTGCTACCGCAGATAATTCTTGTATGATCTCATTAGACTCTTGTATCGTCCTATGAATTGCCGATAGTAAATTGATCTTGAAATAGATCAATCTCTTCTCTTAATTTTCAAAGAGATTTCTCAAATATTCAACATTTATGAGTTTTAGAGCCATCTCATCCAAAGCATGATCTTCCTTTTGTGACCATCGGATGCTAAATAATATGCCCTCAACAATAGTTACTATCTCCATTCTAAGGAAAAAAATAAGCATAAATGTTTAGATTATCTTAAACCAAACAAGATTATTGATAAATAGTTTCCCTTTTCTATTGGTTCACTAAAATAGCTCCAACTAACCTTGCTTTTCAGTTTTCTTTGATTTGGTTCCTTTTGCTTCAACCAAAGTGTTTTTAGGTAGATAAATAAAGGTGTGTTATGCTACACCTACTTTTTACAGAAAAAGTTCCAAAAATGTAAGAGGGTTTCACGTAAAGTCTCAAAGGAAGCAAAGAATAAAAGAAAATTTCACGTAAAGACGCAGAGGAATGCGCAGTGCATACAAAGAGGTTGAAAATTTATACTAAAGTTTGGGTTACGACATCACCAACCATAATAAAATGAATTGGGTGTCAATTAGCGATAAAACTTCGCGTTCTTTTTTAGCAAAAATTTAGCGTTCTAGTGAGAAAAAGATACATTGAGTTGCTCTACTCGTATCTTAACGACTCAATAGGATCAAGTTTGGAAGCTTTTAAGGCAGGGTACAAGCCGGAAACAATACCGACGAAGATGCACACTACCATGCCTAGGATCATCCAAGCCCAAGGGATGACGAACTTACCTTTAATTAGAATAGTAACGCCGAAACCTACACCTATTCCTAGGATGATTCCTACAATACCTCCGAATATGCAAATCACAATAGCTTCTGTGAGGAATTGTAACAGTACATTGTTGCTGGTAGCACCTAGTGACTTACGGACACCAATTTCTTTAGTACGCTCAGTCACTGATACTAGCATGATGTTCATCAGCCCAATAGATGCTCCAAGTAGCGTAAGGAGTGCAATTACAATAGTTGCCCATCTGAGGGTAGAGGTCATTTCTTTGAGTTGATTTAAGACAGAGTCGCTTTTACGTATTTCAAAATCATTGTCCTCGCCTGCACGAAGCCCACGCACCAATCGCATGACACCAGTCGCTTGTTCTATAGAAGCTTCTACTTGGAGCGCATTTTCAACACCCACGTTGAGATTGTAGTTTTTCTCTGGGAAACCATATTTACTCCTTGCTATAGCCATTGGAATGTAAACTCGCTTGTCACTATTATTAGAAGAACTTCCTTTAGATTTGAGAGCACCTACTACATAATATCTATCACCGTCTACTATGATTTGCTGGCCTAGGCTTTTTTCGGGTTTTTCATCAAAAAGTGCTTTTACTATTTCGCTACCTATGATAACTTTATTTGTTTCTGCTGGTAGGAAGTTTCTGCCAGCTTCTATTTCTATTGACGCCGTGAAGAGGAAGTTTTCATCTGCACCTCGCACTTGGAAGGTTGGCGTAGTTTTTTCACTTTTGTACTTTATTACCACATTACTGGCGCACCAAGCGTCGATGGACACCAAGGCACCGCTGTATTTGTACTTATCCTTGAAGTTTGAGGCTTGTTCAATTGTGATAGGGCCAATGGCTTTTTGTTTTTTTCCGTTATTGGTAGATTTTATTGACTCGCTGAGTGGTCTGATAGAGATGGCATTTGCTCCTAATCTATTGAAATTGTCACTCATAGAAAATAAAATAGAGTCTATGGCTGTCAATATACCAACTAAGCAAGTAATACCCACCGCTATAATCATCAAGGTAAGGAGTGACCTTACAAAGTTGGACTTGATGGAATAGTATGCTTCTTTTAAATTTTCTACTGCTACCACTTTATTGTATATTGTATTCTCAAAGTTAAAAAAATATATTCACAATATTGTAAAAGTAAGTAATGCCTGTATTATTTTGGATGTAATTTCTACCTGCTATTGAGTTTTGTCGATGAATGGTGAGAAAAGGCTAAAAGTTAAAGGTCACAGGTTAAACGGGCTTTCAGCTGCTAGCTTTTATTGATTAGCGTTTCATTGGAGAAAAGTTATAGATTCAAATTTTTTTAATTGTCA
>Ga0105044_10009758_pt1 | contig 13125 bp, 4 predicted proteins | sample MAT01_FD_78092 | JGI IMG/M metagenome (GOLD analysis project Ga0105044, IMG submission 78092) | Freshwater microbial communities from Lake Fryxell liftoff mats and glacier meltwater in Antarctica - MAT-01 | ecosystem: Environmental > Aquatic > Freshwater > Ice > Liftoff microbial mat | place...
AGTTACCGATTATGGTTTCGGGAACAATTACAGATGCCAGCGGAAGAACACTTTCCGGCCAAACCGTAGAAGCATTTTTAAACTCCGTGTCCCATGTGAATTTGTTAAGTATCGGATTAAATTGTGCCCTTGGAGCCAAAGAAATGCGTCCTCACCTGGAAGAACTTTCCGAAAAGGCTCCGTTTTTTGTTAGCGCCTATCCGAACGCAGGTTTGCCAAATCAGTTTGGTGAATATGATGAAACACCCGAACACATGGGTCACCATATTCACGATTTTTTGAATCATGGATTTTTGAATATTGTAGGTGGATGCTGTGGTACAACGCCTGCGCACATACGAAAAATTGCGGAGCTGGTGAAGAATGTACCACCAAGAAAAAAACCTCAACGTGATCACCTGCTTCATATCAGTGGGCTGGAAGCAGTTACTCTGCGGCCGGAATCGAATTTTATGAATGTTGGTGAACGAACCAATGTAACGGGCTCCCGGAAATTTGCAAAACTGGTTATCGATGAAAAATATGAGGATGCATTGGTGGTAGCACGTGATCAGGTGGAAGGTGGAGCACAGGTTATTGATGTAAATATGGATGAGGGGATGCTGGATTCCGAAAAAGTGATGACACGGTTCCTTCACCTCATTGCCTCTGAACCCGATATCGCAAAGCTTCCTATCATGATCGACTCCTCCAAATGGACCGTGATTGAAGCAGGATTAAAATGTACACAGGGGAAGAGTATTGTCAACTCCATTTCGCTGAAAGAGGGTGAAGATGCTTTTGTGGAGCATGCCGGTAAAATATTAAAATACGGCGCCGCTGTTATTGTGATGGCTTTCGACGAGCAGGGACAGGCCGACTCGCTCGAACGCCGAATTGAAATTTGTAAAAGAGCCTATGATATACTGGTGAACAAAGTGCATTTTCCTCCTCAGGATATCATTTTTGATCCCAATATTTTTCCGGTTGCCACAGGAATGGATGAGCACAAAAAAAATGCTCTCGACTTTTTTGAAGCCACTTCATGGATCAAAAAGCATCTGCCTTATGCTAAAGTGAGCGGCGGAGTGTCGAACGTCTCTTTTTCTTTCCGGGGAAATGATCATGTGCGTGAAGCTATTCATGCTGCCTTTCTGTATCATGCGGTGAAAGCCGGAATGGACATGGGAATTGTAAATCCCGGCATGTTGCAGGTGTACGACGAAATACCAAAAGATCTTTTAGTGCTTGTTGAAGATGTGCTGTTAAACAGGAATGACGATTCCACTGAACTACTTATCACATACGCGGAAACCGTTAAAGCTAAAGGCAAGAAAATGGAACGCGATGAAGAGTGGCGAAAAGGTACCGTTCAAGAACGATTGACGCACGCACTTGTGAAAGGTGTGGTGGAATATATTGAAGTGGATGTGGAAGAAGCCCGTAAAAATTACGCGAGATCACTACATCTCATCGAAGGCCCTTTGATGGATGGAATGAATGTAGTGGGTGATTTGTTTGGTGCCGGAAAAATGTTCCTTCCACAGGTTGTCAAGAGTGCCAGAGTTATGAAAAAAGCAGTGGCTCATCTATTACCTTATCTTGAAGCCGAAAAATTGGCCGGTGACGACAGTAAAAACGCCGGAAAAATATTGCTTGCCACCGTTAAAGGCGATGTTCACGACATTGGAAAAAATATTGTTGGTGTGGTATTAGCCTGCAACAATTACGAAATCATTGATATGGGTGTGATGGTTTCTTGTGATAAAATTCTTGAAGCTGCAAGAAGAGAAAATGTAGATATCATTGGATTGAGCGGACTCATCACTCCATCGCTCGACGAAATGGTTCACGTTGCCAAAGAAATGGAGCGCGAAGGTTTTACCATTCCTTTGCTGATTGGAGGTGCCACTACTTCGAAGGTGCATACTGCGGTAAAAATAGCACCTCATTATTCTCATCCAGTGGTTCATGTGAACGATGCTTCGCGAAGTGTTCCTGTTGTAGGTTCACTGGTTTCGTCTGAGCTGAGACCCGATTTTGCCGCACAGGTTCTGGTTGAATATGACCGTGTACGGGAGAATAATAAAAATGCCCGCTCACAAGATAAATTTATTTCAATTAATGAAGCCAGAGCCAATAAATTCGAAACCGATTGGGGAACATTTAACTATGTAAAACCGGCTGTTACCGGAACTAAAGTTTTTAATGATTACTCATTAAACGAAATCTCCAAATACATCGACTGGACACCATTTTTTCATAGCTGGGAGATGAAAGGAAGTTACCCAAAAATTCTGAAGGATCCTGAACGTGGTGTTGAAGCCTCCAAATTGTTTGATGAGGCGCAGTTGATGTTGAAAAAAATCATCAGCGAAAAATGGCTGCAAGCAAATGCAGTAATCGGTATTTATCCGGCCAACGCCACTGCCGATGATGCTATTGAAGTTTATGCCGATGACACCCGCACAAAAGTGATTCATACCTTTCATGCCATCCGTCAGCAAACACTAAAACCCGAAGGTCAATCGAACATGGCTCTCTCTGATTTTGTTGCTCCTGCACCTTACCACGATTACATTGGAGGATTTGCAGTAACAACAGGAATTGGAATAGACGAGTGGGTACTCAAATTCGAAAAAGATCACGATGACTACAGTGCAATCATGCTCAAAGCGCTGGCCGATCGTTTAGCGGAAGCATTTGCAGAAGTAATGCATTTGAAAGTGCGAAAAGAGTTGTGGGGATATGCATCCGATGAAAATCTGGCTACAGAAGAACTGATCAAAGAAACCTACAAAGGAATTCGTCCGGCACCCGGATATCCTGCCCAACCCGATCACACCGAAAAAATCACCCTATTCAAATTGCTTGATGTGGAAAAAAATACCGGCATTACCCTCACCGAAAGTCTCGCCATGCTCCCTACTGCCGCAGTAAGCGGTTTGTATTTTTCACATCCTGCATCACAATATTTTGGGGTAGGAAAAATTTCAAAAGATCAAGTGGAAGATTATGCTAAACGAAAAAATATGGCGTTGCCGGAGACGGAAAAATGGCTGGGGACTATTTTGAATTATTAGTTTTTGGGGGTTTAGTTTTGTGTTCGGGAAATAGGCTCCCGGGGCATTTGGTGTGAGGGAACTTAATGAATGTTGTAATTTGATTTGGAATGTAAAATAGCAAATTTTACATTCCAAAATAACATTTCACATTTTGGAATCAACTTCGGCTGCTTCAAAGAGATACGTTTTTAGCAAATCAACATCAATTTCTTTTATAGATTTAAAATCTCGCCAATATACTTGTTTGCGATCCCCTTTGTTAAGGTACTTAAGTTCATCGTTTAGCCGGAATCCTTTGTTAAATCCAAAACGAACTCCTTCATAGGTTTTTGAATTACCCCATAAAACCGAGGCAGGCCAGATGAAGCATATGTGTTTATGGATTTTGTAAAAAGGTGCGTTGTACGAAATTTTTTCGGTGCAGTTTGGGAGACAATCAAAAACGATTTTGCGTAGAACTAAAGTGATTTTAAGCTCATCATCCGGCAAGAACTCCAGAAATTCTTCTGCATCTTTGAACTTAACATTTATATTGGATTCGATTTTATAGCCAACATTTTCAAATAATACCACAGACTAAACAACAACAAACAAACAGTAATTTTCTTTGAAGTGTATTTCAATTGTCATTATTTTCAGCAGATGCAGGTTAATTCTATTAGGCTTATTTGCAAAATTGGTGACTAAAACCTACTTTTACTTCTTCAACAAATCCCATCCATGGTAAAAATTAAATATTTATTCATTATCCTAATATTTTTCTTCGGCAATACAACGGCGCAGACCACAAAAATTTTATTCATCGGCAACAGCTACACTGCCTACAACAACTTGCCCAATCTGGTGTACAGCATGGCACTTGCCAATGGCGACACCATCATTACCAACTCCTACACTCCGGGAGGATACACGTTTGAACAGCACAGTACCGATTCCACAACGCAAGCACGAATTTATTCCCAGCAATGGGACTATGTAGTGCTGCAGGAACAGAGTCAGCGGCCGAGTTTTTCACCCGCTCAGGTAGCAGCCGATGTTTATCCGTATGCATCAGCGCTCGATAGTATGATTCATGATAATAATGCCTGCAGTGAAACAGTATTTTATATGACTTGGGGTCGGAAAAATGGCGATGCTAATAATTGTGCAGCGTATCCTCCTGTTTGTACCTACGAAGGCATGCAACAACGCCTTCGCGAAAGCTATATGGAAATGGCTCTGCAAAATAATTCAACCGTATCGCCTGTCGGAGCAGCATTTAGTTATGTCAGGAGTTTGAATCCTGCTTTCGATTTATATTTTCCCGACGAAAGTCATCCAAGCATTTACGGATCTTACCTGGCTGCCTGTGTCTTTTATGCAACTATATTTCATAAAACACCTGTAGGAAATTCGTTTATTTCAACTATCAGTCAGCAGGATGCTGCCTTTTTGCAGAATGCCGCTCATGCCGTTGTTATAGATAGTTTAAGCACCTGGTATCAATATGGAAATATACCATATGCATCTTTTGATTATACAGTAAATAATAATACCGTTCAATTCACAAACACCTCCCTCAATGCCACCTCATATAACTGGACTTTTCATGATGGTACTCTTTCACAATCAGCAAATCCTACATTTATTTACCCTCAGCCGGGTGTTTATTACCTTAATTTACTTGCATCAACCACCTGTAAGTTTCACAACTTGTACGACAGCGTTATGGTTGGATCCACAGGATTGACTCCGCAACCTGAAAACTGCAATATGTTTTTTGATAACTCCTCTCAAAATTTGACACTCGATTGCGAGATGAATTTGGTCGAGCAAATGACCGTTTATGATTTGCAAGGGAGAAAAGTTAAATCCTTTTCATTGACAGGCGAAAACACTCTGCAGGTACTTAATTTTAGTGATCTTACTACCGGTATTTACCTCGTTAAAACCGAAGGAAATGGAACCGTCCAAACTTTTCGAATAGCCATAACTCCCTTGACACGGTAAATTTCTTTCCGTCGAACATATTCTACATAGTTTGCCGGCAATACAAAAGTTACAAGCCCACTTTTTTTATAAATTTACATCTCAAATTCTCTTAACAAAATGTTCAAAAAAGTTATTCTTCAAATTAGTATTATTTTCAGTTTACTGGCATTAAATCCACTCTTTGCACAGGAATTTTCCGAAAAACAACTGCGCGAATGGTCTAAAAATCCGGTGTGGATTGAAATGATGGACGATCCGAATGCGAATTACTTTGAGACGGTGGCTGCTTTCGAGGCCTTTTGGAAAAACAGGGAACTTCCCGAAGAAGAAAATAAAATACTCGGCGCATCCCGTGAAGACAGGGAACATGTTGAAACTCCTGCCGAACACAGAAAAAGAAAACGTGCCGAGAAAAAGATGGATAAAGAAGAAAAAGAAGCTGCTGTTCTCCGTCACAAATATGCATTCGCCGTAAAAAAATACCACCATTGGAAACTTGTCGTGGACCCCTACATCCAGCCCGATGGTCGTATTCTTACCAAAGAAGAACAATTGAAACTTCACGATCAACAACGGTAATTTTCATTGATACACAAAACACAATTCTTATTTATGCATAATAAATTCAGCACCACATATATTTTAAAAATGAAATTCACATTCAGTTTTGTTCTGGCTCTTATCTCTTCCTTCATATATGCACAGCCGTTAGCAAACTGGAAACTCACTGGGCCTGTTGATTTTCCGGTGAATGTTTCCGGACAAATTAATGGAATTGGAAGGGTGTGCCAGATAAAATTCCATCCTGTTCTGGATAGTGTTATGTATGCTGCGAGTGCTTCAGGAGGTTTGTTTGTGAGTGAAGATAACGGTAACTCATGGACAGTAACAGGCACCGATGCGTTGCCAAGAACTGCATGCTCATCGGTTTGCATCGATTTCACCAACGATTCTATTCTATACCTAAGCACCGGTGATCCTAATTACTATGGAACCGACTATGGTGTTTATAAAAGCACCGACAAAGGAGCTACATGGAATCCATCCAATACCGGAATGGGAAACCGCATGGCACTTGAAATGCTGATGGATCCCGGTGATCACAATACCATCATTGCCGCTACCAACGATGGTATCTGGAAAACCATTGATGGCGGTGCAACATGGACGGTTAAAAAAAGTGGTGGTGCTTTTACGGATATGATTTTCAAAGCTGTTAGCGGAACCGATACCATTTATGCAGCAACCACCAATCAGTTTTGGCTATCAACCGATATGGGTGAAACGTGGAGTCTCATTGCCGTACCCATTACTCTCGGTGGCAATGCCGATGGAATTCGTATTGGAGTTAGTGCTGCCAATCCCGATAAAGTTTATTTGGGTGTTTTGTATTTCACCGCCACCACACATTACGGAACAATTTACCGAAGTAACGATGGCGGACTCACATTCACAGGGGTTAAAACACAGGCATTTCCCGATATCGCCGGATATGATGCCAACGATCCGGGACAAGGAAATTATAACTGGACCATTGTGGTGGATCCCTTGAATGCCGATGTAGTTTATACCGGTTCTCATTGTGTTTGGAAATCAACAGATGCAGGTGTTACATGGATACAACTCACCAACTGGTATGCAGAACTGCACACCGATATGCACCATAACATTTTTAATCCATACAACCCAAATGAATTCTGGCAGGCTAACGATGGTGGCGTATGGGTAAGTACCAACAATGGGGTGAACTGGCTGCCGAAATCGGATGGACTGGCTTCAACCGAAAATTATCATGCTGCTCAAAGTCCGATCGAAAGAGGTATGGTGAGTATTGGCACACAGGATAATGGTGAATTATATTTCCGCAATAACGAATGGTTCACCAATCGTGGTGGCGACTGGGGCTCACGAATGACATTTGATTATCTCAACCCTACTTTGACCTACTATTATGAAAACGGTCAGCGAAGAAGTCTATCGGGTTCACAGCAGAATTTAAGTGTTCCCTTCACGCCTACCAATAATTCCGAGTATGAGTTCACCAACCTCGATACCCAGGTTGGGTATGTTGCATTCGATCAGGTATGGCGAACCACCAATCTTTCCAATAATCCTCCAACATGGGTTCAATTGGGAACCATCGGGGTTCAGGTTAAAGCACTAACGGTGTCGCACCATCGTCCCGATCAAATTTATGTAGTTACTTCCAATTCAAAAGTATATCGTTGCGATAATGCCTTTGATGCTAACCCTGTGTTTACTGTTTACAATGCTCCATCTTCTACTTCGACACGAGCCAGTATCACAACAGTTGCAACCGATACCAATGTTGTGTACCTCTCATGCGGCTCAAAAATATACCGTTCATCCGACAGAGGCCAAAACTGGATCAACCTCTCATCTAATCTTCCGAGTGTAAACGTGCTTAAAATTTTACATGATCCCTATTCAACAAATGAATCTGTTTATGCCGGCACCGCAAAAAATGTTTGGTATCACAACGATACCATGTCATCGTGGATGAACTACTCCAACGGACTTCCTACAGTTGCCGATATGAAAGATTTGATGATGTACAACAATGGTACGGCATCAAATCTTTTGCGAGTAGCTTTTTATGGTCGTGGGGTTTGGGAATCGGAGATGTTTGATGCTGCATCCGCTTTACCGGATCCAATTTTCGTTGCCGATACAACTTATGGTTGCCCGGGTCTACCTGTTCAATTCAGCGATCTTTCTACCGGAAACCCTATCACCTGGAGCTGGGATTTTCAGGGTGGAACACCCTCAACATCCAACATTCAAAATCCGGCTGTGACCTATAGCACAGGAGGACTTTTTAATGTAACGCTTACTGTTACCAATGTAAACGGCACTAAATCTGCTACAACAACTAATTATATCAGTATTATGGGACCTACTGCCATGCCTTTGCAGGAAGGGTTTCAGGGAACGGCCTTTTTACCTGTCGGATGGGCATTTTACAGCGCCACCAATGACGGCCAGTGGGAACAATCTACTAACGTTGGCGGATATGCGCAGAGTACTAAATGTGCGTTTTTCGATAACTTTAACCAGGATTTAACAGGCAAACGGTATGCCATGCGCACACAGGCCTATGATCTCACCAATGCTGATTCGGCATTACTTGTTTTTGATGTTGCCTATTCGCAATATAGCAATGTGTATTCTGATACTCTTATTATTGCAGCCTCCACCGACTGCGGGCAAACATGGACGAACATTTATTATAACGGAGGATTTAGTCTTGCAACAGCTCCTAACCAATCTGCTGCCGCATTTGTGCCTGCAAGTTTTCAATGGAGAACAGATACCGTGCTTCTCGATCAGTTTGCGGGTCAGGACAGAGTACAGATTTCATTTGAAAACAAAGCTGCATATGGGCAGATGTTGTATGTTGACAATATAAATATTTACGACCCTGCTTCTGTTGGAGTGAACGAAGATGCTGCCAATATTTTAAATGCAACAGTATTTCCTAATCCCGCATCCGATGTAATTACTGTTGCTATCACCACAACACAAACCGGTAAATATATTTTCCGGTTAACCGATGTAACAGGCAAAACGATTCAAAAGTGGAATGAAAATATTAATTCCGGCGTGCCTCAGCGATTTGAATTTTCAATTGATAATATTTCGTCGGGGTTTTACTTTTTGAATATTGAAAAAGAAGGTGTGCTTAAAGTATTGAAACTGGAAAAACGGTAAAGAATAAATTCTCTACTTAGTGGTAAGTTTTTAGAACACGACTGCCTCCGTGTTAATTAGACTCTCCACAAAACCCAATCTGATCGATCTTGTCGCTGCGAAAAAAAACACGGAGGCACTAAGGCACGGAGGGTCACGGAGAAATTTAATTCAAAGTAAATACTTTTTCCTATTCTATCACCCTCCGTGATCTCTGTGCCTCCGTGCCTCCGTGTTAAATAGACCCTCCACCAGACCCTCCACCAAACCCTCCACCAGACCCTAAAGTCATCAAAGTCCTTTCGGAATAGCTTCAATTAGCTTGCGAGTATATTCCGATTTGGGGTTAGCATAAATTTCTTCGGAGTCGCCCATCTCTTCTACTTTGCCTTTATTCATCACCACCATTCGGTCGCTCATAAATTTAACCACCGACAAATCGTGAGATATAAAAATGTAGGTGAATCCAAACTGATCGCGTAGTTCATTGAGCAAATTCAGCACCTGTGCCTGAACAGAAACATCGAGTGCCGAAACCGATTCATCACAAATAATAAATTCGGGATTTAATGCGAGGGCACGGGCGATGCATATACGTTGACGCTGTCCTCCCGAAAATTCATGCGGGTAGCGGTTGTAATGATCGGGTGTGAGGTTAACACGTTCCAGCAATTCCATCACTCTTGCCTTTCTTTCCTTTACGGAAGTCAAAACACTATGCACATTCATTGGCTCAAGAATTGCGTCGCCAACAGTCATGCGGGGGTTGAGTGATGAATAAGGATCCTGAAAAATAATTTGAATTTTTTTTCGCTGATTTCTGAGTTCACCGGGACTCAATGCTGTGAGTTCATTTCCTTTGAACCAAACTTTTCCTGACGTGGGTTCAATTAATCGGATGATAGATCTTCCAAGTGTTGTTTTTCCACACCCCGACTCTCCTACCAATCCAACGGTCTCGCCCGGATATACATCGAAACTTACATCATCCACCGCTTTAACATAATCCTTCGTGCGTCCGAACACACCTTTTTTAATGGGGAACCAGGTGGATAATGAATCAATTTTTAAGATTGGTTCTTTTTTCCTTAGCTCCTGCTGACGGTGCTGCACCTCCGATGAGTTCATTACAAAATCTTTGGTGACATCAGCAATACTTTTACCTGTTTCAACCAGCTGTCCGTTGAGCTCCTTCATAAAATCAGCAACTACGGGTAACTTACGCAGTTTTCTGTTTAACGGAGGTCGGCAAGCAAGTAAGCCTTTTGTATATGGATGCACAGGGTTTTTGAATATTTCACTCACCGGCCCTTCTTCAACAATATTACCTTTGTACATCACCACTACCCTGCTGGCTATTTCAGCAATCACACCCAGGTCGTGTGTAATAAACATCAAACCCATTCCATTTTCCTTTTGCAACTGCTGCATGAGGCCCAGAATGGTTGACTGAACCGTTACATCGAGGGCGGTGGTAGGTTCATCAGCAATTAAAACAGAGGGATCGCACGACATGGCCATGGCAATCATCACCCTTTGTTTTTGCCCACCGGAAATCTGGTGCGGATAGGAATCAAAAATTGCTTCCGGTCTGGGTAGTTTTACTTTGTTAAAAAGTTCGATGGTTCGAAGTCGTGCTTCTTTTTTGCTGAGACGTTTATGTAACTGCAAAGCTTCCATCACCTGAAAACCGCAGCTAAAAACCGGATTTAGCGAGGTCATGGGTTCCTGAAAAATCATGGCTATTTCGTTGCCTCTATAATGGCGCATCTCCTCTTCAGAAAGATTCAGCAAATTAATTTCGTTGCCCTCTCTATTGGTATATAAAATTTCGCCGGATACAATTTTACCCGGAGGATTTGGTATCAAACGCATCACCGAAAGGGAGGTAACTGATTTTCCCGATCCCGACTCACCAACAATTCCCACCGTTTCACCCTTGTGCAAATTCATACTGATACCTTTCACCGCGATGGTTTTTACTCCATCGGATGTGAATTCAGTCACAAGATTATTTATTCGCAGAAGTGGTTTCATTACGAGGGTGAAATTACATATTTATTTTCTCCAAACTTCTTTCATGCATTTCCATACAATCAGGGAACTGCAGCAGTAGTTAAAAAGATTCACCCATAAAAAAGGCGCCCCATACATGGAGCGCCTTTTCAGTTTTTAGGATAATGATTATAATTTATCGTAGTAGAATTTTTTAGAAACTACTTTTTCACTGTTCTGTAAGATGATTTGATACACGCCCTGACTCAGCTTTACATCGATTTCAATTTTGTTACGACCAGGCTGAGCTACGTTTTTATCCTGTGTAGCAAGTACTTTTCCTAACATATCCACAACTGAATATTTGTAAGTCTCTTCCGAATTATAATCGAATTCAACAATCAAACCAAGTTCAGCGTTTACAGCGGTTGCAGTTACAATATCAAACAAATCACGTGAGAAAGTAGCGGAAACGGGTCCGAAGCTCTTCATTGTTCCGTCGATATCATACTGGCGTAAGTAGTAATACTGGATTCCCTGTAAAGGTTGCTCATCCCAAATTGAATACTTCGCTATTGAGCTACTTGAACCCTGACTTTCAACACGTCCGATATAATCGAAATTCAATTGATCAGTTGTTCTCTCAATAATAAAGTGACTGTTATTGATTTCACTTGCTGTTTCCCAGGTAAGTTTTACTTTATCTTGATATGGCTTACCTGCAAAGTCAAGCATTGAAACCGGAAGTGGATTTGCATTTTGAGTGATGGTCCACCAAACGTTAGTAGAGAATAGGTTAAACCCTGTTATTGCTACTAAATCAGGTGATCCTACTGTATGAGTTTGACCTGTAATGAATGGGAATTCCCATCCTGCAGAAGGAGCGAGCCATCTTTGAGCAGTCATTGTTACATTACCACCGGCAGCACGTTCAGAATTCGCGTAGCGCAAATTGATATCGGCTGTTGGACCACCGGAACCTGCGGTATTGTCAATCATGAAATATCTATCAACCATATTTACACTGTTATTAGTACCGGTAAAATACCCGTTAATATTAGTAATAGGGACAGGTGTAGATAAATTAGAAGGAGCCGTTCCATGAGTAGCAAATATTGGATTATGTGTTCCTGCTGTGGTTATATAATCCATGAAAACACTGATACCTGCTGAATTCACAAAAGGAAGGATATACGTTCCCACTGTACTTCCAATGTTCCATTTCAATCTACCATAAGGACCAACATTATTTGCAATCACATCCTGATCGGACTGAAGGAACCCGTTTATACGAGTAATTGCAGCCGGTGTTGGGTTGTTCAAGGTAACCAATCTGTTGTTCAGTTTTAAGCGACCGGAGGTTAACTGCAATGTATCCTGAACAATAAAATCATTTTGAGCATACACGTGGTTGTTGTTGAAGATTCTCAAATCGGCGAAGGTAGTAATGCTGGAACCTGCCAAATTTTGAACAGGGTTCACACCCGCAAGTGCAGCGTTACCCATAGTAACACGGCTCTTACCCGGAGTAAATACCCCGTTATTACCCCATGCACCACGCACTTCAATTTCGTATCTATTGAATGGACGATCATATTTGAAAGTCAGGTTCGGACGGAAATCCGATGCTGTCCAAAACACGTTCGCTCCAAATGTGAGAGTTGAAGCGCCCGAAGTTACGAGTGCATTATTGGACATAGTTACAATATTTCCTACAATAGAGGTGATATATGTATTTGATGGTATTGTACCTGCCAAGGCAACCAACTGATTCACCATTAAAATGGCACCGTTTGTAACGGTAATAGTATTGGTGCCGGCAGTGGTTGATGAAGTTTGAGTAGTAGATGGAATCATGTCACAAGCGTTGGGTGAAATTGTAGCCGCCGGTAACATTGTTCCATAATTTCTAAACCCAAGTGTTTGTGTATAACGTGGCTGATCACTGGTACCGGTTGAAGAAACATTTTGATAGCACATTTCTATTACCAATTTGTAAGCGGGATTTCCATTCCAGGTGAAATTGACAGGGAATGTTATGGTGCCATTAGATAAAACTATCGGAATGAAAGTAGCTGTTGCTGTATTTAGCGGTCCATAAATTGGTGCACCGGCAAGTGCTACCGGAGGTATGGTTGCATTTACTCCCGGTACAAAAACGAATGCTGCATTGGTATAATAATATTTGATCTCCAAATTAGTGTAAGGGTTCGCATTTGAGTAACGTTGTAAATGCAATTTAATTTCAGTCACCAAATCATTTGCCACTAATCCACGGGCAATCAATTCAGCCTGAGTAAACAACCAGAATGAACGTGCTTTTAGAGCGTTTTTAAGTGGCGTCAATGAAGGCGATGGTAACAGCAAACCATTATAAGCCTGTGCTGTATCCACAAGTGCACTA